>Ga0193719_10000796_pt1 | contig 12160 bp, 15 predicted proteins | sample U2a2metaG_FD_160103 | JGI IMG/M metagenome (GOLD analysis project Ga0193719, IMG submission 160103) | Soil microbial communities from a riparian zone of the East river system, Colorado, United States - U2a2 | ecosystem: Environmental > Terrestrial > Soil > Riparian zone | place: USA: East... | reverse complement strand
CCAGATGACCAGCGCGCCGGGAACCACGGTCAGGACGCCGGCCGCGGCCAGGAGGCCCCAGTCCATCCCGGCCGCCGAGACGGTGCGGGTCATGGTGGCCACGATGGGCTTGGCGTTGACGGTGGTCAGCGTGCGGGCCAGCAGGAGCTCGACCCACGAGAACATGAAGCAGAAGAACGCGGCGACCCCGATGCCCGAGGCGATCAGGGGCATGAAGATCTTCACGAAGAACCGCGGGAAGGCGTAGCCATCGATATACGCGGTCTCGTCGAGCTCCTTGGGCACGCCCGACATGAAGCCCTCGAGGATCCAGACCGCGAGCGGAACGTTGAACAGGCAGTGCGCGAGGGCCACCGCGAGCGGGGTGTCGAACAGGCCGATCGCGGAATAGAGATTGAAGAAGGGCAGGGCGAACACGGCGGGCGGGGCCATGCGGTTGGCGAGGAGCCAGAAGAAGAGATGCTTGTCGCCGAGGAAGCGGTAGCGCGAGAAGCCGTAGGCGGCCGGCAGCGCGAGGGCGATCGACAGGACGGTGTTGAGGACGACGTACTTGAGCGAGTTCAGGTAGCCCGAATACCAGGCCTGGTCGGTGAAGATGGTGATGTAGTTCTGGAGCGTCAACCGATGCGGCCACAGGGTCAGCCCGGAGATGATCTCGGTGTTGGTCTTCAGGCTCATGTTGACCAGCCAGTAGATCGGCAGGAGGAGGAACACGAGGTAGAGGGCGATGACGAGACGCCGCCCCGGCATCATCGGACGCCCCGCGCGTCGCTGTCCTTCGTCATGACCGTCCAGAAGACCCAGCACAGGGCCAGGATGATGAGGTTGTAGACGATCGACATGGCGGCCGCCTTGCCCAGATCGAACTGTCCGAGGGCGAGCTTCACGAGATCGATGGACAGGAACGTCGTGGAGTTGCCGGGGCCTCCACCCGTCACCACGAACGGCTCGGTGTAGATCATGAAGCTGTCCATGAAGCGCAGGAGCACCGCGATGATCAGCACGCGCTGCATCTTGGGAAGCTGGATGGTCCGGAACACCGCCCAGCGGGAGGCCCCGTCGATCCGCGCGGCCTGGTAGAACGGCTCCGGGATCGCCTTGAGGCCGGCGTAGGCGAGCAGGGCGACCAGCGACGTCCAGTGCCAGACGTCCATGACGACGACGGTGGCCCAGGCCGCGAACGAGTCCCGCGTGTAGTTGTAGTCGAGGCCGAGCGCGTTCACGGCGGCGCCCAGGAGGCCGATGTCGCTCCGGGCGAAGATCTGCCAGATGGTGCCGACCACGTTCCACGGAATCAGCAGCGGCAGCGCCATCACCACGAGGCAGAACGCCACCGTCCAGCCCTGGCGGGGCATGGCGAGGGCCACCAGCACCCCCAGCGGGATCTCGATGGCCAGGACGATGGCCGAGAAGAGCAGGTTGCGCCACAGGGCCTCGAGGAAGCGGGCGCCCAGCTCACTGCGCGGGTCGAGCAGCTCCGAGAACCACCCGACGCCATTCCAGAAGAACTGGTTGTTCCCGAACGTGTCCTGCACCGAGTAGTTGACGACGGTCATCAGGGGCAGGATCGCGCTGAAGGCGACGATGACCACCACTGGGAGAACCAGGAGCCAGCCTCGCTGGTTGGTCTGCTTGTCCATGGTCTGCTCACGCCTCCGCGGGGGCCACGAGGTGGCCGTCGGCGTACACGTGGAGGCGGTTCGAGTCCAGGGCGATCGCGGCTTCCTCCCCATCGATCGCGAGCCCATCGGGCACGATCGCGGCCACCGGATGTCCGGCCAGCTCGACCTTGGCGATGCGCACCCGTCCCAGGTCGTCGACCCGCCGCACGCGGACGGGCAGGCCCCCGTTCAGCCCGGCCAGGATCGTGTACTCCGGCCGCACCCCCAGCTCGACGCGCCGGTCGGCGGGCAGGGCGGCATACCGTCGCCCGAGGCCGATCCGGTGGCCTCCCACCACCGCGGCGGTTCCGTCGATCCGGCACGGCAGCAGGTTCATGCCCGGCGAGCCGATGAACCAGCCCACGAAGGTATGGGCCGGGCGCTCGAACAGCTCCTCGGGCGTCCCCGCCTGCACGACCTCGCCCTCGTACATGACGACCACTTCATCGGCGAACGTCAGCGCTTCGGTCTGGTCGTGCGTGACGTAGATCATCGTGAGGTCGAGCTGCCGGTGCAGCTGCTTCAGCATGGCCCGCAGCTGGAGCTTGAGGTGCGGATCGATCACGGTGAGCGGCTCGTCGAAGAGGATGGCGGCCACGTCGGAGCGAACCAGACCGCGTCCCAGCGAGACCTTCTGCTTGACGTCCGCGGTCAGGCCCCGCGCGCGGTGGTCGAGGGCGCCCGACAGATCGAGCAGCTGCGCGATCTCGCGGACCCGCGCATCGATCGTCCCCCGGTCGGTCCCGCGGTTCCGCAGGGGGAAGGCCAGATTCTCGTAGACGGTCAGGGTGTCGTAGATGACCGGGAACTGGAACACCTGCGCGATGTTGCGACGCTCGGTGGGCAGCGCGGTCACGTCGCGGCCGTCGAACTGCACGCGCCCGCGAGAGGGGGCGATGAGCCCCGAGATGATATTGAGCAGTGTCGTCTTCCCGCAGCCGGAGGGGCCGAGCAGGGCGTAGGCGCCGCCGTGCCGCCAGGCGCGGGTCATCGGCTTCACCGCGAAGTCGGCGGCCGACGTGGCCCGGGCCAGGTAGGTATGCGCGAGGTCGACGAGGTCGATTCGAGCCATTCCGAGCGGCCTCAGCCGGCCGAAGCCGGATCCGGCGTCACGACGACGCGGCCGGAGGGGTCGAAGGCGAAGAGGGAGCGCGGATCGATGAAGAACTCGGTGGTGGTGCCCGGCTCGATCTCGTGCACGCCGCGCACGAGGGCGACCAGGCGGACGACGCCGAGGTCCGCGTGGATGTAGCTCTCCGACCCGGTGATCTCGGTGAGGGCCACGCTCCCGGTGATGGCGATGGCGGCCGTCGAGGGCTTGCTGAGGAACAGGTGATGGGCGCGGAAGCCGATCGTGTACGACCCATCCGGGAGTCCGAGGAGGGCTTCGGGCGCGGCCACGATGCCGCCCGTCGCGAGCACGAGATTGCCGCCCCGCTTGCCCACCGGGAGCGCGTTGAGCGGCGGATCGGAGAACAGGGCCGCGGTCCGGAGATCGGGTGGTCGGCGGTAGACGTGGGCGGTGGGCCCGAACTGCGTGACGCGGCCCTCCCACATGGTGGCGGTGTTGCCGCCGAGCAGCAGCGCCTCCGTCGGCTCGGTCGTCGCATAGACGAAGATCGCGCCGGACGCCTCGAAGATCTTCGGGAGCTCCTCGCGCAGCTCCTCTCGCAGCTTGTAGTCGAGGTTGGCGAGGGGTTCGTCGAGGAGGACGAGATCGGCTCCCTTGACGAGGGCGCGGGCCAGCGCGGTGCGCTGTTGCTGACCGCCCGAGAGATGCAGAGGGCTCCGATCGAGGTACGGCGTCAGCTTGAGCAGCGTCGCCACCTCCTGGACACGGCGCTCGATCTCCGCCTTGGAGATACGCCCCACCCGCAGGGGCGAGGCGATGTTCTCGAAGACGCTGAGGTTGGGGTAGTTGATGAACTGCTGATAGACCATCGCCACCGAACGCTTGCGCACCGGGACGCCGGTCACGTCCGTACCGTCGAACCGCAGGCGGCCGCTCGCGGGGGTATCGAGACCGGCCATGAGCCGCAGGAGCGACGTCTTGCCGGCCAGGGTGGGCCCGAGGAGCACGTTCAGGCTGCGCCTGGGGAGCGTGAGCGAGACGTCGTCGACCAACGTGACGCCGGCCATCGCACGCGACACGTGATCGAGAACCAGGGTCACGGACTCGCTCCCGCGACCCGGCTCGCTTCCATCCATGCGCCGAGGTCGTCGATCTCCGGCAGCGTCATGCGCAGGCCCAGCTTCGAGCGGCGCCAGACGACGTCGTCGGCGGTCTGGGCCCACTCGTGCTCCATGAGGTAGCGCACCTCACGCTCGGTGAGGTCGGCGCCGAAGCATCGGCCGAGATCCTCCGGGGTGCGCGCGCCGTTCAGGACCAGCGCGGTGCGGGTGCCATAGGCCCGTACGAGGCGCCGCAGCTGCCGGGGCGCCAGACGGGGGTGGGAGGCCTCGACGGCCGCGACCAGAGCCTCGAAGCCGTCGACCGGGAAGTCGCCGCCGGGCAACGGGGCGTCCCGCGGCCAGTCGGGCGTCGGCGGCGCGGGCAGGTGCGGGGAGATCCGGTCGACGGCCGCCTTGGCCAGACCGCGGAAGGTCGTGATCTTTCCCCCGAAGATGCTCAGCAGGGCCGAGCCGGTCGCGGGCGCATCGAGCTCGAGCACGTAGTCGCGCGTGACCGCGCCCGCCTCCGGCGTTCCGTCGTCATACAGTGGACGGACGCCCGAATAGGCCCACACGACGTCGGCCGGGGAGATCTCGGCCCGGAAATACTCGTTGGCCGCATCGCACAGATAGGCGATCTCCTCCTTGCCGGCGGCGGCCGCGCCCGGATCGCCCTCGTAGTCGCGCTCGGTGGTGCCGATGAGGGTGAAGTCACCGTCGAAGGGGATCGCGAAGATGACCCGGCCGTCCGCGTTCTGGAAGATGTAGCAGCGATCGTGCTCGTACCGCCGAGGGACCACGATGTGCGAGCCCTGAACGAGGCGGATCCGTGCGGAAGAGCGCACACCCTGCACGGACGCGAGGACCCGGTCGACCCATGGCCCCGCGGCGTTCACGAGCGCGGACGCCCGCACGGTGGCCTCGGCCCCGGTGTGGCGGTCCGCCATCGTCAGCGTCCATTCCCCGTTCTCGCGCACCGCGGAGACGCAGCGTGTCCGCGCTTGCACGACGGCGCCGCGCGCCGCCGCGTCCATCGCGGTCAGGACGACCAGCCGCGCATCCTCCACCCAGCAATCGGAGTATTCGAGCCCGAGCCGGTACCCGGCCTTGAGCGGGGCGCCGGCGGGATCGGTACGCAGATCCAGGGCGCGGGTCCCCGGCAGCCGCGTGCGCCCACCCAGGTGATCGTAGAGGAAGAGCCCGAGCCGGAGCAGCCACGTCGGTCGGAGCCCGGCGTGGTGAGGGAGCACGAAGCGCAGCGGGCGGATGATGTGCGGCGCCATCCCCCAGAGGATCTCGCGCTCCCGCAGCGACTCGCGGACCAGGCGGAACTCGTAATGCTCCAGATACCGGAGCCCGCCGTGGATCAGCTTCGTCGAGGCCGACGAGGTGCCGGAGGCGAGGTCGTCCTGCTCACACAGAAAGACGGAGAAGCCCCGTCCGGCGGCCTCGCGGGCGATCCCGCAACCGTTGATCCCACCGCCCACGATGGCAACGTCGAAGCCGCGCTCCGGTGCGCGCACTCGATTTCGCATCTGGTTCATTTCGTTGCGAATGGAGGCTAAGCGAAAGCCAGGCGGCGAGCAAGAGCAAAATTACGCTAGCAACGGGTGGGAGTTAGCCTGCGGCCACCCCATTTTCGCCGGCGCCCGGCCCGGCCTCGATCACCTGCACCCCGTGACTGGCACACACCTCCCGCAACCGGGTGGAGGGAAGATGATCGGTGACGAACACGTGGGTCTGCGAGATATGGCCGATCCGCACCGGTGCGGTCCGCTCGAGCTTGAGGCGGTCGGCCACCAGGATCACGCGCCGAGCATTCTCGATGATGGCCCGGCTCACCCGGACCTCGTGGTAGTCGAAATCGAGCAGCGCCCCGTCTTCGTCGATGGCCGAGGCGCCGATCACCGCGGTATCCACCTGGAACTGGCGGATGAGATCCACCGCCGCCGGCCCGATGACCGCCCCGTCACTACGGCGCACCGGCCCGCCCGCCACGATGACCTCCATGCGGGGGTGCGGATACAGCTTCATCGCCACGTTCAGGTTGTTGGTGATGATGAGGAGGTCCTCGTGGCCGCTGAGCGCCCGCGCGACCTCCTCCGTCGTCGTGCCGATATTGATGAAGAGCGAGCTCTTGTTCGTGATGAGCTGGGCCGCCGCGACTCCGATCGCCCGCTTCTCGTCGGCGGCGATCAAGCGGCGGGCTTCGTAGGCGACATTGGCCACTCCCGAGGCCACGATGGCCCCGCCGTGGACACGAGTGAGTAGCCGGCGCTCGCAAAGATCGTTCAGGTCCTTGCGGATCGTCTGCGGGGTCACGTCGAGGCGCACCGCCAGATCATCCACGCTCACCCGTCCCTGAAGGCGGGCGAGGCTCACGATCTCGGTCTGGCGGAGGGTCAAGGGTTCCAACCTGTCCTCGGTCGCTCGGTCTGACCGCCCCACGGGGCGACAGGGGGCGATCCTATGCTGGTGGAGTGCGCTCCGCAAGCCTCCCCGGCCATCGCGGGGGGCCGCTTCGTGGCCGAGGTGGCCGCGACGGCGTGGACTAGAGAGGCTCCGTGGGGCCGGAAGTGATCGCGATGACGAGGGCGCCGGTGGCGCTGGTCACGGTGTGCACGCACCCGGGCGGGCGCCGCGCGTAATTGCCCGCCGTGCACACGCCGGTGTCGTCCGCGACGCTCCCCTCGAGGACGTAGATCTGCTCGTCGCCGACGTGCCGGTGGCGCGGAATCGTCGCGCCGGGCTCGTACCGCATGAGGATGGCCTTGTGCGGGCCCTCTTCCCAGAGCGTCTTCCAGAAGACGCCGGGCCGACGCTCGACCCAGGGCACCGTGCTCGTGTTCACGAAGAGGCTGACGGGCGGGGTGGTCACGGGAGCGGTCTCCTTCCGGGCGGTGTCAGCGTCCGGCCTCGCGGAGGGCCTGCTTGACGGCGTCGCGGAACTCGGGGAGGGGCAAGGCGCCCTCGATCTTGCGCTGGTTGATGAAGAACGTGGGGGTGGCGCGCACGCCGGCCTCGCGCCCCTCCCGCTGATCGGCGAGGATCGCGTCGCGGAACCGCCCGGTGTCGAGGCATTCGGTGAACGCGGGGGCGTCGAGCCCGAGCCGCCGCGCGTAGCCGATCAGGTGGTCGCGGGAGAGGTCGGGCTGGGCCACGAAGAGCAGGTCGTGGTACTCCCAGTAGCGGCCCTGGGCACCCGCGCAGCGGGCCGCGAGCGCGGCGGGCAATGCGCTGGGGTGGGAGCGCAGCGGGAAGTCCTTGAACACGAATCGTACGGTGTCGGGAAACTCACCCTGCAGCTGGTGGAGGACCTCCTGCGCGCGCTGGCAGAAGGGACACTCGTAGTCGCTCCACTCGAAGATCGTGACCGGGGCGGTCGCCGGGCCCCTGGTCATCGCGGGGTCCGCCGTGAACCGCGGCACGCTCTGCGCGGCGGCCGACCCGGCCCACGCGGCCCACACGGCAAGGACGACGACCAGGCCGACCGCCACGTCGAGGGTGTAGACTCGGACGCGAGCCATGGGATTCATCCTTCGGATCATCGTGTACACGCTGGCCCTCTTGGTGGCCGCGCACGTGGTGCCGGGCATCCGGCTCGACGGGCTCGCCTCCGCGCTGGTGGCCGGCCTGCTGCTGGGCCTCGTCAACGCGATCGTGCGCCCGATCCTGGTCGTGCTGACGTTCCCGATCACGCTGCTGACCCTGGGCCTCTTCCTGCTCGTCCTCAACGCCTTCTGCCTGTGGCTCGTCTCCGTCTTCGTGGCCGGCTTCCAGGTGGCCGGCTTCTGGCCCGCGTTCTGGGGCGCGCTGCTCGTGAGCGTCGTGAGCTGGATCCTCACCGCGCTGATCAGCGACCGGGGGCGAGTGGAGGTCATCGAGCGGCGGCGCTGAGCTGACGGCGGACCGAGCTAGGCGGCGCGGTCGGACTCGACCGAGGTGATGATGTAGGTGCCACTCTTGGCGTCCCGCTCGAGGGTCACGATCTTCTGCTTGGCCGCCTCTTCCAGGAGCTTCGAGAAGGTCGAGTAGCCGTAGTAGGACTCGTTGAACGCGGGGTTCTTCCGGATCATGGTCTGCTTGACCATGGAGCCCCACAGGGTGTCCTTGTTCTCGCGCTGGAGCGCCTGGATCGCCTCGATGAGCTGGGCGAAGGCCTCCGCCTTCTTCTCGGGCAGCCCGCGCAGGGCGGTCGTCTTCTTGGACTCGCGGATGAGGTCCTCGTAGAAGATGAACTCGTCGCAGTTGCCCACCAGCAGCTCGGACGAGGACGACTTGACCCCGAGGCCGATCACGTAGCGGTCGTTCTCCCGCAGCTTGGACACCAGCGGCGAGAAGTCGGAGTCGCCCGAGACCAGCGCGAAGCTGTCCACGTGCTGCTTGGCGTAGGCCAGGTCCATCGCGTCCACCACCATGCGGATGTCGGCGGAGTTCTTGCCGCTGTAGCGGCTCTGGGGGACGTCGATCAGCTCGATGGCGTGCTCGTGAAAGGGCCGCTTGTACTCCGCGTAGCGGTTCCAGTCCGCGTAGGCCCGCTTGACCATGATCTTGCCCTTCTCGACCAGCCGCTCCAGCACCAGCTTGATCTCGAACTGCTTGTACTGTGCTTCCTTGACGCCGCGGACGATGTTCTCGAAATCCATGAACATCGCCAGCTTCCGGTCGTCACTCATACCTGCCATTCCTCCTGCTGCCCAGGGGCGTTCCGGCGCCGGTGCTCCAGGGCGGGCCCGTGCCCACCCCCTCGCCGATCTTCATTATAGGGCCACATTTGACAGCGGCGTGACATCGGCCCGGCGCCGGCCGGGTAGACTGAGGGAGCCATGAAACGGATCCGAGCGCTTGCACTGATGGTGGGCATGCTGCTGACCGGAGCGGGGCCCGGCGAGGCCGCCGGCATCATGGTGAAGGTGGGCCAGGCCGCGCCGGAGGTCACCGGCGGTCCCTGGATCAACAGCGAGCCGCTCTCCCTCGCGGGGCTCCGCGGGCGGGTGGTGCTGGTGGAGTTCTGGACCTACGGCTGATACAACTGCAAGAACGTGATCCCGCAGTTGCGGGACTGGCACGCGAAGTACGAGCGGCAGGGGCTGACCATCGTGGGCGTGCACACGCCCGAGTTCTCCTGGGAGAAGCCGATCGAGAAGGTGACCGCGGCCACGAAGGAGCTGGGGGTGAGGTACCCGGTGGTGCAGGACAATGACCTCGCGATCTGGCGCCGCTACCGAAACTGGGCGTGGCCGGCCGCGGTCATCGTCGACAAGAAGGGCGTCGTCCGCTTCACCCACATCGGCGAAGGAGCCTATGCCGAGATGGAGCAGCTGATCCAGCGTCTCCTGCTCGAGCCGTAGGTGGGTGCGCGGCCGGCCCCGCTCCTGATCTTCGGCGCGGTATTCGCCGCCGCCTTCGTGCTGGCCGCGCTCGGTTATTTCTCGCTCCGGCGGTGGGAGGCCGCGGCGGAGCTGCAGCTCCACGGCCAGGCGCGCGACACCGCGATGATGGCGGCCGAGAAGGTGGAGATGGCGGTGGTGCGGGCCGAGCAGGACGCAATCGCCGCCCTGCAGGCCGCCGCCCTCGCGCCGGACTTCGGTCCAGCGGCGGTGGAGGCCTGGAAGGCCGGTCACCCGCTCTTCAACGCGGCGTACGTGCTGGATCGCCAGGGGCGCCTGCTCTACCCGGTGGTCTGGACGCGCGACGAGGCGGAGCTGATCGGCGCGCTGCGTGCGGAGATCTCGCAGGGCTTCTGGGACCGGGGCGGCCGGCGCCACGTCGAGGCCGGGGGCCACGTGATCCTGGCCGCGGTGATTCCCGGCTCCTCCCGCGGCCCGTTGCTGGTGGGGTTGCGGCGCGACGACCAGGCGCTCCACCGCGACGTCCTCGAGAAGGCGCTCGGCGGGACGGAGGGCCAGGGCGCCCTGGCCATCCTCGACGGCAGTGGCCGGCCCGTGTTCAGCTCGCGGCCGATCGACCGCGTGGAACCCATCCTGACCGTGCCCTTCGGGGAGGCGCTGCCCGCCTGGCGGGTGGCGTTGTACCAGCCGGCCGGCCTCTCCCCACGCGACATGGTCCGGCGCCAGGCGATGATCTTCATGGCCGCGCTCGCGCTGCTGCTTCTGGTGATCGCGGGCGGACTCGTCGCGACGTACCGGCTGGTGCGCCGCGAGTCGGAGATCGCGCGGCTCAAGTCCGACTTCGTGGCCAACGTCTCCCACGATCTCAAGACGCCGCTGGCCCTGATCCGCATGTTCGCGGAGACGCTCGAGATGGATCGCGTGCCCGACGAGCGCCGCCGCCGCGAGTACTACGGGGTGCTCACGCGCGAGAGCGAGCGGCTGAGCCGCCTGATCGACAACGTGCTCGACTTCTCCCGGATCGAGAGCGGGCACCAGCGCTACGAGATCGCCGCGGGCGCCGTGGAGCCGATCGTCCACGAGGTGGTCGAGAGCTTCCGCCATCCGTTGCACCAGCAGGGCTTCACGGTGGACGTGGCGATCGAGCCCGATCTGCCGGACGTCCCGCTGGACGGCGACGCGATGAAGCAGGCGCTGGCCAACCTGGTGGACAATGCGATGAAATACTCGGGCGACCGGCGGCACCTCCGGGTGGCGGCCCGTCGCGAGGGAGGCGGGGTCGCGGTGGAGGTGGCGGACGAGGGCATCGGCATCCCGATCGCCGAGCGGGAGCGAATCTTCGAGAAGTTCTATCGCATCGGACGGAGTGAGACGCAGGGACGGCGGGGCAGCGGGGTCGGCCTGGCCCTGGTCAAGCACATCGTGGAGGCCCACGGGGGACGCGTCACGGTGGACGGACGGCCGGGCGACGGCAGCCGCTTCACCCTGCACCTGCCTGGTCTCCCTCTCCCCTCAGGGGAGAGGGCAGGGTGAGGGGTTCGGTATGCCGCGCATCCTGATCGTGGACGACGAGCCCGAGATGCTGCGCGGGCTGGAGGACAACCTCCAGTTCGAGGGCTACCAGACCGTCACCGCCGGCGACGGTAAGAAGGGCCTGGCCCTGGCGCTGTCGGAGGCGCCCGACCTGATCCTGCTCGACGTCATGATGCCGGGAATGAGCGGCTGGGATCTCTGCCGCGAGCTGCGGCAGCGCGGCCTCGACGTGCCGGTGATCATGCTGACCGCGCGGGGCGAGGAGCTGGATCGTGTGCTGGGCCTCGAGCTGGGGGCGGACGACTACGTCACGAAGCCCTTCAGCCTGCGCGAGCTGATGGCGCGCATCCGCGCGGTGCTCCGCCGGCCGGGCCCGCGCCAGAAGTTCGAGGAGTTCGCGTTCGCCACCGTGCGCGTGCACCTGCGGGCGCGGCAGGCCTTCAAGGGGGGCCACGAGGTGCGGCTCACCCGCAAGGAGTTCGACCTGCTCCGGTACCTGGTGGAGCACCCGGGCGAGGTGATCACCCGCGACCGCATGCTGGACGAGGTGTGGGGCTACGAGCGGTTCCCGACCACGCGGACGGTGGACACGCATATCCTGAGGCTGCGGCAGAAGTTCGAGGACGATCCGGAGCGCCCGGCGCACATCCTGACCGCGCACGGCCAGGGCTACCGGTTCGTCACCGAGAGGAGCGCGACATGAGTGAGTCCGCGGAAGAGCTGGCCCGGCGCACCCCGCCCGGCCAGGTGCTGACCAGGAAGTGGCCCGTGCTCACCTACGGCCTCACCCCGCGCTTCGATCCCGGGACGTGGTCGTTCCGGTGCTGGGGCCTCGTGGAGGAGGAGGTGAGCTTCACGTGGGAGGAGTTCCTGGCCCTGCCCCGCGCCGAGGTCACCTGCGACATCCACTGCGTCACGCACTGGTCGCGGCTGGACAACCGGTTCGAGGGCGTATCCATCCGGGAGCTCATGCGGCGCGTGCGCGTGAAGCCGGAGGCGCGCTACGTCCTCATCCACGCCGATCCGGACTACACCACCAACCTGCCGCTCGAGGACCTGCTGCAGGACGACGTGCTCCTCGCGCTCCGGCACGACGGGCAGGACCTCACCCCGGATCACGGCGGCCCGCTGCGGCTGGTGGTGCCCAAGCTCTACTTCTGGAAGAGCGCCAAGTGGCTTCGCGGCTTTGAGTTCCTCGACGTCAATCCGCCCGGCTTCTGGGAGATCAACGGCTACCACATGCACGCCGATCCCTGGGCCGAGGAGCGCTACGCCGACCAGGAGACCCACGCGATGCAGAAGATGCGGGCCGAGGCCGCCCGTAAGCTCCGCGCGAGATAGATCCCCCCTCACCCTACCCTCTCCCCCTTCGGGGGCGAGGGTTCCCACTCTCCCTCTCCCCTCTGGGGAGAGGGGAGGGTGAGGGGCTAGATGGTGAGGGGC
>Ga0193719_10000795_pt1 | contig 12160 bp, 10 predicted proteins | sample U2a2metaG_FD_160103 | JGI IMG/M metagenome (GOLD analysis project Ga0193719, IMG submission 160103) | Soil microbial communities from a riparian zone of the East river system, Colorado, United States - U2a2 | ecosystem: Environmental > Terrestrial > Soil > Riparian zone | place: USA: East... | reverse complement strand
AACGAAAAAAATCAGTAAGGACGTGGAAGACACGAAAACCACCGTGATGCTTCCCAGCGTCAATGGCGGTCTGGCTCCAGCTATGAAAGTGGAAGAGCGTCGCACACTGGGCGCGAACAACTCGGTTGAATCTCAAAAAACCACACTGCGTCCCGATGGTGCTGGAAATTGGCAAGTGGACGAGATACGGCAAGCCACCACCCGGCAAGAAGGCAAGAACCGCAGCACCGAGGAGCGGATCTCCCGTCCGGACTCTGACGGTAAGCTAGGCGAAATCTCTCGTACCGTGAGCAAGGAATCTGAAACCGCTTCCGGAGAAAAGCGCAATACCGTCGAGACCTATTCCCTTGATGTTCCAGGATCCGCCCGGGACGGCGGCCTTCACCTGGTTGAGCGCTCAACTACTTCCCAGCGCACGAATTCAACCGGTCAGCAGACCACGGAACAGCGAGTGGAGCAGCCTAAGCCCGGCGATCCGGGTTCCGGTCTGCAAGTGATCACGTTAACCACCGACACGGTGCGCCCAAGTCCGTCAGGAGCGCAGGCCACCCGAACTATTCAAGCACGCGATGCGAACGGCAGTCTTGGGGTAGTCTCCGTGGACACCACAAAGTCAGACAACATTCACGCCATTCAGGTTCAGATAGCGCCTTCAGAAAGCCCAAAATGAGCAGGCCGCGCGGCGCGGAACCTGGTTGTGAGTTTACATGGGCCTGCGGCCCCACCCATAGGGATGAAAATTAGGTCGAGCCGGCGCCTACGATTATCTGGCGTGGACGGCAAAGGTCGTTTGCACTCTGGATGAAGTGAGGCCGTTTGTGAGTTTGATCTGGAACGTGTGTTTTGAACCAATCTGTGTCGCGCCACCCATCCTGGCGGGAAGGGTGGTAGCAGGTGAGGGTGAACCGGAGCGGCGACGATTTGCCACCATGCCGAGCGAGTTGCGCCGACTATCGATCTGGTTACGGGAGCAGGGTGTGGAAGAAGGGTGATGGAATCGACTGCTCAGTACTGGCGATCGGTATGGTTGGAGTTGGAGCCACATATGCGTTTGCACTTGGCCCAGGCCTTCTCCAACCGTGCCCCGCGGGGGCGCAAGCATGACTTCAAGGATGCTGAGCGGCGGGTGCGGCGGTTGATCGCAAACGAGTTGATCTTAAGCTTTGTCCCGGGTGGGGAGCAGCATATTTGGCACAACCTGACGCGGATGAAGACGCAGCTCACGCGCGACCGGGTGCGACTGCATCGCCAAACTCAACGGCATGATCGCGCAGGCGATGAAGCCGCATCAAGACGCAGTGATGCGACTGGCAGGAGTGCCCGGTCTGGAAGTGGATTCGTCGCAGCAGGTGATCGCGGAAGTGGGGGTGAAGGCCAGCACATTTCCCTCGGCAGCGGAATTGACCTCTTGGGTGGGAACCTGTCCCGGCAAGGAGGAAAGCGCGGAGGAGAACCACAACAGTCGTTCCGCCAAAGGCAATAGATATCTGCGGCGGGTACTGAACCAGGCGGCGCACGCTGCGGTGAAGAAGAACGGCAGTCACTTTCAGGCGGTGTTCCGGCGTCTCCTACCGCGGCTGGGCTATCAATCCACCATCTGGGCAATCGCACATCGACTCTGCCGCGTGGTTTGGAAGATCTTGCATGAGGGGGTGCAATATATCGAGCAAGGCCGCGAACCGGATCCCCAGGCTTAAGAAGCGACACGCTCGGAGGCTGGCGCAAGCGCTCCGCAAGCTCGGGCTACAAGGTTGCAATTACACCCATAAACCTCGCTACCGCAGAAAACGGGATGCAAATGTAGGAGAGGATTGTCGAGGGAGGGTAGTCGCCTGATTTCAACACCGACTATTTCTTCCTCAAAGGCCCCCGCTTTTAAAGAAAAACTTCTTCATCTCCCCGCTTGGCAGGGTAACGATTGCCTCAGTGACGTTGTAGCTTGAATCTAACAAGTAGTCGTAAAGATAGGTCTCGCCGTTTGCCAGTCTTTGTTTTGAAATCCGGCTGCCGTCCTCATACCAATTGCGTACGAGCTCTCTTCCACTTCCGTCCCTCACGCTGGTCATCAAGTAGGGGTCGAATCCCTGAGAATCGAGGCTTTCATAACCAAAGCGATAGAGCACGCGCGATCCGTCGGATACTGTCTCCAAGTGCCCAGTGGAGTCATAGGCATAATCCCGGACTTTACCGCTATCGTCTTGTGCTTCGATGATTCGACTTGCGTTGTCATACTTGAAACTGATCGTGTGTCCAGAAGGAGAAATCAACCTGTCCAGATTTCGTGCTCCATCCCGCTTCAATTCGATTCGGTGCCCCTTTGGATCCCGCATCTCCATGGCGGCTCCCTGTGCGAAATTCTTCGCGTTGTACGACTCTGGGAACCGGAACTGGCGAAGATCCTGGAAATCAAGATTCCATCCGTCACCATTCCAGACGATCTGGGCCCTGTAAAATTCGGACGCCGTCTCACTGTGGCGGTAAGCTGCGTCGGCATAGCCAGTTCCCTTGGAAATACGGGGAAAGCGGATTTGGCGGCCATCTTCCAGGTTCAAGTTAAGGTAGGTATACGGATTTCTTGTCCCGGTCGGACAAATATCGTACGGGTGATTTGTACCTGCACCGAAGGCGTGACTGTTGCCATCCCACGGTCGATACGTCCGAGTTAGCGAAAGGGGCATCACGTCTGACACAAACAGATCTGTCTGGCGTAATATGAACAGCCCGGAATGCAAGTCCACCTGGAATTCATTGACAGGCGAGTCGTGACGCACCGACGGCCCCTTCAGCCTAATGGAACTCTGGAAGGTCACCGGACCAGGCCCAGGCCCGGAGATGATCGCGGCGATCACCATGTACGGATAGGCGCCGTCCCAAGCGGGAATCTCAGTATTGGCCGGCAACAATTCCGGTTGAAGGGCCGGCTGGAAGTGTACATCACCGTAAACCTCCTCTTCGGTGACCTGAAGGTTCCCACGCACAAGGTCTATGCTTTTCGGTTGTCCTTCGACGAACACCTCCAGAGAGGAGAAAACCCACGGTCCCGTCCCTTTTCCCGCGATGGCTTGGAGTGTGGCCCTTCCCTTGGGCCCTTGGATTGGGATTTCCATCCTGGCTTCTCCCCAACCGGTTTCGTCTTGACGCACCGTCCCGTTCGCCAGCCAGCCCGCTTGGATTGGCTCCCCGAGTAATTTGATCACGCGAGGATCGTGACGCGCTTTTTCTAACGCCATCTGGGCCACAGAAGAACGCAATGGTGAACGGTGGTAGGCGGTCAATGCGAGGGTAAGGCATAGCAAGAGAAGGCAGGCCAGGAGGAGTATGAACTGCACGCTCTTTCTATGAGACACCGGAACAGCTTTGGAGTGCCCACACAAAGGGCAAACGCCGCCCGTCTTGACGGCGTCGTCAACCGATGCCACTAGCACCTCATCGACGGCATTGTTGACGGCGTCTTTGACATCGACGGTTTCCAGGTCTGTACCGCAGCCGCGACAATTCATTTGAGCCTCTAAGAGGAGCCCTTCCAAGTTTAACTTCGTTTACGGTCAATCTCAGAGAGATCTGGTCACTGTTGTAACGTCGCCATGACACCAACAACCCCATCGCTTTCATTGACTTGCCCTTGCCTTCCGCCTAACGTTGCCCGACTTCATGATCGGACAAACCATTTCGCATTACCGCATCGTCGAGAAGCTGGGCGGTGGCGGGATGGGTGTTGTCTACAAGGCTGAGGACACCGACCTCGGACGCTTTGTCGCTTTGAAGTTCCTCCCGGAGGATGTAGCTAAAGACCCTCAGACTCTCGAACGCTTTCGCCGCGAAGCTCGTGCCGCTTCCGCGCTCAACCATCCTAATATTTGCACCGTCTACGAAATCGGGAAGTACGAAGGCCAGTCTTTCATCGTAATGGAGTTCATGGAAGGCGTGACGCTGAAGCACATGATCACAAGCCATGCGCTGGAAAATGACGCGCTGCTCCCTCTGGCCACCGAGATCGCGGACGCTCTCGATGCGGCCCACGCCAAGGGCATCATCCACCGCGACATCAAGCCTGCAAACATCTTCGTGACGGAACGTGGCCATTCCAAGATTCTCGACTTCGGGCTAGCGAAAGTTACGATTCCGCTAGTTCTGCCAGCCAAGTAGCTGCGCAGAATACTCAGACTGCCTCTACATTCGCCGAGGAACATCTCACCAGTCCGGGGACAACACTGGGAACTGTGGCCTGTATGTCGCCGGAGCAGGTGCGAGCGAAGGAATTGGATGCACGTAGCGACCTGTTCTCTTTTGGGGCGGTCCTTTACGAGATGGCAACCGGTGCATTGCCTTTTCGTGGCGAAAGTACGGGATTAATATTCGACGCGATTCTGAACCGATCTCCAGTACCGCCACTGCGGTTGAATCCTGACTTGCCCACGGAACTGGAACGAATTGTCATTAAGGCTTTGGAGAAAGACAATCTGAGATATCAGGGAGCGGCAGAGATACGCGCTGACTTGCAACGGCTGAAGCGCGATACAGAAACGGGACGGCTGGCGGGGGCCAGTTCCGGCTCGGTCGCCGTAATAACGAAGGAAGTAGCGCCGCTGTCTGGGACGCAGCAAGAGTTGACAGCGGGATTAGTTCCAACTTCTGCCCCACCGTCATCGGCCGCTGTCGACGTAGCCCAATTTCGGAAGGCTGGCAACCGGAACCTCTGGAAGATTCTGGTTCCGACGGCGGTAGTGGTCGCCGTGCTTGCCGGAATGTTTGTTTGGTTCAGTCGGTCTTTTCCTCCGCCTAAAATAGTCAAGGCAATCCAAATTACCCATGACGCTGTTTCTAAGAGCAATGTTCTGACTGACCGTCCCCGGCTGTATATCAATGAGAGCACTGGTCTGAAGGAGTTCCTGGTTCAAGGATCCGTTACGGCGGTGATACCTCAGTCATTCCCACTCCATTTAGCAACGCTAGAATGTTTGATATTTCTCCCGACCATTCGCAGCTCTCGGTGGCTGAATTCCTCGGTCCGGAGGCCGAAGCACAAGCATGGATATTGCCTCTGCCGTCAGGCAGCCCCCGCCATCTTTCGGATATTTTCGTCCACTGGGCTGCGTGGTCTCTCGACGGTAAGCAACTAGTGTTTGCCAAGGGGTCCGACATTTTGCTGGCCAACGCAGACGGAACAAACGCGCGAAAATTGATTACGGTTTCTGGCCGGCCAGAGCGGATTCGTTTTTCCCCGGACGGCACTCGCCTTCGGTTCACGCTCGAAACTCCTCAGACCAACTCTTATTCGATTTGGGAAGTCCATGCCGATGGCAGCGGTCTTCACGCACTGCTCCCCGATTGGTACAGCCCGCTCTCAGAGTGCTGCGGTGTTTGGAGTGCGGATGGCCGCTATTATTTTTTCGTCAGCGGCAATACCGATGGTTTCAATATCTGGGCAGTGCGGGAATCTGCGGGCCTTTTTCACAAAGCGCTCTCACAGCCCTTCCAGTTGACAAATGGCCCTATGTCGCTTGGTCTTCCAGTACCAAGTCCTGACGGCAAGAAGCTATTCGCAAATGGCCACCTGCCGCGTGGTGAATTGGTTGTTTATGACAGCAAGTCCCACCAGTTCCTGCCATTTCTTTCGGGAATCGGCCGGTGAGCTGGACTTCTCCCAAGACGGCAAGTGGATCGCTTACGTCTCTTACCCCGAGGGTACCCTGTGGCGCAGTCGCGCTGATGGGAGTGAACGGGTCCAACTGACCTTTCCACCAGTTTCGGTTTCCCTTCCACGCTGGTCTCCCGACGGTACACAGATCGCCTTTATCAATGCACAAGCAGGACAGCCCTGGAGAATTTTCCTGATATCGGCACAGGGCGGGACACCCGAGCCAATGCTTTCAGAGAAGGAGTATCAGGCTGATGCTCACTGGCTTCCAGATGGCAAAAGAATGATTTTCGGCCGCACTCCGTTTATCCCGGGAAGCTCAGCGAACGTAGCCCTTCAGGTCTTGGATCTTAGCTCCAAACAGGTCTCTATTTTCCCGGGCTCGGAGAACCTGTATAGTCCTCGCTTGTCTCCGGATGGCAAGCACCTCGCTGCCGTTACCTCCGATAACAAGAAACTCTTGATCTTCGACTTCCACACTCAGAAATGGACAGACTGGGTCTCTGAACCCGGGCTGATAAACTTGCCGATTTGGTCGCGAGACGGGCGGTATATCTATTACGCCAACCCCTCCAACGGATATCACCGGGTCAAAGTAGGACAAGCCCGCTCTGAACTGATCGTTGATTTGAAGGATTTGCGCGGACTCTGGAGTGGAGTAGCTCCCGACGGCGCTGCTCTCTTGCTTCGTCATGTGAGCGTCGACGAGATCTATTCGCTTGAAGTGGAGCTACCTTAGCCTCGACCCTCCGGTCATTCATACTCGAGAAGGGGAGACACGCCGACCCCGACATCCCCATCCTGAAAGAAGCCAAGGCCGAGTACGCGAAGTTGCAGTAGCTGGAAAAAGTCCTGCCTTGTCCTTGCTGTTTGCCGATGGTTTACGAAACCACGTGTTTACAACAGCAATCGGCTCCTTGCCTCCGACAGCCACCATTCGCTAAAGTCTTCGTTGACGATGCCGCCTCGATTCATTGCTCGACAGCTCTCGCACCCAACTGGTTTCGTGGGGCGAATCATGGGGCGGCTGATGAATCGGCACAACGCCAAGCTGAACGCGTTCGCCGTTCAGCAGCTCAACCTCACCTCATCGGATCGTGTTTTGGAAATCGGGTTCGGCGGCGGCGTTACCCTGCCGCTTCTGATCAAGCAGGCCGGGTTCGTGGGCGGTGTCGACCGATCCCTAGACATGGTTAAAAGAGCCAAGGCGATCTTTTCGGATGCCGTCTCTTCAGGTCGCGCAGAGTTTCGCCAAGGCACGGTGGAGGCGCTGCCCTTCGAGGTGTCCTCCTTCGGAAAAGTATGCACTGTCAATACCGTCTATTTCTGGAGTTCGCTCGACGCCGGCTTTTTGGAGATCCATCGCGTGCTCTCGCCCGGTGGCCGTGTGGTTGTCGGATTCCTCCCCAAGGAACGAATGGACCGCCTAGGCATGCCAATCGACATCTTCACCTCGCGAACTTCCGAGAGTGTGATCGCCGCGCTGACCAGCGCAGGCTTTACCGACGTGCGCGTGGAGCGTCCTGAGCCGACCACGCCATGGAACGTTATCGTCGCGATCCGTTGAGTTTGGATGTTAAAAAAGTTTAGGCTAATGAGGCGGAGTCCATAATGCGAGGAGTTCCGGTCGAGCTCGCCACCTCTTCGGCGGCAGTCCTCCGCACGTGTGGCCTTTGCTCGACAATAGGTGTAAACACTGATTTCGCCAATTGAGACACACCAGCTTCAAGATCACGCCTTCTCACTGGGACATGCTGTTACGCCATTCCGGAGCTAATCTTGAAATGACGGATCGACATAATCGGACACGGAGGCACCATTGGCAAAAGTAATCGTCGGGATGACCATCTCGCTTGACGGGTTTGTAGCCGATCAAAATGGCAACGCAGGTCGCCTTTATCCCGACTTGGCGGCACTCAGATACACCGCTTACATGAAGGACGCTATCGAGCAGACTGGTGCAGTCCTCATGGGGCGAAGGACGTTCGAGATGGGGGACCCCGACTCGTACGTCGGCAACTACGAATTCCAAGTGCCGATTTTCGTGCTGACCCATCACCCGCCGAGCGTTGCACCGAAACAAGACGAGCACCTGACCTTCACGTTCGTAACCGGCGGTGTCCAATCAGCAGTCAGCCAAGCAAGAGCTGCCGCCCGCGATAAAGCAGTTCAGGTGGTCGGCGGCGTCAGCATAGCCCAACAGCTCTTGGGTGCGGGACTCGTCGACGAGCTTCATGTTGATATCATGCCGGTATTCTTAGGCATCGGTCTCCGGTCGTTCGAAAGCTCCAGCCTTGAGAGCGTCCGGCTCGAGAAAATCAACGTGCAGGAAGTCGGCGCAAGAACAAGCCTCAGATTCCGCGTGAAGCAGTAGTTTGACCCTCTGGGCTGACTTCAAGGAATGCGCACCGCACGCAGTTTCTCGAACAAAACTGCCAGCTTCGGCCACAACCTCCTCGGGACCCTTACCCTTTCGGCAACTACTCTTTTGAAATACCGCCAACTTCCGGGCTTTCATTGACTTGCCCTCTCACCCCCACCTACTATGGCTCGATTCCATGATCGGCCAGACCATCTCGCACTATCGTGTTATAGAAAAGCTGGGCGGCGGTGGTATGGGTGTGGTGTACAAGGCTGAGGACGTAAAACTCGGCCGCTTTGTTGCCCTCAAGTTCCTGCCCGACGATGTCGCTAAGAATCCGCAGGCCCTGAGCCGCTTCCAGCTAGAGGCCAAGGCCGCCTCCGCCCTGAACCATCCCAACATCTGCACCATCCACGAAATCGACGAGCACAACGGCAATGCCTTCATCGTGATGGAGTTCATGGAAGGGCAGACGCTGAAACACCTGATCACCGGGCGGCCGCTGGAGATGGATGAGCTGCTTGAGATCAGCATCGAAGTAGCCGATGCGTTGGACATGGCCCACAGCAAGGGCATTGTGCACCGCGACATCAAGCCGGCGAACATTTTTGTAACTGAACGCGGCCTGGCGAAAATCCTCGATTTCGGCCTGGCCAAGGTAACGACCGGCGGAAGTTCGTCGAGTGAAGTTGCAGTCGCTCAAAGCGCGGCCACAGTGGATGAGCAGCACCTGACCAGTCCTGGCACGGCGCTCGGCACGGTGGCGTACATGTCGCCGGAGCAGGCGCTGGGAAAGCCGCTCGATCCGCGCAGCGACCTTTTCTCCTTCGGCGCGGTGCTTTATGAGATGGCCACGGGCACAATTCCGTTTAGAGGTGACACCGCAGCCGCGATTTTCGACTCTATCCTGCACAAAATTCCAGTTGCGCCCGTTCGCTTGAACAGCGACGTTCCCCTGAAGCTGGAAGAAATCATCAACAAGGCGCTCGAAAAGGATAGAAATCTGCGGTACCAGCATGCCTCGGATATTCGTACCGACCTGCAGCGCCTTAAGCGAGATTCATCTTCGGCGCGTATATCAAGCGCCCAGGTCGAAGGGGATGAGCCGGTCCGTGCTGCCGAGCAAAGTCCCGCCGCGCCGGTGAGCTCGTCTGCACAAAGAGCGGCTTCGGCCAGCGCCACGCACAAAACTGCGCTACCGCCGCCAGAGGTTACACGTGCTGACAGCCGCCCCATCGGCATTGCTCCGGAGAACCCTGGGCCTTCAGGCCGGACGAAGCTTGCCTGGGGCGTGGCTGCGGCACTGGTGATTGTGGCGCTGGCTGCCGGTGGGATCTACTGGCGCTCCCGCCAGTCGCCGAAGCTCACTGAGAAAGACACGCTCGTGCTCGCTGATTTCGCCAACACGACCGGCGAGGCCGTCTTCGACGATACTCTCAAGCAAGCCCTGGCCATCCAACTCGAACAGTCGCCCTTCTTGAACGTGCTGCCGGAGCGCAAGGTGAGCGCCACACTGGCCATGATGGGCCGCCCTGCTCACGAACGGATCACCCGCGATATGGCTCGTGAGATTTGCCAGCGCACCGCGAGCAAAGCGCTGCTGATCGGATCGATTGCCGCCCTGGGCAGCCACTATGCTCTCGCACTGCAGGCCATCAACTGTCAGAGCGGCGACACCCTGGCCGCCGCACAATCAGAGGCCGACAGCCGCGAACACGTCCTGCACTCGCTGGGCGAGGCCGGCAACCAGATTCGGCAGAAGCTGGGCGAGTCTCTGGCGTCAGTGGGTAAATTCGACAAGCCAACGCTCGAAGAGGGGACCACGAGTTCGCTGGAAGCATTGCAAGCCTTCACCCAGGCCATCAGAGTGCGCAGCGAAAAGGGTGATCCGGACAGCATTCCCTACTTCAAGAGGGCAATTGAACTCGATCCTAATTTCGCGCGTGCCTACGCGACCCTGGGGACTGTGTACTCCAACATCGGTCAGGTCAGCCTGGGTGTCGAAAACATGAAAAAGGCGTACGATCTGCGCGAGCGGGTCAGCGAGCGCGAAAAGTTTTACATCTCGGCTCATTACTTCGACACCGTCACCGGCGAGCTGGGAAAGGCAATTCCGATTTACGAGCAATGGACACAGAGCTATCCGAGGGATGTTGCTCCTCACGTGAATCTTGGCGTTTTCTACACCGTGATTGGAGACCACGAGCGTTCGGCAGAGCAGGGGCGCCTGGCCTTGCGTCTGGATCCCGACACGGTGGCCAACTATGGCAATCTGGCCAGTCTGTATCTGGTTCTGAATCGGCTGGATGAAGCCAAAGTTGTCCTTGACCAGGCCCTGGCCCGCAAGCTGGACGAACCCGTTGTACGCGGCGACCTTTATAACCTGGCATTCCTGCAGGGCGACAAGCAAGGCATGCAGCGGCAGTTGAGCCTGGGCAGGGCGATGCCGTTGGCTGAAGGTTATTTCCTCTCCAACGACGGCGACAGTGAAGCATTTTTCGGCCGGCTGAACAAAGCCCGGGATTTGTCGCGGCGGGCCGTGGAATCGGATATTCACGACGAAGCCAAAGAGACGGCGGCCTTGTGGCAGGCAAACGCGGCGGTTCGCGAGGCGGAATTCGGAAACACGGCTCAGGCGCGGCAGGCTGCCAATGCCGCTTTGGCACTGGCGCCCGGTGGCCGCGACGTGGAAATTATCGCTGCCATCGCACTGGCGCGGGCAGGTGACACGGCGCGGGCTCAGAGCATTGCCGAAAAAATTAACAACGAATTTCCCTTGAACACCATGGTGCAGAGCTACTGGCTGCCTTGTGTGCGAGCCAGTATTGGTTTGTCGCGCGGTGATGCGAGTGGAGCCGTAGAGACTCTGAGGGCTGCCGCCACGTACGATTTTGGCGCGCCTCCGCCCGGACTGTTTCCGGCCTATCCGATCTACCTTCGGGGTCAGGCATTGGTGAGCGCGCACCGGGGACCCGAGGCTGCGGCGGAGTTTCAGAAAGTACTGGACCACAGGACTTTCGTCGTGAATTCCCTGGTTCTTCCCTTATCGCACCTGGGCCTCGGTCGCGCCAACGCGCTGGACGGCTCCCAGAACCCCGCCACCAGGAACAGAGCCCGCGCCGCATATCAGGATTTTCTGGCACTGTGGAGAGACGCCGACCCCGAGATTCCCATCCTGAAGGAAGCCAAAGCGGAATACGCGAAGCTGCCGTAAACTACGTGAGTTTTGCCCAGTGGCTCCAGTGTCTAACGATAGTTGATGTAAACAGGCCTGTTTACAACAACAATCGTGGAAAGAGCTTCAGGGCCTTCAATTTGCTCGGTGCCTAGGACTTCCATTTCCCACTTTTGAGCGCTGCGATCTACTCGCGGCACAACTTCGCCTTTTCCCTGAGCCGGCTGGGCAATTTGGTCCGGTTCCGTTTTGGCCTTCTCTCTTCGCTCCCTTACAGGGTTGCCTTTTACTCAAGCTCGGCAATCGTGGTGTCGGAGGGACTATTTCATGACGAGGGCGGGAAGTAAGGGCGTTTGATAGCCAGCGGAAATTCAGCTGCTCTCGACATCCGATCGCGCTATGATGGCGGTTCGTTTGCCAGGAGGCACTATGCTTTCGATTGCCGGCAAATTCGCTGTGCTAGTTGCTGTAGCGCTCGTGACAGCTTGCACCTCGTGTACGAAGACGGGACCAGAATCCGCAGGCGTAGCCAATCAAGCATTTACTCCCAAACAATATACCGTCGAAGATTTCTACAAGAATACGGATTTGGATGGAGGCTCGTGGACCCCGGACAAGAGCAAGATTCTCCTTTCCTCGAACCTATCCGGCATTTGGAATGCGTACTCAGTACCGGTCGCGGGCGGTGCGCCCGAGCCGCTGACGCATTCGACAAGGGACTCGGTTTTCGCGATATCGTACTTCCCGCACGACGAGCGAATTCTCTATTCCAGCGACCAAGGCGGAAACGAGCTGACCCACATTTATGCGCGCAATCCTGAGGGCTCCACGCTTGACCTAACGCCGGGGGCAAAGCTGAAGGCGAACTTTCAGGGCTGGGCAGGAGACGATAAGAGCTTCTTCGTCTCCACCAATGAGCGTGACCAACGGTATTTCGATCTCTATGAGATCGCGACGGAAGGGTTCAAGCGCACGCTCTTTTACA
>Ga0193719_10000793_pt1 | contig 12171 bp, 7 predicted proteins | sample U2a2metaG_FD_160103 | JGI IMG/M metagenome (GOLD analysis project Ga0193719, IMG submission 160103) | Soil microbial communities from a riparian zone of the East river system, Colorado, United States - U2a2 | ecosystem: Environmental > Terrestrial > Soil > Riparian zone | place: USA: East River... | reverse complement strand
GCCCTAAGCCGCGGACATAAGGTGACGGTTTTTAATCGCGGCAAAACGCATCCCGGCGAATTGCCCAAGGAAGTTGAGCAACTGATCGGGGATCGCAATGGTCAGCTCGAGGCGTTGAAAGGAAAACAATGGGACGTTTGTATCGATAACCCAACCACGCTGCCGGCCTGGGTCCGAGATGCCGCGCAGATTCTGAATGGAAACGTCGAGCGTTACATTTTTATTTCGACCATTTCGGTCTATGCCGACACCAGTACGGGGCCGGATGAAAGCGCGCCGCTGGCGAAATACGAAGGCGCTGATCCGTTCAAGGAAACGCTCGAAGCGATGAAGGCGTCGGGTTACAAAACTTACGGACCGCTTAAAACGTTGAGCGAGCAGGAAACAGAAAAGTGGTTTCCGGGCAAATCGCTCATTATTCGCCCGGGCTTGATTGTTGGGCCACGCGACGAAACCGACCGCTTCACTTATTGGCCGGTGCGGATTGACCGCGGGGGCGAAGTAATGGCGCCGGGTAATCCGAGCGATCCGGTGCAATTCATTGATGGGCGCGATCTCGCGGAATGGACCATTCGGATGGCGGAAAATCGGGAGACTGGAATCTACAACGCCACCGGACCGGCCAAGGAATTGGGGATCGGCGGCATGCTCGATGGAATAAAAACCGCGCTGAATTCGAACGCGACCTTCGCCTGGGCCGATGCTGAATTCCTCAAGCAACAGAAAGTCGAAGCGTGGTCGGACATGCCGGTGTGGGCCGGCGACGAATTAGGAATGTCGCGCACCAATATCAGCCGCGCGCTGGCGAAAGGTTTAACGTTTCGTCCCTTAAGCGATACCGCGCGCGATGCGCTGGCGTGGTTCAAAGCGCAGAAGCCCGAACGGCAGGCCAAAATGCGGGCAGGACTTACGCCGGAGCGCGAAGCAGAAGTTCTGGTCGCCTTGCACAAACAAGACGGAACGACGAAGCACGAATGACGAATGACGAAGCGCGACGAGTCTTGCGTCATTTGGGCGGTCGAACTCTCGTCGCAAAACAAATCACTTGGGTACGACGCAAAAACGCCGTCATTCCGAGCCGCAAAAGACGGCGAGGAACCTCACAATGTGTTTTCGACCTAAGAGGGGTCCCTCGCTGACGCTCGGGATGACAAAAGTTGTGGTATGAAGCGCCTGCTACAGAAGATCGTCGATGTGCGCGCCAACGAACTTCGCGCCCTCGGTCTTGCCTTCGTTTTCAATTTCGTCGTCCTCGGCAGCTATTACGTGGTGCGCCCGATTCGCGACGACATTGCTGCCACGGGCGGCATCGAAACTCTGCCGTGGATGTACACCGGCACGCTGGTGACGATGCTAGTCGCGAATGCTCTCTTCTCCGCCATCGTCGCGCGCATGTCGCGGCGGCGGTTCATCCCGATCGCCTATCGTTTTTTCATGGCGAACCTCGTCATCTTTTACGTCCTAATGCATACTTTAACATCCGCGCAAAACGTTTGGGTCGGGCGCGCCTTCTACGTTTGGGTCAGCGTTTTCAATCTTTTTGTCGTCACGCTTTTTTGGGCGTTCATGACGGACGTGTTTAACAGCGAGCAGGCCAAACGGCTGTTCGCATTTATTAGTGTAGGCGGATCGATCGGCGCCATTGTTGGTCCCATCATCACGGTGACGCTGGTGCACAAAGTGGGCGCCGCGAATTTAATTCTCGTTACGGCAGCGATGCTCGAAGCGGCTCCCTGGTGCGTGAAGTTCTTTCCCACTGAATTTGCTCGGGATCCTGAGCGTCAGCCACGGAATCCCGCAGGCGTGACCTCAAGGGTTGCGCCACGGGATCCCTCGACTGTCGCTCGGGATGACAAAAGTGCCGAGCAGCCAATCGGCGGTGGAATTCTTGCCGGAATCACACATGTCATCCGCTCGCCTTATTTGCTCGGCATTTGCGGGTTTGTGCTTCTTTACACCGTTACGACGACGTTTTCTTACTTTCAGCAAACCGAGATCACCGGACATCAATTTCAAGACCGGAATGCGCGCACCGCGTTTTTTGCGCAACTCGATCTGGTGGTCAACACCCTCACCCTCGTTCTGCAATTGTTCATCACGGGGCATCTGATGAAGCGACTCGGCGTCGGAATCACCCTGGTTACGATGCCACTGCTAAGCATGGTTGGATTCCTGGCTTTGGGCTTTGCGCCGACGCTCGGTCTCCTGGCAGTTTTCCAAGTCGCGCGCCGGGCGACCAATTTCGGCTTCACCCGGCCGGCGCGCGAAGTCCTGTTCACGGTCTTGCGGCGAGAGGACAAATATAAAGCCAAAAGTCTTATCGACACCTTTGTCTATCGCACGGGCGATCAAATCGGCGCCTGGTCTTACAGTGGCTTGCGCGCGCTCGGCCTTCAACTGACCGGAATCAGTTTCGTTGCCGTGCCGCTGACGGCCCTCTGGTGCGGGTTGTGTTTCTGGCTCGGGAAAAAACAGAGCGAACTTGCTCTAGTTCAGCGCCAGGAAACGCACAAATCCGTGGTTAGGATTTAACGAAAACCCCGAGCAACGGACGGTGCGATGGCGTTTTAGAGCGAAAATCGCTGACGAACCCATCTTTCGTCCGGATCTCGACGTGGCCGGCTGCGCGGTTGGCATTGTAGACCAGGACCGAACCCACCGGCGCTTGATACGGATCGTTCACCGGCAGCTTTCGGAAGCCATAGTTGTTGACCAATTCCTGACCCGCCTGTTTCGCGTATTCTGTCTTCGGACGGGAACTAATCACGCCTGATGCAAGGAGGGCCTCCTTCACTGCGTGCCAGCATTGCCGGCGCGAATGGGCATGGGCTCGTTCCTCGGCAATGGTAGCTGCACGCATCAATTTTGGATCGAGTTGGCGATCGCTTTTCGCGCCTGTCGCGAAAGGCCGCCCGATTTTAGTTGGCTGGTAACTTTGAATGACATCGACCGAGGTGGCTTTGCCGGAAGCGTCTTTAAATACGAATTTGGACGGTTGCGGGTTGGCCCGGGGCGGCGGTGACATAGAAAGGGCCGAAACCGTGGCCGGGAAAAGGGCGGCGCAACTTACGGACAAAAGCGTGATGGGGAGAATTTTTGGCATTGGGAGCGCCCTCTATAGTGCATAATGCGCGCCTGACAAGCGATTTTTCGACAAAATCTCTATAATTTCTGCAACTCTCAGAAATACTGTGTTGCATCCACAATACCAGGCATTTGCGATTCTTATTAAGTGGCCCGGTTACCGGTCGCCGCTAATTTTTGGGCTGGGACGTCCCGCCAGCGCCTTTTGATGTGAAATTGTAATGCGATTTGCCTTACTAATAGGGCTCATTCTGACGCTGCAGACGGCCTATGCCGCCGAGCAGCCAACCCTCGCGCGGGTAACGACCTATTGGCGGGAGGAAGGTCAATTGCGCGCAGCCTGGAATGGAGCGCGCCTCCAAAATGGACACTGCGCCGTCGATCCGGAAAAAATCCCTTATGGCAGCAGGATTCAGCTAGGGGACGAGGAACTCATCGCCATTGATACCGGGCCGGCCGTGGTAAGCCGGAAAGCCGCTCGCCTGTCCGGGCGTAACGCAGCGGAGCGAAACGCCGTCGTGGTCGATCGTTACTTTGAAACGAAATCCCAGGCTGTAGCATGGGAAAAGTCGCATCCGCATTTCATGAAAATGCGCGTTCTCACTGCGAGACCGGCCTTAGCTATTTCTAAAAAGAGCCCGATTAAGGACAGGAATCCGGTGTCACAACCAATCGTCGCAGCTCCGCGAATCAGCAGACCGCCGGCAATGCGCGCGGCTATTCCAATCGGCCACTTTTATTTCGGCGCTTTCCTTGGATTATCGAGGACGACCACCCGCGATGCCCGTAGACGCACCGGTGGCGAGTTGGTCGCCGCAAACATTGTCGCAAGGAGCCGTGGCCGGCCACTCGATTGGTTGCGTTTGCTACAAATAACTTAACTCCCGGGCCACCTTCATAGCAGAGGCAAGGTCGGCAGTGGCATTTTCTTGCGCACCGATTTGCCATTCATCGCAGGCTTTACGAATTGGGTTTAACAGATTTTCCGGCAAAGGATGCTGATTTTCGGTCAGCAAACCCCGAGCAAATCCGATTGCCGCGCTGCTATTCTGCCGATGCAACGCGATCGCAATCAGCGGGCAAAGCGCCATCCAATCGAAACCATAGGGATCGTCCATTCCGTGCCATAACTCGAGCGCTTCGCTCGCGAGCTTTTCCGCCTCTGGGTGATCCTCCCGCCGCCATGCAATCCATGCGAGGCTTGCCTTTGCCATCGCGATGTATTCTACCATCCCGAGTTTCGTGGCGAGTTCGAGCGTTCTCTTCGCTTCAGTCGTGCAGCGCGCGACGTCACCCAACCGGCGAAACGCTACTGCTCGGTAAGTCAGGCAACGCGATTGCAAAACTATATCACCAGTCTGCTCGGCCATCGCGAGAGCTTTTCCACTCTGTTGGACCGCATGGCCAAAATCGCCGTGACACAACTCAATCAATCCCAGGACAAAATTAACATGTCCGGCTTGCGCCGGATTGTTTGCTTCGTCGCTCGCAGCCACGGCGCGCCTTGCTAGGTCGACGCATTCCTGCGACGGCCGGAAACGCGATTCCATCAACATTGAAAGCGCAATCATTTTCAAAAATTCTGCTCGCTGGGCGGCAGCGCCGCGTTCGGTGATCACGCTGCGATATCGTTCGGCCAGCTTTCGCATCTCTTTCACCATTCCCTGCCAGTAAAAAAGATGCATCCGTTCCATTTGGATTTGCACTTTTTCTTCCCACCAATCCGCGCCACCATCCCTGGGCTCGCCCAATTCCTGATCAGCCAGGTCGAATTCGCGGGCGGTTTCGGCGAAATGTCGCTGCAGGCTGTGACTAAAACCAATCTTGCGGTGAAGACGCGAACGCGAGAGCGGGTCGGCGTTTCCAGCCAGGACCTGAGCGCGGCCAAACGCCTCGCGCGCCTCGTCGTGTCGTCCGACCAGAGTCAAGACATCGCCAAGACCTTCGTTCAGTCTCAGCCCGGTTTTACGAAATTGCCCGCCGCCGGCACGCGTAATTTGCCCGATCGCCGATTCGTAGAAAGCAATGGACTCCGCATTGGCAAAGGTTGCTTTCGCTCGTTCGGCCGCTCGTCCCAGATAAAATATTGCCCGTTCGGCCGCATCCGCCCTCTCATAATGATATCCCAGCGTAGCGGAGAGTTCCTCGAGCCGGCCGGGAAACAACGCTTCGATCGCTTCCGCCGCAAGCTGATGCAGTTCCTTGCGCCGCGCGAAAAGCATCGAATCATAGGCGACATCATGCGTGATTGCATGTTTGAAAATGTATTCGCCTTCTTCCAGCCCAGCCGTTTCTGACGCTTGCTGCTCGCGCGATTGAATAAATTCCCGCCGTTGCAACTCGCCGAGCGAAGCCTCAAGTCGATGCTTCGCTCTTTGTTCATATATATAGGCGAGTACGCGCCTTTGAAAAACCCGACCAATGACGGAGGCGCGTTGCAGGGTTTGCTTGTTGTCGGGCGGCAGCCGATCGATGCGCGCCGCCAGCACCCCTTGGAGCGTCTCCGGAATTTCCACCGCCTCGATCTCGCGCGTGGCCGCGGCCCGGTCCCCCTCGAGCACGATTGCCCCGGCATCGATTAAGGAACGGAGAAGCTCTTCGACGAAAAACGGATTCCCCTCGGCCCGATTCAAAATTAATTCGCGCATCCCTGCCGGGAAATTTTCGATCTTCAGGAGTTGTTGAATGAGCGAGCCACTTTCATCGCGGGTCAGTGGTGACAAGCGGATGATGTGGCGCACGCAGCGTCCATTGTTCGTTTGCAGTCCTTGTAACAGGCGATTGTCTTCCAGACGTGCCGCGCATAGCAGCAAAAGTGGCACCTCATTGGAAACCGGAGCCAACATTTCCAAGACCTCCCAGGAGGAGGGGTCGCACCAGTGCAGATCTTCCCAGACCAGGACCAATGGCTCATGCCGAGCACGACGGCGAATGTATTCGCCCAACGCTTCCAGAATCCCGGATCGAAGTGCTTCGCTCGAAAGGAATTTCACTCGATCTTCCATGGCTGGGTCCATAGGAAGTTCCAGCAATCGAGCCAGGAAGGGATAAATCTCGGCCTGCCCGTCGAGGCTTTTTTGCAATGCTGCCGCAATTTCGGATTGCGCCGCTTCCGGTTTAACGTTCAGCAGGCTCATTACAATCTCGCGCGCGAGCCAGTAGCTCATGCCCGCGGTGAAGGAGAGGGCGCGGCCTTCTGCCCACGTCACGGTTACGGGCAGTAACGCCCTTGTTTCCGCGATTAAACGGCTCTTACCCAGACCCGCTTCGCCCAAAATCGCGAGCATGCTCCCCCGCCCACGCTCCAAGTCTGCAATCGCCTTGTGTATCTCATTCAGTTCGTCATCGCGTCCGATCAGCGGGGCGCGCAAACCTTCAATGCCACGCATAGGCTTGGGCACCGCTTTCGCCCTGAGCAACCGGCGCACTTCCACCGGCGCTTCTTTTCCCTTTAACTTCAATGGTGTGACCGGTTCGAAATCAAAGAGTCGTTGCGTCTGCCGGTAGGTTGCGGGCCCGACAAAAATTTCACCGACCGATGATGCGTCTTCCAGCCGAGCAGCCAGATTGACCGCATCGCCCATGACCGAATAATCGCGGCGATCGCGCCCGCCGATTTCTCCCGCGACCACCAGGCCGGTATTGATACCAATATGGAGACCAAGCTCGGTCCCGTTAGCGTGATTGAACGCAACAATCGCGTCCATCATATCAAGAGCAGCCCGCAAGGCGCGTTCGGCATCATCTTCATGCGCCACCGGCGCGCCAAAAACCGCCATGATTTCATCGCCGATGAACTTGTCGATGGTACCGTCATATTTCTGCACCACCGGCACCAGCCAGTCGAAGCAGGCATTGATTACCTCACGGACCTTTTCGGGATCTAATTTTTCAGAAAGCGCGGTGAATCCCGAGACGTCGGCGAACACAATCGTTACCAGCTTGCGTTCGTCCGTCTCCGCCCGATCTCCCCTGGCGCTCTCAAGTTGGTTCAACTGTTCACGCAAGGCCGCAATTGCTGGATCCACCACAGCGTCGCCCAGACTTTTCCGCTGCGATTCCAAACCGGCGATCGCCGCTGACAACTTTTCAATCTGGGTCTCGAGATCAACCATGGTTTGCGCGAAGAAGAACTTTCCTCGCTCTTTTTATCGGAATAAGTGCGCCGAATCGAGCCGTCTTTGCTTGCAAGGACCGTGGCCGCGACAAACCTTTTCTTTCGTGTCGCAGGAATTCCAAATCCGCCAGGCCAATCCGGACGATGCTAGCATAATCGGCTGGCATCGCGCCCGCATGTTCCAGGATATGGGTCTGGTGCCGAACGAGTTGTTCGAGCCGTTTCGGACAAAAGCGCTCGATCGTTTGGGCAAAGCGCTCGCTTCCGGAGACTATTTCGGCTGGCTGGTGAGTCAACGTGATGTGCCCCAAGAAATCATCGCGGGCGCCGGCGTCATCATGCGGGAAGTTCCGCCATTTCCTATTCGTCACAAAAACGGTGAGATCACGATCGCGGAAGGTCGCCAGGGATTAATCGTCAACGTCTTCACCGAGCCGGCATGGCGCCGGCGCGGGCTGGGAAAGCTTCTCATGAACACAATTATTGCCTGGTCACGCGAACAAAACCTCGATGGTCTCGTCCTTCACGCCTCCGATGATGGGCGCGCCCTTTATGAGCAACTTGGCTTCATCTGCACCACCGAAATGAGACTTGGCGGCGGCGATGATTGAAGAAGAGAAGTCTAATACTCGCTAGTGCCCGGCACCAGAACTGGGAGGCAGCCAACCGCCGATGGCTTGAAGAGGCGTGATATCGCCCGCGCTCGTGATCCAGGCGGCTAACGCGGTGCGGTTCGAGCGACTGGCAACCTCAGGCGCAGGCGAAGGTAAATGAAACTCCTGTGGGCTGGAAACGAGTTTTTGGTGATCGAGCGAGAGAACAACGAAATCGTGACGCAAACTGCGACCATTGTTTTCGCCAGCGCGAACGTTAGTGCTTATACCGAAACCAAGACAGGCGAGATAGAGATCGAAATCGCGAGCCTCTCCCTTGGTCGGTTCGAAGTTCACGAGAACACTATTGTCGCTTCGCACCGTCGCCTTCAGAGCCCCGGGACCTCCATCATTTATTACAGGAACCCGGGCATCTCGCCATTCGCGACCATTCAAAACAAAGGCTGGAGTGTAAACGCTCTCAGCATTCCAGTTAGCGGCATAAAGGCGCTGTCGCTTTGTCCATTCCACGGACGCAAAAGGATCCTTCCAGCCGAGTCGATCCCAGTAATCGACATGAAAAGCAACTGGCACGAACTCATGCCAGAGCCGTGGATCGTTGACCAGCCGGCCCAACGACGCCTCAGCGGGCGGACAACTGCTGCAGCCCTCGGAGGTAAAAAGTTCGAGCAGCTGAACTTTTTTCGGTCCCGACTCGAAAACAACATCGTCGGCGCACAATACTCCGCCAAAGAAGAGGGATAGAACTACTCCGATGATTGCTTTCATAACAGCTGAGCTTGTTCGGACGCTGGGATAAGACTGCTGCTCAATTTCTTCACCAACCATCGGTATTGGCAACGAAGTAGTCAATATTTTCACGCTTTCGGCGTAAGAGGCAATTTGATCTCCTAGCTCGCACGAAACACGCTGCATTTTGGGCCAATGCCTGGTGAAGACCAGTCCAATTCCACACGGGAGAAAGGCGTCAGTACCCCTGTGAAAGACGACAAAACCATGCCGTTTCGCGTCCTCTTCGAGTCGGCCCCGGGACTTTACCTCGTGTTGACGCCGGACGAGTTCTCGATTGTGGCAGTAAGTGAAGCGTATTTGCGAGCTACTATGACCGAGCGCTCGGACATCATGGGTCGGAAACTATTCGACGTCTTTCCCGACGACCCGAAGGATCCCGCGGCCGACGGGGTCCGCAATTTACGGGCCTCGCTCGAGCGCGTGAAAACCAAGCGCACTGCCGATGTAATGAAGGTGCAACGTTACCCGGTGCGCCGCCCTGAAAACGAGGGCGGCGGTTTTGAGGAGCGGTTTTGGAGCCCGATCAATTCGCCTGTTTTTTCCGATAACGGCGAATTGATTTTCATTATCCATCGCGTCGAGGACGTGACGCTTTTTGTCCGGGCGAAAGCTCTCCAAGGCAAAAGCGAGGAAGGCTGGCGGATGCTTGAAGCGCGCGCCGAGCACATGGAAGCGGAGATTGCCTTGCGCGCGTACGACCGGCGCCGCGCCGCGGAGTTACAGCAAGCCTGCGAACGATTGCAGAAAAGCGAGGCGCTTCTCCGTGAAAGCGCCGACCGATTTCGTTTTCTGGCCGAGTCGATGCCGCAAAAAATCTTTACCGCGCGTCCGAATGGCGAGGTGGGTTACTTCAACCGCCAGTGGATGGAATTTACCGGGCTATCTTTCCAACAAATTCACGACTGGGGCTGGATACCGTTTATGCATCCCGACGACGTGGCCGAGAACCTACGGCGCTGGAAGCACTCCATCGAGACGGGGGAGCCTTTCGAATTCGAACATCGGTTACGTCGCGCCGACGGCGAATGGCGCTGGCATATTTCGCGCGCTAACGCGATGCGCGACGCCACGGGTCGGGTCCTGATGTGGATCGGTTCCAACACGGAAATTGACGACGTAAAACGAGCGCAAGCGGAAGCGGAACATGCAAATCGGGCGAAAGACAAGTTTCTCGCGGCGTTATCGCATGAATTGCGGACACCACTTACACCGGTACTCATGTGCGCGGCGGCGCTAGAACAGGAAACGGCGCTTCAGCCGGAATACCGCGAACAACTCGGCATGATGCGCCGCAACGTGGAGCTGGAAGCGCGACTAATTGATGATTTGCTTGATCTCACTCGAATCTCCCGTGGGACGCTCCAACTTCAGCTCGAGCCCACCGATGTTCACTCACTTCTCGTGCACGCCGAACAGATCGTCCGCAGTGAAGCGCGTGCGAAAAAAATTAAGCTTCAATTCGAGCTAAACGCGCCGGCACATCATGTCCTGGCAGACTCGGGCCGGCTGCATCAGGTATTTTGGAACATTTTGAAAAACGCGATCAAGTTCACGCCGGCCGGCGGAGAAATCATCGTGCGCACCACCAACGCTGGGATCGGCACGATTCGTCTCGAATTCACTGATACCGGTATAGGTATCGAATCGCAGTTCCTGAGCCTGGTCTTTGATGCCTTCGTGCAGGCAGACGCGATTCCGAGTTCTTCGTCCAACGGGCTGGGATTGGGAATGTCGATTTCCAAAACGATCGTCGAACAGCACGGCGGGACGATCAATGTCGCCAGTGCTGGGGCAGACCGAGGCGCGACGTTCACGGTAGAACTGGCAACGGTAGGCGCAGATTCGGCGGGAGATGTTTCACGGCCAGCAGCGCGATCAGATTCGCGCCCCATTTATCGACTTCTACTGGTGGAGGATAATCAGGCAACCCTGGAAGTGCTCGGGCGAATATTGCGCAAGCAAGGCCACGATGTCGTGACTGCAAGCACGGTAGAAGCGGCTCGCGACTTTGCTGCGAATCAGGACTTCGACCTCGTCATCAGCGACATCGGATTGCCCGATGGCAATGGCATCGACCTAATGAATGAACTTACGCGTGACTACGGCCTGCGCGGGATCGCGCTCAGCGGTTATGGAATGGATGAAGATCTCGCTCGCACAAAGAATGCAGGCTTCATCGCGCATCTGGTAAAGCCAATCGACGTCGATCGACTGAATCGCGTCCTCGAGGAAGCGGCGCCCACGAAATATAGTCATTGAATGCGAGCGCTTTACGGGCGCTTCGTCTCAGCGTCGTCTTTCGCTTTCACTGTGACTTCCTGCGCGACATCGTACTCCGGTTTGGTCGCGCCAGTAAGCCATTTGTCGAACCAGCCGACGATGTGTTCGAGACGTTCGACCCGATGCCACGGTTGCCCGGAGCGAGAGAGCTCGTGGGATTCGCCTGGAAACTTCACCATCACCGTCGGCACTTTGAGAAACTTGAGGGCGCGAAACATCTCCTCGCCTCCCGCCCCGGGTGGAGTGCGCGTATCACTTTCACCGAGCACGAACATCATTGGCGTCTTCACGTTCTTAATATAAGTGATGGGCGACCGCGCCTTGAAATCGTCGGGATCATCAAAGGGGGCCGCTTTGAACCAGTTCGGTTGAAAGAGGGTAAAGTCAGCCGTGTACCACCAGTGTTCCCAGCTCGCGATGTCGCGCTGGGCCACGCCGGCGGCGAACCGCTGCGTGTGCGTGATCACCCAATTTGTCAGCAAGCCGCCGCCGCTTCCGCCCGTGACACCGAGCTTTTTGTCGTCGGTGTAACCGCGCTTGATCACTTCATCGACGCCGCGCATCAGGTCCTGATAGTCGTCGCCGGGATAATGGTATTGAATGACGTTTCCGAACTGCTGGCCGTAGGTGATGCTGCCGCGAGGATTCGGATAAAACACGACGTAGCCCTTGGCCGCCATCCATTGAAATTCGTGCTCGAAAATCCAGCCGTAAGCCGCATGGGGGCCGCCGTGGATGTTCAGAATAAGAGGATATTTTCTGTGCGGGTCGAAGCCGGGCGGCTTTTGCACCCACGCCTGAATCTTTTTTCCGTCGAAGGTCTGATAGGTAATTTCTTCCGGCTCGGTCAGGTTCAATTGTGACCAGAGCTCGCGATTGACATCGGTGAGTTGCTGCTGATGCGCGTTGGAATCGACGAGGAATAAGTCGCCGATGCGCGTAGGCGTCGAGATTAGGCAAACGACCTTCGAATTGTCGGCTGTGGCGCGGAAACTTAGCACCGCCTGGTCGCCCTTGGTGATTTCCGTCAGCACGCCGGTGGCGGCGTCGAAGCGCCCGAGGTTGGTCCGGCCTTCGCGTCCGAAAAGTTGCAGGATGCTCTTGCTATCCGCGCTCCATATCGGTGGATTGTCGCCCCCGGCGCGCGGCGGCGCCTGGTCACCAAAGACGCCTTGTCCGACATCGTAGTCGAATTGTGTAGTGAGGTTTCGTGGCTTCGCATCCTTTGCTACGTCGAGCACCCACAAGTCCGGTTCGGTATAAGAATTCACCGGTTGGTTTTGC
>Ga0193719_10000792_pt1 | contig 12177 bp, 7 predicted proteins | sample U2a2metaG_FD_160103 | JGI IMG/M metagenome (GOLD analysis project Ga0193719, IMG submission 160103) | Soil microbial communities from a riparian zone of the East river system, Colorado, United States - U2a2 | ecosystem: Environmental > Terrestrial > Soil > Riparian zone | place: USA: East River... | reverse complement strand
CCCACTGGTTGGCGATCCCACGTTCGAACTTCTGCCCATAGCCGGTTGATCCGCGCGGATTGGAGAAGAAGACCGCATATCCCTTCGCCGCGTCGACCTGGAACTCGTTGTACCAGTCGACACCGTACTGACCGGCAGGGCCGCCGTGGATGCTGAGGATCATCGGGTATTTCGTTCCCGACTTCCATCCCAACGGCTTCACCAGGAACCCATCGATGTCCCAACCGTCTGCGCCTTTGTACGTCATCCGCTCGACAGACGCGAGATCGAGCTGCTTCCACAGATCTCCATTCACATCGGTCAGCTTTTTCTCGGCTTTTCCATCGAGGCCGGCCGCATAGACGTCATCCAGGTGCTGAAAGTCGTTCGCGAGATACACCATGCGGCCACGCGCGCGGCCGACGTCGACCGCGCGAACAGCGCGTGGACCCGAAGTGACCGCGGAGATTCCACCGAGCTGCACGTCGATTCTGTAGAGGTGATTCTCCCCGCGCATGACGGTCTCGAAATAGAGGGCGCGTCCGTCATCACCCCACTGAAGATTCGTCGGATTCATGTCGAGTCCGGCCGCCGCTCTGCGGAACGAGCCTCCGCCGGCAGGAGCGAGAAGGACTATGGGGGCCGCGTCCTCATCCTCGCTGTTCAGGTGTGCGATCGTTCGACCGTCGGGCGACCATTCCGGAGATGTGTTTCGCCCGGGAGCTGTAGACACCTTGGTCAGACCGCCACCGACTGCCGGAACCGTCCAGACGTCCCTGTTTCTGCTCTCGTCGTATTCCTTTCCGGAACGATCGGAGACGAAAGCGATGCGGGTGCCGTCAGGCGACCACTGCGGTTCTGTGTCGTTCCAGTCGTCGCCACTCGTGATCTGTCTGGCCGAGCCGGTCGCCGCGTCGATGACCCAGAGATGCGATCTCTTGTCGTCGAACCAGCCGCTGTCGTTGAACTTGTAGCTGATGTGCGAGTAGTGCCTGACGTCGCTCCGATTCGGGCCGGTGTTGACCGAATCGCTCGGGCCGGTTCGCACGAGACACACGAAACGGTCGCCCGTCGGAGACCAGGAGCAGCTCGATACTCCGTTGCCAATGTTGGTGATGCGACGCGGCGCTCCACCGGAAAACGGGGCGGCCCACAATTGGGACTTGCCGGGCGCAGGCTCCTGTTTGCCAGTGCCGCCTGCACTGTCGGCCGACACCCGACCGGAGGAGAACGCGATTGTGCGTCCGTCAGGCGACCACCGCGGCGCGCCCGGCGTCCAGGCTTCTCCGACGAGCTCGCGCGGTGCGCCGCCGCCGTCGGACGAGGCGATCCAGATCGAAGGCACCCGCCGGTTGCGTGCGCGGTCAATCCGCGAGACGACGTACGCGACCTGCTTTCCGTCGGGCGAAATGCGCGGGTCGGCCGCAAAATGGTACGAGTAGAAGTCCTCGGCGGCTATTCCGCGGCGAGCAGCCTGTTGCTGTGCCGTGAGTGGGAATCCGCTCGCGAACACGAGGAGGGATGCAGAAACGAAACAGGTACGAAGTCGCATTGTCGAGGGAAAGAAAGTGTCGGGAAGATTAGGGCGGAGCTAACTGGCCCGCCTAGCCGATCAATGAAAGCGGGGGGTCGGCGGTGCCAGGACGAGCGTGTCACCAGTGAACTCGAACCGCGAATTCAGCTGGGCGTTCGAATCGGTCCCGACGTAGATCGTGAATGTGCCCGGCTCGACCACGCGCCGCATCTGTCGGTCGTACAGTGCGAACGAATCGGGCCCGAGTTTGAACGCAACGCTTTGCATTTCGCCGGGACCAAGTGTCACACGCCGGAAAGCCTTGAGCGCCCTCACTGGCTGCGCGACGCTCGCGACATTGTCGCGCACGTAGACTTGCACGACCTCGTCGCCGGCTCTGTCGCCGGCATTGCGAACATCCACCGTCACCTCGATTGAGTCACGACCGCCGATGCTCTGCGGCGAGAGGCGAAGATTGCTGTAGGCGAAGGTGGTGTAGCTCAATCCGTACCCGAACGGGAAGAGCGGCGTCCACGGCAAATCCAGATACTTGGAGGTGTAGCTGTTTGCCGAATCCGGCGGTCGTCCCGTGTTGCGGTGGTTGTAGTAGATCGGGATCTGGCCGGTAGCCCTTGGAAAAGTGACAGGCAGTTTTCCACTGGGGTTGTAATCGCCGAACAGCACATCGACCACGGCACCGCCATGCTGAGTGCCCAGAAACCAGGTTTCTAGCACGGCCGGTGTTTCGGCTACCAGCTCCGGAATCGCCAGCGCCCGTCCGTTCATCAGCACGGCGATGATGGGCTTCCTCGATCCGCTGGCCGAGGCTCGCGCGGCGCGGATTACACTGCGTGCGAGGGCGAGCTGCGCACCGGGAAGCTCGATCGACGCGCGGCTCGCCGCCTCTGCCGACATGTTTTCCCGCTCGCCAAGCACCAGGATGATCGCATCGGCCCTCGATGCCGCGCTTCGCGCCTGGGCGAAGCCAGTCGTATCGGCGGTATCGACCGGCGCGCCCCGGGCGTAAATGACGCGTCCTGATTGGCCAACTGACGCCCGGATCCCCGCCAGAACGCTTACTGCTTCGTCCGAGCGTCCGTCAGCGGCCCAGCTCCCGAGCGCTGAACGCGCATCGTCGGCGAGCGGTCCGATGACGGCGATTGTGCGAACGTCTTTTCGAAGCGGAAGTGTCTTGTTCGCGTTCTTCAGCAGAACGATCCCCTCTCGTGCGGCAATCCGCGCTGCGCGCAGGTGCTCGGGGGCCAGCGTAAAACGGCGCTCCCGTGCTACATCATTGAAGCGATACGGATCCTGAAACAGGCCAAGCGCATACTTCAGGCGCAGCAACCGGTGGACTGAGGAATCAACGAAGGCTTCCTCCAACCGTCCTGCGCGAACCGCGGCGGCCAGGCTGTCGGCATAGATGCCGTCGGACATATCGACGTCGACCCCAGCGCGAAGGGCGAGAATCCCAGCCGCCCCCGTTGTCGCCGCGACGCCATGCGGCACCATTTCTCCGATGCCGCCCCAGTCGCTGACCACGAGACCCTTGAATCCCCAGCGTTGGCGCAGGACGTCGACCAGCAGCCAATCGCTCGAGTGGGCGGGAATCCCGCCTATGTCGTTGAACGCCGCCATCACTGTCGCGGCGCCCGCTTCCACCGCCGCCTCATACGGTGGCAGATACGTCTCCCACAGCGTCCGCTCGGTCAGCTCCACCGAGTTGTAGTCGCGGCCGCCCTCTGCTCCGCCGTAGGCGGCGAAGTGCTTCGCGGTCGCCATCAACACGTCGGGTTCCCCGAGACCGATGGCGCCGTCTCCGCCCTGGAAACCGCGCACCTGCGCCGCGGCCATGATGGCGCCGAGATACGGATCTTCACCCGCGCCTTCGACGATGCGGCCCCAGCGGGGGTCGCGAGCAATGTCGACCATTGGCGCAAAGGTCCAATGGAGTCCGTGCGCTGCCGCTTCCACGGCTGCCCCGCGCGCAGAGAGCGTAACGCGCTCGGGGTCGAAGCTCGCCGCTTCGGCGATTGGCACCGGGTAGATCGTCCGGAAGCCGTGAATGATGTCGTTCGCGAACAAAAGCGGGATCTTGAGCCGTGATTCCTGGGTGGCGATTCGCTGGAGCTCCCGGGTGTACTCGGCTCCGAAGATTCCCAGAAACGATCCAACGCGTCCGGCGCGAATCTGTTGCTCTCCGCCTTCCGGCACTCGCGGGCCGGTTTGCGTTCCCCTGCCGGGTGATTGGGCCAACTGTCCAAGCTTCTCATCGAGAGTCATCAGGTGGAGCACTGAATCGGCGAATCGGGAGGCCTGCGCCGAGTTCAGTGGCGATTCACGACCAGGCTCGGGGGCGGGCGATCGTTGAACCAGCGCGCACGCGGAAAGCAGCGCGGCAAGGCTCACCAAGGGGAGAGCCCCCGTCAACTCACCAGCCACTCCGGTCGCTCTCGGCATGTCCGTTCCTCGGGTTCGCGTGTTCCGGCGCGGGAGGTCCTGACGCAAGTATCAAGATGCGCGGCTCGGAACTGCAACTGCAACTGCGACTACAACTGAACAAGATGTCAGGGGCCAGAAGTGCAGGCGTCAGGAGGCAGGTTTACGACGTCGGGACGTTTCCGGTGCAGATCTGGACACGGGCAACGGGCAACGGGCAACGGGTAACGGGTAACGACTGTGCCACACGCCACTAACATGTCCCGCCGTTTTCTTCTGCCTCCTGACAACTGCGCATCTCTGGCGCCTGACATCTTGTTCAGTTGCAGTTCAATCCTTACCGCACCGCGTCAGTGGGTAGCTCGTACCACACCTCGACCTCGTATCCGTCCGGATCGGTGAAGAACACGTAGGGCTCACCCGGGCCGAACTCACCGCGGTGCTTGATCTTGCCGCCCGCGCGCTCGATGGAGGCTGCAGCACGGTCGATGTCGCGAGCGTCGGTCAGTCGAAATCCGAAGTGCTTGATACCGCCGGAACGGCCGACGTTCTCCGTCCCTTCCTCGAGCACGAGAACATCGCGCGCGCCAGGCGTCTGGACCTGGAGGAAAGTCTTCTCGCGATAGACCGCCAGCATTCCGAAGACATCGTGATAGAACTGGAACGATCTCTCCAGGTCGCTTACGGTGAGCGCGAGGTGGGTCAGGCCGAGCGTTTTGATCATCGATGCCTTCGGAGTGGGCGCCGCGTCGACCGGTATTTACCCGAGAAGCAGCAACCATTCAAGAGAGATGATGCCCGATCGGACACCAGAAACGAGGGTTCGACGACAGGAACGGGAAGGCGCCTCGATCTTGCGGGAAATCACGGGGATCGAACTGTCGGCTGGCGTCGCCGGCCTGCCGATTCGGAACGCGCCAACATGAACCGGAGACTATCGTGACAACAGGAAGAGAGAACGACCAGCTCGAGACGAAGAGAATTCCGACCGATCAGCTCGAGGATTACTTCAACAGGTTCACAAAGCATTTTCTCCTCCGCGAATCCACCAACGCCGTAGACGTGGAGATCCTTGCCCCTGATTGGGGAGCTCAGTACGCCGCCGAGGGAGCGCACCTCTTCGGGATCACTTACGACCCAAAGGAGAAGGCGATCGAATTCGAGCTCGAGGCGGGCGATCACCGGGTCCCCAACCCGAGAGAGGTGTGGGCCACGGAGGAGTTCGACGGCTTCATCAAGGCGATCGAGGTCGTCAAGGACGACGGAACTCGCGAGGTTGCCCGTGTAAATCGCCTGGGACTTGGCACCGGCGCATGATGAGAAGCGGCCGGATTCCCTGAACGCAATTGATCGATGCTCTCGCTGAGTCAGCATAGATTTGGGCTCGCGCGATAGAACACGACCCGAAGAGAGCGATGCAATGACCAACGAGAGAATCAACGCCTTCAGCGATGGAGTGATCGCGATCATCATCACGATCATGGTTCTAGAGCTGAAAGTGCCGCATGGGTCGGATCTGGCGGCTGTATCCCCGCTGCTTCCGGTGTTCCTTACGTATGTCCTCAGCTTCATTGTGATCGGCATCTATTGGAACAATCATCACCACATGTTTTACCTGACCGACCGCGTCACGGGCGGAGTTCTCTGGGCGAACCTGCATTTGCTCTTCTGGCTGTCGCTCATGCCCTTCGTGACAGGCTGGATGGGAGAAAACCACTTTGCCCCGCTGCCGACTGCATTGTACGGGGTGGTACTCATGATGGCCGGCATTGCGTACTACATCCTCTCGCAGACGATAATCCGGAGCCAGGGGGCCGGCTCAAAGCTGAAGGCCGCCATCGGCAATGACGCAAAGGGCCTCATCTCAGTGGTTCTGTACTTGCTTGCAATTCCGCTGGCATTCGTGAATCAGCTTATTTCCGATGCGATCTACGTGCTCGTGGCTCTGTGGTGGCTGGTGCCCGACCGAAGAATCGAGCAGCGGTTCGAGGATCTGTCGAGGGAGACGCGTCAATGACACCGGGCGAATCGGGGAGTGCTGACGCGGAGAGAGCTGCGCGCGAGCTCTATGAAAAGCTCATCCAGGCGTGGAACAAGCGTAACGCCCGCGACTACGCGCTCCTCTTCGCATCGAACGGCAGCATCGTCGGGTTCGACGGAAGCCAGGTAAACGGTCAGCTCGAGATCGGCGCTCACGTCAGCGAAGTGTTCTCCCACCACCAGACGGCAACCTATGTCACCATCGTGCGCGAGGTCCGGCCGATCTCGAGTGACGTGCTGCTGTTGCGCGCCAACGCGGGAATGGTCCCGCCCGGAAAGGATGACATCAATCCAGAGAGAAATGCCGTCCAATCACTGGTAGCCGCGCGAAAAAGCGGAAAGTGGGAGATCGCGCTGTTCCAGAATACGCCGGCGGTATACGACGGGAGGCCGGAGCTTTCCAAAGCGTTGTGCGAGGAGCTGCGCACCGTTCTGCGCGCAAACCCACTCCCTAAATGAGCTCACGACGCGACTTTGTTCTTCGTGCGGGACGGGCCGGAGTCGCGCTATCCATCTTTCCACCGACGCTGCGTGAATTTCTGCGGCCGTCCCTGCCCTCCCCTGCGGCGGACGACGCTTTCGGTCACGGCGTTCCAACCGCTCCCATTCCAGCTGACCTGTACTCCGGACTTCGCTGGAGGATGCTCGGCCCATTTCGGGGAGGGCGAGTAGCTGCTGCGACGGGAGTGCCGGGTCGCCCCAACGAGTTTTATTTCGGCGCCGTCAACGGTGGTGTCTGGAAAACGATCGACGGCGGACGCGTGTGGACTCCGGTTTTCGACTCACAATCGACCGCCTCGATCGGCGCGATCGCGGTCGTCCCGTCCCAGCCGAACACCATTCTAGTCGGCAGCGGAGAATCGACGTTGCGCGACTCGGTTGGCTACGGCAACGGAGTCTACAAATCTGTCGATGCCGGGAAGACGTGGACACATCTTGGTCTCGATGAGACTCACCATATCGGAAAGATCGCAATCGACCCAAAAAACCCCGACCGCATATTCGTCGCAGCAATCGGAAAGCTCTACGCGGCGAACGACGAGCGCGGGGTATTCCGCTCCACCAACGGGGGACGCAGCTGGCAGAAGGTGCTGGGAGACCAGAATGTCGGAGCGGTCGAAGTCGTGATCGATCCGTCCAACTCGAGCGTGGTCTACGCCGGACTCTGGAACACCCGCCGCCCACCATGGTTCACGTATGCCCCGACGAATGGGCCGGGCGGTGGAATCTTCAAGTCGACCGACGGCGGAAGCACCTGGACCCGACTCGCCAATGGCTTGCCCAGGGACGGCATCGGCCGAACCGGAATCGCGATTGCGCCGAGCAATCCGAATCGCATCTACGCGATCGTGGACTGCCTCCTGCCGGAAGCGCCTCCGCAAACCGAGCCGCCGCTCGGAACTCCCGCTCCGCAACCTTCCCCCGCCGGCGCGCGACCCTCGAGTCCTCCACCAGGACAGGGCGGATTCTTCCGGTCTGACGACGCGGGAGCGACCTGGACACGACTCTCGAACGATCCGGCGCTGTGGGGGCGCGGTTGGTACTTCGAGAAAATCGCTGTCGACCCGACCGACGCCGACACGGTCTACGTTCCGAACGTTGCGGTCAACAGAACCAGGGATGGCGGAAAGACCTGGGTCGTGCTGCGCGGCTCTCCAGGCGGTGATGATTACCACCAGGCCTGGATCGATCCCGCGGATCCCAACACGATGATCGTCGCGAGTGACCAGGGGGCTGTGATCACGCGAAATGCGCGCGCCCAGGATCCGCGCGAGGTGACTTGGACGTCCTGGCTCAACCAGCCGACCGCGCAGATATACCATCTCTCGGTCGACTACCGTTTTCCCTACTGGGTTACCGGAGCGCAGCAGGACTCGGGCGCGATGGCGATCCGATCCCGTGGAAAATTCGCGGAGATCTCGATGCACGACTGGGAGCCGATTGCTCCCGGTGGCGAGAGTGGATACACGGCGGGAGATCCACTGAATCCCGGAGTCGTGTTTGGCGGCGACGGACAGCGCTGGAATCTCGACGCCAACATTCCCGTCGAGGGCACGAGCAGTCCGAAATCACCAGAGCCGGCGCGCAGCGACTGGACCCAGCCGCTTGTGTTCTCGAAGGCGGACAAGCGGTCACTTTATTACGCGAACCAGTTCCTGTTCAAGACCACCGATGGCGCCAAGACGTGGACGTTGATCAGTCCTGATCTCACCCGGCCTGAAGTCTTCGTCCCGCCCACGCTCGATGCAACTGCAGCCGCTGCTACCGATCGGAACGGCAAGCGTGGTGTGATCTACACCATCGCTCCGTCGCCCTTGCGCGCTCCGCTGCTCTGGATCGGCACAGACGATGGCTACATCCAGCTCACTCCCGACGACGGCAAAACCTGGCAGAACGTGACGCCGAGCACGATCACGCCGTGGAGCCGGGTGACGACGATCGAGGCGTCGCACTTCGACGCAGGGACCGCCTACGCCAGCGTCGACCGCCACCAGCTACAGGACTTCGAGCCCTACATCTATCGCACCCGCGACATGGGTAGGACCTGGCAGAAGATCACGAATGGTTTGCCGGCTGGCGTCTACGTGCACGTCGTGAAGGAAGATCCCTTGCGCCGTGGACTTCTCGTCGCCGGCACCGAGCAGGGAGTCCACATCTCATTCGACGACGGCGACAACTGGCAGTCGCTCCAGCTCAACATGCCGGTGACGTCGATGCGCGATTTCGAGATCTACAGCAACGACCTGATAGTCGCGACGCACGGGCGCGGCTTCTGGGTGATAGACGATATCTCCTCCCTCCGGCAGCTCGGCGATGCTGTGATCTCGGGCGACGCCTATCTCTTCAAACCCGCCGATACCATCAACTTCATCGAAGGGAGCGACAACGGTACGCCGCTCCAGAAAGATGAGCCGCAGGCCGAGAATCCGCCGAATGGCGTGATGATCGACTATTACCTGAAAAAGCCGGCTGGCGGTCCGGTTTTGATCGAAATCCTCGACGCGAACGGGGCAGTGGTGCAAACGCTATCGAGTGACCCGAATGCGCAGCGCCCACAGAACGTTCCAGGCCGGACGCAACCCGCGGGCATTCCGCGGGTATCTCCGTTGTGGCAAGCTCAAAGCGAGCTGCCGTCAGCAAGCGCGGGAATGCATCGCGTGACATGGAATCCGTTGCGGCCCCGTCCGCGCGGCGCACCTCCGCCGGATGAAGGAGGTCCGCTGGACAGGCGTTACGTCGGAGATTTCAGCGCAAGACTGACCGTTAACGGAAAGACTTACACGCAGCCATTTGTGGTGAAACCGGATCCGAGAACGCTGCGTTCTTGAAATTACCGGAATCACCAAACGGCGTTTACAGATTGACGGAGCCAAGCATGTTGCAGCCTCTTCGCATTCCCGCGTTTCTCATCCTCTTCGCGAGCTCGGCAGTGGCGCAAGGAAGTCGTGCTCAGTCGCACGTCGGTGCGGCTGGATCAGTCGAGGCGCGAGTCAAAGGGCTGCACGAGCTTCTCGACGAGCAGTGGGAGTACACGCTCCGCACTTCGCCCGAATTCGCTTCCATATTGGGCGACAAGCGCTACAACGACCAGCTCAGCGACTTCTCCCAGGGCGCGATCGACAAGGACATCGAGCAGAATCGGATTTTTCTCGCAAAATTCGAGGCGGTGAACACCGATGGCTTCCCGGAGCAGGAGAGGCTCAATCGCGACTTGATGGTGAGAAACATTCGCCAGACGCTGGAGGCCGTGAAGTTCAGGGAGCAGGAGATGCCCGTCAATCAGATGGGCGGGATCCACCTTGACCCGCCGCAGCTGGTTACCTCGCTGTCCTTTGAGACCGTGAAGGATTACGACGATTACATCGCGCGGCTCAAGCAGCTGCCACGCGTGTTCCGGGAAGTGACAATCCAGATGCGGAAGGGAATGGGCGAAGGGCTCATGCCACCGAGGATCCTGTTGGGGCAAGTGGCGAAGCAGGCGAACGAACTGGCGACCCAAAAGCCGGAAGACTCCCCCTTCGCGGTTCCGACGACGAAGTTCCCCAAGGAGTTCTCAGCCGCCGATCAGCAGCGCCTTCGCGCGGGCGTTCTCGCCGCGCTTCGCGATAGTGTCCTGCCGGCGTACACCAGGTTCACCAAATTCGTTCGGGACGAGTACGCGCCTCGCGGCCGAACGGAAATCGGAACGTGGGCACTGCCGGCCGGTGGGGAGCGGTACGCATTCGCGGTCCGTCGCTCGACCACGACGAACATGTCGCCCGACGAAATCCACGCGCTCGGGCTGCGTGAGGTCGCGCGCATCGAAGCCGAGCAGCTCGTGATTGCCAAACGGCTCGGCTTTTCGACGGTGAAAGCGCTCCGCGATTCAATTCCGAAAATCCCGGCGCTGCACCCTAAATCGCGCGAGCAGATACTGAATGAGTACCGGCACTACGTCGACCAGATGACGGCCAAGCTGCCGACGCTGTTCGGGAGATTGCCGAAAGCCAAGCTCGAGGTGATGCCGATCGAGGCGTTTCTCGAGAAAGAAGCATCTACCCACTACAACCAGGGAACGCCCGACGGCTCTCGTCCCGGCCACGTGTTCGTCAACACCTACGACTTCGCGAATCAGCTCACGATCAACAACGAGTCGACCGCCTATCACGAGGGAGTACCCGGTCACCACATGCAGATCTCCATCGCCCAGGAGCTCCCGGAGCTGCCGCCGTTCCGGCAACAGGGGGGCTACACTGCGTACGTCGAAGGGTGGGCTCTCTACTCGGAGCGGCTGGGCAAGGAGATAGGGTTCTATCAGGATCCCTACAACGACTACGGCCGGCTCGACGACGAGATGCTGCGCGCGATCCGCCTGGTGGTCGATACCGGAATTCACGGCAAGGAACACTGGACGCGCGATCAGGTGCTCCAGTTCTTCCGCGACCACTCGAGCATCAACGAAGCGGGAATTCAGTCAGAGACGGACCGCTACATAGCGTGGCCCGCTCAGGCGCTCGCCTACAAGGTCGGTCAGCTCACCATTCTGCGCCTGCGCGACAAGGCGCGCGATGCGCTCGGCGACAAGTTCTCATTGAGCGCATTCCACGATGAGCTGCTCGGTGCCGGTGCGCTGCCGATGGATGTGCTCGAGCAGCGGATGAACGACTGGATCGCTCGCACCGCCGCCAAAGGAGAGTAAGAAACGGCGGACTGAAAACGTTCGCGCTCATCGCTTCTTCCCGTCCCGGCTTTTCCCGAGGGCCGCTCCGGGGTCGTATCTGCCCCACGCCTGCCAGCTTCCGCGCTCGCCATGCTGTTCGATGATTCGCGCCAACCTGGCGGCGGCATTGCTCCAGTTCCTTTCGACTGTCCGCTGCGCGGCATCGGGATCGCCGTCCGCGATGCTCCTCACGATCGCTTCGTGTTCCTTGACAGAGCTCGACAGCTCGTCGAGCAGCACGCTGATGTAAAGCCGCGAGTATCGCTCGCTTTGCGGCTTGATCGCCCGATGCAGCGTGAGCAGGCGCGGACCTACCACGCCCTCGACGTAGGTGCGGTGAAACTCGAGGTCGAGATCGAACACGCGCGAGGCATCTCCCCTCTTTCGTGACTCGGCGGCGAGCTCACGATTGAGCTCGCGCATGCGGGCGACGAGTTTCTTCCTGCGGGAAGCGGGCAACGCCGCTGCCGTCCGTGCCGCCAGTCCTTCGAGATGCCCGACGATGAAATAGACTTCCTGTCCGTCGGCTAGCGTGAGCGGTGCCGCAACGAGGCGTCTCTCCCGGCCGTTGCCATAAGACGAGACGAACCCTTCCTGCTCGAGCCGATGCAACGCGCTTCGCACCGGAGTTCTGCTCAGTCCCAGCCACTCCGCAATCGCGCGCTCGGAGATGCGCAATCCCGGGGATAGCTGTCCCCAGACGATCGCTCCCCGAAGATTCCGATACGCCTGCGAGACGTTGTCTACTCTGTCTGCCGCATCGGGGACCGAGCTGTCGGCATTGCCGCGGTGGCCGGCCGTTTTTCGGCCCCGTCGCGGTGCGGGTCGGTTCATGTGCAAACCATACGACGCCTCCGCCGGGCGCGCAACAACATTGCGGACAGCGGTGATCGAAGTGGTCCACCATTGCGGTATACCAAACGGCGGCCTATGTTGGGGGCCGGTCGGCTCGGCGGCGGCAGTGGTGATTCCTTCTTCCTGGCACTGTGGCAAACGAAACCCGCTC
>Ga0193719_10000789_pt1 | contig 12188 bp, 12 predicted proteins | sample U2a2metaG_FD_160103 | JGI IMG/M metagenome (GOLD analysis project Ga0193719, IMG submission 160103) | Soil microbial communities from a riparian zone of the East river system, Colorado, United States - U2a2 | ecosystem: Environmental > Terrestrial > Soil > Riparian zone | place: USA: East... | reverse complement strand
AATAGTCATATTAGGACCTTTCAACCCAAAAGAAATCGCAATCTCTGCCGCAGCGGCATTTGACATAATCAAGGGAACCGACCAAGGATGAACCCGCCGCGGGTTATTGGTTTCGAACAACCTTCGCAGCTGGGCTTCATAAATGCCCATCCCGCCAAACCCGGTTCCCACAACAACCCCGACTCGGCCTCCATTCTCCTTCGATAAATCGAGGTGAGCATCGTCGATCGCCATTTTTGCCGCGGCCAGTGCGAACTGGGAGCCTCTTGAGAGTTTAGGGACATCCGCAGGCGGAATGTAATCTTCCGGCCTAAAATCCGAGATCTCCCCAGCGATTTGGCATGAATAAGAAGAAGCGTCGAAACTCCGGATCGGCTGGATCCCCGATTTTCCCTCAAGCAAAGCAGCCCAAAAAGCTTCTTTCCCTAACCCGATGGAAGAAACAACGCCTAGGCCAGTGATGACAACCCTATGACTTGTCATCAAAGAGCTTCCTCGGATCTCGATGCCGGCATTTCAAATTTTTTCCCTAAGGTGAGATGGAAGTGGATAAATTTGATCGCTTCTGGTGCGGCCGCGTCCCCTTGTCGATGCACACGCATGACACGGCAGAAGTCCGCGAGCAGAATCGATTTCTTATCAAAAGAACGAATCCTAAACAAATGGCTGGTATTCTTTCGCTTCTCTTGTTTTTCTCACTCCCGCACAATAGCATCAATGATTATGCGGTTGCAAAAAAGAAGTGTGACACTATGCATCGGGCTAGCATTGCTGAGCTTGGCGCAAATGTCTCATGCGGCGGACGATCAACGGGCGCGGGCGATCGTCGATCGGATAGCTCGGCTTTTCATCAGCAAGTCCAGCATTTCCGAGGTGGAAATGCAGATCACCAATGAAAACTGGCAGCGTAATATCTCGATGCGGATCTGGTCGCTTGGGGAGGAGAAAATCCTTGTTCGCATTATCAGCCCGCCGGAAGATGCGGGCACGGCCATTCTGAAAGTTGGCAGCAATAGCTGGTATTATTTGCCGAAAACGAAACGCACGATTAAGACGCCTGCGTCGATGACGATGACTTCGTGGATGGGGAGCCACTTTACTCTCGATGACCTGGTGAAACAGAGTTACCTCACCAACGACTATGTTATTACGACCGCTTTCGAAGGGACGCGGAACGGGGTCCCGGTATATGAATATACTCTGACTCCCAAGCCGACAACGGTGGTGGTATGGGGGAAGATCTTGCTGCAGGTGCGCCAGGCGGACCAGATGCCCACATGGCAGCGTTACTATGATGAGGACGGCAAGCCGGTTCGGGAGCTGACCTTTTCCGAGTACATAACTGTGAAAAGGAGGCTTATTCCTACCCGTCTTGTCATGCGACCCCTGAATAAACCGGGTGAGCAGACCGTGATCCTATACAAAAACGTCAACTTCGACGTGCCGATCAGCAATGAGACATTTCTCTTGAGCAACCTGCAGCGATGAGCGGTCGGCTTCTCCAGCTCGCGTGGCGCAATCTCTGGCGCAATCCCCGGCGTACGTTGATCGCCATGTCTGCGATCGGCTTCGGCTACGTAATGCTGCTGTTCGTTGCGTGCCTGATGGCAGGACTGAGGCAGCAGATGATCGAGACCGGCACGGGCCTTGTTCTCTCTGATATCCAGGTACACGCTCCGGCATACTACCCCAATCGCCCCATGCACCAGACCCTGGGAGGCCAAAAAGGAACCAATGTCACTACGCTCGTTGCCGCTATCACCGCCGACCCCCGCGTTTATGCTGCTTCTCCCCGAGTGTACGGCTACGGCTTGGCAAGTGCTGGCGATCAATCTGCCGGCGTGGAGATTCTCGGTGTCGATCCCCATCAGGAACAAAAGATCACTGTACTGCAAACACGAATAGTAAAAGGGAGCTATCTGACCGAAGGGATGCCAAAGGGTATCGTGGTAGGAGATAAATTCGTCACCACGAACGGCGTCGGGGTCGGGTCGGAAATCATCCTGTTAACGCAGGCCGCCGATGGTTCGATGGGAAATGATCTCTACACGATTGTGGGGATCTTTCACACGGGTCTTGACACCGTAGACGGAAGTCTGGTGCTCATGTCTCTCTCTTCTCTGCAGGAGCTTTTGCGCTTGCCGCCTGTAAGGATTCATGAAATTGGTATTAAGCTCCATGACGTAACCGAAGCGACGACGGCGGCGGCGGCACTTGGGGTCCAACTGAGTAAAATCCTACCGGTTCGGGTGAGGGCCTGGCCTGATCTGGTGCCGGAGTTGGCCGATTACGTGCAATTTAATCGCAGTGTCACGTTTATTCTGTTTTTCATCTTTTTCCTGTTAGCGATCATTGGCATCGTAAACACGATGCTCATGGCGGTCATCGAGCGCACGCGCGAGCTGGGCATGCTGATGGCCGTGGGAATGCGTCCTGTTCAGGTGGTGGGTCTCATTCTGGCCGAGGCGGCAGGTTTGGCGGGAGCCAGTCTGGTTTTGGGAGGAGCAATAGGGGTTCCGGTTCTCTGGTATTTGCAGGTTCACGGTTTGGACTTGGGCAGCGCGATTGACGAGTTCTCTCTGGCTGGAGTCGTGGTGGGTCGCCACTGGTACGGTCGGCAAGATTTTTTTGCTTACAGTCAGGCCGCACTGGGGCTGGCGGTCACTGCTCTTGCGTCCGCCCTCTATCCGGCGTTGCGGGCGGCCCGCTTTCGGCCCACTGAAGCGCTCCGAAAGATCTAGCGATGTCGGGAGTTCTCCTTCTGGTGAAAATCGGCTGGCGCAATCTCTGGCGCAATCCCCGAGGTACCCTGCTGACTGCGCTGGCCTTGGGTTTGGGCCTTGCCTTGCTGCTGGTCTCTTTAGGCTTGCTCGATGGCCTGCACGAGAAAATGGTTAGTGACGGAGTGCGATTCGGCACCGGGCACGTAGTCATTCAGGCGAAAGGATATCAAGACACCGGCTCTCAGGACCTCTTGCTTCCGGCCCAGGTGGTGTCTACGACCGCGGAGTTTTTGCATACCGAGCCCATGAAACGTCTTGTGCGAGGCGTGAGCCCCAGGCTTCTCGCCTCTGGACTGCTGAGTTCAGCAGCCAACGCTGCAGGCGTGGGCATAATTGGGATCATGCCCAAAGAGGAGCGAGCCGTCTCCCTGATTCCCTCGCGAATCGTCGAGGGGAAAAATCTGACTGACGACGAACAATCGGGGGTTGTCATTGGCGCTGAGCTGGCCCGCAAGCTCGAAGTGAAGGTAGGCTCCAAAGTAGTGCTCATGACGCAGGCTGTACAACAGCCGGACCGTGAAGCTACTGACCCAGGTGAAGGAGGCATGCAGAGCACGCTGTTGCGGGTGAGCGGGATCTTTCGCACGGGTGTGCAGGCGGTGGATGCCCACGTCGTCCATTTGCTGTTGCCCGTGGCGCAAACCCTGCTCGGAGTGCCAGGCCGGGTGACTCAGATAGCCGTCCTCCTTGAACGAGAAGGTGACTCGCTGATGGTGGCCAGGGATTTGCGAAAACAGTTGGCGGGAGTTGCGGTTGAAGTTCTCCCCTGGCGGGAATCCATGCCGAGGCTGGTTCAGATCTTTCGGCTGGACCAGGCCTTTAATTACGTTATGAATGGTGTGGTGCTAGCGATGGTAGGGCTGGGGATACTCAACACGATTCTCATGCGTGTACTAGAGCGCCGCTATGAATTTGGTCTCTGTAAGGCTCTTGGCCTTCGGCCTCTGCAGCTTGCAGTAATGATCATTGGCGAGTCTCTGGCTCTCACGACGATCAGCCTAGCCCTGGGTTTGGCTTTGGGTTCGATCGTCCACTATTATATAGCGACCTTCGGGTTGGATCTGCACTGGCTCTTCAAAGGAGGTGCTCCCTCCGCCTTCGTTTTTGACCCGATCATCTACTCGCGCTTAAGCCTGAGTCGAATCGTTTCTTCCGTTAGCATTGTGTTTCTGACAACGACGGTCATATCCTTTTATCCGGCATTCAAGGCAGCACGAACAGAGCTGCCTGATGCATTGAAGGTGTTTTAGAAAAATTTGCCATTAGTTTTGGGCTTGGAGAAAATAAAAAAACTCCTTGAGGCACAGAGGAGCCGAGCAGATTTAACCAGGGCACGAGCATGGAAGAACAAGTTGCGATTGGGAAGCCTACTGCCGAGCACGGAGTGGAGGGCGATGTGGAAACGTGGGCAGTGGAACTGAAGGAGGCGAGAAAGACCTACCGCACGGGTCCCATCGAAATCCCCGCACTGCGCGGGGTCAGTCTACGGATTGCTCCAGGAGAATTTCTCGCTATTGCCGGTCCTTCAGGTTCCGGCAAGACCACCTTGCTCAACATCATCGGCGGACTCGATCGAGCAGACGACGGAGAGGTGTGGGTGGAAGGAAAGAATCTGCAGCTCTTAACTTCAGGCGAGCTCGCTCATATGCGGCTTGAGCGCCTTGGTTTTGTCTTCCAAGCTTACAACCTCCTGCCTGTTCTGACCGCCATGGAGAACGCCGAATTCACCCTGCTCCTGCAGGGTGTTCCTGTCGAGAGGCGTAGAGAAAGAGTGCAGAAACTGTTTTTGGAGATCGGTCTCGCCGGTCTTGAAAATCGTCGTCCAGCAGAGTTATCCGGCGGGCAACAGCAGCGGGTTGCCGTGGCTCGGGCCATGGTCACAGAACCTGTGCTGATCCTGGCGGACGAGCCCACGGCGAATCTTGACTCTGCCACTGCATTGTCTCTCCTCGATGTGATGGAAAAGCTCAATCGTGATCACGGCACGACATTTGTTTTTTCCACCCATGATCCTCAAGTCATGGAGCGCTCTCGCCGGTGGATTCGCTTGCGCGACGGTCAGATCGCGAGTGATGCGGCGCATGCAAGCCATATACTCCCGCCCTGAAAGGGGAATTCACTGAAGATGAGCCTTTATGTAGGCAATGGAGATAAGGGGCGGTTTGTAGCTGAAGTGACGGACGCGCATGAAGCCATCCGGCAGTACGTGAAGCAGGAAGCGGCGGATGAATTCATGGGCCACCAGGGGGATAGTCTTTTTTCGATCTCCACCTTTGCGATCTCGGTAACTCAAGGTGACTTCTCCGTTCTCGACTTTAACGATGCGGTCATTGGACAGCGCGAGTAGTTCAACGCCAAAGCTCAGGGGCGCGCCGTCTCTTGGCGCGTCCCCTGCAGCGCCGGGTTAGCGTGCTTTCCGTTCGCCAGGGCTGCCAACACCAAATGAACGAACATCTGCTGGTTCCAAGCGCAATGATAACGTGTGAATCCCAGTCGAACGAGTACCAGCTCCCGAGACGGGATGATGGTGATGAACTGCCCCTCGTGTCCGATGGCGTGAAACGCGTCTGCGGGCAACGGGCGGCTTTCGCTGCCGCAGCGGAGTCCCTTGGGAATACGCAACCAAAAATGCGCGCCGTACTGCTGATCGGGGGCATTCGGCGCCGGCGTCCGCGTGTACGCCACCCAGCCCTCTGGCAGGATGCGTTGGCCCGACCATACCCCGTCGCGAAGATACAACAGACCGAAACGCGCCCAGTCGCGCGCCGTCGCGTACATGAAGGAGGATCCCACGAAGGTCCCAGCCGCGTCAGTTTCTATCACCGCGCTGGTCATGCCGAGCCGGTCGAAAAGGGCGCGACGCGGGAACTCCAAGTAGTCTGAATCACCGACAATCTGACGCATCGCGTAGGCGATGATGTTCGTCGTTCCGCTCGAATAGCTCCATCGCGTACCTGGCTCTGCTTCGAGGAGCTTGGCGGCGGCATAAGCCGCTACATCTGGAACACCGAGCAGCATGTACGTCATGTCCGCAAACAGGTTGCTATAGTCCTCGTGAAACTGTAACCCGCTGCTCATGCGCAAGAGTTGCTCCAAGGTGATCTTGCGGCGTGGGTCGCTCGATCCTCGCCACTCTGGTATCGCCACTGAGTCGCTCAGAGAAACCTTTCCCTCTTTGACTAGGACGCCGACTAGCGCGTTGACGACGCTTTTGGTCATCGACCAGCCGTTGAGCGGCGTGTCCTTCGTAAACGGATCCGCGTAGCGTTCGGCGACCAAACGACCCCTGTAGACGACCACGACGGCGCGCGTACGCCGTGGAAGAGCCGGGTCGGGCTCCAAAAACGCCCACTCCAACGCAGCCTCCAAGCGGCTCTGGTCTAATTCGGGCGGCAGCCTATCGACGGTATCGAGTTCATCCATCACCGCTCGCTGCTCGCGCAAGCGGTCTATGGAACCGTCAGTCCGTGGTGTAGGTGGTTCTGCAGCTTCCCCATGGATAACGGCGCAGCCGCGCCCTTCTCGATACACGGCTTTTCGCTTGGCGAGTCCGAAGAATGTCGCCGTGACTTCGCGCGAGCCACGATCTACTTGCACATCTATGTGCCGCAAGAAGGACAGATAGTCGGCCGAAACGTCGGTACCAAGAAGCGACTGGGCGTCTCGTTGTGACACAAAGATACCCGAGCACAGAATCTTCGCCGCATAGGCCGTGCCGATTGCTGCGAGCTGAGAACCGTAGAACAGGACGGCTATCGCTGCAGCCAGAGCAACTACGGTAACGCCAACGATGGCTTGTTTGTACGCGTTCTTCATTAATTAACGAAGATCGGCTTAAGCCCGCTAACGTATATATCCCTGATGCTTTTGAGAAATATGTTACGACGGAATCCTTTACGTGGTATTAGGGATAAGTAGGTATTCAATTGGTATAAAGGCCCGTTCAATTGCTTTGGCGAGGTGCGTTGGTTTTGATCCACTCGGCGATTTCGCCGAGCAGTCGATTGACCGCGCGGTTGCCGGCGATGACGGCGCCGTAGGCGTCGCCGCTGGGCGCTTCTTCGATTATCTCGAATCGGCGAGCGGCGATCACTTCCCGTTTCTGGCTCTCAACCAGCTGAGCGCGAAAGGAGAGTCTCACCCGGCTGGGATTGGAAAAAAATTCCTGTTGCCACTGCAGGATTTCACTGTCCAAGCGAAAATCATCGCGCACGGCGGCAGCGGCGTGCGTCACGGTGCCCCAGCAATTGGTCTTTTCCACGGCTTGAACCATCAGCGGCATTAACAGCCGAGCCGGACTCTCGGCCCACTGGTTGTACGCGTAGTATCGGATCTCATGCGGCCGCAGCAAGTAGGCGATGCCGCTGGTGTTGGTGCCGCCCTGCTCCTGAGGCAGACTGACCACAAGTACGCCGAGAGGCGATGCGCATGACGGCCATTTGTCTGCGGAGAAGTCGGGTGTGAAAAGGTAACTACGCGACGGCTGGTTCGGTGCCTCCGGAAAAATCGTGCACCCGGCCACAAGGTGAAATAACACCGCTAGAAGAACGCCGTTGCTTTTTCGCGTACGTTGCATGCGTTCACTCACCCGGTCCCGGCACCGGGCGGCGTCCGAACAACAGCGACCTGGGATTCTGCTCTACCTGTTGGGCCAGACGCTGCAGCCTCTCGGTCAGTTGTCGGATTTCCGCGATCAACAAACCGGCTTCGGCAAGAGTTTGGTTGGTGAAACGCTGGATGTCTTGTTGACTCCCGGCGAGCAACGAATCGACGCTTTTGCTGGTACGGTCAATTTGCTGCGCCATATTCTCCAAAGCGGCGGCGGTTTCCGTAGCGCTGGAAAACAACGCAGGCAGTTTTTCAGTCGCTTCTCGGGTATTCTCCAGCGTACGGTCTGCACTTGAGAAAAATTTGTCCAACTCCTTCTCGCGTTGTTTCAGAGCCCCAGTCAGCTCCGCCAAATTCACCATGGTTTTCCTCATCGCTGCGCGGCTCTCTTTATCGGTCACGTCCTTGAGGGACGAGGCGATCTCATTCAGGTTGCTCACTAGAGTGGACGCGGCCTGATCCAGAGGCAATGACGGTTTAATCTTGATCACCGGATAGGGCTGTCCGGGAGGAGGCATGAGCGGCGGCGAGTCGCGGGTTCCACCTCCCAACTCGACAAAAGCGAGGCCCGTAAGCCCCTGGGAAGCCAGGCTTGCGACGGTATCTTCCTTGATCGGTGTGCCCTCGGCGATGTCGAGGACCAGGCGAACTCTTTCGGGATTCTCGGGATCAAGGCGCATGTTTCTGACCCTGCCGACTTTGATCCCCTTATAACTCACCACCGAGTCTTCGCTTATACCCGACACGGATTCGTCGAAAAAAGCGTAATAGCTCCGATAGGTACTTTGCGACCCGCCGCGCACCAACCACAGGACGATGACGATGAGAATGGCGCCGAATAAGGCGACGAAGGCGCCGACCAACGCATAACTTACCTTCGGTTCCATGCCTGCTCCTTAGCTGCCTGTCCGCGCGCGCCCTGAAAATATTCAGCGACCAAGGGGTGGTCCGAGCGCGAAAGCTCCTCCATGGTGCCGACCTGCAGAAGTTTGCCATCACCCAATACCCCGACGCGGCCGGCGACTTGCCAGAGCGAATCCAGATCGTGCGTCACCATGACGATGGTGAGTCCGAGAATGGATTTCAGCTGGCGAATCAAGTCGTCCAACGCGGCGGTGCTTGCCGGATCCAAGCCAGCGGTGGGCTCATCGAGGAATACCAACTCCGGGTCCAGCGCGATCGCCCGCGCCAAGGCAGCGCGCTTGAGCATCCCGCCGCTCAGTTGGCTCGGATATTTTTCCGCGCTATTGGCCGGCAACCTCACCCAGCCGAGCTTGATCCCTACGATCTCCCGAATAAATTCGTCGCTTAGCTGTGTGTGCTCGCGAAGAGGAACCGCGATGTTTTCCGCTACCGTGAGCGCGCTGAACAAAGCCCCATGTTGAAACAGCACGCCGAGGCGGCGGCGGAGCTCCATCGACTCTCGCTCGCCGATTGCCGAAAGATCTTTTCCCAACACGTGAATCGATCCCGACTCCGGCCGGCGCAGCATGATCATCTCCTGGAGCAGCGTCGATTTGCCGCTGCCGCTGGCGCCGACAACCGCGAAGATTTCCCCGCGCAGCACCGTGAAGCTGATATCGTCATGGATCACCGCGCTGCCGAACCTCGTGGTCAGGTGGCGGATCTCGATGACCGGCTCCGGAATTTTATCGTCGAGACTCATTGCACGAACAAGCCGATACCCATCCAGTCGAGCAGCACGGAAAAAAGCGCGTCCAAGACGATCACGACAAAAATGCTCTGCACGACGCTGACCGTCGTATGGCGGCCGACGCTTTCGGCGCTGTTACTGACGCAAAGCCCATGGTAGCAGCCGATCATCGCGATAATCACTGCGAACACCGGGGCCTTCCCCACGCCGATCAAATAATTGGTCGAGGAGATCACAATTTTAAAACGATCGAGAAAAGCGTTGAAGCTGACATCCAGCTGGGTTGACGCTACCACCATGCCGCCGAAGACCCCCGTCACGTCGGCAAACGCCGTCAAAAGAGGTAGGGCGACGACCAGGGCGAGAACCTTCGGTGCGACGAGCAGCTCGAAAGGACCGATCCCTATCGTGCGCAGCGCGTTCACCTCCTCCGTAACCTTCATCGTGCCGATTTGCGCCGTGTAGGCCGATCCGGAGCGTCCCGCGACGATGATGGCGGTGATGACCGGAGCGATTTCGCGCAATATAGCGATACCGACGAACTCGACGATAATAACCGACACGCCATACAGTCGCAGCTGCACCGCCGCCTGGTAGGCGATCACCACGCCCATCAGAAACGAGAGCAGACCGACGATGGGAATGGCTTCGAGTCCGGCCGCTTTTAGGTTGTAGAAGAAGGGTTGCCAGCGGATTCGACGAGGGTTCACCAGGAGGCGGAGCAGAACTAACGTGCTTTCGCCGACAAACGAGAGAAAACCGAGTCCCTGCAGCGAGGCGTTCCAGACGGCGTGACCCAATTGATCGATCATGCCGGGCTTCTGGGGTTGGCGCGCAACCGATTCTCCATCATCCGCCGAGATCCAACGGATTAATTGTTCGAATTCGGCGCGCAAGCCGCGCAATTCGACGCGGCGCCCTGTCTGTTCGAGGCGGCTCAGAGAACGCCGCACCAGCCAAGCGCCGGCCGTGTCCAGCGAGGTAACGCCGCTCATCTCCCAAATCTGCTGGCCGGACGCTGTTCCCAAAACTTCAGCCAACTGGCGCTCCAAAAATGGGACATTGGCCATTTTCCAAACGCCGGCGCAGTGCAATGTGCCGTCAGAATCTAGCGATGCGCTGGCGGTTGGACGCCGGGCCGTTGTTATTGCCGTTTGCATGAGGCTCATTGACCGGTAGCGAAGCTACCTCGGACGTAGTATTCCGGACAGAAAATCAGTTGGCACCTTCAATCTGTGATGGGTTCTGGTCCAAGATCGGTCGCCAGACATGGACCGCGTCAATATCTAACCTTACAACTTCCGGTGGAAAGCGCCACACGGAGGAACAAGTCAGGCGGTAGGTGCTTCCTTCAAGTGTGGCCGTTCCTATCACCCGTCTCCGCGCAGTTCTTGGGAAAGCGCCCCAAGAAGCGAAGCTTGAGTTGTGTTCAAAAAGAAGTGGTCGCCGGGAAACATCCGCAGCGAGAAAGAAATACTCGTTTGCTCACGCCAGGCTTCGAGATCGCCGCGATTCACCTTGTGATCCTGCAACCCTCCGAAGGCGGAGATGGGACAGTTGAGAGGAGGCTCGGTTGAGTACCCGTAAGTTTCGTAGACGGCGAAATCTGCTCGCAAGAGCGGCAGCATGATCTGCCTGAGTTCGTCATCTTCCAACACCTTTCTGGGAGTGCCGTTCAGGCGACACAGTTCCACTAAGAATTCTCTCTCCGGCAGGCTATGGATAGCTGGATCTCGGTTGGGGATCTGAGGCGCGCGATCAGCAGAGATAAATAGGCGAACAGGCTCAACAGCGCGCTCTCGGCGCAGCTGACGGGCGAGCTCAAAGCTAATCAATGCTCCCAGACTGTGGCCGAAGAAAGCAAAAGGTATGTCGAGGAGCGGAAATAGCGCTTCGGCGAGAACCTGGATGAGAGGTGAGAGTCGAGCGAACGGAGGCTCCATGAGCCGAGTTTCCCGTCCAGGAAGTTGAATCGGACAGACCTCAACATCCGCCGGGAGGCCGTCCGACCAGGCGCGAAAAATCGAGACACCGCCTCCCGCGTAGGGGAAGCAAAATAGACGGAGGCGGGCCTGTGGGCTCGGCTTGCGGCAGGCAATCCAGGAATCCAAGGCGGTTGTCGTGGTCATCAGTCTTCCTGCTTCTCCATTTTCTTCCTCAGGCTAAGCGGCCTCATGTCAGTCCACACTTCTTTGATGTAGGCCAAGCATTCCATCTTGGAGCCTTTCTCGCCGGCATCACTCCAGCCGAGAGGGTTCTCCCGGTCGGCAGGCCAGATCGAGTACTGCTCTTCGTGATTCACGACGACTTTGTAGATTGTATTGTCTTCCTTATCTTCGCTACTCATTGGGCCTCCTTCATCGTCGGGTCGGTGGATTGACTCTGCGTGAAGCTCTCCTCGGCCGATAGCGCCTGGCTGATGCATGCGCTCAGTTTCTCAGCTAAAACTTCAACGTGAGGCTCGTAAACCAGATTGGCGTGATTGCCTGGAACGACATATACCTCCACTCCTGCATTAGCCCACGTGCTCCAGCCCAACGTCGGATCAGGAGTCGTTCCCGCAAGCTCTTCATTAGCCTTGAACAGAGTGACTCGACCCGGGTAGCGATGCAGTTCATAGTTCCGCGAAGCTTGAAAGTCGCTCTTGAGGAGCTCGACAAAACGGTGCGCCTGGGAAATCTCAAGCTCCGCGGGCACCAAGCCGGCGCTCTTCGCCTGCTCCAGCATAAAGGCTAACTGTTCGTCTTTGGGAAGCTGAGCAAGGGACTCCATAGGCCCAAACGAAAGACCGAAGTAACGTTCGACCAACAACAGCGCTTCAGAATCTTCCTCCGGAAACTTCTCATCGGGAGTGGGAATCCGCCCATCCAGTAAGGCGAGCAAAGCCACCCGTTGACCTTGCGCGTGAAGCTGCTGCGCCATCTCGAAGGCGACAAGACCTCCCATGGACCACCCTCCCAGAAAGTACGGCCCACCAGGCTGCACGGTCTGCAGCGCTTTAATGTAATATGCGGCCATGTCTCCGATCCGCGTGTGTGCGTCTTGTCCTTCTTCCAGTCCCCTTGCTTGCAGCCCGTAGCAGGGTTGATCCGGGCCCAGATGCTGCGCCAGATGAATGTAGGGGAAAACGTGTCCGCCAGCCG
>Ga0193719_10000787_pt1 | contig 12194 bp, 7 predicted proteins | sample U2a2metaG_FD_160103 | JGI IMG/M metagenome (GOLD analysis project Ga0193719, IMG submission 160103) | Soil microbial communities from a riparian zone of the East river system, Colorado, United States - U2a2 | ecosystem: Environmental > Terrestrial > Soil > Riparian zone | place: USA: East River... | reverse complement strand
TAATGGGAACACCACTACGTACGGTAGTGATGCCGTTGACCCGCCATCCCCCGACTATCGCGTTCAGGACTCCGTGAGCGTCCTGCAAGAAGCGCTTGGAGCGGCCGAAAGGCAAATCAAGGCCATACCCAACGGAAAGGTTTTGAGGAATGTCGTAAGAACTCACCGAGTACTCTCTCTCCAGATGGTTGTTGTCCTGAGTCGCCCCCCCGAAAATGAATCCCTCGTCCAAAAAGGCGCTTGTGCTGTCGGTGTTGGACATCAATCGCGACCAGGTATAGGCAACGCTCAGGATGCCTTTACCTCCGAATCGTTTCATGAACGACGCCTGGAGTGAGCGGTAGTTTGAGGTGCCTCGGCGTGGATCCAGGAATAGAACTCGCTGGTACTGCGGGAAGGGCAGCAAAAGCTGTCCGGTGGCAACCGTTGGTCCTGAGAGGGATCCCGGAGTCGTAATGATTCCGAAGAACGGATTCGGAACCTGGGCCAACAATGCAGCCGGTCCCATCGAAAAATACTGATCGGGTAGTTGATTCTGGTTGAAATTCGAAACGGTAGCCCACCCCTGCATAAGAAGGTGCGTTCCCCTCGATCCCGCGTATGCCACCGTAAGGGAGGCATCCTTGCCGATCTGCCGTTCGACTGCCGCGTTCCACTGCTGCACATATGGCGTTTTGTCGCCAGGCGTGCGCATCGCAAAGATGCCCTGTCCGAAGAAGTCGCCGGGGGTTGCGTTTCGCCGCAGCGGCGTGGGAAGACCGTTAGGAAACGGGTTCGCCACGGTGGCAAGGAGACCACCGGAAGCTGGAGCTAGATTGACAGGGGAGAGGTTCGGTCCGTCCTGGCTGAGCGTGCTGGGCGGATAAGAAATGCCGTACGCCCCGCGCAACACAGTTTTATCGGTGAGGCGGTAGGCTACCCCAAGCCGCGGCGAAAACAACTTCCAGTGCAAATTGTCCTCTCTCTGGGAAGGCCACGCCGGACTGTCAACTAAAGCCACGTTTCCCTTGAGTTGCTGCGTTTTTCCCGTGACCGGATTCAAGATCGATCCCAGCGGACTAGCCTGGTTCGGCAGAAACACCGTGTCATTGTTGTTCGCTTCCGAGAAGACACTGGGCTGATCCCAGCGGAGACCAGCTGTGACGGTGAGCTTTCTGGTGGCCTGGAAGGTATCGTCAACAAAGAAACCGTAGGAGTTGAAGTACGCCCTGGAACCGCCAATCATACCGGGCGCCACCTGTGTGCCTTGTGCGCCGATGATTCCAAGCAGAGCCGATGCCACTGCGCTGCCGCCCGTGCCAGACGCATCCGCGGTAGCCGCCTGGTCGAAGTTCAGAGTGAGAACTCCGTTTTCTGGATCCGAAATCCATTGCACATGGCGCAGTGCGCCCCCAAACTTGAGCTGGTGGCGACCCACAATCTTGGTGAGAGTTCCGGACAACCCGTACACATTCTGATGCCAAAAGAGCTCCGATCCAATGCCATTGCTTCCAGAGACTCCGAGGCTGTCGTTGAAACTCATTGCGGGAAAGTTCGCGGGGGCTACAAGCTGGCCTGCAAGGCCTCCCCAGCCGGCGCCGAATTGAGACAGGTCAACGCCCTGGCTGTTGGGAAATTCATGTTGAAAAACCCGGAGGTAAGAAAGGCGCAGATCGAGAATCGTCGAAGAGTTAAAGGCATGAGTGTCTCCGAGGATAGCCGAGTGAGTATAGATGCCCGTGTGACCCTGACCGTTCGTGTGCGTCCCCCAGGCATCATAGGGGTCGCTGTCTGCCTTCCAATACGAATAGCGGGCAAACAAGCTGTTCTTTTCGGAAAAGCGGTGATCGACCCGAGCGTTGTATTGCTCGTTGACGCCTCCCGTGGCTTCCTGAACAATGAAGTTGTTCTGTAGGCCGGGCCGATTAGGAGCGGGATAGGACGCCGAAAAAAGCGCCAGCGCGGAGGGGTCAAGCCTGTTCGGGCAGATTTTGTTAAGCACTCCGTTGCATTGAAATTGAGTTCCCGTGGTTGGATCGTTGATCACAGGCAGGCCGGGTGCCGTAAAGTCACCTCCTAATTCGGCTGCGGTAGGAACTGTAGTGGTGACCAGCGTGCCGGTTTTCAGCTTTTCATATTCGTAACCGAAGAAAAAGAATGTCTTGTCCTTCCGTATCGGTCCACCAATTGTCCCGCCAAACTGGTTTTGGATCAAAGGCACGCGAGCAAGCCCGGCCTGGTTCGAAAAGTAATCATTCGCATTTAGCACCTTATTGCGCAGATACTCGTAAGCCGTGCCGTGAAAAGCGTTGGTTCCCGATTTGGTGGTTAGGTTAATGATGCCGCCGGCGTAGTTCCCGTACTCAGCGGCAACATTGTTGGTGACGACGCGGAACTCTTGCACTGCATCCTGAGAGGGAATGAGCGAGTTGAGATTGCCGGCAGGGGCGTTGGAGGCGACGCCATCGATGTAGAAAGAACTCTGGTTCCCGAAGCCTCCGCCGATAGCGTAGTTTCCAAATCCGATGGCGTTCGTTCTCGCCCCGCCCGCCTGGTTCGAGACCGCATTGCCGTAAGTACCGCCCTGGGCGACTACGCCCGGCACGAGCGTCAGCATGTTATTAATATTCCTGCCGCTGAGCGGAATGCTCTCTACCGCCGTCTGAGTAATGACGGTCCCGAGGGAGGCACTGTCGGTCTGCAATGGCGGCGCCTCCGTGGTAACTACGACGCTGTCCGTCACACTGCCCACCTGCAGCGCGGCGTCCACACGGGTGCTAACGTCAACTTGAACCTCCACGTTCTCTCGAGTGAAGTGCTTGAACCCGGCCATCTCAGCCTCGATCCGGTACACCCCCGCAGTTAAGTTAGGGAAGGTAAATGTTCCGGCGCTGCTGGTCTGCGTGGTGCGGGTCTCGCTGGTGCCTAGATTGTTCAGCTTCACTGTGGCTCCCGAGACCGTGGCCCCGCTGGAATCAACAATAGTTCCCAGGACGGTTCCAAATCTGACCTGCGCAGACAAAGACAAACACGTCATCGCTATGACGACGACGACAAGAACCAGCGTCATTAGCTTGAAAGGGCGTCGCTCCGCGGACACGACATCAATCTGGCTGACGGGCAACTTGGCTTGGTGGGGGAGGACCTTGGCTGCAAATTTCGAGAGGTGACCTGAAACCAACGACCGATCATTCGTCATATTTTTCGCCCCTTCGACGTGGAAAAGACAAGCGGCTGAATTTCGTAACGTCATCTCTGGGCCCGAAATCTGACCCTCACGATAAAGCGACGAAAGCTGCCTCTGGGATCACGCGGTCAGATCAACGGCGACCGACCACTCCCGGAGTGAACTTGTAGCTTTGAGTCTTCCAAGTTGTCAAGATCATTTGCAGACAACTTACAAAAACCTGCCTATACCACTTGGGATTACAGAATGGTAGCGGGGGGTGCTCATGTGAGCGTTTTGACGCCGCGAAGTGACCACAAACGTCAGTTGTAAGAAGAGCAGGACGGCAGGATACTTCTATTTCGAGAGCGAGCCACAAGACTGACGAACCATGAGTTTGCACCCTAAAAGCACATCGCGCGGAGGCAAATCGGGATTGGCAATCCTGTCGAGCATTACCGCCAAGGCAATTCTTCCGATATCACGGCACGGCTGGTGTTGAGTCGTAAGAGGCACCGGCAACAGCCGCGCATATTTCACATCGTCGATGCCTACCATCCGGATGTCTTCCGGGATACGCTGGCCCAGTGATATTAACGTGTGCATGAGGTTTCCAGCCGTATGGTCATTGGCACAAAGGAAGGAATCGGGTCTATCTTTCTTCAGTATGGACTTAATGAACTTTGTGTCAGATGCGTCCCCAAGCCTGACCAGATCATGTAGGTATCTTCCTGATCGCGACATGAGAGCCTCGCGATAGCCCGCGATGCGGGCGTCCACCGTTGGTGCTGAATTCGGTCGCGCAAAGAAAACGATGCGCTTGGCGCCAACATTTATTAGGTGTTCAGTCGCGAGGTAGCCTGTCCGGCGATTATCAATTCCCACCAGATCGTATTTGCTGCGCTGAGGATAGGGCTCCAGGCAGCGATCAAGAAGAACGACCGGAATGTGGGCCCGATCGAGAGCGGCGACAATCCGGTGATTTGCCTGAAATCTATTTGTACTGAATTCGACCGGCGCAAAGAATACACCCGAAACTTTTCGGGAGATGTAGTGTCGACATAGCTGCTCTGCAGCTTGCTCTTTTTCCTTTTCCTGCGGGACTGCATTTCCCCAGAGCAAAGAATGATGCATGGCTTGTTGCGCTTCCATCATGCCCTGGCAGATCACCTCAAAAATCTCTGTCTGGCCTAGCTCGGGAATCAAGAGTCCAAACACATGACTTCCCGTACTTGAAGTTGAAGACACAAAAGTGCCTGAACCAACACGCCGGGTCACGATTCCAAGTGACTGCAGCTCTCGCATAGCCCTGAACACCGTCATTCGGGAGGCACCGAAACGCCTAACCAATTCAGCCTCACTCGGCAAGCGCTGGCCAGACTTATACCGACCTGAGGAAATATCTTCCTGAAGTTTGTCGAAAATCTGACGGTATTTGTGATTGGCCATCCAAGTTCCCTTTTCTCCGCCCCGCATCCACTCAGCGCGGAGTGCTTAACGTCAAAATACCCGCTGCGGCTGAATATTACCATATACAACTTATGGATCAATCTGTAGCAATGTTCTTGACATCTCGCGTCGCAAATCTCTAAAAGTGTTCAGGCCATAGTCTTGGGTTTTGCTGGAGGTCCCTTCTTGGCTATCTAGCGATAAGCTTGGCAGGAAGAAAACCATCATTTTAGGCCCGGTTCTGTTCGCCCTGAATTCTTACCTATTCTCTGTGGGTCAGTCCTTCCAGTTCTTTCTTGTTCTCTTGGTGATTTCGGGCACTGCGATCGGAATTTTCAAAACCGGCGCGCTCGCTCTGATCGGGGAGATCACACGATCGACCACTGAACACACTGCGACCATGAATGCAGTAGAGGGATTTTTTTGCCGTCGGCGCTATCATAGGACCTGCGATTGTCGCCCGCCTCTTGGCGGCAGGTATCTCATGGAAGTGGCTATACGTCATCGCAGGGACGATCTGCGTTGTCTTGATTGTGACCGCTTCGTTTGTCAGATATCCGCAGACCACAAGAACAGCAGAGCAACCGATTCACCTGAAACGCTCGTTGGGCATGATGAGAAACCCCTACGCTCTCGGGTTTTCTGCGGTGATATTTCTCTATGTAGCAGTCGAATGCGCCGTCTATGTCTGGATGCCCACTCTCTTGTCACCTACGATGGCTCTGCACCTTCATGGCTTCATACGCAATATCGAGTTTTTTCATCCTTCGAGCTATCGGGAGATTCATCGGATCATGGATACTCGGCCGCCTAAATTGGACCGGCGTCATGACCATTTTCAGCCTGGCGATTTTTGTCTGCTTCATGGGCAGCATGGCCGGCGGAATCGGAACTGCGGTATTCCTCCTACCATTCTCGGGACTCTTCATGTCCGACATTTATCCCACGATCAACTCTAAAGGCATAAGCTGCTTCCGAAAGACAGAGCATGGCGCCGTGGCGGGGGTGATTCTATTCTTCACCTGTAGGGCGGGCGCCTTAGGGCCATTGGCTATGGGTGCGATCAGTGACGCTTTTGGCGATGCGAAATACGGCTTCGTGTTTGGCCACTGGTCTTGCAGGTCTGCTTTTTGTGAGCCTGCTCCTCAACTGGATTTTTAATCCTGCCCGCGAACTTCTCCAGAAGCTGGATCGGACCGAATACGACGTGATTTCCGGCGAAGAACCTAGCGTCCAAGTGCAACTCTAAGCCCGCCCGTCATGAGCAGCTTGAGGTCTTGTAACAGTCGGCCCACTTTGTGTAGACAGCATTGGGCTGCTATAAATCCTTCATCCTAGTTTGAAGGAATGGCCAATAATGCGTCAGGCGGTTAAGCGTGCCTCTTCTGTCATCCGTCATTCGGATATTCTGGATGGGCGGCCTGGGTTCCGCCTCCAGACTGAATGGGGTTACGTCTCGGTTCTTGACGGTGGCGGACACATTTGCGAACTAGTTTCGCATAAGCATGGCGCGCTCAATCCTCTATGGAAGCCAACGTGGAAGACCATAGACCCGTCCACGTACACACGAGGCAAGCACACCCGAGTTTATGGGCCGCCGCCTGAAGGCAGATTGTTGGCAGGCATCGCAGGGCACAGTATTAGCTTTGACTACTTCGGACCACCTTCTCCAGAAGAGATTGCCGCAGGCCACAGTACTCATGGTGAAGCTCCCGTGGTGGATTGGCGTAGACAGCCGAGATCTGGGCGATCGACGCCAGCCCTTATTTATGATGCCAATCTGCCGCAGGCCCAAATGCGGTTGCGGCGCGTGATTTCTCTGGATCGCGTTCAGCCCGTTGCGTATTGCGAAGAGACTGCTTTCAATCTAGCTACTTTCGACCGGCCAATTTCCTGGAATCACCACGTTACATTCGGCCCACCCTTTTTGGAATCCGGCGTGACCCTTTTTGACATGCCCGCCACGCGCAGCAAAGTCTGCCCTGCAACCTTCAGCAAGCAAATGTCGATCGAGCCCGATGCTGAATTTCGGTGGCCCAATGCGCCGACAAAAAAGGGGGGCTCGCTAAATCTGCGCACTACTGAAACGGGCCGGTTCGGTCACTACACCGCGCACCTGTTGGATGCAGCCCTTCAGACCGCTTTCATTGCCGTCTGCAATCCACGTCTACGACTCTTGGTTTTGTATCTTTTCAATCGACATGAATTTCCCTGGGTCGGCAACTGGGAAGAATCCTATAGCCGCACTCATACCCCGTGGAATGGGCGCGAATTCTGTAGGGGGTTTGAGTTTAGTACCACTCCGTTTCCCATCCCTCGACGGGAGACCGTTGTACAAGGAAAGCTGTTCGACGAAGCCACTTACATATGGCTGTCGGCAAAGAGCATCACTAGAAGGCGATACATGATCGTTCTGCTGGACGTACCGGAAACTTTCAAGGGGGTCGCCGCTGTTTACATCGAACATGGTCCCGTACAGATCACTGAGAGATCAACGCAGGCCGTCTTTCAGACCCATGCGAAGGACTTCTTGTAGTGGCCGAATTTTTCACAGCAACTGTGCCGAAGAGGCTTTTGTCCAGCGAAAGGAAATCAGCCCTGTGAATGTAAAGGGCAAGACACGTTCTAAGCGGGCGAAGGACTTTTGGAGGCGCAACACTAATCGGGTGATTCCAGGATCGTGATGCCAACCCCGAACAGCAGTGCTCAAGTCCACGACCGTAACCAGGACGTCGCCTGCGACCTAGCGCGAGGCAACAAGCATAAGGGAGCGACTAAGTTGGAAACCGCCGGACTGACCCGGGCGGGACTGCCCCCACCGGGCAGTCCAAAGGGAGAAAAATCAGCCTTTAGATCACGAATATTGCCGCCGATTACAGTGCGAAATCCGTCTCCGAAGCTGCAATATGTTACCGCGCAGCCTTGCATCGGCACTCGCATCCACCCTTGACGACTACTTCTATCAGCACCCCATGTTACTGCTGGTGATCTGCCCTGGTGATTCCAAGCCGTCGCATTTTGTTTGGCAGAATCGTACGCTTCAAAGCCGCTCAGAGCCGCGCCAGCTCCTTTCCGGATGGAACGTTGTCTAGTGTCGCGAATGTTCGAGGCGTTTTGTGCTATAGAATCGGGCATCATTGGACCACATTCCGGATGGATCATCGCCACTGCGCGCCGCAACCAGCATGACTGCAATCAATGAATTCCCCAAGCCCGCTCCGCACACTCGTTAGGTAGCCGACCAGTGCTTTTTGAAGGCGCATCCCGCATACTCAGGTTTTCATTAATCACTCCAAAACGCATCGCACTGCTGAGTGCCGGGTGGATTGTCACAGGAAGCTAGACCGGTACGCCGCTATCCGCACATCGATCCAGTCGGGCGCGACCCATTCATAAGCTGCCTTCCGCCTGCGAATCACGCTGTGCTTCGTTGCGATGTAGATGCTAACGCGAAAGTTAATGCGACATTGTCGGAGGCGGGACCTTAGTACGCGACGCGGTTCGTTCGTTGGATTTTTCTCGGGAAACGCCCCTGTGCACATTGGGATTTGAGCACTTCAATTCCGGGGACGTTAAGGGGACGATAACAGACTCTCTACGGTATCATTTCGTATCAAACGACGTCCGCCGACACCGTTTGATATCAATCAGTTACATCTCATTGTTGCCCTGTCACGGCAGAGGTCGCGGGTTCGAGTCCCGTCATCCGATAGCATTCTCTCGCCGAGAATTGGGCTTCGCGCCCATTCTCAGGCGTTTTACTGTTTCGGCCTTATCATCCACCAGAATGAACCAGCCCGACAACGGGCGCGGGAGTTGGTCAACACGCCAGAGTTCGCCAAAGCACAGCGGCAAAGAAAGAAGGTGGAAGCCTTGTTCGCGGAACTGAAGCATCAGATCGGATTGCGGCGCTTGCGCCTGCGGAGACTCCGGTTCGTGCGCGAGCAGTTCTTCCTGGCAGCGGTAGCTCAGAACATCAAGCGACTGGTGCGCTTCCTCAGTCAGCCGACAACCCCGGTTCTGCCGGCCACCACTTAGTCGAACGGAGACAAGAAAACCGACAACAGCGTGCTCGCAGATGAAAAAGACCCTCTGTGGAGGGACTTTTTCAACACCCACGTCCTTTATCATTCATGATCCGGATGGGCCTGAGTACCGCCTTGCGAATGCCTGAAGCTGAAATCCGGCACACAAATAGCGCACAGCCACCTCGAATAATTAGATTTCACGTGCGGACGAGAAAGCGTCCGACTGATCGGCCGTCAGTCGAGTATCAACAACCGACTTGCAAGTCATTCCGACGCTCTGTTTGAAACGGCTTCTCGGCGTGTTGGCAGGCCCTCGGCCCATGGCGGCAATCAGCGGCGTGCTGACGATAACGATCCCCGCCATCACGACGATCATGATGATCGACGGAAGGCGATCGCTATTTAACAGGACGTGCTTTTCGTTCCAGAAGATGCCACTGAATCCCGAATTCCTTCGCGATCGCAATCACAACGGGTCGAAGTTCGCCGAGATCGCGGTTAATCTCATGAATCCGGTAATCGCCGGCGCCGGACCCTTCCGCAAGAATCTGCGCACAGTCCAGCTGACGGCATCCTGCGTTGACGTGAGACTTCAAGCTTCGCAGAGATGCACTGGTGCGGCCCTTTAAGAACGGGATTTTTTCCATGATGGTCCGCTGCTGCAGAGCGCCTCCGGCGTCGGCAATCAGTTTGAGCAAAGCCTTGTCTGCCTGACGAAGGCCATTCAGGTACTCTCGCAACTTTTCTTCCTGCCAAGGCTTGGTCCGCCAGCCTTGATAACGTTCGACCTTGCCGGCGCCATAAGGGATGAAGGAAGAATCGTTTCGTCTGAGACTGCGGTAAAGCTTGTTCTCATAAAAGAGTGGATCGTCGGCGAGAGTATTCTTCCAAAGACGTTTTTCAGAAAGATACGCCAGAAGGTCCAGTGCGAATTTACGTTCCACGCCGCCCAGGGAACCGGCGTCGTAGGACTTCGCCAGCACGTCACCAATCAGACCCCATGAACTCCAGAACAGGCACGAACAAATCTCTTTGGGATCGACATCAGCGTTTGCAGGAAAAGTACGCCGATCTTTTCTGAGGCGTTTGACGATTTCAGGCTCGGCGGTGTCGGGAGTGATGTACACAAGCGCAAACTCCTTTTGTGCAGAGACGGCGCGACGATACCCAATATCCAAATTGCGCAATAACTGATTCCTGTCCGGATCGCTAGTGGTGCCCTGGCTCGGCGCGGCATCCATTTTCACTTCGACAAAGACAAGCCAACGGTTGCATTCCAGGACGAGATCGACTTCGGTACTGCCCTCGCCAACGGGTCCGATAGGCCTCGGTTGTTTTTCCCAGAAACTCGAATTCCAACCGTCAGAGAAGATGGAGTCTTTGCGGGTCGCAGCACGGAGCCAGGGGTTGAGCACGGCATCAGCCGAAAAGTTCTTCACGGTTCCAAAGACATTTGCGAGCACGACATGTTCCGAGGTCGGGTGGACAAGCGGAACACCGGCGTGAAAAAGTCTTTTCCGCAAGTCAAGAATGAGAGTCATGCGAATGCCTCCCCGTATGATAGGGTGCCGAGGAGGAACCTTCCAGTTTTCAAATCGTTGGAGACCGGTTGAACCTGTGGGTGAAATACCCCACTGCCGAATATGATCTGCTCCGTGCAAAAGGACCCATAGCCGAGGACCCAGATAGCCGTATTGGAGCTACCGGAAAAAGTAACTCTCCACCTTACCCCTTGATTTGGGACACGGGTAGCGTGATTCCGGTCGAAAGAAGGATAGGCACATTGAATTCGTGGACACGAGGGCGTTTAGGGATCAATCCAGGGAGATGCATCTACGGCATATGAATGGGACGCGATACTGGTGGTTAGGAAATTGGCTTAGAATGCCCGCATCACGCAGGAGGCCGCGGGTTCGTTTCACTCCCACCAAGCTATTATGAGCAATATAGGCTCGCGGTCCTGCGATCTCGCGTCTCCGAGGGAACCGGGAAACTTGGTGCCGCCATTCATATCCAGAGGGGTTATTGATAACTTACTGGCCCGGTGCGAAGATTCGGAGTTCAGCGGCCTGTGCTCCCTGGCGACGCACCGCCAGAAATAGGCGGTCAAGTTCGGGAGAGAAGAAGGCTGTCCGGGCTCCTTTAACCGTAGTGATTCTCGTAGACTCCTTGTAGTGATCCGGATCCAACTGCTCAAAGACCGAGATGCCCCCCTCGCCGCCGATGGCATAAATCCGCTTGCGGGTTTGATCGTAGAACACGTCGTCGCAGTCACCCACCGCCGGTAGGCGCTGGATGGTTTTCCCCGAATTCGTATCGAATACGAGCAATCGCGCCGGGTACCGAGTCATGATGAACAACCGATGGCTGGCTTGGTCGAGGGCCATGGGATAATTCGCCAGTGCCATTCCAATCGGCCAAGTTGCGACTATCTCGCGTTTTTCAAGGTCGAGAACAGCGATCTTCCGTGATTTCGGCAAGTTTACATAAATCCGGGGACTATCTTTCTCAAGCTGGAATGATTCTGGATGGGCATCGAGTTTGATCTCACCAGCCTTGTTCCCCTCGTCGTCGATCTCTCCCAAGGCACCGCTGCCATACCCTACATAGATTCGCTTGCGGCCAGAATCGTAGCGAAGGTTGTCGGCGTCATCGCCGTATTCAAGGGTCTTGCGAAGGGCATACGAACTTCCATTAAATATTCGGACGCTTCCGTCCTTTGCATTCGCAACATACAGCCGATCGGTAGCAGACACATAAAGGACGCCTTGAGGCTCTTGCAGGCCGCTGATCGTCTTTACTCGTTTGCCCGCCTTGATATCGATAACTTCTACTGTGTTGTTGCCCAGCGCTGAAACAAAAAGCCTTTGTCCCTTTACGTCAACGGACAGGTGGTCAATTCGACCCTGCACCTCTGGCAACTCGATGGTCTTTTCCAGCCGCAACGGCTGACTCGCCTGCCCCCATGCCAGGGCTGCGGATGCAAGTAGAATCACGAATAAACGCATTCCAATTCTCCATTCAGCGCTTCTGCGCTGGTTCAATGGCTTCGTAAACAATCATTCGAGCAACCGGCCGTTCTCTTGTTGTTCCGGCGCATACACGCGGTGAGTCGCTGTATCCACGGCAAGGCTGTGGACCATCTTCTGCACCGCGAAGTCTTCGAGCTTTCGATAATGGTCTGCGTCTATTACTTGAAAGACCGCAATGAAGCCGCTGGAACAGGCGGCGTAGATTCGTCCTAAGCCAGGATCGAATTTCACAACATCGGCCCCGGCGGGCAACGGAAGATGCGCAATCGCCTTGTGAGTATCCAAAGCAAAAACCGTAAGCGTCTTGGTTCCATTGCACAGAAGAAATGCCCGATGGTGCTGGGAGTCAACTGCCATTCCGTGGTTGTAGCAGCAGCCTTCCACTGGGTAACTTCCCAGCACGGTATCGGTTGCCGGGTCGATTTCGGCAATTTCGTTGGTATTTCTCAGGTTCACGTACACCTTGCGGGCGACGGAGTCATATTGGGGCATGCCGGTTTCGCTCTTGAATTCGAGAGTCTTTACAATTTCATCCTTGTC
>Ga0193719_10000786_pt1 | contig 12198 bp, 6 predicted proteins | sample U2a2metaG_FD_160103 | JGI IMG/M metagenome (GOLD analysis project Ga0193719, IMG submission 160103) | Soil microbial communities from a riparian zone of the East river system, Colorado, United States - U2a2 | ecosystem: Environmental > Terrestrial > Soil > Riparian zone | place: USA: East River... | reverse complement strand
GAGATGGCATCGTCCATGGTCTGCACTTGATCGAGGGCGAGCAGTGGATCGATTGAGGCGACGGTCGAGTGCAGCGTATGAATCATCTGTTCGGGAGGCTGCACGGAACGCACGGTGAGGTATCCGCCGGAGGGCAGGACGCGAGTTCCTTGGTCCACAGAACCATTCAGAATGGCAGGCTGCTCGCTCGGCGCATACCACTGGTCGGCGTTAGCTTGGTCAAGAGAGCTAGGCTTAGTATCCGCAACAATTCCGATGACTGTCGCCCACGGATAGGGCCGCCTTGGATTGCCGGCGTGAAATCGCTTGCCGAGGGCGTTCTGGCCGGGCCAGCAATGTTTGGCCATCGACTGGTTCACGATGACAACGAGAGGCGAGTCGGGACCGTCGTCCTTCGTGAAGTCCCGGCCTTCGAACAGAGGAATGCCCATGGCGCGAAAGTAGTCGCCGTAAGTCGTTGCGAGATTGGCGAATTTAAGTTTCCATTTGGAGATGGGCTCGCCCTCGATGGTATATCCCGTTGCCACTGAACCGCCGGATGCGGGAAGCGCAGTGGTGGTACCTACAGCGACGATACCGGGCTGGTTCGAGAGCCGTTCGATAACCGCCCGATGAAACGTGCCGATGGAATTATTAGTTGGATATTGCTGGGACGGGAGTTGATAGCCGGCAACCAAGACGTGATCTGGGCGGAAGCCGGGGTCCACGGCGAGCATCTTCTGGTAGCTTCGTAGGAAGGCCCCTGATGTGATGAGTAGTATGAGGGCGATGGCGATCTCCGAGGCGACCAATGCGGAGCGCAGCCAGGCATGACTCTTGGCCTGCGTGCCAGTTGGCGAGCCTTCTTTGAGGCCATCGAGCAGGCTGGTTTGAGCGGCCGCGAAGGCCGGTGCCAGGCTGCAAAGGATGCCCGTGGCCAGCGCGAGTAACAGGGCGAACGCGGCGACCGTGGGGCTCAGAGAGATCGAATCTATGCGCGGTAGGGATTGGGGCAGGAAATGCACGCCGGTGCGGATTGCGAGAGCGGCACACAACATGCCTAACACGCCACCGGCGATGCTAAGCAAAAGGCCTTCGAAGAGGGATTCCCTGAAGATCGCACCGAATCGCGCGCCAAGCGCGAGGCGAACACTATACTCGCGGCGGCGTCGGATCGCCCGGACGAGCAGCAGAACGGCGACATTGACGCAAGCAATCAAAAGCACAACGGAGACGGCCATGAACAGAGTGCGCAGCAAGGGCTGAACACTTGCAACGGTGTGTTCACGCAGCGGCATCACGTCGCCGCGGATGTGAATCGCGGAGATGCCCGCGGGGAAATCGCGCATGATCTGCTGAGCGACGCGGTCGGCGTCCTGCGCTGCCTGTGAGAGGCTGACTCCATCTTTCAGGCGCGCAAGCATGTGGTATCCCCAATTGCCGGCAGCCTCGTCGGATAGTTCCTCAGGCATCAAGCTCACAGGTAGCCAAAGCTGCGCCTGTCCGAGGTTCCCGGCGACCAAGGGAAACTCAAAGCTGCGTGGCATGACTCCGATGATCGAATAGATCTTGCGGTCAAGCTCGATCAGGCCACCAATGATGTGTGAATCGCGGTGATAACGGTTCGTCCACGACGAGTAACTGATGACGGCGACGGGCTGATGGGCGTCTTCTTCCTGCTGCGTAAAGACGCGACCAAGTATTGGCTGCACACCAAGGGTTGGGAAAACACCTGCGGTTAGCCGGGCGGCATGTACGTTTTCCGGAGTCGCGCCGCCGGAGAGTTCATAGGTGCTCGATGTATAGCCTCCAAGGGATGAAAATGCGCTTGTCGCATTTGAGTATGCTCCAATCTCGCGCGCGGTCACGCCGAGATCCAGGCCTTTTGCCAGATGATCGCCCAGTAGGACCAGACGATCAGATTGCCTGAATGGAAGAGGACGCAGAAGGATGCCGTCAATTAGCGAAAACATCGCGGTGGTTGCGCCAATGCCCAGAGCCAAGGTGAAAACTACTGTGACGGTGAAGCCAGGTGCTTTCGACAGTTGGCGAAATGCGAAGCGGAGATTCTGTGCGAGTGCGTGCATGCTACCTTCCTAACTCGTCTGCAGCCACAACGACCAAGACCCAGCACGTGGAGCTCAGGAAATATATGGGCCTATTGAATCAATTCATGCAAAATCGCGTTCACGCCAACAACCCGGTCGTTTCAATCTACGAATGCTGGGCGACCCACGCAGCGGGAGTAAGGTCTGGTAGATATCGAATCGGGCGATCAGCGAAACCCGGAAGAATCGCGGCGAAATAGTTACGCACCGAAAGCTTCAGCCGCCGACAGCTTTCCACCACCGAAAGAATCGCTGCAATCTTCGGTCCTGCCTGCGGGCTTCCCAAGTGTATCCAATTTTTTCGTCCGCTTGCTACCGGCCGCATGGAGTTTTCCGCCAGGTTATTACTCAGCTCCAGTTCGGGATATTCCAGGAACCGGGTAAGCTTTTCCCAAAGCGTGGGTATGTAGTTGCAAGCTTTGAATAGCGCTCCGGCGGGCAAAGCACTAGATCGCGCTGTTTCGATCTGCTCCCGAATCACACCCAGCAGCTTTCTTGCTCTTTCCTGCCGCAGTGCATTACGTGCTTCCGGTCTAAGTTGTTGGTGACGGTCCTCGGCGTCGATGGCAAATAGCTCATCCATTCGCGCCGCAATTGGCGTCGCAACCGGATCTTTGGGATTGAGCCGTATTGCCTCAAAAAAGTATCTTCTGGCATGCGACCAGCACGCGGCGTGAACCATTTTCGGCCCGCCGATCTGATCGTAGGCCGTCTTCCTTTTCCATCGCCGGTTCTTCAGATGGCGAGCCAAGGTGCTCAAGCTCAAGCCCCGACTGCGGCAGAACTCATTCTGCCGCATCCCGCTGCTGGCAAATTCCGACACTAACTGCTGAACCTCCGCTCGCGTCCGCCGCTTTCGTGCCGCTTACGAACGGATCTGGGCTTATCGCAAGATGCGCAGCGGCGCCAAAGCACCTGCGTGGGGTTGATGTTTTACCGTGCGCGATGGAAAAGTGCCTATATTAAGAGGTGAAGACTGGAGCTTTGCGAACTAGAGGAACGGCTATTTTACTCATATCTTCGCAGCTTGTCTGAACTCTCCGTATTGGAGGCCTGAAGTAGTCTCTCGCGTGTAATGAATTCCAGGAACCTCGGTTGCCGACGGGGCAAAGGTCCTGAGACCCCCCTTTTGGGCCAACCATGATTGTTTCGGTTGGCGGCTTCGCCGCATTGTTCGGACAGTCGCGATTTACCTCATGCGACCAGAAGATTCTCACTGCCGAACCAGCGTCTCCGCAAACTGGGAAGCGTCCCGTCGTCTTCTAACGAAGAAATGGTTGAACTGATCTGATCACGCAGGGCAGTATTCCCAGCTCGGGTCATCACCGCGTACCCAGCTTCCGTGCCGTCAAATGTGCCTCCATACTTCAATTCGGGCATAGTTTCCGAAAAGTGCCGCGCAATGGGAGAGTCGTCAATCACGCTGTCTAGCATTTTCCTTCGGAGCGCGCTATATAACTCCTCGTTCGATTCAGATAGCATGCTCGGTTTTCTGCCATTGCTCCGGTGTAACAAGTACCGTTCAGCGGTAGTTCCACTTCTCACTCCAATACGGGAGGTACTCAGGTCGAGACTGGCGTTGCACTCCGCACAAACAACAAATGCAAGTTTGAGTTTCAGGTAAGGGATGCAGAAGTTTACACGCTGTTCTCTTTCGGCAGTTACAGTAGCCGCACTGCAAATTAGATCGAGCGCACCTCCGGAAAGCTCATCGATGATGACGCTCCAAAGGGCTTTTCTGTACCGGATCGTGAAGTTCAGTCTCTTCGCAATCTCTTGCAACATATCGACCTCATAGCCACAAAAGTTCCCCGCCTCGGGACGGCCATTTTGCAAGGGAACAGGGGGAGCACTATCAATACCGACCCGTAGTACGGAGTCTGTGCGTGCATTCATGAGCTAATTGTAAAGATAGCCGTCAGCATCAGCATCATGCTTTCTCGGTTCCAACCAGAAAGCACAACGACTCAAAGGCGGTCAAGAGCCGTACTGGACAGTTGTTCGATTCGTGCGTTTTTGGGGGGTCCAAACGCGTGCAATCAGACCGATCGAGCGAAGCTGGGCAGCAAACGCCATCTAGTCTGCGACGGTCGTGGCGTTCCACTTTCCATCCAGCTCACCGGCGCGAATCGTAGCGAACTCGAAGCAAGCACTCGCACTCGTTGATGCTATCCCACCTTTGCAAGGAGAGCGAGGACGACCGCGCCATCATCGTTATTGCGTGTTGGGCGACCGTGGTTATGACGCCGAGGCCATCCGGCGAGGTCTGCGTGCTCGCCACATCGTTCCTTTTCTTGCGAAGCGCAACAGCGAAAATGGCAGCGGGCTGGGTAGTGGAGCGGACGTTCGCCTGGTTGAATCAGTTGTGGCGGCTGCGCGTTCCCTACGAAAAGCGGGCGGACATTCACGAGGCATTCTTGTGCTTGGAGTGCGCTATCTGCCGGCGCTTTCTGCGAGTCGGTTTGCCGGCGAGTTGAAACTTTGCTCGCAATGCGTTGACTCGCCGCCACTTATGAACTGGAGGTCCAGATTCCCACATTTTAGCGCGATCTGTCCCTCTGCGGAATGAGACCTGGATCCGGGTTTCCGGTCTGAAACCTCATTCGCGTTCGCGCCTGTTCTCCCATCAGTTTCGATTGTTCGGTCGTGAAAAACAGTGTGTGCCTCATTATCCGCCGGATCTGTTTGCGTTCCCAATGTGGTTGCATAATTCCCGTGCGGGAGTGGCTGTTTGAGCCAAGCAGCAAGTGTCCGATCTCGTGGGTTATGATGCAACCCAGAATCATGGGAGCCTCGAGCTCGGTGTCGTCGCTCGTTGCTTGACGCACCACATATTCGTAATAGACAGTGGCGACAGCGGGGTGAGCCGCAAAACCGAAGACAGTGTCCTGGAAACTGGTCCCGACGGGCGCAGATACTATCCGCAGCATGAGCTCGGTCTCTTTCAGCAGGGTCTGACACGCCCCCTGTGGGGCCCCCGAGGGCATCGGACACCCTAACCAGGCCACTCGCAGGCCAGCCTCCTCGAAGATTCGGCCAGCTTCGCGTTCGGCCTCCACTAGAATGGCGGGTGAAGCGTGCGAGTAGTTGAAAACCAGAACCGTGATCGTGGGGCGTGGGTCGGTCTCGCTAGCGACAACAGTCTTTGGGCAGGCCAACCCAATCATCAAGGTCGAACTCACCATGAAGCGCGAGCCCAGCCAGAGCCAAGGCCGCTGCGCACGCTTCTGGATTTTGGCGGTCGATGAATGCTGGCCTCTGATCCTTGTTTTCATGTCGTCCTCCTCCACGCGGTGAGGGCGACCTTGAGCTAGGCGGGCAGTTGTCTCAATGCAAGGTGACTCATAATCTCGTCATTTCCAGGTCATACAACTATCTGACTTGCTCGCAATAACTTCCGGGAATTCTGGGGGGGTGCCGTGAAGGGATTCGATAGCTCCCGCGGGCTGGTCCGTTTCAAAGGCTTCCAGCTCGACCTGCCGGCAGGTGAACTTCACGCGGATGGGGGCAAGACCTTTCGCCTGCCCGAGCAGCCATTCCGAATCCTTATCATGTTGCTCCAGCACCCCGGCGAGGTGGTGACACGCGAGGATATTCGCAACAAGCTCTGGCCGAACGACACTATCGTGGAGTTCGAGCACAGCATCAGCGCCGCGATGAACCGGTTGCGGCAGACTTTGGGCGACTCCGCCGACAATCCTCACTACATCGACACCCTGGCCCGGCGCGGCTACCGCTGGAAAGTGCCGGTGGAATGGCGGGAGCGACCCCAGGAAAACCCGCCAATCGTTGCGCTCCCCGCAATACCTACTAACGAAAACCTGATTGGCAAGAAGGTTGCGCACTACCGAGTTTTGGAGGTGTTAGGCGGAGGGGGGATGGGAGTCGTCTACACGGCGGAAGACATTAAGCTAAGCCGCCGCGTCGCCCTGAAGTTCCTGCCCGAAGAGTTGGTCACTGACCCGGTGGCGCTCGAGCGTTTTGAGCGTGAGGCCCGCGCTGCCTCGTCGCTGAACCATCCCAATATCTGCACCATTTATGAGGTTGAAGAGCATGAAGCGCAACCTTTCATCGTAATGGAACTGCTGGAAGGGCAAACGCTGCGAGAACTCATCGAAGGAGGCACACCCTTGGCGTGCGATGAGTTGCTCGAGCTCGCCATTCAGATTGCCGAGGGACTGGAAGCAGCGCATGAGAACGGCATTATTCATCGTGATATTAAACCCGCTAATATTTTTGTCACGAAGCGGGGTGAAGGCAAGATTCTGGATTTCGGCTTGGCCAAGATAGCCCTCCGAAAGACAGCCGGGGCTATGGGTGCGGCGGCTATGGGCACCGCCAGCGCGGACGAAGGACACCTCACCCGCCCAGGTGCGCCGATGGGCACAGTCGCGTATATGTCTCCCGAGCAAGCGCTGGGTGAAAACCTGGATGCACGTACCGACTTGTTCAGCCTGGGCGCAGTACTCTACGAAATGGCTACTGGCAGGCAGGCTTTTGCAGGCCCTACAACTGCCGCGATTCACGATGCGATTCTGAACCGCACACCTGCTTCACCGCTTGGTCTCAACCCTGAATTGCCAGCAAAGCTCGAGGAAATCATCAGCAGGGCGCTGGAGAAAGATCGCGACCTCCGGTATCAAGTCGCTGCGGAAATGCGCGACGACTTGAAGCAGTTGAGGCGGGACACGGATTCCGGACGTGGCGCACCGGTTTCGGGACCAACACTGGTCCCGCGAGCGGTTCCGCCGGAGCGCAACTGGAAGCTGAAGTCGGCGATAGCACTTACCGCCCTGGCGGTGATGACCTTAGCAGCGTTTTTGTCCAATGAGAACAGCCACCTGTCGCACACCCGATTGGGAACCTGGGTGCGCCAGGCCGTTGTCGGGCGTCATTCAGAACCTCGACTTGCCTTCAGCCAGCGGCGGTTGACGGCCAACCCTGATGACATGGCCCTGACCGGTGGTGTCATCTCGCCGGATGGTAAGTATCTGGCCTATACCGACCCAAGTGGCTTATACCTCCGCCAGGTGGACGGGGGAGAAACCCACCCTGTACCTTTGCCGAAAGGTTTCGAGCCCCTCCCGGAGAGTTGGTTTCCGGATAGTGCTCACCTGGTCGTTTCCTGGTTTCGTTATCAAAAAAGTTCATCTGTCCCTTTAGATAAGGGCCCTCCCAGCCTATGGAAAATCTCGGTCATGGGCGGAACGCCACGAAAGCTTGCTGATCAAGGGTCGTCGGCGAGGGTCTCGCCGGATGGATCGACAATAGCGTATCTCGCAGGCATGTGGGAGAACGAACAGATCTGGCTAATTCAGGCAGATGGGAGCGGTGTCAGAAAAATTGTCGACGGCGGCAATGATTTTTTGGGGGCAGTAGCCTGGGCACCTGACGGGCGACGATTTGCGTACGTCCGAACGGCCAACCCTTACCATGCGACCGGTAAGCAAGCCGAAGTTTACGATGTGGCCAGTGGACGCAGCGAAGTGATTTTGGCGGAGCCTCGCCTCGGTGACGAGATTGCATGGGTGAACGCAGGGCGCCTGATCTATTCATTGCAGGAGGCTGAACCCAACCAGAGTGACGCGAATCTGTGGTCGGTACAACTCGACCCCGGCACAGGGCGCCCGTCAGGCCCGCCGACACGGATTACGAATGATCGAGGCTCTACGGCTGGTATCAGCGTAGCCGTTGATGGCAAGAGAATGGCTCTACGCCGCAGCTCTTCCCAGGCGGACGTGTATCTTACGGAGGTTGAGGCGCAAGGTAGACGGTTGAGCACGCCCCGTCGCTTCACTCTTGACGAGAGGCAGGATTGGCCGTCTTCCTGGACACCCGATAGCAAGACTGTCCTGTTCAGCTCTGATCGCGATGGTCCGCCTTACCACATTTTCAAGCAACGTATCGACGAAACACAGCCCGAGCTGCTGGTCGGCGGAGAAAACGATCTAGGGTCGGGCGAATTGACTCCGGACGGCTCAAGCGTGCTCTACCTGGTCTTTGCCAAGCCGCGCGAACCCCCCTACCCTGGCCGGCTGATGCGCATTCCACTCTCTGGCGGTCCTTCACAATTTGTTCTGGAGGCGCCAGATATTACGCAGTATCAGTGTGCAAGGCTACCCTCCACTGTGTGCATCTACGGCCAGATGGATCCCAAATCCGAATACTACAGATTTTTCACCTTTGATCCCGCCGGGGCAAAGGTGGCGGAGATTGCGGCAGCGAAGATGAAAAAAGAGGATGCGCCGAACTACTGGAGCCTTTCCCCCGATGGCAAGTATCTGGTGAACTCCAAGTCGCAAAACCCATACAACGAGCCCGTAGTACGGATATTTAATCTCGCCGAGGGCGCAGAACGATACATTCCGGTGCCCAGTGTTGGACTCATTGCGGGCATGGATTGGGCTGCGGACAGCAAGAGTGTGTGGGTGAGTGCATACATGGGTAGGGGTGCCTGGGGCACACGCTCGGGAGTGTTGAATGTCGACCTTACCGGCAGGGTCAGGGTGGCATTTGAAGGGCTGAACCTGGGGATATCGTGGGCCATACCTTCTCCTGATGGCCACCGCTTAGCACTCTTGGAACTAACAGGGAGTTCCAATATGTGGTTGTTGGAGAACTTCTGATCCCTTTTACGGAATGCTTGAACGTCTCGAAGCGAGACTTCGTCTAACTCGTGACTCCTTCTGGCGGAGTTGCTGTCCTAGTTGCTGTCCTACTCACCACGCTGCGCCTCGGACATGCAGTGCATCACTTTTTGGCTGGCGCATTCTCGCGAGGCCACCCCGAACCTCGCATTTTGGGCGACTAGGCGATCCACATCCTTTATGACTGTGATTGGGCCGGCTTTGGTCACCAGAATGCTTGGGGGCTTCAGATCGCCATTGGGGATGCCCTTTGTGAACAGCGTCAAGGGCGTCACAATTTGCGCAGAATAGTTCAGCGCCTGATTGAGCGGCGCCTGGCGTTTCAGTGTGGCCCCTTCGATCAACTCCATCACCAGATAGCTCGGTCCGACGGTCGTTGCCGCAATAGTGTTGGCAAATACCGAAGCCTGCGCGGATTCTCGTCAGGCAGTTTAACGCACAAAAAAACCTCGCCAGCCGCTGTTTTTGAACAGAGAGCCGGCGAAGTGGCGGTGATCAAGCGGGCATTCACCTTCAGAATATGATCTTCGCGCCAAATTGTAACTGTCGAGCAGCATTGGCTGCAGATGTGACCTTGCCAAAAAACGACGGGGCACTTAGGTCGCTGCCAGGTTGCCCATAAATCAGGGTGTTGAACAGGTTGAAGGCCTCCGCCCGGAACTCGAGACGTCGGTTCTCGCTCCAAAGAGGGAATTGCCGGAAGACCGAAATATCGAGGTTCCAGTAAGGGGCTGTACGGAATTGATCGCGGCCCGTGGTGCCATAGGTATATAGGTCTGGCACGGCGAACGCGCTGGTGTTGAAGGCGCATTGCGTTGATCCAACTTTGAACCCATTAGGACACGTTCCAGAATTCGGATCCCCAACCAAATTCGCCCTTTCGTATCCAAAAAAGTTTCCGGTATTGGCCTGATCCTGAGTGTAGACCATCGTGTAGGGCTGGCCCGAGCGGATTAGTAAGATACCATTGATCTGCCAGTTCCCGACCCCGTAATCAACCACATGGTTGCCAGTTGAGAAGCGCTTTCCCTGTCCGATGGGAAGCTCATAGACCGCGTTCATGGAGAGCACATGGGTCAGGTCAAATCCTGAGGGGCCATAGCTTCCCCTGGGGTTGTAAGGGTCTTGGATGCCCGATCCTTCGGCCCCGAACCAGCCGGACGACACGTCCAGCGACTTCGAGAACGTGTACGCGACCTGGTAAGCCAGTCCACTGGTAAAGCGCTTATCCAGTTGGAACTGGAAAGCGTTGTAGTTTCCCGCGCCGATACTGCGATCGTAGAACGTTGGCTCTATGTAGGGGAACAAGGCACGCGTCTTTGGGTCTCCAGGGCCCGGCGTCAGGGCGGTATTGTAAAAGCCACCGACGTTGAGCCGATGATTCTGGGCGCCCACGTAGTTCCCTGACACGGTGGTCGAGGGATTCAATTGGCGCTGCAAGCCAAGGTTGTACTGGATCGAGTACGGATTCTTGATCTTCGGGTCGTAGTACCAAGTCACCGCGCCAAACGGAGTCGGTGCCGGCAGGCCAGCGGTTCCGTTGCCAGGGAAGGGATTCTGGGCGGTGACGGTAGGTACGCCGTTTGCTGTAGCAGTCGATGAGTTCGGCAGATTCAGGTTAACGGGGCTGTTCAACTGGCCAATGCCCGGCCAAGCGCCTCCTATATTCTGTGCCATCTGAGTCACGGCTGCCCAGTTGTCGTAAACCACCCCCGCCGCCCCTCGAACCACCGTCCTCTTGCCCATGCGGTAAGCAAAACCCGCATGTGGTCCGAAGTTCGTATAGGTGTTGTGAGCGATCCTGCCCCGCTGGTCTACCACCACGTGATCAGGCAGTGTGCCGGCGGCCTGCCCGGGGATGTCGGGAATGCAAGGCGCGACACGGCGCACGCTGCACGGCGGCGGTACATGTTGGAGGACATACGTACCATCGTTGAAGTTCATGTCGCCAGTTTCGATTCCTCCCTGCTCGCCTATAGTGTCAGCGGTTCCATAGGGCGGTATCAGGGTCAGGTCGTAGCGCAACCCGTAGTTGAGGGTCAAATGCGGAGTGGCTTTCCAGGAATCCTGGGCAAACGCGCTGAACACACCACCGGGGCGTGTCTTCTCGTTTGTGTTGGATCGGAATCCGCCGCTGGGGACGTTGATGAGGAATGAGGCCAGCGAAAAGCCCGTTCCTGCGGTACCGTTTGCGTCACTGGTTTGCGCGGAGTCGAAAAAGAGGCTTTCCCCTGAATTCGGGTTGGCGAAGACACTGGTGGTAAAGCCTCCACCAAATTTCAGCTCATGCGTTCCTTTGACTTTGGTCAGAGTGCCCGAAATCTGATGGTTGTCGGTGGCCTTGTATGTGTTGCTGACACTCTCGCCGCCAACGGAGAAGCCGCCAATTACGAGCGCAGGTATCAACCAACCCTTCGTTCCCGAGAAATTGCTGGCAAAGTCAGGGGAGAAACCGGCGGCTTGGCACACGCTGGCGGAGTTTAAATTCTTAGAGCGCGTTGCGGCCCTATCTCCGACCGTAGCGCGGGCGTATTGCACTTGCAATGCAAGGCTCGAACTGAATATGTGTACATAGCTGCCGCCCCACTCACGACCGGGGATGGCAATTTGGGTGATCAAACCCGGCAGCCCGCCGGATTCGCTGTTCGTGCTGTTAATTCTGCTATACCGGGACCACGCCGAGTCTTTTTGCCCAAAGTTGTGGTCGATGCGGACGTTATATTCGTTTTGAGTCTGGGTAGTGGGATTGGTATCGATAGCGTTACTGATGGTTGCGGCATTGTAGTTACCAGCTGCCGGGAAAATGGCTTGGGCGAAGCCCACCAATCGGGAGTCAATGAGGTTAGATGGAACTATATTTCCCGCAAACGGTTGACGAGAAAACCCAGATGTCTTTGTACTGTCGACCATCGTGGTGAACGGGTTATAGATCTGGTCAATGGCATTACCGTCGCTATCGCGGTCATTGCAAATACCGGCAGTGAAGCCAGTCTGGCACAGTGCGCTGAAATCGCCACTCAGTTGGGTAGCGGTTGGGACCAGCAGGTTAATGCTGGCCGGCTGCGAATACCGGAAACCCTGATATGCGAAGAAGAAGAATGTGTTTTTCTTGCCGTTGTAGAGCCTCGGAATTTCAACCGGACCTCCAACCGAAGCTCCAAATTGATTCTGCCGGAACGACGGTTTCTTTGCGGACGGGGCCAGAAACTTCTCTCGGGCATCGAAGGCGTCGTTGCGGATATATTCCCATCCCGAGCCGTGAAATTGGTCAGTACCGGACTTGGTCACCACATTGACTACCCCACCTAATACGGAGCCGAACTCGGCGCTGTCGGCGTGAGAGACCACCTTAAATTCCTGAATGGAGTCGATGATCGGCGGCACTGCGTAGGTACTTACAAATGCGGCAAAGTTGGTCAAACCGTCGGTCAGAAAGTAGTTGCTGCGGTTGGTCGAGCCGTTGA
>Ga0193719_10000784_pt1 | contig 12221 bp, 6 predicted proteins | sample U2a2metaG_FD_160103 | JGI IMG/M metagenome (GOLD analysis project Ga0193719, IMG submission 160103) | Soil microbial communities from a riparian zone of the East river system, Colorado, United States - U2a2 | ecosystem: Environmental > Terrestrial > Soil > Riparian zone | place: USA: East River... | reverse complement strand
GACCGCTCCCCTCCTATAGAGCCGCGTACCGCGATCCAACAATTTTGTCGGCGGCGTTGTAGGGCACGAACCGTTCCATCCCTGTATTTTTGTGTGTACTGTGGCCGCTGAGGAGGCGAGGGCAGGAAATTACTTCAAAAAACGAGTACATTTGCGATACGGGAAATGCCTTACAAGCCTGCGGGTCCGCAGGAATCCAATGTACGGGCATGTTGCCGACCGTAGCCATTGCTAGGTCAGCAATTTGGTGCGGTCGAGTCTGTCCTCTCTGGAGGCAGCCGACTTAATTGGGTAATACTTCATGGTCCCAAGCCAGCCCCGTCACGTCGCCGCAGGAAGGGCCATTCTTTTTAGACACTTACACCAGGCCTCGAAGTGATCACGAGGCCATGGGCAACGAGACCCCGGCCGACGTGTATCACGGACGACGAGAAATCTTGCGCAGGAGGGCAGAACAGAAACAACGCACGATCGAGCAGGGGGCTGGGCTATAATCTGGGCCGCTGGAACGCGAAACCGTAGGCTGAACTGAAAGCAACAGTGTAGCTTGGCCCAACGGCCAAGCTGGTCTCAAGGGTTCTGAAGAGGGACCATCGCTACGGGGCGCATTTTGTTAGTCAAATGATCGGCACAACCATCTCTCATTACCGCATCCTGGAAAAAATTGGAAGCGGCGGGATGGGGGTGGTGTATGAGGCGGAGGACCTTAGTCTTGGCCGCCATGTCGCACTGAAATTTCTTCCCGCAGAACCCGGACTCGAAGCCCTGCAACGATTTCAGCGCGAGGCTCGAACCGCGTCCTCGCTGAACCACCCCAACATCTGCACGATTCACGAAATCGGGGAGTCGGACGGTCACCATTTCATCGTGATGGAGTTGCTGCAAGGCGCGATGCTGAAGGACCGCATCGCAGGCCGTCCGCTTCCGATGGAGTTGCTGTTAGACCTGGCCATTCAGACCACCGATGGTCTGGATGCGGCCCACGCGAAGGGCATCATCCATCGTGACATCAAGCCACCGAACATTTTTGTAACACAGCGCGGCCAAGCCAAGATCCTGGACTTTGGCGTTGCGAAACTGGCCTCGGACATGGCCGAAGAAGCGAAAGCGAAGCAGGACAGTTCGGCCGTGGCGACCATGGATGGGCTGGCGACGACGCCAGGAGTTTTGGTTGGCACGGTCGCCTATGTGTCTCCGGAACAGGCCCGCGCTCAGGATCTCGATACCCGCACCGATCTATTTAGCTTTGGCGCAGTCCTTTATGAGATGGCGACTGGCCGGCAGGCTTTTGAGGGGACCACTTCGGCGGTCATCTACAACGCCATTCTAAGCGGGCAGCCGATTGCGCCTTCGCAGCTGAACCCCGCTCTTCCTGGCCAGCTGGAAGAGATTATTGGCAAGGCACTGGAAAAGGACCGCGAGGTTCGGTATCAGCACGCTTCCGAGATGCGGGCTGACCTGGTGAGGCTAAAGCGGGAGACGGAATCGGGCCGGCTGGCGCCTGGGTTCTCCACGAGCCGCTTCACGGTGCTGAAGCACCCTCCCGCGAGCCGGTTGCCGCGCTGGGCGATCCCGGCCATCGCGTTGGTTTTGGCAATCGTTGTTGCCGCAGTCGGGTACCGCCTGCTCGAAAATCGGGGAGCGCAATCGGCTCGATCGCTTGCGATTCTGCCATTCGTAAACGTCAACCCCGATCCGGACACGGAATATCTCAGCGACGGACTGGCCCAGAGTCTGATCGATCGTCTGTCGCGGATTCCGAAATTGCGTGTGCTGGCGTCGAGTACCACCTTTACCTATAAGGGGCGCCACGTCGATCCGCGTCAGGTAGGCCGCGATTTGGACGTGGACGCGCTGCTGCAAGGCAAGGTCACGAAAGTGGGAGATACGCTGTTCATCGAGACCGACCTGATCAATACTTCCGATGGCGCGGAACTCTGGGGAGACCGGTACAAGAGAAGCGTGTCAGACGTGCTCAACGTGGATTCGGAAATCTCGAGAGAAATTGCGGACAAGCTGAGCCTGCGGTTGACCGGGACCGAACAAGAACGGCTCACCAAACAGTACACGGACAATTCTGAGGCGTACCAACTCTATCTGAAGGGCCTGTACAGCACGCGAAAATATACGAAAGAAGGGTTGGAGAAGGGCGCCGAATATTTTCGTCAGGCCATTGCTCTGGATCCCAACTATGCGCTGCCCTATGCGGGATATGCCTACAATATGGGCTTGGCGCAAGACTGGTTCTCGCCTGCGCATGAAACCATGCCCGCAGCCAAAGCGGCGGCAGAAAAGGCGCTGCAACTGGATGACAATCTCGATCAGGCTCACACCATGCTGGCCGATGTCTATTTTTTCTACGATTACAATCTGCCGGCAGCGGAGTCGGAATTCAAGCGCGCCATCCAGATCAGTCCCAACAGCGCCTTTGCGCACGGGTTCTACGGGTGGTATCTAACCTCCGTGAAGCGCTTCGACGAGGGCATCGCAGAAGGCCAGCGGGCCCGCGACCTTGATCCGCTCTCTTCGGAAACCAATTTCTTGCTCGGCCAAAGCCTCTATCTGGCGCGCCGCTATGACCTGGCCATCAAACAGCTTCGCCTGGCGATTAACCTGGACCCGAATTTGTGGGTGGGTCATGACGAACTGGGATGGGTCTACGAAGAACAGGGTAATTTCCCCGGCGCCCTGGCGGAGATTGAGAAAGCCCGGGCTCTGGAGCCAAATGTTGCCGAGCCGCTGGCATCGCTGGGGAGGGCCTACGCGCTTTCCGGCCGAACGGCCAAGGCTCGCGAGGTTTTGGTTGAGTTGAACCGGAATTCCCTGAAGATTAACGTCACACCCTACAACATGGCCTCCATTTACTCGGCGCTCGGGGAAAAGAGCGCCGCCCTGGATCAACTGGAAAGGGCCTATCAGGCACGCTCGTTTTATCTGATGTGGCTGTCCGTCGACCCCCAACTCGACAGCCTTCGCGGTGAGCCGGCCTTTCAGGCGCAGGTCCGGCGGGTTGGGCTGCCGCAATAGCCCCCATGCAGTGAACTCCAGACGCTCGGCAACCCCCAGCGCCAGCGGATCATCCTGCCGAAAAATTCGTTGCCGAGTGAGGAATGTCCGGTCAGCCTCTTACCGCGTTAGGCTGTCCTTTACTTGGATGCCTGGCTCGCCTCTTCCGGTCTTTCCAGCGGCGGCAGAGAGGGCAGATTAAGGGCCTTCTCCCACTCGGAGATCGTCATACCGAGAATCTGCGACGCCGGTCCACCCGGCGGAATTGCGTTTTTCGCCAGCACAACATACGGGGCACAGGTCAGGGCGCATCCCACCTGATTCTGGTTCACGAATTGATAGACGTATCCGGCGAAGATTTCCTTATACCGGACCCTCTGATCGATGCCGCACAGGACCATGCTCTTGGTCACAGCGTGCAGCATACCGTCAAGAAATTTGATTACTTGTGGAGGCCCATCGTGGACCGTCCCAAATTTCCCGGCATCTTCAATGAACAGATTCGCCTCGCTGTTGCGGTCCTCTGCGATGGCCAGGGCGATCGCAGCCCAGACCCAGCAAGACCCGTCCTGGACCAGATCGGTGGTGTAACTCTTGTTGGCGCAAACCACGTGCGCGCCTGGCATCGGCGGGAACCTTCGCGACGCGTCCATTCCGAACAGACGCCGGGCACAGTCCAATAGTGGATACACGGGATACACCGGAATGACCACCCGCCCGTAGCCGGTCTGATAGAACATGGGCTGGAGAGTGCCACTCCTGATCTGATCAGCGGTCGCCAGGTGATATCCCCACACCGCGCCGTTCACGCCACAAAACGACGAGGCCGTCAGCATGTTGATCTGTCCAATATAGGCATCGTTTCTCTCGCAGCGATCGTAGGACACAATGCTTTCCGTTCCCGGATCCAGCCCCGCCACGTTCACCACCCCGGTGGAGAGCTTCAGGGTTGATAGGTAGCCGTATCCGCTCGCTCCCGGATTCATGTAGCCCATGCAGTAGGAGTCGAAGGGTCCCACCGCGCCATTCACCACATCCGGGAGAGGCATTGTTGAACTGTTAGGGCCGACGGTCATGGTTGGCTCCTCGCTGATCGTGTGAAGCGATTGCTGGCGATCTGCGTTCCCGTGCGATCCGCACCTCAGGCGGCCTCGGGAAGCGAGCGGCATCGTATCACAGAGATGGTGCAACGGGCGAAGATTGGTGGAGGCTGGGGTGACGTCAAGGCTTGTGTAAAAACTAGAGGGGGTCGGTTTTTCCGAGAATCCTGCCTGCACAGGACGCTAGCGTTCCCAGGGCATTGCCTTTTGCCGTGTCACCTTTTAGCTCATGGACTTCGTCGGCGATGGCGTAGTCGAAGAAACCTTTCATGTAGCGACCGATGAGTAGGCCCGAAGTCAGGACCTTTCCCCAGTCGAACGGACGCTCAGAAGGGCCTAGAAGTAGAAGCGCAGCGAGAGCTGCAAATTGCGTTCGCCGCCGCCAACGCCTCCTCCCTTGGTCAGTACTTTCCCGAAGGTGTTGAGGTTGGCGGGGTTGAGTCCGATATTCGTGGTCCCGTTGCACCCGCTACCGCCGCACCAATTCGGATGGTTGATAACGTTGAAGGCCTCGGCGCGGAATTGAAACCCTCTTTGCTCGTCGATGGGGAAGTTCTTGAAGAGTCCGAGGTTCCAGTTCTGATATCCGGGCTGGTAGATGAGGTTGCGAACGCGCTGAGTATTGAATGTACCCGGAAGCGGTTTCGTAAAGATCGGTGTGCCGTCGGGGTTGGTTGTCGCGAACCACTGGCCGTTGGGCCCAAAGGTACCGATGATCTTTGGATCGCCGTTTACGACCCAATATTGGCCGTTGACGCCGCATCCGAAGTTGGAGTCGAGGCCCACGCCGGCGTAGTCGGTAGCACCCGCAACACTGCACGGTAAACCCGTCTGGAATTGGGTGACGCCGCTGATCTGCCACCCTCCCAACAGTTTGCCGGTCAGCGCGCGGTTTTTGAAGAAGGGCAACTCGTAAAGGTAGTTGAACACAAGCATGTGACGAGCGTCGAACTCCGACGGCCCCCAGAGCATGCGGGTATCGTAGGTGTTTGGGACGACGTCGCGCTGGTTGGAGCCATCGTCTTCGCTCTTCGATAGAGTGTAGGAGACGCCGAAAAGGAGGCCGCCGGTAAACCGGCGGTTCCAGGCCACTTGCAACGAATTGTAGCGCGAACTGGCCACATTGTCGGTTTGGCGAATTGAACCGAAGCCAAGAAACGGCCGCAGGGCGTTGATATTGACGCCTGGATTGGCCGCGACGACTGCTGTGGTCGGCTGGTTGATATCTGCCTCGCGCTGTAGGCGCAGACCACGGCGGCCCACATAACCCACGCTAAGGATCGACTTCCAGAACATTTCGCGCTCGACCGTGAAATTCCAGTTCCAGGCTTCTGGGTTCCTAAAGGCTTTGGTCTGAGAGGTCACCACCAGCGGAATGGTAGCCGCGCCACCTGCTCCCGGGTTGTCCGCCGAGCCATTGGCTACGCTGGCGTTCGGCTGGAATGGGGGATTCCCGCCCAGAAAGATCGAGTCGCTCACTCCCAGGCGAGTAATAAAGCGGCCCGCACCGGCGCGGAAGACTGTCTTGTTGCCGAGCTGGTAGGCGACGCCGAGCCGCGGCTGAACATCGCCCCACTGGATGTCTGAGTAATGGTCGGGAACGTGACGGAACAAGTCATTGTAGAGACCCGAGGTGGCCTCCGGGACTCGACCGTTGGCCGACGAGGGGAACCCGCTACCGGGAATGACCATGCCGTTGTATCGCTGATCGATGGTCGGCGAGCCTGTGAGAAGGCCGGTCGTGGGATCGACGGTTACCGCTTGAGCTGGATCGTAAAACCTCGGATCGAACAAGATCATGTTCCCCCACTCTGCATGGTAGGGAACGATGACCGTGTAACGCGCGCCATAGGTAATGGTTAGCTTCTGTCCGACTTTCCAAGAATCCTGAGCGAAGCCCTCATACATGTTAGAGCGGAAGATGGTGTAGGCGCGGTGGCCGATTTCTGAATAGGTATCGAAGAGGCCCAGCGCTGCGTTGGCGACGGCGACACCGGTGCCACCGGCTCGGCTGTCCGTGAACAGGAATTGGCCGTTCTGGTTGTTCGTGCAAGTGGGGCAGGCCTGAACGTTGATCTCGTCGTTGTCGTTCTCGCCGGATCGCTCAAACAGGAATCCGAACTTGAACATGTGGTTTCGCTTGACCCAAGTGAAGCTGTCGGACGCGCTGTAGATGGGCCCGGCAGAGTGCGAGGGATAGGGTCCACCGCTGAGTTGCGAGAAGGGCGACAAATTTACCGTCGGAATACGGGTGGGAATCAGCTTTCCATCAGGAAATATGTAGGGGTAGTCGAGGCTGCAGGGCACCGGCGACCCTGCACACGCCTGGGTGCGATCGAAAAAGTGGGCGGTATCGACGGGGATCTTGACCACATCCTGGCTGGCGGTGATCAAAACTTCGTTAACCTTCGTAGGGCTGATGGTCCAGACATAGTCGAGCGAGCCGGTCTTGTTCGGGCGATTGAAAAATTTGGGAGTGCGGTCGGTATTGCCGTCGAGCGGTTGATACTCCAGGTACGCGTAATTCATGGCGCGGAACCGAAGACGGTGCTGGTCCGTCAGGTTCACGTCTACTCCCACGGTGTCTTTACGCTGGTCGAAGGTGTGAAGTTTCGAGGCAAACCAGTTGCCGCCGCCGATGAAGCTTGTGAGGTTGGGGACTGGCCAGGCATTCAGAATACCGACACCGTTCGGACTTAGCCGGTCCGATGGAATGATGTTCCCGGCGAAGCATCCGCTCCCGTCGGTAACCGTGCACGGATTCGACGACTGCGGGTCCTTTATGGGCTGAACCTTATGGGTATAGGGATTATTGGGATCAAGGAGTTCACTGAAGTCCCCTTGCCGCATTTTTACGGAGGGAACTAACAGCAGCCCTGCGCCCCCCAATGACGAGCCCGATTCAACAAAGTGATATTTCACCCATTCCTGGCCCCAATAGAAGAAGACTTTGCTTTTGTTGGTGTTGAACTTGCCAGGAATGTAGATCGGGCCGCCCAGGTTGTATCCGAACTGGTTGTAGTGGATGGGCGCGGTGAATGCGGTTGCAGGGTTGGAGTTGCGCGCCCAGGTATTCGCGTTCAAGGCAGTGTTGCGGAGATATTCGTAGGCAGCGCCGTGAAACTGGCTGGTGCCGGTCTTGGTCGTGATGCGAATCTGAGCACCGGACGTACGGCCGTACTCGGCTGCGTAATTGGAGGTGAGGATCTGGACCTCCTGCGTGGAGTCCACGTCGGCGGCGCCCAGGCTGGTACCGTTGGAGCGCGTGCGCGTGGCCGGAGCGCCGTCAAAGGTGATCAAGTTTTCTGGGTTGCGTGAGCCGTTGAAGTTCGCGGGGCCCTGGAAGAAATTAAAATTGAGGCCTGCCAGAGTTGTGGAGCGAGCGCCTGGCACCAGCGCTGCGAGGCCGACCGGATTGCGGCCATTCAGCTCGAGCGAATCGATTTGCTGCCGGGTGACGAGTTGCTGCACCGAGGCAGACTCCGTTTGTAGGGACGCGGCATTGGCCGTCACCTGTACTGTTTCTGTCGAGGCGCCCACTGTAAGTGGCACGTCGACGTTCAGATGTCCACTGGGGTCCAGTTTGTTGCCGGTGGATTGGTACTTCTCAAAGCCAGGGGCCTCGGCGCTGAGAGAGTAAAGGCCAGCGGGAATATTGGTGACGGTGTAAAAACCCGATTCATTCGTACTTACGGCTCGATCGACGCCAGTTTGATTGCGGACGGTGACCTTCGCGTTCGGAACGATTGCGCCCGACGGATCCTTGACAAAACCTGAAATCGCCCCGAGGTCCGACTGCGCGAAGGCAAGCGTGAGGCTCAGGGAAATCAAGAACCCAATGCACGGAACAAAACGCAGGAAACGGCGGACTCGCGTAGACATGTTCACCCCTCCCAAGCTAGGAAGTGCACAAAGCAGACCGCAAAAGGCATTCCCACAACGGGGTTTCACTCTTGTGATCGAAGACCGCAACGCGACTCCGGCGGGCGAAGTCCCGGCGGTTAGATTCCCTTGTCGTGGGGAAGTATCTACGAGAAGGCTGAATGATGCAAAGAGTAGACAAGACACATTTATTGCACTAACGTAACATTCTGTGCTCGAACTCCAACCCCAGCCGCAAGCCATCCGCCCCGAAAATCGCGCTACCCAGATCGTCATCGCAACGCTAGACCATTTCCTCCGCCGCATTCGTGTGCGCCGCGTCTATTTTGCCGAGCAAAGCGTGCCTCCGCCGGTCCTCGCATATACGACGCATTTCCCCCGTCTCTACGTGCCCGTGACGGGATGTCATGCGGTAGAAGTTGCCCAGAATGGATTGATCAAGACGATTCGTCCGGTCAGGGGTGACGCTTTGTTTGTGCCGGACGACGCTTGGGACAAGCCGGAATGGTCGAGTCCCATCGAGGTGCTTACCTTCCTTTTTGGGGCAAAGCACATTGGTATCAGCCTAGCCAGACACAACGGCCGGCCGGGGACTCCGGTAGAAGCGCTCAAAACCAACATTCGCGGTGCATACGATGGATTGACCCTTAGCATCCTCGGCGCCCTGATGGTGTTGGCCACTGAGCCCAGCAAAAGTCCTCTTGCGCATTTGCTCACGGAATCGCTGCTGCACTGGTGTCTGAGATTGCTCAGAACTCCGTCGTCGCGCCACTCGCGCAAGGCCGCGCGCACTTACGAGTCGATATGCCTTTACATGCAGGAAAACTTTCAGATCACTATCACCAGGGAGAGCGTCGCCAAGCACTTCGGTCTCGCCCCCAACCATGTATCACGACTCTTCCGGCGGGAAGGGCAGACGCGCTTCAGCAACTATTTGAATTTGGTGCGCATGAACCGGGCGAAGTTCATGTTGCACAATTACGGGTTGACTCTAAAAGAGGTAGCAGCCAATTGCGGCTACAGCGATGTAGCGTATTTCTGCCGGATCTTCAAGAAGATGAATGATGAAACACCTACGCAGTATCAGGCTATGGAGAGCCGCGGGCGCGCTCTTCGTCTGGTGAAACATCGAGGACGCACTCCAGCGGTCGCTGTCTGCACGGTGTGTGGTGCAACCTTAGAAGTTCCCCTGACCGCATTGTCGACGGTCAAGGGTGCCAAGGCCAGCCTTCAACCACAGTTTTACGGGCACAAGTATGAACGAAAACGCGGCGGTCAACCCGCTGGGTGAAAGGTGGCTGAAGGTCAGGCCTCGGCTTAGGTCACGAGACGCAACCTAGCGCCGACTCGGCGGAGCTCCGCACGCTCCATCTTGGCATGCTGAAGGACGCGATGTACCAACTTCATCCTTCAAATCGACCGGGCCGTTCTCACCCGTCAGTACAACACTCATTGCGCGGAAGCCTACCGTTGTGTTCATTCGTGACTCAGAAGACTTTCTACACAAGGGCGCTTTCTCCTGCTATCGGCCAGTACCGAGGGAGACGCCGATACCACCCGGGGAGAAGCAACTGACCGATGAAAACTGGAGGCAACTACTGTTCTCGCCCATACAGATGAGAAACAGGCATTCGAACGATACTCAGCTTACTATCTCTCGACGAACGGGCAGGTTTATTGGTCGGACACCCACCAGTTGAGTATCTACCCCGACAATTACCATCGCGAAATTGATCGGAGACTCCACGCTCCTTTTCCTGGGACTGAGATGATCACTGAGATTGATGTCCCGAGGCCGATGCTGAAGGGATTCCTCGATGAAGTGCGAGAAGACTTTCGCAAGAATAAGGTCGAGCTGATTTATGGCACCGTACGTCTTATTGAGCGCGACGACGAAAGTTTTCTGCCTTGGGGGAAGCAGGCCTATGCATGTACGATCTTCAACCTTCATACGGTTCACAGCCCCGAGGGGCTTCAGCGTTCGGGAGAAGCTTTTCGGAGGCTCATCGACATGGCAGCACGCCGTGAAGGTACGTACTATCTGACAACCATCGTTATGCCACTCGGAAGGAGTTGAAACCTGCTATCCACAGTTCACAGAATTCCTCCGCCTGAAAAAGAAGGACGATCCTGAGGAGCGTTTTCAAAGCGACTGGTACAGACCCTACAGAACCATGTTCGCTGACAGGCTTTGACTCTTTCGCCTATCCCCGGTAACCAACGCGAAATTGCGGCAACGAGGGACATTCTTGTCCTTAGGTGCGAGACATGCGGCAAAAGCTTGGAACGCAGCCATCAGGCGTGCATAATCTCTGCATTGTTATGAGCGACCATTCATTGGCTGAAATCGCCGCGAGTTCTGGCAAGGAGCACGGTGCAAATTCAGCCTACCGAGTCCTCTACGACGGGCAGTGCGAGATTTGTCAGGCTGGGGTGTCGTGGCTGAAAACACTTGATCACGAGAACAAGATAATCTGCCTACCCATCTGTGCGGAAGTCTTATCCGCGGTGGACGCCCGGCTCAGCATGGACGAATGCCTGCGGCAGTTGCACATTGTCACACCCGAAGGCGAAATTTATGTCGGCTGGGATGCTGTCACATGTTTGGCGCGGCTATTCCCGTCCACTTGGCCAATCGGCATACTGGGAAAGCGGTTCCTATTTGGCTATGTTGGGCGGTTGCTGTATGGGTTCGTTGCGACGAACCGATACTCCCTCAGCAAGTGTCGTGGGGGTGCTTGCCGCGTTGCCAAACCAGAGACGGTACGACGGCAAGCAAAATTAGGTGCATTCTGGTCGTGTTACACATTGGGCTTCTTCATTCGATTGCCGCTTGTCGTGTGGGCGGGCGTCAAGGCGGCGGCACAAAGAACAAGTATTTTCGTCCGGACGTACCACAAACGACTCGATCTGCTGAACGGGAAGCTGACCATTTTGTTTCTGAACGGCGTGCTGCCTAACACCGTACCGCTACTGTTCGGGGAACTATTCACGGCGGTGCTCTACGATGGAGTCGCGATCGACCCCGGCTCGCCCAAGATGCGACGGTCGCTGGCCCAGTACCTTCGCCGATTGCGGCCGAAAATCACAAAAGTGGTCGCGACTCACGCCCACGAAGAGCATGTCGGCAACCTCAATTGGCTGTCCGACGCTACGGGTGCGGCGATCTATGTTTCCGAGATGACCGCACGGTTCCTGACGCCATGCAAGAAGCTCCCGTGGGTACGCGCCACGATAATCGGACAGCCTCCGAATTTGGCGCAGCCCTACCATCTGTTGGGCGAGGCCGTGGAGACTGACTCCGGCTTCTTGCAGGTGATCTCTACTCCCGGCCATTGCGATGACCACATAGTTCTCTACGATCCCACGGAGAAAGTGCTGCTGGCAGGAGATGCCTTCATGGGGAGCTACTTCGCAACTCCCAATCCCGACGTGGACAGCAGGAAGTGGCTGGTGAGCCTCGAACGCCTGATGGGCCTCGACATCGAGATTCTGGTCGAAGGACACGGGCATATTCATACGTTGCGGGTAGATATACCCGATTTCCCGGGCGTAGTGATCCGCCAAGACCCAAAAGTTGCCATAGCGCAGAAGTTGGATTACTTGCGGTGGCTGCGCGAACAGATCGAAGCCGGGTTTCAAGAAGACCTTCCGGTGCGGGTGATCGAGGCAAGCTGTTTTCCATGGGGAAACCGCACTTCGTGGGAGAGTTGTGCCACCGATGAATGCATCCGGCTCCTGAGCCTCGGTCATTTTTCCCGCACGGAACTTATTCGCAGCTTCGTTCGAACAAATGACGACCAGCTTCCAACCGTCTACGAAGTGCGTATCTCCGGAGGAGGGTGAGACCTCTTTGTCGCTGGAAGCAAAGGAAATCGAGCCCATCGATGTCACGGAGGGCTCCCGCTGGATCGGTTGGCTCCCCATCTCGCTGTTGCCTCTGACCGCAGTTGCTTGCCGCGATCTGCTGGCAGCGTGGGTGTTCATGTGGATTCTATCGTTTGCCATCTTCATCAGCCTGAAGTGGCTAACATGGTGGAGGGCCCGACGCCGAATCGCTGATCCCGCGTGGCGCTCGGCAGCCTACCTTCTGGCTTGGCCGGGCATGGACGCAGAGTCTTTCTTGGATGCAAGTCAGCGTGTGCCGCTGCCTGCACCTACCACTTGGCTCTGGGCGATCATCGAAGCAATTCTCGGTGCGGTTCTGCTCTGGGTAGTGGCGCGATCCGTTCC
>Ga0193719_10000783_pt1 | contig 12222 bp, 10 predicted proteins | sample U2a2metaG_FD_160103 | JGI IMG/M metagenome (GOLD analysis project Ga0193719, IMG submission 160103) | Soil microbial communities from a riparian zone of the East river system, Colorado, United States - U2a2 | ecosystem: Environmental > Terrestrial > Soil > Riparian zone | place: USA: East... | reverse complement strand
GCTCAGCCTGCCGGTGCTCACCTGGATCCGTTTCTTTGTCTGGCTCGGAATTGGTCTGCTGATTTATTTTCTCTACAGCGTTCGACACAGCAAACTGCGCCGCGGCATCGACACCGGTATAACGGAAGATATTCCACCGCCGCTAATCAAGACGTAACGCTTTGTAGCGTGCGCTGTCCCTCAGCGCATTTGGTTGTCCGCTGAGACAGCGGACACTACAGCAACTTCACGCTGCTTTTTGCGCGTGACTGACTCTATCGTCGATTTCCAGCCACCCGAATGTTGTCGTCTCCTCCGGATTGAGCCCCAGTTTCTTGACCTCTTCGCTGAAGAACTCGCGCTTTTCCGGATGATGGTAGAGACTGCTCGCCTCCACCTCTTTGGCCCAGCGTTTGATTTCTTCCGGCGTTTTCATCTCGCCGCTTTGATTGAGCCACTCGACTATTTCCTGGTCGCTCGCGCCGTGCTCGATTTGCGCTTTGAAATCGTCGCCCTCCACCCCTTTGAAACCAAAGAGCATGTTATCGAGCGGACAATCGAAATGATATTCGCCGATGTTCCCCGCCACGAGCGCACGGCATTTATCGATGGTGCGTCCAAGAATGACGAAGCCGCCGACTCGAATGCGCGGACTGCGCGGCGCTTCTTTCGTTAGATCTTTGCCGCTGATTTTCTTTTTCATACTTCAGGTGTTTCGAATCGAGTCCCCGATGTGGCCGCAACCATGTGGACGAAATTCAGAAAACACCAATAGCCACGGAAGGACACAGATGAAACACAGATTTCTCCATTCTTAATCTGTGAAAACCTGTGTTAATCTGTGGTTAACCTATGGTCGAAGTCTCGGTCAAATACACCGGCAATTTACATTGCGACGCGACACACGGGCCATCGCAATCGAAAATTTCTACGGATGCGCCGACTGATAACAAAGGCAAAGGCGAAGCGTTTTCGCCAACCGATCTCGTTGCCACGGCGCTCGCCACCTGCATGAGTACGACCATGGGAATTAAGGCGCAGGAGCTCGGTGTCGATTTGCGTGGAATGAACGTCTCAGTGCAAAAGGAAATGTCGAAAGATGCGCCGCGCCGGATCGTCGCGCTGCCGTCGGAGATTCACATTCCGCTCCCATCCGATTCGCCACATCGCGAAGTGCTCGAGCAAACCGCGCTCAATTGCCCCGTGCACAAAAGTCTTCCGTCGGAAATTCATCGGCCGACAAAATTTTTCTGGGAAGGATGAAAGGCTGTCATCCCGAACGGAGTGAGGGATCCCTCCTGTGAAATTTGCGTCACTCAGTTTCCGAGCGTGATCAACGAGTCTTTGTGAGATCCTTCGCTTCGCTCAGGATGACCGGACAGCGTTATTTGTCCGAATACAGCCACTGCATGTAGTCGCGCACACCGTCTTCCAGCGGAAAGCGTGGCTCGTAACCGAGCGCGCTGCGCGCGTTCGTGAGATCGGCTTGCGTGAAATTTTGATAATGCGCATGCGGATTCTCGATGTAATCCGGTCGAAAATTTGTGCCGAGGCATTTGTTGAGAACATCCACCAGTTCGTTAAACGAGCGCGCCTGGCCGGTCCCAAGATTATAAATTCCACTGGTTTGCGCATCGAGCGCGCGGATGCTGCCCTCGACAGCGTCTTTCACGTAAACGAAGTCGCGTTTTTGCTCGCCGTGCTTGAAAATGCGCGGCCGCTGACCGGCCTTCATCTGTTGCGCCAGATGATAAATCATGCTCGCGGGCAATCCCTTGTGCGCTTCGCGCGGCCCGTAAACGTTGAAGTAACGCAAGCCGATGATGATCAAATCAGGCGACTCGGCGGCAGCGCGGCTCGCGATGTTGTCCATGATTGCTTTTGAAAACGAGTAAACATTCGCCGGCGCGGCGCCGTTTGATTCTACGCTGGCTTGGGTGACGGCACCGTAAGTGGACGCCGAGGAAGCGTAGATAACGCGGGTCTTGGCTTGGCGCGCAAAATTCAGTACCCGTCGAAAACTTTCGACGTTGTCGTGCACCTGAACGAATTGATCGTGCAGAGTGGTGTCAGTGATTGAAGCGAGATGAAAGATCGCGTCGAATCCGGCAGATGCCGGATCTCCGAATTGTTCGCGCCAATCGAGCGTGGCCAGATTTTGCGCAACGAAATCGCCACGATATCCGGCGAGGTTCTTGAAATTACCGGACCGAAAGTCATCAATTACCGTGAGATGCGCATTCGGAAATTTTTCTTGCAACGCAAGCGTGAGATTCGAGCCGATGAAACCGGCGCCGCCGGTGACGATCAGATTCGGAGTGGAATCGGAGAAGGTCATGTCACCTAAAGTTTAGATGCATGTCGTCTTTTGTCATTCCGAGCGAAGTCGAGGAATATCTGATCTTCGCCAGTAAGAGATGTCTCGACTAGCGCTCGACATGACAACAGGGGTAGCTGCTCGTCTGATTAAATAATCTTGACGCTCGGAGCGCAAGCCGGTAGTTCTCGATCCAGTTCTTTGCGAGCTTAGGAAAGTGGATCGGCGCAAGAAATCCCGTGAGAATCGGGAGCAGTTGCGCTGCTGTAACTGGATACGACTTCCCATTGGGCCAATTCCCGAAAAGTTTCGGGGGTGAAGGCGGGAACAAGGCAAAGCCAGGAGCCAGAATATTTGTCCGGTCCACCTCATTCGGCTGTAGCCGCGATCGGTGATCGCGGCGGCCGGGATCAACGATCCCGGCTACAACCGAAAAAACTTCTTCGCAAAAAGAAGAATGAGAGCTGGACGATGCAACGCCGTCAATGGCGGCCTAACAAGTCCAACTCTCAGAGTTGGAGGTAACTTGTTATGCAAAATCGTCCAGTTTGGTTGATTCCGGGAAGCGCGTCCGTCCCGGATGCTGGTTTCGGCGTCGCGCCGAAACAATCTTTTTCTAACGCGAGAATCTCGGGGTGTCGTATCGCGCAAGAAAAGTCCGCGATCGCGAGGCGCGTTCGCCAGCGCGCGAGATGCGTGCGCTCCCAAATCAGGTTCGTTGCGCTCGCCGCCGTGTTCGCGCCAATCGTTTGCCAGGCACAGGAAGCTTCGCCGACACCTTCACCAAGCGAAGCGGAGGTTGAACAAGTGGTCGTCTCCGCAACGCGTTTCGACATTCCACTCGATCAATCGCCGGCCAGCGTGAGCGTGATTAGCTCGGAGGATCTCGAGCAAAAACAAATCGAACGCGTGAGCGATGCGCTCCGCGAAGTCCCCGGGCTATCCGTTGTACAAACTGGGACGGCTGGCCAGTTGACTTCGGTTTTCATGCGCGGTCTGCCGAGCCAAGACATGCAAGTCTTGCTCAACGGCATCCCGATCAATCAAGGTTTGGCCGGTCAGTTTGATTTTGCCAATCTGATGACGGACGACATCGACAGGATCGAGGTGGTGCGCGGTCCGCAAAGCACTTTGTATGGGCCACGCGCTCTGGCAGGCGTCATTCAAATTTTCACGAAGCAAGGCACGGGGACGCCGGGCGTGACGGTAAGCGCCGAAGGCGGATCGTACGACACCTTTCGCGAATGGGCCCAGAGCGATGGCAAGATAGGCGATTTCGATTACTCAGTTGGCGCGAGTCGTCTTGATACCGACAACGCGCGCCCGAACAATAACTACCGCAACACGGCCGCGATCACTGACATTGGCTGGTCGCCTAATGATCAGCTACGGATCGGTAGTTTGTTTACCTACTCCGTAAGCGACACCGGAAATCCCAACACGATTTTCGATCCGCGACCCATTGATCACTTCCTCACGGAAAAGTGGCTCATTGGTCCTCACATCGATTGGAAGGCGACCGACTGGTGGGAGCATAAGTTCATTTTCAGTTACGATCACGAGCGGCAAATAAACGATCCCAACGAGGACGGATTTGTCGGCCCGACGCGAGCTCTATTCGAGCGTACGCAAATTGATTACCAAAACGATTTGCGACCCACCTCGTGGCTCACACTGACATCAGGATTTTTCTACAGTCGCGTCAACGCTGGCCAGGAACGCCCGTTTGTTTCTCAAGCATTCGGGCCGCAGCCGACTTTCATCAGCGATCACACGAACGAGATTGCCGGGTTTTTGCAGGGAACCGTTACGCCAATCGAAAATCTGATCTTTGTCGCCGGCGGGCGCTTCGATCACTTTAACCAGTTCGGCGGGGTCTGGACTTATCGGTTTGCGGGCAGTTACAAAATCGACAAGACGAACACGACGTTGCATTCCAGCGTGGCGACGGGATTCAGTCCGCCGAGTAGTCAGGACAAAATTTTCGGGAATAATTTCGGACTGAAACCGGAACACGACCTCGGGTGGGACATCGGTGTCAGGCAGGAGCTTTGGGAGAATCGCGTCGCCGTTGGCCTGACTTATTTTCACAACGACCTGTCGAACGTGATCGGATTCAACGGCCTCTTCCAAACACTTAACCTCGGCGCGGCCGAAACGCAGGGACTCGAAGCAGAGTTACGCGCGCAACCCATCGCTGACCTCGTCTTCACAGCGAGCTATACGTATCTGGACGCGGAGAAAACTTCCTCGGCGGACATTTCGCAGCCGCAAGGCGCGCGCTTGCCGCGGCGACCGCGCAATGAGGTTTACGTATCTGCTTCATATCTCTGGTACAAAAAACTGCGCACCACCATCGAAGCCAAGTTCGTGAATGCGCGCGAAGAATTAAACTTTGGCGGACCGAATTTCGATATCGAAGACTATTCATTTGTAAACATCGCCACCGAATACGAAGTCAACCCACACCTATCAATCTTCGGCCGCATCGATAACCTGACGAATGAACATTACTCGGAAGTTTTCGGTTTCCCCGCGCTCGGGCGCGCCGCGTACGGAGGGATGAAGGTGCGGTTCTAGGGTAACGCGAGCTTCTGGTCCGCCAATCGGACGGACTCGTCCCGTGGCGAGCTTGCGAGTTTGTCGAGTCACAAGCGGGACGCATGTGCTACTCTACTCACCATGTCCCTGGAACTTTCTGACAAGAAATTAGCCGTGCTCGGAGCCGGCAAGCTGGGCGGTATTCTGCTGCGTGCCTATCTGAAGCAAGGACTCTTTGTCTCCGAACGCGTCACCGCTACGGTGAGACATTCGGAAAGGGCAGCCGCGCTCGCGAAAGAGCTAGGCGTTGCTGTGACGACGGATAATCGCGAAGCGGTCAAAGACGCCGAAATCATTCTACTGACCGTAAAGCCCCAAGCCGTTGCGGGAGTGTTGCGGGAGATCGCTCCGGAAATTGGCGCCAACGCGCTGGTTATGTCCGTTGCGGCTTCGGTGCCGACAAGTTTCGTGGAGCAGCAACTCGCTGCGGCGAGTGGCGGTAAGCGTAAAGTCGCCGTCGTTCGAGCGATGCCGAACACGCCCGCCGCTGTCGGGTGCGGAATGACGGCAATTTGTCGCGGTGCTCATGCGGCACCGGAGCACCTTGAAATTGCTCGCAGCATGTTTGACGCTGTAGGCCGCACCATTGTGCTCGATGAAAAACATATGGACGCGGTGACGGGTCTTTCGGCCAGCGGCCCTGCATTCGCATACATCATTCTGGAATCGCTTGCTGAGGGCGGTGTGAAAGTTGGTTTGCCGCGCGATGTAGCCACTCTCCTCGCGGCGCAGACCATGAAGGGTTCGGCGAGCGTTGTGTTGGAAACCGGCGATCATCCTGCGCTCCTCAAGGACGCAGTCACTACCCCGGCTGGCTGCACCATCGACGGCATCCTCGAACTCGAAGAAGGGAAACTTCGCGTCACGCTGATTAAGGCAGTCGTCAAAGCGACGAGCCGCGCCGGCGAACTGCTATTTGAAAAATAGCGCAGGCCGCAACAGAAAAATCGCCCTTTTTAGCGCACAATCCGAAGCGTGCAGCGCCTGCAGCTTGAATTCCGTGCAGCATCGTTTAATCACGCACTATGAGCCCGCTGCTTTACGCCATAATCGGGTTGATCGCCGGTGGACTTGTCGTTGCGGTGTTCGCTCTACTTGCGCGCCGCGGAACGGCCGGTAGTGGCGTGGAAGCAGAACTAGTGAAGCGATTGGAAATGATCGATCGCGGGTTGCGTGATGAGTTCTCACGCAATCGTGAGGAGGCAGGCGCGGCTGCGAAGAACCAGCGCGAAGAACTGACCAAATCTCTCGAAAGCGTGCGCTCGATTGTCGATGATCGACTGCGACAACTGCAGGACGACAATGCAAAGCAAATCGACAAGATGCGCTCGACCGTCGATGAAAAATTGCAAGGCACACTGGAAAAACGCCTCGGGGAATCTTTCAAGCTGGTGAGCGATCAACTTGAGCAGGTGCATCAAGGACTCGGCGCGATGCAGCAACTGGCCAGTGACGTTGGCGGATTGCAACGCGTGCTGACAAACGTAAAGACGCGTGGTGGCTGGAGCGAATGGCAACTCGGAGTCCTGTTGGAAGAAATGCTGACTCGGGACCAATTCGCCACAAATATCAAGATGCGCGAGGACACCGATGAGCGCGTCGAGTTTGCGATCAAATTGCCGGGCGACGAGAACGGCGCGCCGGTGTGGTTGCCGATCGACGCGAAATTTCCGATGGAACATTACGAGCGGCTGGCGGCGGCGCAGGAGAAGGGCGACCTAACTGCGGTCGATGCCGCGATGAAAACTTTGGAAACGCAGTTGAAGCGATGTGCGAAAGACATTTGCGAGAAGTACATCAACCCGCCTAAGACGACCGATTTTGCTCTCCTGTTTTTGCCGAGCGAGGGACTTTACGCGGAAGCGATTCGGCGCGTCGGTTTGGTGCAGAACGTTCAGCGCGATTGTCGCGTCACCTTTGTAGGGCCTACCACACTCGCCGCGTTGCTCAACAGTTTGCAGATGGGTTTTCGCACGCTGGCGATCCAGAAGCGATCGAGCGAAGTGTGGAATCTGCTGGCCGCGGTGAAGACCGAGTTTGGAAAATTTGGTGAGGCGTTGTCAGCAGTGAAAGAGAAAATCGATCAGGCGTCGCGGAAGATAGAAGATGTCGATGTTCGTTCGCGCGCGATCACAAAAAAGTTGCGCGACGTGGAAGAACTGCCGTCGAACCCGCAGCCATTGCTAAGAGATCTTTTGCCGAATGAGGATGACGAAGATCTTCGTGAGTGAGCCTCATCCAAGCGCGCATGAAGACGGCATTGATCACAGGAGCGAACAAAGGCATCGGGCGCGAAGTGGCGCGTCAGCTCGCGGGAAGGGGATTTCACGTGTTCGTCGGTGCGCGGAAGCGGGATGCCGGGCGTAAAGCAGCGGAGGAGATCGTGAAGCAAGGCGGTAAAGGGACGTCTTTAGAAATAGACGTTGCCGACAACAATAGCGTCATGGCCGCAGCGCGTGAATTGTCAAAAATTGTGGATCATCTCGATGTGCTCGTGAACAACGCAGGAATCATGCTTGATGGAGACGATGCGGTTTTGAAAATCAGCGACGACATTTTGCGAGAGACGTTCGAGACAAACACGCTGGGCCCGCTGCGTGTGGCGCGTGCGTTCGAGCCGTTGCTCTGGAAGAGCAAAGCGCCGCGTGTGATCAACGTCTCGAGCGGCGGCGGTCAGTTGACTGGTGGCGCGGATGGTTGGTCGCCGGCTTATTGCATCTCGAAGACCGCGCTCAATGGTGTGACGTCGCACCTCGCGGCGGCGCTGCCGAAGTTTGCGGTCAATTCTGTTTGCCCGGGCTGGGTGCGGACCGATATGGGCGGACGCAACGCGACGCGCTCAGTCGAGGAAGGCGCGGATACGATTGTATGGCTTGCGAGCGAAGCGCCGCAGACCCTTACCGGCAAATTCTTGCGAGATCGCGAGGAGATACCCTGGTGATTGGCCGTGCGGCGAGTAACATAGCCATCCTGGCTGTTCGTCAGGCGGGCATCTTGCCTGCCGATAACAGGTGCGGGCTGGAAGCCTCGCTCGACGGAACAGGCAAGATGCCTGTGTTACAGCACTTCGCCCCATTTGCTCTGGTCTTTGAGCATGATTTCGCGCAGCAGACGAATGGGTGGCATGCCGTGGTTGAGCAGCTCGTTGTGGAATTTTTGCAATGAGAAGTCGTCGCCTTCTTGCGCTTTGTAGTCGTCGCGCAATTTCAGGATCTGCAATTTTCCCAGGGTGTAATTCAGATAGCCCGGATCGAAAGTGCCGCGCATCGCTTCCTGGCGCGCCGGTTTTTCCTCGTAGTAACAATTGTCACGGAAAAATTTCGTTGCCTCTTCGAGCGACATGTTTTGGGTGTGCAGCTTGATCGAGACACATAACCGGCATAAGCGCAGTAGCGCTTCATCGGCTTGAGCCATGCGATATTTGGCCGCGCGCTTCACGTCCTCTTCACTGGGAGTCGAGCTGGTCGGACTGCCGTAGCCTTCGTCGAGCATCATTTTCTCGCAGTAATGCGCCCAACCTTCGATGAACGCGTAGCTGCCGAAAATTTTTTCGACCTTGCTAGCGGGCGACGCGTTCAAGTGCAGGAATTGCACGTAGTGACCGGGGTAGGCTTCGTGGATCGACGTAATGTCCGACGTGTAATAATTGAAAGCGGTGAGCCACTCCTGCTTTTGTTTGTCCGGCCATTCATTCTCGGTGGGTGTGACATAATAATATGCTTCAGTGGCGCGCTTCTCGAACGGACCGGGCGTGTCCATTGATGCAAAAGACGTAGCGCGCAGGTATTGCGGGGTTTCTTTGACCTTCGCGCGAATCTCCGATGGAATGCCGACCAAGTGATGGCTCGTAACGTACTTGCGAATTTTGTCGAGGTCTTTGGCGACATCCGGAATGAGTTTGTCCGGAGTGGGATGTTCGCTTTGGATTTGCTTGAAGACCTCGATCGGGGACTTGTTTGGATCGATCTTCTTCGCGGCTTCGGCGAACGCGTCCTGTTCGGCTTTTAGTTGCGCCATGCCGATCTCAAGAACTTTTTGCGGCGGAAGATCGACCAGTTCGGTCTGCGCGAGGAAGCGGTGGAATTTTTCTTCGCCGAGTGCGAAATCGAGCGAAAGCTTCGGTAGTTTCTCACGCTCCAGCCACGCTGCATAATCGTTAAGCGCGGTCGCAGCCTTGCGGTTGGCGTCTAAAAAGGCCGTGCGGAGCTGTTCGTCCTTGAGGCCGCTGACAGCGGATACCAGATCTTTTTTCAGAAAATCGGAGGAACCTTTCGCTACCTGAATAGCCAATTCCACATACGGTTTGGGAAGCACGCCATTGAGGTTTGTCCTGGCTGCAATCAGGATATTTGGGATTTGCGATTCGATGGCGACCAGGCTGCGAACGCGATCCTCAAGCGGCGCAAAATTTCTTTTGATGTAAACGTTCACGTCGGCGGCGCCCGCATAGATCATGGGATTTCGCTCGAAGACCGACATATCCTGCATTTCAAAGAGGTCCCTCTTCACCGCGGCTTGCAGAATTCGCAGGTCGATGGATTGGCGTGCACCCAATTTGGCTGGATCGAACTTGGCCAGGCGATCGTCAAACCGCCGGAGCCGGGAAAGCTCAGCATCCAGCGCCAGACGGCTGTAATCGCTGATTTTGCCGTCGTATTCGTGGAGACCGAGGGCAGTTCCCTCAAGCGGGTGGGCTGCGAGATACGTTTTAACGTATTCCTCTGCTACCGCTTCGTACTCGGTATCATCTGTTTGCGCAGCCAAACCTGCGGCGGGAAGGGAAAGCGCCAGTGAGATGAGGACGAGCGATAAAAGGTTCGCGGCAAGTTCGCCACGGCGAATCCGTCCTGTGGCGGACTGCCGCGAACTGCAGGTTCGCCACGGCGAATCCGTCCTGTGGCGGACTGGCAGCCTGCACTTCCCGGAGTCTCCAGCGAATCGGTTACTCATGTTTGCGAATCTCAATTAAGACAACGTTTTGTGTTGGGCGTTGCCAAAATTTCCTCATGAGCGATGGTTAAGTTGTTCCGAATTTTGGGTTGAAATATGAGGCGCTCGGTGATCATTCCATTGCTGGCTTGTCTCGTGCTCGGCGCTTTTCCCGGCGTGTTCGCGCAAGAAGCGCAGCCAGGAAAGAGCGAAGAAGATAACGGCTACGCGCAGATTTCCATTTTCGCAAAGACTCTGGAATTACTCCGGCAAGATTACGTGGATGAGAACAAGACGAGCTATCACGATCTCGTCACCGCGGCAATGAAGGGCATGCTTTCTTCGCTGGATCCACATAGCCAGTTCATGGACCCGAGCGATTTTCGCGACATGCAAGATGACACGCGCAGCCGCTTCAACGGCCTCGGGATCGAGGTTTCCATGAAAAACGGCCTGCCTACGGTCATCACAGCGATGGAGGACACGCCTGCCGCCAAGGCGGGCGTTCTCTCCGGCGACCAAATCTTGCGCATCAACGGCATTTCCACAGAGAGAATGGATCTTCAGGACGCGATCAATGTTTTGCGTGGGCCTGCGGGCGCAAAAGTGACCCTTACTTTACTGCGGCCCGCAACCAATGAAATCAAGGAATACACGCTGCAACGGGCGGAGATCAAAATCCAAAGTATCAAAGGAGCAAGGCTGCTCGATGCCGAGCTGACCGGTCCGTTCAAGATCGGTTATATCCGATTGATCCAGTTTAACGAACCAACAGCCGAGGAACTTTCGAGGGCGCTCGACGACTTGCAGAAGCAAGGCATGCAAGCGCTCATTCTCGATCTTCGGAACAATCCGGGCGGACTGTTGAATAGCGCCGTGGACGTGTGCGCTCAATTCTTACCGCCCAACACAAAAGTGGTCTCAACCCAGGGACGGGTGGTTTCCCAGCAGCGTGATTACTCGACTTCCGGCGCGAAAAAAGAGCGTCCGAACTTTCCGATGGTCTTGCTGATCAACGAAGGGAGTGCGAGCGGGGCGGAGATCCTTGCTGGAGCGCTCAAGGATTTGCACCGGGCCGTGCTCGTCGGCGAAACCACTTTTGGAAAAGGTTCCGTGCAGAATGTCATGCAATTGCCGGACGGTTCGGCGGTGCGTTTTACCACTGCAAAATACTATACGCCGAGCAAACAAGTTATTCAGGGCAATGGCGTGACTCCGAATATTCGCGTTGCCATGACCGCCGATCAGGAGTGCGCTCTCTTTGCATTGCGCAATGCGGGAAACATGAAACCCGAGGACGAGACCAAGATTATCAAGACCAAAGATGCCCAGATGTTGCGCGCAATCGACGCGCTCAAGGGCGTCATGACTTATGCGCAACAGAGCGCGCCGAAAGCGGAAGCGGTAAAGAAATAAGCGCCGCCATGCCGTTTGTTTGTCATTCCGAGCGGAGTCGAGGAATCTCAGTTTGTTTCTGATATCCCAGGGGATTTAGCTTCGAGAGATGTCTCGACTTCGCTCGACATGACAGTATTGGCACTTGAAACCTCCTGTGATGAGACCGCCGTGGCGGTGTTGCGCGGAGGCGACAATTACTCCAAGCACGAATTGCTTGCCAGCGAAGTCGCCTCGCAAGTTGCCGCGCACGAAAAATTCGGCGGGATCGTGCCGGAGATAGCTTCGCGCAACCATCTGATCGACGCGCCTCGCCTGCTCGCTCGCGCGATCCACGATGCGGGGATTGATATGTCGGTGGTCGATGCATTTGCGGCAACCAGCGGACCCGGTCTGGCGAGTTCGCTCATGATCGGCGCGTCCATCGCCAAAGGACTGGCAATCGGCTTTGGCAAACCTTACCTCGCAATCAATCATCTCGAAGGCCATTTGCTGTCTCCCTTTTTCGGTGACGCGGATGGCGACGAGCAAATCAAGCGAAATGTTTCACTCATCGTGAGTGGTGGCCATACGATGTCGGTCCTCGTTCGTGGCCTTGAAGATTATGAATTGATTGGGCGCACGATCGATGATGCCGCTGGCGAGGCATTCGATAAAGTCGCCAAGATGCTCGGGCTCGGCTACCCTGGCGGACCGGAAATTGAAAAGCACGCGCGCGGTGGCGATCCAAATCGCTTTGATCTTCCGCGCAGCATGCTCGGCTCGGAGAATTTCAGTTTCAGCGGGTTGAAAACCGCGGTGCGATATTTGTTGCCAAAAATTCGGGAACGGCGTCTGACACAGACGCCCTACAATTTGGATGAGCGCATCCTAAGTGATCTCTGCGCGTCATTTCAACAAGCAGTTATCGACGTTCTGGTGACAAAGACGATCGCGGCAGCGCAGAAATACCGTGTCGATCTGATTACGGTCAGCGGCGGCGTCAGTTGCAATCAGGAACT
>Ga0193719_10000782_pt1 | contig 12229 bp, 11 predicted proteins | sample U2a2metaG_FD_160103 | JGI IMG/M metagenome (GOLD analysis project Ga0193719, IMG submission 160103) | Soil microbial communities from a riparian zone of the East river system, Colorado, United States - U2a2 | ecosystem: Environmental > Terrestrial > Soil > Riparian zone | place: USA: East... | reverse complement strand
ATGCAATTTCGATTGCCGGCATGTGCGCTTGTATCGTTGCGGGGATTGCCCTCGCCGCGACTTCAATTGCTGATGATCGAATCTTGTGGATCATCGCCGCACTGGGTGCGCAATTGCGCCTGACTGCGAACATGCTCGATGGGATGGTTGCGCTCGCTTCCGGTCGCGCTTCAAAAACCGGCGAACTCTACAACGAAGTTCCAGACCGCGTCTCGGACGCCGCCGTTTTCATCGGGGCCGGTTTCGCGTGGGGCGGAAATATTGCGCTCGGATACATCGCGACCATCCTGTCGATCTTTACTGCTTATGTTCGCGCCGCAGGAAAAATCGCAGGTGCGCCTAACGAGTTTTGCGGACCGATGGCGAAACAACACCGGATGTTTGTTATCACCTTGATTTGCCTCTACTCCGCTGCCGTCCCGCGAGCCTGGGAGATTCTGCATTTCGATAGGCTTGAAGTTGGCGTTATGAGTTTGGGTCTTGCGATCGTAGTCGCTGGTTGCTTGATCACAATCGTTCGCAGGCTGAATCGAATCGCGCGTGCGTTGAAATGAACAACATGACATGCGAACGGCTGTTTGGGTTTCGTCACGCCTTTGACGATCGCGTGACCGTTGTTCTGACGCTGACGGCTCTCACTCTGTTCCTGTTAGCACCAGTGCTGATTCTTATTGTGACCCGGGTAGCTAACAGCTCCAGCGATAAGAGCAAGGAACTGTGGGACCGTTATCGGTCCTGGATTTGGCTGGCACTGTTCATCCTGATTCCCATTCTGGCAGGCGCTTTTTGGACGATCCTGACCGTGGCCGCGCTAAGTTTTCTTTGTTATCGGGAATATGCCCGCATCACCGGGTTGTTTCGGGAACGAACCATCAGTTTCATCGTGGTCATCGGTATTCTCCTAATCACCTTTTCGGTGCTGGATGATTGGTATCGACTCTTTGTTGCGTTGTTTCCGTTGACAGTCGCGTTGATTGCCACGGGTGGATTGATCCCGGATCAACCTAAGGGCTATATCCAGCGGGTTGGCTTGGGTGTGCTCGGCTTCGCTCTTTTCGGAAGCGCGCTCGGCCATCTTGGGTACATGGCGAACGATTGGAATTATCGGCCGATCCTTTTGCTCATTATCTTCGCCGTGGAGCTGAATGACATCTTTGCTTACATCTGTGGCCATTTGTTTGGTCATCGAAAATTTGTCCCCAACACGAGCCCCAACAAAACAGTAGGAGGCGCGCTCGGAGCAATCGCGCTAACTACGCCGCTCTTTGCGCTTGGCGCGCATTTTGTCTGGTTTGGCACGGCGCTCGACATGCCCGTCCGCCTAGTGGGCCTTGGCATCATTGTCAGCGTCGTAGGGCAATTCGGCGATCTGATGCTTTCCTCCATCAAACGTGACCTCGGCATCAAGGACACCGCAAAACTCATTCCCGGACACGGCGGTATTCTCGACCGGTTCGATAGTCTGATTCTTGTCGCGCCTGCCGTGTTTCACTATGTCAATTACTTTGTCGGCTTCGCTGTTGGCCAACCGCGGCAAAATTTTTAGCGGTTGGGAAATGTGATGGAACCCTGGAATCTCCAGCCTGCCCGCGACACCGGCCTGAGCCCGGCGGAGCGTTTCCGCAGCGTGCGGCGTGAAAGCGGCTTGCTCGAGAGCCTTACGCATCATTTTTGCTTTTCGCTGCTGCGAATTTACTTTGCGATCGCACATCGACTCACGATCGTGGGCCGCAAGAATCTGCCGGCGCACGGACCGTTTGTGGTTGTAGCGAATCATTGCAGTCATCTCGACGCACTGGCTCTTGGAGCAGCACTTCCTCCTCGCCACCGCGAACGCGCTTTTCCCATCGCCGCGGGCGATGTTTTCTTTCAAACCAATATGACCAGCACGTTCTCGGCAATCATGCTCAACGCCTTGCCGATGTGGCGGAAAAATTGCGGCCCGCACGCGCTTGCCGATTTGCGCCGGAAATTACAGGAAGAAAAATCCATCTTCATCATCTTCCCGGAAGGTGGACGCAGTCGCGACGGCTCGATGAAGCTATTCAAACATGGACTCGGGATGCTCGTCGCGGAAACAAACGTGCTGGTCGTGCCTTGCGGCCTTGTTGGAGCTTTTGAGGCCCTGCCGCCAGACCAAAAGCTTCCGCGACCTGTGGCGATCAAACTAGTGATCGGAGATGCGCTCGAGTTTGCATCAACAGCTAATAATCGCACCGGCTGGTCGCAAATCGCGGCGCGCGTTGAATCCAGTGTGCGCGCTTTGGTTGCTCATTCCCGCGCTGCGTAATCGGCCAGTTTCTGTTCCAAATGCGGTGGAACGTGGGCGACGATCACAGTGTCATTGCCTTCGTATTTCAATTCAAGCACGTGACCAACTCGATGAATCTCGGCGATCAAGGCCGATTCATTCGCTGGAATGCGAAAACGGGAGCGCAACCGCCATGAACTGAGCGCGTTTTCCAGAGCTTGCACGAGGGTGTTGACGCCTTCTCCAGTTCGCGCGGAAATTGCGACGCTCCGGGGAAAACGCTTCACGTAAGACTCGGCCAGTTCGCGATTCGGCAAATTATCGATCTTGTTGAAAACAATCAGGGTCTGCTTGCCGAAAGCGTCGAGTTCTTTGACGACAGCATCGACGGCTTCCATCTGCTCATCGACACGCGGATGACTAAGATCGACAACATGAATGAGCAGATCGGCTTCACTGACTTCTTCGAGCGTTGCTTTGAACGATTCGATCAAGGTATGAGGAAGTTTCCGCAGGAACCCAACTGTGTCGGTAAGCAGAACTCGCTGTTTATTAGGCAAAACAAAACTGCGCGTGGTGGGATCGAGCGTCGCAAACAGCTTATCCTCGGCTACGAGATCGGCGCCGGTAAGCAGATTCAGCAACGTTGACTTGCCCGCATTCGTGTAGCCGACAACCGCGGCGACGGGCCACTGATGCCGTTTCCGACCCTGTCGCTGCACCGCTCGAGTTTTGCGGACTGCTTCCAGCTCCCGTTCGAGTCGGGCGATGCGCTCTTGCACGCGCCGGCGATCGACTTCCAGCTGCGTCTCACCCGGGCCACGCGTGCCGATACCGCCAGTCTGCCGCGACAAGTGATCCCACATCCGGGTAAGACGCGGCAAAAGATATTGCAGTTGAGCCAGCTCGATCTGCAGGCGGCCTTCCCGGCTCCGAGCGCGCTGCGCAAAAATGTCGAGTATCAGCTGCGTACGATCGAGAACTTTGCGCGCGAACAAATTCTCCAGGTTCCGGCCTTGCGCAGGTGAAAGTTCGTCGTCGAAAATGACGGAGGTCACGTGTCGATCCTGGCAAGAGTCTTTGATGGATTCCGCTTTGCCGCGGCCGATATAGTACGGCGCGGTCGGCTTTTGCAGTTTTTGGGTAACCGTGTCGACGACTTCTGCGCCAGCGGAATTCGCCAGCTCTCGCAATTCGTCGAGCGAATCCTGCAAATCCCACTTCGAGACGCCCTCCTTTTCGAGGCCAATCAGGAGCGCGCGCTCCTGTGTTTTATTTGGGCGAGTCTCAATCATCCCTGTGCGCCGAAAACTCTCGGGGCTGCGCTCGGAGCAGAATCCATTTCACAGCTTCGTTGTGACTGAGAAGCGATAAGTTCAGCGGTTCAAAATTAGTTTGTCGCCGAAACCAGGTCAATTGTCTTTTGGCATAACGCCGCGTCGCTTGTTGAATCGCGGCGACACATTGCAAGATCGACATTTTGCCCGCGAGGAGGTCGCGGATCTCTCGCAAACCAATCATCTGCGAGGCAGTCGAACTCACCGCTCCAGCAGCCCGCACTTCTTCGATCACGCCATTTTCAAACATTGCTTCGACTCTGCGATCAATTCGTTCGTAAAGGTCGTCCCGGTCGCGAAACAAGAATACGCCGCGAGCTGTACCCGGGATCGTTGATCTTGGCTGGCCGGGGTCAGCGCTCCTGGCTACAGCCCACTGCGTGCGTTGAACTGAAAACGGTTTTCCAGTAGTTAAGCAAATCTCAACTGCACGGACTAACCGTCGCCGGTTCTTAATGTCAATTTTGCGCGCCGATTCCGGGTCGAGATCGACAAGGAGGGCCCGCAAGTCCTCCGTGCTCCGCTTGTTCAGGTTCTCGCGCAGCTTTGGATCAGTTATGGGTAACGGAGCCAATCCATGTGTAAGCGCCTTGATGTAAAGCCCGCTTCCACCAACAATGATCGCCGGTTTCCCGCTCGAATGGATTTGATCGATGGCGTGCGACGCGGCGCGGCGAAATTTTTCCGCGTTCATTTCTTGGTGAAGCGGCGTTGTGCCAATCAAATGATGAGGAGCTTTCGCGAGCGTTGCTGCATCGGGCTTCGCAGTCAGAAAATTGAGGCCGCGGTAAATTTGAAACGCATCCGCACTGACAACTTCGGCGCGCATTTCGCGCGCGGCATCGGCTGCCAGTTCGGATTTGCCGGTCGCGGTTGGACCGACGATGAAGAATGTGTGTTGCACAAACAAATTGTAGGGCGTCTCTGTGAAACGCCGCAAACTTAGATCGGCGTCCGACACAGACGCCCCACGTTATGGCAGAAAACAAATCGGGAGACGCGCGCCTGATTGCGCCACGTCTCCCGATTGAAGTCAGCGCGGTTAGCTTCGCATTTGATGCTCGCTCGATTTTGCGCCGCTCACGACCAGTCTGCGGCCGAGGAATTCTTTGTCGTGCAATTCCTCAACGGCCCGTTTCGCTTCCTCGATGGTTTGCATTTGAACAAACGCAAAACCCTTCGAACGCTGGTTGTGCCGATAGCTCACTACCTCCGCATTTTGCACGTGCCCGACGCCGTTGAACAACTCGAAGAGATCGCTCTCAGTGGCGTCGAAGGACAAGTTGCCGACGTAAAGACGCGGCGAAGTGACTTCGACAGTTTCAGGTTTTCGTGGCGACCGTGAAGGCTGCGCACCGTTGCGCGTGGCCGTTGCGGTTTTCTTTGTGCCTGTGCCGTCTCCGAAAAATGCGGCCACCCGCTGCCAGAATGTCTTTTTCTGAGGTTTCGCTTTTTCGTGCTGACCCCGAAAGCGTTCGTGGTTCTCCCTGCGGCGGGCCCCGCCGCGCGAACGGCGTGAGCGTCTCCCAGATGAATAAGAGTTCATGTTGATCCTTAAGTTTGACCCAATTGTTAAATGGGCGGAGCGCATCGATCGATGCACAGTCCGCGGCGCGCGAACCACCCAGGGTCCATTCAAACAGTTTGCAAGCACTCTGCGACGCCGCCGGAAACTCCACCTCGTTAGGCCGGAAATGGACTTGTTTCGAATCGCAAGCCGGCGCCCTGAACCAACGAAGCAGTGAAGATGCAAAAGTTCGCATCCTGGTCTCAAAAAATCTGAATCGTCGTAGAAGACGGGGGCTCGGAAGATCAAAGAAGATTCCCGACATCTCGCGGGGAGTATGGCTCGCCGCGTGCGCGATTGCAAGTGCCCATACAGACCCAGCCGTAGCCAGATCATTCCGCCGATCGGCGGACCCAGTCGTCGCGCAACGAATAGAATCGCGATTTGAGATATTGCTTGGGGCCCTCGTATCGAGTTGGTTTCATGAAGTGTCGCAACGAGCGTTCACCCAGCCTGGGCTCGTAGCCAAATTCCGGCATGAGATCGCGGCAATGCCACTCCACCCAACCGATTTCTTCCTCTGAAAGATCACTTTGCCAACGCGTCAACGGTTCGGTGCTGATCCGGGAAAACGCGGTTTCGGCGGCGGAATTTCCTTCCCAGAATTTCCCGGCTTTTGTCGGCGTCAATACAATGGCCGGATCGTATTCTATCTCAAGAAACGCGCAGACTCTCTTCATCCATTCGCCCGGCTCAAGAACAAGCTTCTCGTACGGCACAAGGAACAATGTCATGTCCTCGTCCTCCCTTGCGCGAAGCACTACTTTCGCCACCTCACGCCAGTGACTGATGCAATAGTAGGTCGAGAACGTTCCTAGTTGCCGCGTTTTTTCCAAAGCGATCTGCGCGGCAAAAATGGCGCGCGGATCACGCATCGTTACAAGAATCTTGGCATCCGGAAACCGCGAATGGATGGCAGGCAGGTACTTGCGGTTGGCCGGCGTCTTTTCGATCCAACGTGTGATTGAATCGAGTGATCGGCCTAGTGTTGCGGCATACGCTTCCAGCATGATTACGAGCAAATCTCTCTTAAGGTTGACGGGCTCAAACGCCATCTGCTCGAAAGTCTGGAGAAAGCGCGAGGTCGGAAAATACGAGTAGTCGCGCTTGCCCCATTTGCAGGGCCCCCCAAATAGCACGTTCGAGAGCGACTCCTTGGTGATGTAATCAAACTGGGCGCGCCGGCCGCGCAGCGCATACTTTGTGAGGACAGTCGGAAAATACGCGGTTTCCTCCGGCAACACGAGCAGCTCGGGATGATTATCGAGCAACGCCACTAAAAGCGTGGTGCCGGATTTCGCCTGGCCCGCAATAAAACAGGCGCGTTGATCGAATGGCAGATTTTTCATCTTCATTTCCCGCGAGCCGATTGAAGAAACCATTCCATGAAACGCGGCAGTCCGTCGCTGAATCGAGTAGTTGGATTGTATCCAAGTAATTTTCTCGCTTTCGAAACATCGGCACAAGTCAGCGGCATGTCGCCCGGCTCCTCAGGCATTCGATTGACCTTCGCCTTTTTCCCAAGCGCATTCTCGATGGCTGCGATCAAATCCTTGAGCTGAATTGTGTCGCTCTCGCCGAGATTAAAGATGTCGAAGAGGGGGCCGTCATATTTGAGCGCGGCCATCGTCCCTTGAATCACATCATCGATGTAAGTGTAATCGCGGCGCGTTGTGCCGTCACCGAATTGCTCGATCGGTTGCCCAGCGTAAATGCGCCGCGTGAATTGATGAATCGCCAGATCTGGCCGCTGACGCGAACCGTAGACGGTAAAATATCGCAACGCGACGACACGCATTTGATAAAGATGCGAGTAAGTCGAGCATAGAAATTCAGCAGCTATTTTTGTCGCGGCATAGGGACTCAGCGTCTGAGCGAGATGTTGATCTTCAGAAAATGGAACTGTTTTCGAAACGCCGTAAACGGATGAGCTGGACGCGAAAACGAATCGCTCTACGCCGGTTACGCTCGCTGCATCGAGAAGATGTAAGGTCCCGCTGACATTTGTATCGTAATAAAGTTGCGGGTGCTGAATTGATGGACGCACCCCAGCGCGCGCGGCCAGATGCGCAACCGTCTCAAATTTCTCGCAATGAAACAAATTTCGCACCGACGCACCGTCGCGAAGATCGACGTGGTACATGGTCACGTCTTTGGCGAAACCGGCAATGTTATTGTGCTTTATTTGCGGATCATAAAAATCGTTGAAGTCGTCGAGGATGGCGACTTCATGCCCGGTTACGAGGAGCTTCTCGACAAGATGCGACCCAATAAAACCCGCGCCGCCTGTGACCAGGATTCTCATGTAGCTATGAAATTAGCCACAGATGTACACAGATGGACACAGATTTCGCGGCTGCGTCGATGCTGGGAAGCATAGCTGTAGCCGCGGGCGTTGTCCGCGCCGGCGTATGTGGCCTTATGGTGCCGGGCGCAAGCTCAGCAGCCGTCGGCCCACAATCGGCCCGGCTAAAAATTGCGCCAGTGCAAAAGCAGGTAAATCCAATTTACCGCGAGCAACGCGACTAGAGATACCCGTATGGAAATTTTCTCGCATCGACTGAAAAGGGCAATCCGCAAGCGCGGCGCCCGGGTAACCAAAACGATAAACGCGTATGCATTAAAGATGGACAACCCGCACAGAGCCGCAAAAACGAGTGGATTCCATTGGATAGCCCCGAGGAAATGTCCGTGAAAAAATTGAATCGCTGACCGCGTCATACCACATGTCATACAGGGTCGGCCGGTAAGGTCGTGAAAGAAGCAGTGCGGCCACGGCAAGCCGAACGCAAACCAGGTCGCTGCGAGGCCGAGCGATGTCACCGAAACACTGAGCCAGATCAGCTCATGATCGCTTTCTCCCGGATCAAGCTGACGAAGGCAAAGCTGCATTCGCTGCTAACTAGTGGTGCGACCCGCTCCACGCGCCCAACGCGCCGAACATGAATAGAAATAGAAGCAACAATCCTCCACCGCAACAAACAATGACGGGCAACAACACGGCAAGAGTGGCGCGTCCGGTGCTGGTCTCATGCGCTCGAGCGAGGCCGATGCAATTTACGATCAGCGCCCAAACACCGGCGATTAGTCCACCACAGACCGGAATGATTTGCAGCGGACCTGTCGAGCCGTGGGAAAATGCCAGGACGCGGAATGTAGTCTCGAACGATTTGTTTGCGCCACCCACGATCATCAAACAAAGATGAACAATCGCCGCTCCAATAAACAACCCGATCACGATGAATACCGGCACTAGGATGATAAGCGCGATCGAGCCAACGCCGACCCCGGCCAGAGCGGCGAAAGTATCTCGCTGGCCGGCGAAAAGACCCATCGACTGAAGACCGAGCGACAGAAGAAGCGACACGATCCCGCCAACGCATCCGCCGATCAAAGCGTAGATGAGAGGTTCAGCCAGGCCACCCTCGGTCTTCATCGTTCTGAAGGCCTGATCGGGTTTGGTCAAGACTATGGCGAGCGTCTCGATAAATGCGTTGGCAAATCCACGCTCTTGCCGGTGCTCCCAAGGCAATCCGCTGCGCGCCGTGGCAGTTTCGCCTGTCGATGTTGCACCTATTTGGGGAGGCGGTCCAGCAGGCGCTGCGGCTGCAAACTCTGAAAACTCCGAGAGCGGCTTCCAACTCGGCATTCCTTCGCGCCAGCCGAGATCGCTGGAAGCGAAGCGGCCGGTGCGTAGCCCCTCACGAACTTCTTCTTCAGGAAATCCGCCCAGACTTGTTGCGCCCCGGTTAACGTGGATCATTGCCATAATCCGAGGGTTTTAGTCAGGCGCTGCGCTGCGCGCAAGTTAAATGGTTACAAGGGTTACATTTTAACTTTGTAACTTTTTCGGCGCATCCAGCGCCCGCCAGAAATACCATGCCGCGACCGAGCGGTATGGCCGCCATTTCTCACCGAACTTCATGAGCTGTTTCGGCGTGGGAAGTTTTCGTTTGCCAAAAGTCTTGGCGAAACCTTTGCGAACTCCGTAATCGTCCACCGGCCATACATCCAGCCGGCCGAGATCGAACAGGAGAAGCATCTCGACTGTCCAGCGGCCAATGCCGCGCACAGTGGTGAGACGCGCAATGATCTCGTCATCGCTCATTCGGATGAGTGCGCGCCCCGACGGCACCGTGGCATCGATTGTTTTCGCTGCGAGATCCTTCAAAGCGGCGGTTTTGGCGCGCGAAAGGCCAGCTGCCCGGAAAGTTTCGTCCGGCGTCGCGAGAATTTGATCCGGATCGAGCCATTTCCTTTTGGGATAGAGCGCGCGAACGCGACCGAAGATGGTCGCGGCGGCTTTGCCGCTGAGTTGCTGATAAGCAATCGATTCGGCAAGCGCGTCAAATGGACGGATGGACAGCGCCGGCTTGATATTGTAACGGAGCGATCGCGCAATCAGGGCCGCTAATCGAGGATCGGTCGAGGCAAGATGTCGATGAGCCTGGTCGTGATTCACAGGCCCCAATTAAAATAGCGAATGCCGAATGTCGAATGGCTTCAAACTGGCCTTGCTCGAACAAAGGTTTTCGGGTTTCGTCACTAGCATGAAAACGCAACTCACCTGGTATGGCCAATCGGCTTTTAAGATCGTGAGCCCGGCTGGAAAAGTTCTTCTGATCGATCCCTGGCTGACGAATCCGGTCTACGATAAAGGCAGGGACGAACTTTCCTCGCTGAAAGATGTCGATCTTATCTTGGTCTCTCACGGGCACTCGGATCACGTCGGCAATGCGGTGGAAATTGGAAAGAAGACGCGGGCGAAGCTTGTTGCCACATTCGATTTATCCGCGGCGATGGTTGCGGGTCTGGGTTACCCCAGCGAACTCGCCGATAACGACACGACCGGCCATTTTGGCGGCACGCTCAACCTGCTGAATGGCGAGGTGGCCGTCACATTTGTTCCGGCGTGGCACGGGGCGGGAGTTCAGACGGACGAAAGTTCGCCGCCTGTTTACGGCGGAACTCCGAGCGGACTTGTCATTGCCACTCGCAACGGACCGACAATTTATCACACGGGCGATACAGATTTGTTTTCGGACATGGCGCTGGTGTCGCGATTTAACAAGATCGACATTATGCTCGTTTGCATTGGCGACCATTTTACGATGGGTCCGGCGCGCGCGGCTGAAGCGGTGAAGCTGGTCGATCCGCGTATAGTAATTCCGATGCACTACGGAACATTTCCAGTGCTGACTGGCACACCGGAAGCGTTTAATCACGAACTGAAGCAGCGCAATCTAAAAGCCGAACTGCGGGTGATGAACATCGGTGAAACAATCACTCTAGAGAGATGATGAATTGCTTTGAGACCACTCGCTAATCTGGGACTCTATCGAACCATTGCTGCCAAGCGAACACGCCAGAGCAGACGCGCTTCAATCAGTTGCCAGGAAATGAGCCCCGGAATGCCAAGGGCAAGTTCGCGTACTCTTGCGATCAGCGACAAGGCGAGGGCCGCATCCCCTGGGATGCCAAGAAGGTTGCCTACGAAAAGATAACCGCCTTCTTGGACGCCCAAACCTCCAGGAACCGCAAAAGCCGCCGCCCGAATCGTCAATACCGTGCTTTGCAAGACGAGTGCATTAACGAACGTCGCGTGAAGATTAAGCGCGTAAAGCGCGATCCAAATTTCGCCGGAGCCAGCGACCAGCGAAATAATTGTCCACAGACAACACATCATGACCGCACGCCGCCGCGCGTAAAGCGTGCGAATAGTCCGATCGAGCGTCTCGCCGCTCTGCACTAGCGATTGCCACTCCGGCGAATTCGCCACGCGCGTGACGAAGAGAGCGAGAAACCGGAACATGCCTCGGCGTTGCACGAAGTAGAAGCCCGCAACGCAAGCAACACCGATGAGCGTTCCGACCAAGGTTGGGCGCACCAGATCTCTCTGTCCGGTCACATCCACAAGCAGTACCAGACCCAGCACGGTAAAAACGGCTTGTGTAAAAACTCCCAGCGTTAGATCCACCAGAACGCTTCCAGCCGCCACTGGCACCGGCGCCCCGTTTATCGCCGCCAAGCGCGCCCGGACAATGTCTCCACCCACAGCAGCGGAGGGCACGAGCGTGCTGACCGACTCACCGATCCAACGCATCCAAAACAGCTTTCGCAGCGGCAGACGATCAGATCTCGGAAAGAGAACCCACCACGCAAGCGCGTCGAGAAAGAGCGGCACCGCGAAATGGTAGGCCACTACTACGACAATAGCCCAGCCGGCGGCGGCAAATGCCTTGCCAACCTGCGCGGCACCTTGGTGAATAAGCAGGAAGGTGAAAAGCGCAGCTCCAGCAAGGCCAAACAACCATACTGCTATTTGGATTTTGCTCGGCGCTTTCATCGTCTTTTCGAATAATGCGCAAATAATGAAGGGCACCTACTATTCATCAGGAAGGTCGAAGAGATTCCGGCTGACTATGCAGTTTCATCGATTGGGCGCGTCGACGCAGGGATCGACAATGTGGGTCGCAAGACGAATCGAAGTGACCTTATCGATGTGATCGCACGATTCAAAAGGCACCACAGGCAAACGTGGCGGATCGAAAACGGTCAGTAAACGATTGTGCACACGCAGCCGAGCGTCTCGCGGTTTCTCGAATTACTCCTTGCTAAAATATTTCCAGTCCGATACATCGATCTCGCGCCGTGCTCATTCGATATGTAGATATTCGCTCGCCCTAACCACACTATGAAAAACATTCGAGTATTGTTTATTAGCCTCCTTGGGGCCGCCACATCCGTCATTGCCGGCACAGCGACGTTTGAGGCGCAGCCTGTCCCCAAACCGGAGGAGGAAAACTCGCACGACCTTTTCTCTTACGAGACAACCTACACGTTCCGGAGCGACTTTAAGGAATCCAAATTGGGGCATGTCGATTCGCTCTTTAATGATTTTAGTTACGACCATCGTTTTTTAATCACCGGCAGGTGGTACTTTCGCGCTGGCGTCGAGTACGAACGCTATGATTTCGGCGGGACGGACAACGGGCTGCCCGATCATCTTCAAGCGGCCATGGCTCACGTGGCTCTTGAATACATGATCAAAGACCATGCCGGCGTTGGTATCGA
>Ga0193719_10000781_pt1 | contig 12232 bp, 11 predicted proteins | sample U2a2metaG_FD_160103 | JGI IMG/M metagenome (GOLD analysis project Ga0193719, IMG submission 160103) | Soil microbial communities from a riparian zone of the East river system, Colorado, United States - U2a2 | ecosystem: Environmental > Terrestrial > Soil > Riparian zone | place: USA: East... | reverse complement strand
GAAATCGGAATGCCGGAACGCGTCGCCGCCATCACGACCACATTGCGATCTGAGTTGCGCTCGAGATAACGAATGTAGCGATAATGCGGCAAGATCTTTGGCCACAACTCCAGGTTCGCCGCTGTCTCGAAGATCAACATCCTCGGAGCGTGCATAATAATGGAATTGACCTTCTGCATTTCGGTTGCCTCAAAATCTATTCTACACGTGCCGATGAATTTGTCCCCGCCGCTTGCGAATGCGATTTTTCGCCGTGGCGCACGCTTTCCACCCGGCTGTTCTCAGCATCCCTCTCGCGAGGCTTTCTCGCCGCTTGGCAAAATGCCGAACGCAGTACGCGGGACGCGCGCTTCCCAGAACAAGAATTTAAGGTGCTGTCGTCGGGCCGGCGCAGGTGCAACCTGATATAGCCCACGCCGGCCAGAAACATTCTCGGGATAATGTTAGCATCCGTGTTCGTAGCCCATTATCAGACTGGCGCCCCAAGGCGATTCGTTAGGTCACAATGTTCTCCGTGCTGCGTCGGCAGCATTGGCCAGACTACTAATGAAGTTGAGGAACGCTTGCGATTGGCCGTTAAAAAGGCCTGAGCCAGTAAAAGCGTGAAATGCGCGGACGGCGCCAGCTTTCGCAATCGATGAGGGCCGGATGACCGAGCAAACCGGCAGTGCTGGATCGATGAATGTGCACGGCTCCGGCATGATCAGATTATTCTGCTTGGCCTCGTTGCCATTAAGTGTCTCGAAGTCTGGAAACCTGACTCCACCAGAACCGGGTATGGTCACGGCTGGCGCATTTCCAGCCTTGTCGTGCCAGATCGCGAAATGATTCACCTCGGCGCCGCCTATTCCGAGCAGGATCCTGAGCACTTTAAGATTGGTGACACCCAACGCGAGCGCAGAATAAAGGCTTGAGCCGCCCTGTTCGATGGCACAGAAGTGGAACGCCGCAGTGTTGGCGATCGCTTGAATCTCATCGGAACCGGCAGGCAAATCGGTCGGAGGAATTGCCGGCCGGTTAGAGATGTTGATAAATTGCGGAAAGACAAAGCTAAAGTCCGGGTTATGCCCGCTGCGGTAGCGCAGATACCAGCTCGTGTCCACGTTGAGGTGCATGAGATTCGTCAGTCGCCCGATCTGCTGGGCCCCGGTCGCTGCGCTACTCGGAAGCGTCCGAAAGGCGTCCAGATCCACAGGTTGCGCGCCGACTGAGACAAGAAATGCGTTCAGAAAATGCCAGTGGCTAAATTCATCGTCGGTGTTGTCGTGGACGTATACAGGCATGTCCTCATCCAGCACCTCCAGGGCTTCGGTATACGCTTCATTCCCGGTTCCACCGGGCACTTCGCTGTCTTGAATGCCGCCAAGCTCGTTGTATTGCTGCCAGAGATCGGCCTCGATGATTTCAGCGGCGGCCAGAAACCGCAGGATGGCCACATCGCCCGGTGTGACATCGTTAGCCGCCCTTGCGGAGGGAGTATTTGCCAACAGTCCCGCGCCGATGGTTCCCGCTCCAACGGCAAGTGATTTGCCTAAGAAGGACCGGCGACTGATCGAGCTTTTCAATGGCTTGGCTATCGAGTCTAAATTTTCTGTCTGATGACGGAATTCCGTTTTACCAAAATCTTTTGCTGTGGGTTCATTGCTTGTTTTCATGCCCATAGAATCGCAGCGAGTTTACTCGCGCGCCTCACTTGAAAAGTAACGCCATTGTTACCTCGCGGGTCGAGCAAACGGCGTGTGACCAAAATCATCACCTGCAGCTCTTGCTCAAATACGTAGGGCATAAAGTGATGAGTCGGCTTTGGCCTTTTTTGCTTATCGCCGTGCACGTCTACGAGATTCACCAACGCAAAGATAAACGCAGCTAACCCAAGCACAGCTAAGAGTTCAGCGACTAAGACCTAAGGACCCGCCGGCTGCTTTACTGATTGTTGAGAACGACTTGCGGGGCAGTTTTGTTGACTTCAACCTGGGCGCTCACCTTGTGGATTTGCGCTGCCTGCTCTTTCACCGTTGCCGCGAGACTTGCGACGATGCCTTCCAATTCCTCAACTTTCTTGTGCTCTTTGAGGAATTCGTTTAGCAACATCGCGTTGACCGCGTCGTAGCGCACAGTATAAGCTTTTCCGTCAGCGTCGCGGACCACCAGGTCAGGATTGACCGCTTCCACATCCTCGGCCACCAGCCCAAACTGCGGAATCTTTTGTGGCTCTACCTCCTTCTTGTAACGGAAGATGACCGGTTTAAGCGCAAAGAGCGCTTCGCTGGCTTGCGCCATTGGCTTGATCTCCTCTTTAAACTTCCGGGAGGAGGTAATCGTGCCGAGCTTACCGCTTGAATTAATGAAAACGGCAGTTCCCCCGGAAGAGGTTTGGCCAAAGACGCTGCCGATATAGCAGCTGTTACTAACGTTCGCACCTTCGACCCCGGAACCGATACAGATAACGTTATTGGCCGTGGTGACGTTGTCGCCAGCCCCAAAGCCTAAGGCCGTGTTGCCGCTCCCGGTAGTGCTGTTTTCCAGCGAATGAGCGCCATCCGTCGTGTTGAAATTGCCGGTTGTATTGCTACCGAGCGCCTCGTCACCATTGGCCGTGTTATGGTTTCCCGTTGTGTTTCTCAAGAGCGCGGAAAAACCATCGGCCGTGTTATGGAAACCGGTGGTGTTCAGAAAGACCGCTCGCCAACCAGTAGCCGTGTTGCCGAAGCCGGTTGTATTATTAACGAGCGCTTGAAAACCCTCGGCAGTGTTATCGTTAGCCGTGTTGTTTTTGAGCGCTTGGGCCCCCACAGCCGTATTCTGGCTGCCGGTTGTAAGGCTAAAGAGCGCACTAGAACCAAGAGCCGTGTTGTTGGTACCGGTAGTGAGGCTGAAGAGGGCTCCACTTCCTCCCTCCGCCGTGTTAGCGCCCGGATAGCCTCCGTCCGGTGTCGGGCTAACCGCTTGCATCGTCGACAAAAAGCCGAAGCAAACCAACGCGACGAAAAATACTGGAGCTGCTTTTTTTAGCTGAATCAATGGGTTCATAGATATTTCCTTTCTGGTTCCCCGCCGTGTTAATTCTGCGATTGCGGGTCCGGAAGGGGCGAAGAAACCTAGCGGGGAAATGTCCTCCGCCTGATTCGAATCCGTTTAACGACGCCAAGTTTGGAAAAAATCTGGCCAGCTTGTCAAGTAAACTCGCCGCAAGCACGAATCGTCAATTCAAGTTCCAAAAAAGGCGCTGAGTTTGTCGTCTGACAGAACAATGAATCGGCGACCGTCACTAGAGTATGCGTCTGCTGCGAAAAGCACGCGACCAGTCGAATCAGGGCGGAAAAAAGACGGCGATTCGCATCGTCGGCGGTCCGAACGCTTTCTATCCTGCGTTGTAATCGACTTCGCTCGTTGCTGTTATGTATGCTCTGTCCCTCGCGCTGATGGGCGAATTGTCGGACTAGTTTACGTGTCACGCGTCGTCGAAAACGCATGTGAGCTTTAGTCCTACAAAAAATCGCGCGAATTTAGATGCTTACTACGAACGACTTGCAATCAACCTAGCGCCAACCCAAATCAGCGTTGGCATGCCGTAAGCTGCATCCCGTTTAACCCACTCGACCGGCTCGGCTCCGGGCAGTTGGAGAAATAGCATCTGCCCAGAAAACCACGCGACTGGTCGAATCTAGATGAAGAGCCCCACGACCAGCAGACCCCGACGACGAAAAGCTGACAACGTTTGTCGACTTCAGAGAGTCACGCACGATAGCGGTTGGAATTCAAACCGCAGCGTAACGATGACCAGCTTGCAACACATTTACGAAATTCGACCGCGCAAGGATCGCCGGGGGTTTGACCTAATTGGCGACCGGCTGCCATTGGGGCTGCTATGGTTTGAAGGACCGGACGCAATTGTCGACGCGGTCATTTACGCGAAGTTTTACTCGCGCTCGCACCCGGCGATCATTCGTGTGTTCGACGAATCCGGCGCCGTGGTCGGGACGCACGAATCAGCGGGCGATTTTCGCGAGACGTGAGTGCCTGCCCGTTTTTCACAACTTTTTTGCACCTTCGCTAGTTGCCCATGGACCCGAATTTGGACGCTTGGTATGAAATCGGGACTGAAAACTTGATCCGGTGGGCCGAACTCGACTGGGTCGCCTTGTTCTTTTTACCATCGAGCGTCGGCACGTAAACCCTCGCTCCGGCGCTTCCAACTGTCTCTGAGTTATCGCTAGCCATCAGCGCAACGTCAAACTCCGCGACATACACTTCGTGCTCACCGTGTGTTGCATCGGTGCGCAGGATCTTTAGGCCATCGTAGCCCTTCCCGATCTTAGGCGCGACCCTGCCCTGCGATTCAGCCCTCGCTTCCTCGACGCCCTTAATGATCTGGCTCAGGGTCAGCTTGATAAACTCGTCAAGGTCCATACAGAGATTCTGCCCCTGTGCGTTTGCCCGGCAACCGCAAATTCGCTTTTTCTTGTTCGTTCAAAAATCGCGTCACTGCGACTCATTAAATGCTAATTTACTCCACTAATCTTCGAACTCGATCTTCGCTGCTCCGGCATTGTTCGCGGCGAGAATCAGCATGTCGGGATTGGTCGCCTTGCTCGTTCCATACGGCGATTCCATTAACGCGGCAACTTTGGCTTGTTTTCCTCAAAAACCGAAGAGTACGCGGCAGAATTTCCTCAGATGTTTGGCAGCAAATCAAAACAGCCGAAGCAAGCGGCCTCGGTCTGCGCGATGACATCGAAGGCACACGCTTATGAAGTGCGCCCCCGCAAAGATCATCGCGGCGTCGATCTAATTTCCGATGTGCTGCCATTCGGTCGGCTGTGGTACGGCGAGCCAGATGCAATCAGTAATGCAATCGGCTACGCGAAGTTTTACAGCCGCTCACATCATGCTGTGATACGGGTTTAAGATGAAGCGGACAACGTGATCGAGACGCACGAGCACGCGGGCGATTTCAAAGAGTGGTAGCGATTCGGAGCCCCGGCGCGGCTTTATGGATTGTTGACCACTTGCTGCGCAGGTTTGCTCGTTTCAAGCTGTGCGCTCACTTTTTGGATTTGCGCTGCTTGTTCTTTCACCGTTGCTGCGAGGGCGGTCATCCCAGATTTTAACTCTGCGATTGTCTTTTCCTGTTGCTCGACCTTGCGATGCTCTTTGAGGAATTCGTTGAGCAACATCGCGTTCACTGCCTCGTAGCGCACACTGTAGGGTTCTCCTTCTTTGTCGCGCACCACTAAATCAGGGTTGACCTCTTCCACATCCTCGGCCACCAGCCCAAACTGTGCAATCCCTTGCGGATCGATCCCTTTCTTGTACCGGAAGGTCACCGGCTTGAGCGTAAAGAGCGCTTCGCTGGCGCTTTCCATAGGCTCAATCTTCTCTTTAAACCGCCGTGAGGACGTAGCGGTGCCAAGTTTGCCGGCCGAATTAATGAAAACGGCCGTTCCTCCAGAAGAGGTTTGGCCAAAGATGCCGCCGATATAGCAGCTGTTGTCCACGTTTTCACCTCCAATGCCGATACAGATCACGTTATTGGCTGTAGTGACGCCGATGCCGGCTTGAACGCCCAAGGCCGTGTTGCCAGAGCCGGTGATGTTGGCCCCGAGCGCGCTACCGCCAATGGCTGTGTTACTGAAGCCCATCGTGTTTTCATCGAGGGCGCTGTTACCGATGGCCGTGTTGCTCTGGCCGGTGCTGTTATTAGCGAGCGCAAGAGTACCGATGGCCGTGTTTAGAGTGCCAGCAATGTTGCTAGTCAGCGCATTAACACCGCTAGCCGTGTTCTCGCTGCCGGTGGTGTTGCTAAAGAGCGCGCCAGCACCGCTGGCCGTGTTGCTGAAGCCGGTGGTGTTGTGATAGAGCGCAGCGTAACCGGTTGCCGTGTTGAGGTCGGCGGTGTTGCGGTAGAGCGCAGCATAACCGTGGGCAGTGTTGTTGTTGCCGATTGTGTTGTTCGCGAGCGCATAAGCGCCAGTGGCACTATTGAAAAACCCGCTGGTGTTGCTAAAGAGCGATAAAACGCCAGTGGCGGTGTTGTAGCCGCCATTGATATCGCTAGACAGGGCTCGAAGACCCGTCGCCGTATTTTGGTTGCCGGCAGTGACGTGGTTAAGCGCCTCGAAACCAGTGCCGGTGTTCCAGACGCCAGTGGTGCGGCTGACGAGCACCCCAATGCCTTCGCCATTGTTGGAGCCGGGTATGGTACCGTCCGTGTCGGGACCCACCGCTTGCACTCTGGGCAAAAGCCCAAAGCAGCTAATCAGGAGTGAAACGGAAAGCAACGCAGACCGCCCAAGCGAACGGTGACGCGAATTTGTGGATAGAGTTGTCGTTTTCATAAACGAGTTATAAAAAATCCCAGCCGGCTTTGCGATAAAAAACATCGTAAGTCTTTTGACGAATGTGCGATCCTCTTTGATTCTCGCGCCTTAAGACCAAGGCGGCACAAAAATGCTTTGATGGCCCGCGGGCCTTTATGACGGAAGCAGAGGTGTTGTCTTCTCCGAGCCCACGCGCTGTGCCCTTTGAGCGTCTCTGACTTCAGCTAGACCGGCTGGCGAATTGTGTAACCGACGTAGCGCACGGTGTGAATCAGCGGAGGATCGCCGATCTTTTTGCGCAATCGCCCGATAAAAACTTCCACGAGCTTCGTATCGTACTCGTGCTCGTGCTCCCAGACGCGTTCGCAGAGCTCGGTGCGGGTAAAAACGCGGCCGGGCTCCCGCATGAGGACTCTTAGCAGCATCAGCTCGCGTGCGGATAATTCGATGCGTCGCATGCCCCGATGCACGTCGTGGTTCGCAAGGTCGAACTTGAGGTCGCCTATTCGCAGGTTAAGTGTCGGCTCTTCGGGATAACGTCGCCCAAGCGCGTTTACTCGTGCCACCAATTCGGACATGGCAAAGGGCTTGGGCAGATAATCATCCGCGCCAAGTTGCAATCCAGTTACGCGATCCTTGATTTCGGCACGCGCCGTGAGCATCAGAACGCGGCTTGCAACGTGTTGTGACCGCAGGTGCCGCAAGACCTCAAACCCGTCCATCCGTGGCAGAACAATATCGAGCACGATCAAATCAAACAGTGTTCCCGTGGCTTCACGTAAAGCGCTTTCACCATCATGGACAATCCTCGGGTCGTGCCCTGCCTCGGTCAGCGCCGAAGCAATCTGGCGCGCCAATAGCGCTTCGTCTTCAACCACAAGAATGCGCATGAATTTTTAGAGCAGACGTGTTCAGAAACGAAGGGTGAATTGTGCAGCGATCAAGTGATTGTCGTTACCGGGGCCGGTGGTTTCGTGTTGAAAACTATACTGTAGCTTCAACTGCGTATGCGAGGTAAAACGGTAGCCTGCTGCCACGTCGATCCGTCCGAGATCCTGACCCCAGCGAAGATCACCTCCCGCGCCGTCATTAATGCTGTTGAACAATTGCTGGTTCCAACGAAGCGCGCCGAAGAGTTGCGGTGTGATTTTATATTTGGCTTCAAAATAATAGGCGAAGGTATCCGCGTCGCCAACGCGCGGAACTTCGAAGCGCGCCTCGTAAAATTCCGCCCAGAATTGCAGGTGATGCCAGGCGAAGCTGACGTCCTGCCCGAGAACAAACTCCCGATAATCGCCGATACCACGTCCATGCGGCAATGTCTCCTCAGCTTCAGGCCGAAAATATGCGCCTTCGCTTGCCGACAAACCAAAGTTCCATGCTTCATTTGGCCGGAAGCCGAGGCGAGCAGTGAAAGTCGGGTGCTCGAAACCGGTTTCCGTAACGTTCCACGATTCCGGACGCGACGAGAGCGAAGAATTTTTCATTTCAACAGCGTAATCAAATCGATCCAGCCGGCCGGATACAGAAATGCCGCTCGCATAACTGGGTCCCCAGATTACCGGATTGAACGCGTACTTTTCGTAGTAGTAGGGCCCGTAGATAAAATTCAGCGGTGAATAGGGAGCGGCTTTGTCTTGGATTGCGGTCACGTTTTCATAAACTAACGGCGCGTTGATGAATGGATTTTCCCACGACAAATGACGCGGGACCCAATTACCGACGACCGTGGCAAATTTTCCCACCTGCACATTGAAACGGCCATCATCCCACGGCGTAAAGCGAAGCGCATATTCGTCAAGACGAACCTGAGCACCGTGATCGCTGGGATCGAACCCGCGATCGAGCCGTGACTGAGCGAAGAAATAAATTTGCGACCCGAATTGCGCGTCGAGAAAGAGCGTTAATCGCGGATTGAAGAGATTGTCAATGTCGCTGTCGATGAGCCCGGGCGCTGGTTGTTGAAAATGATACGCTTCAAAATCGATTGTGCCGCTTAATCGCGCGCGAAAATTGTCCTTAAGAGCGGCGACAGTGAGGGAGCTGTCGAGCCGGTCCAAAAAATCATCGATCTCAAACGCGCGTGCTGTGCAGACGAGCAGACAAAAGCTGAGCGTCCGCAACAATCTCATGGGGTTTGAGCCGCCCCGTTGCACGTTGGCGCCGCGATTAGAAAGCGTGCTTCGAATTCGGTCCAATCATCCTCGGAACGTACCAGTCGCAAATCGCCATCATGCAAACGAGCGAGTTCACGCGCCAAATTCAAGCCGAGCCCGTGACCAGAAATGTGTGAGCCAGTGCCACCGCGATGAAAGCGCTCGAAAACGTGTTCCTGCGCGTCGCGTGCAATCGGATGGCCGGTGTTGCCGATTGTCAGCACAACTTCACCTCCGTTCCTTGCCGCGGTAACTCGAATCAGGCCATCTGGTCGATTATACTTTCGCGCGTTCTCCAGAAGATTTTGCACGATGAGCGACGTATATCGTTTTTCGCCGGCGATACATAAATCGGCTGGAAACGTTTTCTCGATCTTCACCTCTGGTGAATCGGGAAGCGCGCCAAGATCATCAAGCCATTCCTCGATGATCTGACTGAGATTCACGGGCTGAGAATCGATCTGGAGATGACCCGCGTCCACGCGCGAAAGGAGAAGCAAGTCGTCGATCACACCGGTCAACCGGTGGGTGTGGTGCAGGAGCGCCGAGAGTTCCTCGTAGATTTCGGGTTTGAAATCATCACGGGTCAGCAATCCTTCGAGTCCCGCGCGAAGAACGGTAACCGGGCTTTTCAACTGATGGGAAGCATCAGCCGAGTATCTTGCCGATCTTTTCAGTTTTTCACTGGTCGACGCGAGCGCGGTTTCGGCGCGTTTTCGTTGTGCGCGATTCTTTTCCGAATCCAACTCCAGCTTCTCGACCGGCACCGCGAGCCGGGCCGCGACGAAGTGGCTCGCTACGAATCCGCCAAGCAAAAGCAGCGCGCCTGCCCCGCCGATTCGCCAGCGGAGCCGATGCAATTGAGCCATCGAATCAGCGAGCGGATAAACGCAGATTTCGTACGCCGGTGAGAAGAGCGAATTCGGATTGAGCCGTTTGTAAAACAAAAGCTGCGGCGCGCCATTTACTGTGACGGTAAAGTTGCTTTGCGCAGAAGCAGAATTCGTGACCGCTTTTGCGATTTCACCGCCCAGGGACGCTTGCGCAGATTTTGAAAGCGACGGCATGTGCAATTGGGCGTTTAGCCAAATGCCACTTTGCGTTCCGGCGCCAGCACTCTTTCCGATTAGCTCGAATGGCTTAAACCCGACGACAAGAGCCGAGATCACATCGCCTGTCTCAGTCGAAAAAATCGGCACTGCCACGACTTCATCAATAATCTCGTCGGGGGCATCGCCATTTTCCCGGATGTAACCGATTTGTTGCGTCTCGGGTAATTTCTTCAAGATCAGTTGCGTTTCCACCCTAGGGCTTAATTGTCCGACATCTTTGGGATTCGGCGGCGACAGCACCGCGCCGGCCGCATCCAGAAAGCGATAGAATTTTGCATGAAGCGAGGGCCCGGTGTGCAGTGGGCCCTCGTCTTCCATTAAGTCGCGCAATTCGTCTTTCGCGCTCGGATACAGCAGGTCGAGAGCGTTGTCCTCCAGCGCGGCGTGGATTCGCGGCCTTAACGCCAGCGCGCTGCAACGTTCCGCGAGCGCTGCGTTGCGCAGTTCCTGCACTTTATCGAGCGAGGACAGTTCGGCTTGAAAGTCCTGCTGCAAGTCGTGTTGCGCTGCTGCCGTGACGTGGCGCTGAGCAAAATAAAGCGCGAAAGCCATCAACCCAGAAACAACGAACATTATCGCGGCCACTAATTTGGTCCGGAAACTCCTCACCCTGCGTTTGTTTGACCTGCTCGCGGAGATCATCGGAAATCAACCTGCAGCGTTTCTCCCTTCTTCAACTCGACCGGTCGTTCGTGCGTAGTCTTGCTGTCGATCCACGCTTTCAGCGTGCAGTGGCCCGGTGGAAGTCCCCTTAATCGAAATCGCCCTTCGGCATCCGTCATTACGAAATGCGGACTGTTTAAAACAAGAATCAATCCGCGCATGTGCTCATGAATATCGCAGCGCAGTGTCACCAGCCCTGGCTTATCGAAAACGACAGATGGGATTGGCCGCTCCTCCGGGCGATAACGGCCGAGATCGAAGCGTTTCGTCGGTGAGTACGAAAAAATGCTGTGATAGGTATCGTCAAGGTTTGGGAATTCCACTCTTGTGCCAAGCTGCACGGGCAATAGCGGCGGGACGAAAGCCAAGTCTTGCTGTACGATTTGTCTCGTGGGTGGGGAAATCGATTTGGGAAAAGAACCCTCAAGATAGACCACAGCCAGCGGCGGCTGGGTCGAGAGAACGCCTCCGTGCGTAACGATTTCGTAGCGTTTGGCCACAACAGGCGCAGAATGCGATTTAGGCAATTCTACGCGTCCCTCGATGGTGACTTGCCCCAGAACTGAAATCGGTAAAAGCGCCACGACTACGTTGAACCGGGCGAGTCTGCGCATCATGTGATGGGGATAAGATGATAACCCACGCCGTTCAGCGATGTTGCCTCCCTTCTGCTCGAGATACGATAGTTTCGGAAAAATCCTTCAAAATAGAAAGGAGAAAGAAATCGGGCTTGAGTTGAAAAGAGTATGCGAAAAATGCGGGGTGGCGCTTACACCGAGCGGAGTCGCATACATTTGCAGTTACGAATGCACATACTGCGCGAGTTGTGCCGAGCAAATGGACGCTGTTTGTCCAAACGGCGGAGGTGAACTTGTGCGACGGCCTCGTCGCGAAGAGCCGTCTAGCTCGGGCGCCGCCGCTGGCGCTTGATTTGATAAGTGAGAAAACACTCCTGGCCGATAACCCGCATGTCGATCAAAGCGCAAGGCACACTGGCAGGCAAAAATTCGTTGCTCAGGCCGGTCAACCGCACATGAATTACACGCGCGTGCAACGAGCAAGCGGTGAGTCGGCCATCCTGCACGCGTCTTTCCTTGCGGAACCAACCCCAGCTAATCGGTGCGCGGTCGTTTCACGATGAACATCGTGATGGAGTTCGCTTTCCGCTCCGACCCACGCGCGACAACACGAATAAGTGGGCGATTCGGCCTCACGACGTCCCACGCCACGACGCGGTCCGTCAGGACTGGCGCTTTTTCAAGCTGGCCGATCTTCTCGAACGGCATCTCCTTTCCAGGCCGCAGATAAGCGGCGATATAGGTGATGCGCTCTTTCTCGTCAGCTTTTACAAAAACCGAGCCGTAGTCGGTTTTCGCCAGTTGCCACGAAGCCTTGTGCTCACCCTCGCTCCGCTTGGCCCCTTCGTCCACTCCATCGACAGGGCGAGCCGTGGGATCGCCTAACGAATCAAGCTTGCTGTGTACACTCTCGAGAGTCGAGTCCAGCTCGATCCCGAGAATCGCCGTCTGCACCTTGACTGATTGCGCCGCAGCCAGGCGCTCTTTGAACGGCGCTAGCTTGGGAGGCTTAGGCAGCGAAGGCGAAGCCCCGACGAAGGAAAAAGCCGACGCAGATGTGTCACCATTCAGCCACCCTAACGCGAACAGACCGACAACAATGAGCGCCGTCGCCGGCAGCGACCGAAGGATCACAGGTTATTCCTGCTCACTTCACTTTAAAATCGGTCCCTCCGCGGGTGAAATCCTCGAGCGCCAACGAGCTCAACTCGAAAGTCCGGCCTCGCAGACCGCACAAGATTGAACCGGAAACAATCCTCGGACGGCCTGCTGCCGCGAGAATGGCGTTGAGCTTCGTGGTCGAAACACGAACCGCGATCTTGCGATTTGTTTGGTCGATGGAACCGAAGTCAGCATCTCCGACAATCGTATCGGTGGTGCTGCCATCGAAGTTACGCACGGTC
>Ga0193719_10000779_pt1 | contig 12236 bp, 13 predicted proteins | sample U2a2metaG_FD_160103 | JGI IMG/M metagenome (GOLD analysis project Ga0193719, IMG submission 160103) | Soil microbial communities from a riparian zone of the East river system, Colorado, United States - U2a2 | ecosystem: Environmental > Terrestrial > Soil > Riparian zone | place: USA: East... | reverse complement strand
CATGCTGACGACCGACCAGAACGTGAAGACCCGGTACGAGAACGACAAGCGCGGTCGCCGCATCGTCACGTCGACCGATGCGGCCGGTACCGGCTTCGGCGGCGACATCCGCATCGTCGACGATCCGGTCAGCGCCAAGAAGGCCGATAGCCCACTCGCTTTGAACGCTTCCATCGAATGGTGGCGCGGCACGATGGCCACGCGTGCGAACGACCCGAGCACGGGGTCTGTCATCGTCGTGCACCAGCGCCTGAATGCGCGCGACCTCACCGGGTTCCTGCTGGCGGAAGACAAGGACTGGGACCACCTGGTGCTGCCGATGCGGTTCGACCCGGCGCTGCGCAAGACGACATCGATCGGCTTCATGGATCCCCGCGTCACGCCAGGCGAGTTGCTACACCCGGCGCGGCTGCCCGAGCCGGTGGTGGCCAAGCTCGAGAAGTCGATCGGCAAGTACCACACGAACGCGCAGCTGCAGCAGAACCCGGAGCCACGCGGCGGCATCATCTTCAACCGGAACGATTGGCGCTTCTGGAAGGTGCTGCCGGAGCTGGACGAGACTGTCATCTCCGTGGACTGCACCTTCAAGGACCTGGAGTCCAGCGACTACGTGGCAATCCAGGCTTGGGGCAGCAAGGGCGCCAACTACTACCTGCGGCGCCGCCTGAAGGAGCGGCTGAATTTGTCGGGCACGGTGGCGGCGGTGCGCGCGATGCATGCGATGTTCCCCGAGGCGATCGCGGTGCTGGTCGAGGACAAAGCGAACGGCTCGGCCGTCATCGAGACGATCAGCGGAGAGATCCCCGGCGTGCTGGCGGTGAACCCGGAAGGTGGCAAGGTGGCGCGCGCCTACGCCATGCAGCCGACTCAGGAAGCGAACTGCATTTTCCTGCCGGACCCGACGATCGACCCGGACATCGAGACCTATCTGACCGAGGCGAGCTCGTTCCCCGGCTCGCCCAACGACGACGAGGTCGACGCGACAACGCAGTACATCAACTGGGCCCGCGTGCGGAACAAGAGCATGGGCATCATGGACTTCATGCGGGAGCAGGCCGACGCGAAGGCGGCGCAGCAGGACGGCGCCAAGCCTGCCCAGCACCCCTGGGGCTGATGCGCAAGGGCATGCCCGGCCCAAGTCTCCAATTTCCGGGCGCCGCTGCCCTTTGGCAGGCGATACCGAGCCACAGAATCCGCGAGCCGGCGAATCATCCCGGCCGCACCAGGGATCAGCGCAGTGGCCGCACGCGAGTCGATGGGATCGGATGTGAGTCCGGGAGTCGTGGCCCAAGTCATGGCCGGGATCCGCTACGCGATCACCGGCGTGGGGCCGATGAACTTCTTCGGCCCCCAGCAGCCGCTGCAGCCGCAGGCTCAAGACCGTGTCGAGGGTCGGGCGTTCGATTACCCGGTCGGCTACAACCTTCGCATCCAGCCCCGCGAAGGCGAGCCGATAGGGTTCAGCACGCTGCGGGGTTTCGCGGACGGTTACGACCTGCTTCGCCTGGTCATCGAGACGCGCAAGGACCAAATCGAGGCCTTCGACTTCGAGATCGTGCCGCGGAACAAGGAGGACGGTGCCAAAGCGATGCAGGGTGATATCCGGCGTGTGACCGAGTTCCTGGAATCGCCGGACAAGGAGCATGACTGGCCGCAGTGGCTGCGGATGCAGATCGAAGACCTGCTGGTGATCGATGCCGTTGCGGTGTACCCGCGCATGACGCGCGGTGGCGAGCTCTATGGGCTCGAGCTGGTCGACGCGGCCACGCTCAAGCGCGTGATCGATGACACCGGACGCACGCCGCTGCCGCCCGATGTGGCCTATCAGCAAATCCTGAAGGGCATCCCTGCCGCTGACTACTCGCGCGACCAGCTCGTCTACACGATGCGCAACCCGCGCACGAATCGCATCTACGGCTACAGCCCGGTCGAGCAGATCATCATGACGGTCAACATCGCCTTGCGCCGGCAGATGTCGCAGCTGGCGTTCTACACCGAGGGCAATGTGCCAGAGGCGCTGGCACAGGTGCCGGCCACTTGGACCGCGAAGATGATCGCGGATTTCCAGATCTGGTGGGACTCGATCATGGAGGGCAACCAGGCCGCGAAGCGGAAGATGCGGTTCATCCCCTCGCTCGACAACATCGTGTTTCCGAAGGCCGCGGTGTTGAAGGACGAATACGATGAATGGCTGGCACGGATCGTCTGCTTCGCCTTCAGCATTTCCCCCTCGGCCCTCATCAAGCAGGTCAACCGCGCGTCTGGCGAGCAGATGGCCGACACGGCGAAAGAAGAAGGCTTGATGCCATTGCTGCGGTTCATCGAGTCGCACATGACGCAGATGATCCGCAAGTACCTGAAAGTGCCGGGCCTGCGATTCCAATTCAAAATCGTAAACCGGGTCGACCCGAAGGCTCAGGCCGAGATCCACGGCACCTACATCGACAAGCGGGTCCTCACGCCGGACGAAGTACGCGAGGACCTCGACAGGGACGCGATGACGGCCGAGCAGCGCGAGAAGGCGTTCCCGCCGCCGGTCTTGCCTGGCATGAACCCGGATGGCACGCCGATCGCGTCGAACGAAGGTGCTGGCAAACTCGGCGCCGCGGCGGGCGCGAAGCCCTCGAATGCGGTGGCAAAGCCGGAAGTGCCAGCGGCAGCCACCGAGACGCCGGCCGAGAAGATGCTCGCCAAGGCGCTCGGCATGCTCGACCCGGAACGCCTGGCCAAGGCGCTGACCGACCGCGTTCGAGCAGAGCCGCCACATGTCATCGAGCTTCGGCCGGAGTTCAACGTCGAGGTGGGCGACACGAACGTGCATGTGCCGGTCGCTCGCGCCGCGGCCTCGGAACCTGCGCTCTCGAAGCGTGCGGACACCTACCAAGCTGACATGCTCGCGCTCGCCACCACGATGGCTGGACGCGAGACCGTCGTGAACGTCGCGGCACCCCAGGTGACCGTGAACACCCCGGAACAGACGATCAACGTCTCGACGCCCGATGTCCACATCGATGCGCCCGTGACCGTGAACGTCCCGGAAACGAAGGTCGAGGTGCCCATCACCGTGAGCGTGCCCGAGACCAAGGTCGAGGTGCACCAGCAAGCGCAGGGGCCGACCGAAGAAACCGTTGAGCGCGATCACAAGGGCGACATCGTCCGCGTGGTGAAGAAGCCCATCTGACCATTCATCAACTCAAGAAGGACACCCCATGGCACGCGGCGACATTCACTGGTTCAACCGGGCACTTCTCGACGCTGGCAAGAAGCTGCACGACCTGTCTTCGGACGCCATCAAGCTCGGCATCGTGACGAGTGCCAACGTCCCTACCGCGAACACACCTGATCCGCGCTGGGGGTCGGGCGGCACGACCAACTTCAGCACGAACCAGGTCGCCACCGCGACGGGCTACAGCGGCCCGGTCACGCTCGCGAGTGTGACCTTCACGCAGGTATCGAACATCCCGACTTTCGCTGCCAACGTCGTCACCGTCCCGCAGGACGGCAGCGGCTTCACGGACGGGGCCTACGGCATCATGTACAACGACACGGACAGCGGCAAGAGGGCGGTCGCGTTCCTGGACCTCGGTGGCCCGATCGGCAATGCCAATGGGCCGATCGACATCGACTGGAACGGCGCCGGCAACGTCATCCTAACCCTCACGGCGAGCTGAGCAGGAGGCAATCATGGCAACCTATGCCGAGTTGCTCACTGCGTCGGCCAACGACGTGCTGCGCCAGAAAGTCCGCGTCGCGGTAGTCATCGCAGCGGAAAAGGTGCGCACGGAATCGACCGGCGTGGCCAACCATGCCAACCGCCTGACCTGGGCCAAAGGGGTCTACGCCGGCCCCGAGACCGAGGCCAACAGGATGATCTGGGCAGTGCTGGCGCAAAACGCCGCCGCGACGTTCGCGCAGATCACCGGCGCGAGCGATGCCACCGTCCAGACAGCTGTGGATGCGGCGGTCGATGTGTTCGCCACAGGGAGTTGATGCATGAGCACTGTCAAACAACTGCTCGGCACACGGACCCAACTGGCGGGCGCCAACACCGCCCTCAACAGCTTGCCCAGCGGCAACTACGTGAATGTCGGCACGGTCACGTTCGCGTCGAGCAGCAAGACGCCCTTGACCGTCAAGTTCGAGTTGGCAGTCACGCCCGGTACCGTGGCTGGCAACAAGCAGGCCGTCCTGTTCGCGCAGCAAACGCTCGACGGCACCAACTTCGAAACCGGCCCCGTGTCTGGCGTGACTACGACGGACGAGCCGAACCTCACCTTCGTTGGTGTTCTGCCGCTGAACACCAATGCCACGCTGCAACGCAAGATCTTCGATCTGGCCGCGACCTTTGCCGGCGCAATGCCGTACGGCGCGAAGATGATCGTCAAGAACGACAGTGGCGCAGCATTCGCGGCCAGCGGAAACGATGTGTTCACCCTGGACGTCTCCGGCGACGTGACCTGATCCCATGTCGCTCATCCTGCCCTCGCGCTGGACGCAACAGCCGCAGCAGGTAGTCTGCCTCGATCGATCCAACCCGCTGGTGGCCGGGCTGGCCTTCGAGTTGCTGCCAGCCAGCGGGATCGCGCCGCACGACCTGATCGGCGGCGTTGCCATGGTGGCGCAGGGAGGCACGCTTCTCAAGCCGTCGCTGGGTGGGGTCGGTTGGAATGTAGCGACGACCGGTACCGACGGTATGCAGGGTCCGTCGGTCAGCGCCGGCTATCCGATTTCGATGGGCGTGGTGTTCGTACCCGGGACGCTGATCGCCTCGGCCAATTTGTTCAACCTCGCCAACTCGACTGTCAATTCGTCGACGAGTCGGCTCGGGTTGCGGCTCAATGCAACGCCCACGGTATCGGCTGTCACGAGCAGCTCGGCGGGCGCTGTGTCGGCATCCAATTCCCCGAACGCGCCCCTCGTCGGTCGGGTGAATACCGCCGTCGGCGTGTTCCTCAGCGGCGCATCGCGAAAGGTTTATCTCAACGGCCAATCCGGCGCGGTCGAGACCACGTCCCGGGTTGTCACCGGCTTGGACTCGACCTGCATCGGCTCCGCGGCTGCCACGGTGCGGCAGGGCGGCCAGGTCGGGCAGTACCTGCTCGCGGTGACGTGGAACCGGGCGCTTTCAGACGTGGAAGCGCTCTCGTTCACCTCAAACCCATGGCAAATCTTCGCGCCATCGGAAAGAGACATCTGGTTTGCTTTCCCCAGAATCGTTGTCGCGTGCGCGATTGGCGACGCGATCGCTGCGGGTCAGCTCGCCACCATATCGCCGCACACCTCGGTCGCTTGTGGGATTGGGCTGGCAGCAGGATCAGGGGCGGCCGCGTCGATCGCCACCCACACGACAGTCAGCGGCCTCATCGGGGATGCTGCCGGAGCCGGGGCCAGTGCTGCCGTTGCCACGCACACGCTCGTGGCCTGCGGCCAGGGCGCCGCCGTCGCTGCCGGTCAGCAGGCGTCGCTCTCGGTCCACACAGCCGTCCCGGCAACGGTCGGTGCCGCGGTGGCCGCCGGGCCGTCCGCGGGCGTGTCTGCCGGCAACACGATCGCCGCGGGCGTCGGTGCAGCAACGGCTGCTGGCCTGGTCGCTTCGGTCACCGGGAGCACCGTCGTCGGCGCGTCGGCCGGGAACGCAACGGCCGCGGGCCTTCAGGCCTCCGTGGTCTCGACTCTGGGGATCGCGTGCATCGTTGGCGGCGCGGTCGCGGCCGGCCCAACCGCCACGATCTCACAGACCCTCGTCGTGGGCGGAAACGTCGGCAATGCGACAGCCGCCGGCATGCAGGCCGGCATCGTCTTCACCACCGGTGTGTCCGCGGCTGTCGGCGCCGCCGCTGCGGCCGGCTTGGCGGCAACGGTCAGGCAGGTGGAGACGGTCGCTGCGCTGGTCGGTGCGGCCACGGCCGCAGGGCGTTCGGCGACGATCACCATCAACGGCGCCTTATCGGCCGCGCAGGTGTGGGCGTACGAGTTGCCGAACGGCATGACAGCGGCGGCCACGCTCATAGCCTTGCAGGCGCAGGTGGAGCGCATCGAGAAGTGGCTGCGCAACCGTCGCGTCACCGATCCGGTGGCCGGGACGCAGACCGTCTACGACGATGACGGCGTGTCGATCCTGGGGCAGGGTGCGCTGTACGAGGACGTGGCCGGTACACAGCCCTACCGCGGCGACGGCGCGGACCGTGCGGAGAGGCTGACGTGATCGTTACCCGCGGCCTTGGGCGCGGCGGGTCGCAGGTGCTGGTCGCGGCCGGCTTGGGCCGGCGAATCCGGGTCGGCCCGACGCCGACGCAGACCCTCAACTTCGGCGGCGGGGGCGGGCCCGGCGGTGGCCGCCGGCGACGGGAATACGTCGGCGTCGATCGCACCGATTCCACCATCAAGCGCATGCGCGCGGAAGAAGCGCTGCTGCTGGGCAAGTGGTACCTGCTGTGACCGACCGCCGCTCCATCTACGCCAGCGGGCCCTGTGGCTGTTCCATGCCCGGCATCGTCACGTTGCTGGCGCGGCAGGAGTTCGAGGCTGCGGGGAAGCGCCAGGCTGACCTCGCCAAGCGGCGCCAGGCCGTGAAGACCGGCGTTGGCCGCTACGTCGACCGCAAGCAAGCGACGCTGAGTCGCAAGCTGAGGAAGGCGCTGCGCGCGCACAGCAAGGTGGTGGCGGCGAAGGCGAAGAAGCTGTACGCCGCGCGGCTGGCCAAGGACGTGAGCTACAAGCAGAGCCTGATTGCCCACCTGGTGGAGAACCTGGAATCCGACGATCTCGGCTTGACGCTGGAGCGCCAGCTCGCCCCGGCCATGCTCGCAGCGTTTCGGCGTGCCGCAGCGGTTGGCGCCTCTCAGGTCGGGCTCGAGATGGGCGAGGACATCACCAAGCAGGTCGACGTTGCAGCGGTCGCCTACGGCGAGAAGCGCGGCGGCGAGCTGATCAAGGACTTCGCCGGCACGACCGACGATGCGATGCGCTCTCTCATCGGGCGCGCAGTGGATGACGGCATGTCGCCGGACGAACTGTCCGACGCGGTGTTGGACCTCGGTGCGTTCGGCGAGGCGCGGGCCGAGATGATCGCCCGGACCGAGCTCGCGTTTGCGCACGTGCAGGGCAACAAGGCAGGCTGGGCCCAGTCTGGCCAGGTGGTGGGCAAGCGTGCCGTGCTGGGCGACCTGCACGACGTGGAAGACATCTGCGATGAGGCGGCCGACGCCGGCGTGGTGGGGCTCGATGAGGAGTTCGTGCCCGGCGCCGGCGACCCGCCGTTTCATCCCAATTGCATCTGCGATATCGTGCCCGTACTCAGTGAAGACGACGACCAACCAGGAGACAGCGCATGAACAAGTTCACAGCGCCCGATGGGCAAAGGCTTTTCGAGACACGCGCCGGCGGGATGTATGGCGCGGATGCTGCGGGCGTTTTCGACATCGCCGACGAAGATGCCGCGGAGGCCGTGGGCAGAGGCATGCTGCCGGTATCGACAATTCCGCCCAAGCCGCGGGCAGCGCCTGAAGCCACCATCCCCTTGGTGTCGGACGCCAAACCGAGGTAGCCATGCAGGTTGGGGGCGGCACAGCCGAGCCGATTGCCAAGGCCTGGGCCCAGTCGGGCAGCGCGATCAGCGGCATCACCGCGTACGGATCGACGCCGGCGCGCCGCAAGAAGCGTCCGAAAACGCGCCTGGCAGCCCTGCTCGCCCCCGCCTGATCGCGCGCCCGAGCGCAACCCGAAATTCGGAGACTTGCTCCGCACGCGCCCTTGCGCGAGCGAAACCGCGTCACAGAATCCGCTGGAAATTCGGCAGCCCCTCCTGCCCAACCCATCGGAGCAAGGCGAGATGAAGCTTTTCGCGCAGATTCGCAAGGTCGACGAAGAAAAGCGTCTCGTCTTCGGCCGCCTCGCCGAAGAATCCGTCGACAAGGCCGACGAGATCATGGACTACATGAGCTCGAAGCCGCACTTCCAGAAGTGGTCGGCCGACATCGCCAAGGACACCGCGGGTCGCAACCTCGGCAATGTGCGGGCCATGCACGGCAAGGTCGCCGCGGGTGGCCTGACCGCCATCGACTTCAACGACGCCGAGAAGGCGATCGATGTGTGCGCCAAGATCATCGACGACCAGGAATGGAAGAAGGTGCTCGGCGGGATCTACACCGGCTTCAGCATCGGCGGCTCCTACGTCGGGGACAAGAAAGTCGAGAAGGCCGACGGCCGCGACGTGACGCGCTACACCGCGAATCCGAGCGAAGCCTCGCTGGTCGACCGGCCCTGCATCCCGGGCGCGAAGTTCTTCGAGATCCAGAAGGCGGACGGGAGTCTGCAGAAGGTCGATTTCGCAACACCGCCTGTGCTCGAAGACGACGTGCAGGTGAACGGCACGGCCGAGGAGGTTGCCGAGCTGGGCAAGCTGATGAACACGCACGGCCTGGCGCTCGGCGATTTGATCAAAGGGCTGCCGGCCTTCCTGAAGGACAAGGTCAAAGGCAAGGATGGCGAGAAGGCCGACGACAAGCCGGCCGACGAAGACGAAAAGGACCCGGAAGCCGCCAAGAAGAAAAAGGCCGCTGCCGAGAAAGCGGAGCAAGGCACGCTGCGCAAGGGCGTGTACGACTGCCAGTCGTTCGCGAATGTGCTGAGCTCGCTGCTGAGCCTGCAGAGCAGTGCCGTCTACGAAGCGTTCCGCGAGAAAGACAACTCGCCGCTACCGGCGCAGCTCGGCGCCATCATCGCGATGGTCGGAGACGCGTTCAAGCAACTCATCGACGAGTGCATCGGCGAGGCGGCCGCTGGCACCGAAGGCTCGCCCGCCGGCGCCGCGATGATCGCCCTGAGCGAACAAGCCGCGGGCCTGTCGAAGGCGACTTCGGCCGACTTCGCCAAGATCGACGCCGACCCCATCGTTGCGCTGCTGAAGATCGGCGCGCGCAACAGTTCGGCCGACACGGCGCGCCTGGCCAAGATCCACGAAATGACCGTCGAGCTCGGCCACGAGTGCGCGCCGGCGAAGAAGGCTGACGCGCCGGCCGACCTGGCGAAGCTCGACACCGGCACGCTGGAAAAGCTAGTCGCCGACGCTGTCGCGCCGCTGCAGAAAGCGCTCACCGACGCCGGCGAAAAGATCAAGAAGCTCGAAGCGCAACCCGCCCCGGCGCGTGTGTCGCTCCGAGCCGTTTCCAAGGGCGAGGACCTGGGCGGCGGTGACGCTCAGGACCTCAAGAAAGACGAACCGATCGTGGACCAGCGCGGCGAGAAGCACGAAGTCGCGGGCCTGATCAAGTCCCTCCACCAATCAGGCGGCGTACCGCTGGCGATGCCGGCGTCTCTGCGCAAGTAACAACCCCACAACACGGTCACACCTTTCTCGGGAGATATCCCCATGAACGCAAACGTCAGTCAGGAAACCCTCGCGCTGGTCAAGGCCGCGCAGGGCTTGCCGAACAGCGAGCTGGCCAAGGCCTGGACGCAAAGCGGCTCGGCCATCAGCGGCATCACCGCCTACGACCTCGAAGCACCGTCGAAAAAGCTCTACCCGGTCATCACGCCGCTGCGCAACCTGATCCCGCGCGTGTCGGGCAAGGGTGGCATCCAGGCCAACTGGCGTGCCGTCACCGGCGTGAACACCGGCAAGTCCTCGCCCTACGTGTCGCAAGGCAACCGCGGCGGCGTGATCGCGTCGACGACGCAGGACTACACCGCTTCGTACAAGGGCCTGGGGCTCGAGGACACGGTGACATTCGAAGCGGACTACGCCGCGGAGAACTTCGAGGACGTGAAGGCGCTGGCGGTCGAAGGGCTGCTGCGCGCGATGATGATCGCCGAGGAACAGGTGATCCTGGGTGGCAACACCGGCTTTGCGCTGGCCAACACCCCCACCACGACCACCAGCTCGGCGAACACCGGCGGCTCGCTGCTCGGGTCGACCAGCTACGGCGTCGGCTGCGTCGCGCTGACCTTCGAGGGCTACATGCTGGCGTCGATGACGACCGGCGTCGTACAGAGCACCACCCGCACGAATGCGGATGGCACCAGCGACGTGATCGCCGGCGGCACGGCCCGCCCGTCGACGCAAGCCAACCAGACCTCGGCCGCCAGCGCGAACATCTCGACGCTCAGCGCGTCGGTGACCGCCGTCCCCGGCGCCGTGGCCTATGCCTGGTTCTGGGGCCCGGCTGCCGGCAATCTGACGCTGGGCGCGATCACCACCATCAACAGCGTGGCGATCACGGCGCTGGCGACCGGTGTAGGCGTGTCGCCTGGCACCGCGAACTTTGCAGCGCTCACCGCCACGAACAACTCCACGAACTCGCTCGGGTTCGACGGGCTCCTCACCTTCGCCCAGAACTCGGCGCTCGGCTCCTACCAGCAGGTGCTCGGCACCGGCACTCCCGGCACCGGCACGCCGCTGACTGCTGACGGTGCCGGCGGCGTCGTCGAGATCGATGCGGCGCTGAAGTCCTTCTGGGACAACTTCAAGCTGTCGCCCTCGACGATGTGGGTCAACGCGCAGGAGATGAACAACCTGGGAAAGAAGATCCTCAGCGGGGGCGTCAACGCGGCGCAGCGCTTCACGTTCGAGGCCAAGCAGGGAATGATCGGCGGCGGCATCCTGGTCACGTCGTACCTGAACAAGTTCGGGATGAACGGCGCGACCACGATCGACATCAAGCTGCACCCGAACATGCCGCCCGGCACGATCCTCTTCACGACGGACCGTCTGCCGTACCCGCTGTCGAACGTCACCAACATCCTGCAGATGCGGATGCGCCGCGACTACTACCAGATCGAGTGGCCGCAGACGACTCGCAAGTACCAGTACGGCGTCTATGAGGACGGCGTGCTGCAGAACTACTTCCCGCCGTCGCAGGGCGTGATCAGCAACATTGCAAACGGGTGACCGAAGGCGCCGCCGCCGCCGATCACGCAGCGCGGCGGCCCTCATCGGCCGCCGCTTTACTTCCAGGAGCACAACACGATGACCAGCGACAAGAACCCTTTCCGCGCGTCCATGACGACGCTGTGGATCCCGCCGCACATGAGTTCCATGGTCAGCGTGGGCGGCTTCGAGGTCGAGGCCGCCGCCGATGGTTCTATCGAGGTGCCCAAGGAGCACGTGGCGCAGCTCGTGGCCCACGGCCTGAGCACGACCCCGCCGGCGTCGACCCCCGAGGCCAAGAAGGCGAAGTAGCCGATCGAAAGCGATCCGTGGCCGATCTCACGACCCTCGCGAACGTCAAGGAGTACCTGGCGATAACCACGTCCGGGCAGGATGCGCTCATCCCGAAGCTCATCGCGCGCGAGTCGCGCCACATCGAACGCTGGACTTCGCGCACCTTTCCCTACGTGCAGAACACCGGCAAGCGCCTGAACGGCACCGGCACCAGCGTACTGATGCTGCCCGACCAGCCGATCATCGCCATCCAGGCGCTGACCATCTGCGGCGTCGACGTTCCGGCGGCGCCGGACGACCAGTCGGCCGGCTACCTGTTCGACGACGTGGCCATCTATCTCGGCGCCGGCCAGATATTTCCGATGGGCCGCCAGAACGTACTCTGTTCCTGGACGTCGGGCTACAAAGCCAACGTGCCCGCCACTATCCCCGACGCGAACGTGCCGACCATCACCGTGCTCGATCCCGGCATCGCAGTGCAGGTCGCGGCGGTCACCGGCGCCGACGGAACCGTGTTCACGCTCGCTGCCAACGCGCCGGCGCCGGGCGAGTACGCCTTCGAGGCGCCGACCTTCACGTTCAACGCGGCGAACGCGAACACCGCGGTGTACCTGGACTGCTACTACGTGCCGGGACCGGTCGAACAGGGGTGCATCGAGATGGTGGGCCTCGACCTGAAGGGCAGGGACAACCTCGGCATCGCCTCAAAGACCCTGGCCGGCGAAACCATCAGCTACCAGGGCGGTGCCATGACGAGCAGTGTCAAGGAGATGCTGCAGCCGTTCAAGAAGATGGTGCCGGTATGAATTTTCTTGTGAGCATCAAGGCCGAGGATTTCCTGTCGCGCCTGTCCGCGGCTCCCGACAAGCTGCACCAGGGCATGGTGCGGGTCGTCCAGCGCCTGTCGATCGAAGTGCAGACCGCGGTCAAGGAGAAGCTCACCGGTGGTGTTCTCCACGTGCGCACTGGCACGCTGCGGCGATCGATCAACCGGGTGATCAACGACGACAGCCGCGGGGTTGTCGCGACGGTCGGCACCAATGTGCGCTATGCCGCGGTGCACGAGTACGGCTAT
>Ga0193719_10000775_pt1 | contig 12268 bp, 11 predicted proteins | sample U2a2metaG_FD_160103 | JGI IMG/M metagenome (GOLD analysis project Ga0193719, IMG submission 160103) | Soil microbial communities from a riparian zone of the East river system, Colorado, United States - U2a2 | ecosystem: Environmental > Terrestrial > Soil > Riparian zone | place: USA: East... | reverse complement strand
GGGGAATTTGTTGATCCATGTCGAGTAGAGAGAAACCATCGAGTCAGAAGATTTTGTCGCTCCGTCGGCCTTTTTGAATACATAATTCCCATCTTCGTAGAATTCACTCGCCGCTGGATCCAAAGCGATCGCAATTTCACCTCCGGGGCTATAGCCGGCCTGTTGGATCGCTTCGGTGATAACACTCATCGCCTCTTCACCCGAACGAAGATCCGGCGCCACACCGCCTTCGTCTCCCACGCCCACCGAGTAACCCTTTCGCTTGAGAATCTCCTTGAGCTTTTGAAAAGTCTCGCTCCCCATTCTCAAAGCCTCGGAGAAAGAAGCAGCCCCTCGCGGCACGATCATAAACTCCTGCATGTCGAGGCTGTTCTCCGCGTGTCTTCCGCCGTTTATGACGTTCATCTGGGGCACGGGCAGCAGATTTGCCTTGTCGTCACCGAGATAACGGTATAGCGCAAGGCCGGAGGCCAAAGCGCCCGCCCGCGCCACAGCCATCGAGACGGCGACAATAGCATTGGCGCCCAAGCGGCCCTTGTTCGCCGTGCCGTCAAGCTCGATCAGTGTCTGATCGATTCCTTTCTGCTGCGTCGGGTCTTTGCCGATCAGTTCTCGCGCGATTTCATCCCGCACGTTGCGCACGGCACCCATGACGCCCTTCCCAGAATAACGCTTCGCATCCCCGTCCCTGAGTTCTGACGCCTCACGCTTGCCGGTGGATGCGCCGGCTGGCGCCGTAGCTCGTCCGACCATATTATTATCCAGAATCACGTCTGCCTGGACCGTTGGGAAACCTCTGGAATCGAGCACTTCACGCGCGAGAATATTCTTAATTTTAGCCGTCATCGCCTTCCTTCCCCTTTCTCATGTTCTTTAGGACGCCATCTTTGCTCTTGGTTCCGTGCTGCCGTTTTTCACTTGGTGAAGTTCCTTTCTTAAGTCTTGCCGCTGCACCGGCGCTAGACCCTGCAAATCATAGTAGTCGAGACCACGAATGAGAGCGTCCACCGCCTATCTCCTCCCGTAACGCCCAAACCCTCTGCCGCCGCGACGCGAAGTGGAAGGCTCCGAGAATAGCAGCCCGGCCAGAGGCTCCACGATCTCTTCCCCGTGTGAGAGAATCTCTGCTCGCACGCGGAAGATCTCGTGCAGATTGTTGAGGCTCGCGACGAGAGTCTGTATTTCAGTGAGCCTGGCGTTCACGAATACCCCTTCGCTCCACCGCTCTCGAGGATGCTGTTGAGTTGGATGATTACTGATCGGCTCAAAGGAGCCTGCTGCAAAAGAGCCGTCGTTCGGCTGACGTCATATAAAGCGCGGCAGAACCTTATTTCCCCGTCCTCCCAGATGGCATAGCTTGCCCGCGCGTCGCCGTGTCGCGGCTGCCCTACACTGCCAGGATTGACGATCGTCGTTCTGCCGATGGTGCGCAACAGCGGCAAATGCGTATGACCGAGAAGCACAAAGTCGGCTTCAATACCCTCGATTGCTTCCGTTAACATGTCGTCGGACGCCGCCGGTGTTATATGGTAATCGTAGAGATCTCCTGCCGGCGCGGCATGTGCCAAATGGAACGTAGCTCCCGCCACTTCCAACCGCTCGGTGATCGGCAGGGCGTGTAGATATTCTTTTTCTCCAGATGACAAAAGCTGCGAGTGCCACTCCCGCGTGGTGACCGAGGCCTCGTGCATCACCGGCGCGCAGCGGCAATCGACCGCGTAACCCAACGCGTGGTCATGATTGCCGCGAATAACCTTGAGCGCCCGTTCTCTCACCCAGTGAAGCGCCTCGCGCGGCTGAGGGCCGTAGTCAACCAGATCGCCTAGACAAAGAAGAAGGTCATAGGGTTCTTCGATTGACTGCAGCGCCGCTAAATTTGCATGGACGTCCGAAATGATGGCGATCCGCATGAATCACCTCCACATTTAATTTGTCGCGAGGGGTCAGTTTCCACTCTTAATCACAAGCACGGAGCAGTGCGCGTGATCAACGACCTTGTCCACTGTGGCTCCGAGAAATCTTCTTCGTAGCGCCGAATGAGGATTTGTGCCCAACACAACCAGATCGGCTTTGAGATCCTCTGCGATTCTCAGAATGACGTCACCCGGCTTGCCATACTCGACATGAGAGGTTGCCGTGATCCCTCTTTGACTTAAGTTGCGGATCGCTTCTTCGGTGATCTTGGAGTAGAACGAGCCGGCCTGTTCCTTTGCTTCCTCGACTTCACTCACGGTTTGGGCGTACTCAGGAATCCTGCCGACAGCGAGAAGGTGAAGGTCGCCGCCACTGAGTTTTGCGAACGCAGCAGCTTTGTCGCAAGCAAGCTTCGAGGCATCGGAGCCGTCGTAAGCCAACAGTATTCTCTTAAACATGGTATTCCTCCTAACTTGAAGGATTTCGCCTCGTCCTAACGTCGATGTTCCAATTCGTAAGATGTTACGACTTCCTCGCAGGGTTAGTTATTCGCTTTTTGGTTGTTTTTCGTATTCACCGCCAATTACCGTCACTTCGGCGCGTGGCGACGCTTGTCGCGGACGAATTCTTTGCGCCGCCTCGTGGCTTGGCAAGAAGAAGGCTTGCGCAATCAAGGTCGGCACGACTGCGCTCAGGATCACCACGGTCACGAGCACCGTGTATTGCGTTTGATTGATTAGATGGTTCTCCAGGCCGAAGAGCGCGGAGATCGTGCCGAAGGTCAGACCGGTCGCCATGAGCAGCGTCGTATAGTTGCTTTCTCTATTGCCGAGTCCAAACGCGCGCGCGAGCGGCCAGACCCCAATCAGCTTGGCCGCCATTTTTACCGCGAGAAGCATGATCACCAGCCCAGCGCTCGTTGCCAGCGCCGGCAAGGAAACATATAAGCCGGCTTTGATGAAGTAGAAGGGAGTGAGCATGGTGAAGGCGATCGAACGCATCCGATGCACCAGAACTTTGTCCTGGAGAAAGACGCCGGCAACGACCAGCCCCGCGAGATAGGCGGGCAAAACCGCTTCGCTCTTGGCTGTCGTCGCGACGCCGCCGAGAAAGAAGAGGACGAGAAATAGAAACTTGATCTCCGGCTCGCTCACCCGGCTCTGGCCGAAAGAGGATACGACAGCGCGGGTCCAGCGCGGCAGATACCAGAGCGTTACCGCAAGCACGACAACGAAGACAAGCATCCATTTATTGAAGTCCGCAAAAAAAGCGCCGAGAGCAAGCACGGTTCCAAAGTCTGTGACGAAACAGACGGCGAGAATGAGTTTGCCAAGATCGGTGGAGCTCAGTCCTGTTTCCACCATCACCGCATACACCACAGCTACAGAAGTGGTGGAAAGGGCAATCCCGGCGATGAGCGCGCCGTGGTAATCCCAGCCACTTACCCAGTATGCAAATGCCCAGGCGCCGAGGAACGGCACCAGGAACGAGACTACGCCGATGGTGAGACTTATTTTTAGGTGTGCTCGAAGCGACTCCGGATCGATTTCCGCGCCGGCAAGGAACGTGAGCAAACCGGCGCCGAAGGTGGCGAGAAAATTGATCCACTCGTTGGGGTGAAAACCGAAGAAGTTGCCGGCGATGATCCCGGCACCAATCTCAAGGAGTGCTACCGATACTCCGATACGGATAGATACAACACTGGCAATGAAGGCCAAACCCATCCAGGCTGCCGCCATGAACCAAACATTCTGCATTGCGGTCTCCTCTCGTAAGAAGTTGTGCTGCAGAGGTTATCAGTCCACGGCTTGGACGGTTCCACTCGCGGGCGCGAGTGCGGCGAACCTCATCGCCGAAATAAATCAATGTGCGTATTTCAAATCATTTTTCCTAGGACAAAACCGAGAATTACTCCCAACATGCCGATCACGACGCTCCAAAACAGATTGGTAAAGGCGAGCAAGAAGCTGCCGTCCTGAAACAGTCGAAGCGACTCGTACGTGAAAGTGGAAAATGTCGTGTACGCGCCGCAAAACCCGGTGGCGAAGAACAGACGATAGTTGGTATGGATGAACGCGCGGTCTTGCAGAAATGCCATGAAGAGCCCCAAGGCAAACGCGCCGCTGACGTTGATAATAAACGTGCCGTAAGGAAAGTCGGCGCCCAATCGTTGAGCCGCCCAGTTGGCAACCAAGTAGCGCGCATTAGCGCCCAATATGCCGCCGATGCCGATCACTAGATACTCCACTCTCTATGCTTCCCCCGTCCCATCAGACTGTTTGGCCGCCGGTAGATCATTCACCAGCGCGCTCAGCAATTCCCCACGCCCAACGATTCCAATCAGCTTTCCTTCCGCATCGACCACAGGAAATCGCTTGATATGTTTCTCAGCGGATATTGCCAACGCTGTGCCGATCGATTCGTCGTCGCGTAGCGTGATCACCGGCTCGGTCATCAGATCCGCTGCGGTTTTTCCTCGCGCTTTCTGTAAATGGCTGCGTGCTTCCGTGCTCCGGCTACCCAATGGCAGCTTACTCACAAGCTGTTCGAGAATACCTGGATGGGTTTCCGGACTCATCCGTGCGATCAGATCGGTATCCGAAATAATGCCAATGACATGGCGGTCGGAATCTATGACCACCACTCGTTGTGATTTATCACTGGTGACTAGAGTCAAAACTTCACTGAGCAGCGCTTCCGGCGCCGCGGTCGGCACGGACCGCTCCATGACATCCGCCACCGATTGCACGCTGCCGCTTTGACGATGGCCGGTTTGTGTTGGTGACGCCGATTGGGGCAAATGGCTTGCCGCAAGAGCCGTCAGGATATCGAAGCGACTGAGCATTCCGACTAACCGCTTGTCGCTGTCCACGACTGGAAGGCGCTTGAGGTTTCTTTTCCCCATCAAGCGCGCCGCTGCGCTGAGTGATGTCTGCGGGCCAAGCGTTACCGGGTCCGCTGTCATCACCTGCGATACGGTGCGTGAGTTTTGTTGAAGCCGCGCGACGAGCGCTCGAGCTAACTGTGGATCCGTCGCTCTCTTCAAGCTGATACTGACCTCCATGTCGCCGCGTTCGAGCAAGTCCGTGTCGCTGATGAAACCGACAAGTCGACCTCCGCTATCGACTACGGGAAGAGCCGTGTAAGGTTTGTCCAATAACTTCTCAACAACTTCGGCTAAAGTTGCCTCAGGACGAACACTCGCGACATCGCGCGTCATAATCTGTTCAACCTTTACGTCGGGCAATCCTTCGCGCAGCGTAGAAGAATATTGATAAATGTGAATGTCTTCGACCGTGATAAGGCCGGCAGGTACCATCTCGGCCAGTTGCGGCAGAACGCGGTCGACCCGATCGGGTCGGTCCACCCAAGTGATAACCACCGGCAAATCCATGGAAAGTTCCAACAGGGAGGCAGTTTTGATCCTGCTGTTCGCGCCGAATCCGGCGATGCCGCGCTCGACGGTAGCTCCGGCGCAACTCTCTCGTCGAAGGAATTCGAGGATCGCCATGAACGCAGGACGGTGATGCCATTGGTCGGTCTCGCCGATAAAGATCGTTACTCGTTTTCCCTGTCCGTTCATAAAACCATCATGTTAGAAAAAAACCCCTACTTCCGAAGCCCGAAGTAGGGGTCATTAACTCGCCCTTGCGAATGGTTTAACTGGCGAACCCCATCGCCATTATCGTTTAACGTATTATTTGTCCAAAAGCGCCGGTAAGTCAACTTAGGCTGGGGGACAGGTCAGAACGGCGTTGATCGCACCACGAGCGATCAGCTTGAAAAAACAGGTCTTGCCTGATGACGCCGAGGGTCGCCGCTTTCGTTTACCCACAAAAAACGGTTACTCTGCTCCCAACACCGGATGATGAAAGGCCTACCATGAGCATCAAATCGAAGGAGTTTCGCGTTGTTGAAGGCGATAAAGTTAACATCAATAAATGGCCAACCAAGGTAGAACCCTACTACGCATCAAAGAAACAACTGAAAAAAATGCTGCGGGCCCACGTCAAAGAGATGAGCGAACTGCAAAATCTCCTCTACGCGTCCAACCGTTATGCCGTGCTGCTGATTTTTCAAGCGATGGATGCCGCCGGCAAGGATAGCGCGATCAAGCATGTAATGTCCGGCGTCAATCCTCAAGGTTGTCAGGTGTTCAGTTTCAAGCATCCGAGCCTGGAGGAGTTGGACCATGATTTTTTGTGGCGCACCGCGCGCGCGCTGCCCGAGCGTGGCCGTATCGGCATTTTCAACCGCTCTCACTATGAGGAAGTTCTTATCGTTCGGGTCCATCCTGAACTCCTACGCGCCGAAGGTCTTCCGGACGAAGCGCTCGACGACAAGACGATCTGGCGCGCCCGTTATCGATCGATTCGTCACTTCGAGGCCCATCTGCACCGCAACGGCACGCGCATCGTCAAGTTTTTTCTCCATCTTTCCAAAGAAGAACAGCGCAAACGTTTTCTCGCCCGCATCGAAGAACCGGATAAGAACTGGAAATTCAGCCGGTCGGACGTCGAGGAAAGAAAATACTGGGACGATTATATGAATGCCTACGAAGCTTGCCTGAACGCCACTAGCGTGCGCCATTCACCCTGGTACGTCGTCCCGGCCGATGATAAGGGGAACGCGCGACTGATCATTTCGCAGATTATCCTCGACACTCTGCGCGGGCTAAAGATGAAATATCCGACGATTACTGAAAAGCAGCGTAAAGAACTGCGCGCTCTGCGCCACCTGCTCGCTAAATAGATTTTTGTCCCTCCGCTTGGCGGAGACGCCCGCGAACATTATCGCGGGAAGTAGCTCAAAGCCGAATTTTCTCACTGCCATGGTCAAATTCGTGAACGCCATGTGGCGAGAAGCGCGCCATCGGCGATTTGCCGCGGCGTCTCGACGTGAATATACTCATGGAAGCCAGGCGCGCCGTCGAGCGTCTAGGGCAACGAAGGGAATCAGCGATGAGAGTAAAACCAACTTTGCAGACGGCCACGCTGCTGTTCACGTTACTCAGTTCGGCGCATGCGCATGGCGGTGCGACGGCGGATGCCGCCCTGAAAAAGGGGTTCCTTCGCTGCGGCGTCAATACCGGCATTACCGGCTTCGCGCAACCGGACAGCAACGGCGAATGGCGCGGCGTTGACGTTGATTTTTGTCGCGCCGTCGGCGCGGCGCTGTTCGGCGATGCGCGGAAAGTTCGCTACACGCCGTTGACCGCGCAGCAGCGCTTCACCGCCTTGCAGTCGGGCGAGGTGGACCTGCTCGCGCGCAATACCACCTGGACCATGTCGCGCGATACCAGCCTCGGGCTTAACTTCGTCGGCATCAATTTCTACGACGGCCAGGGGTTCATGGTCGCAAGAAGACTTAAAGTGAAGAGCGCGAAAGAGTTGAACGGCGCCGCGATTTGCGTGCAATCGGGTACCACCACCGAGCTCAACCTCGCCGACTACTTCCGCGCTAAGAACATGAAGTTCAAGCCGGTGGTGATCGAGAAATTGGAAGAAGTCCTCAATGCTTATTTTGCCGGGCGTTGCGACGTCTACACCACCGACGTGTCCGGCCTGATCTCGGCTCGGGTTTCGCGCGCGGTGAATCCCGCCGATCACGTCATCCTGCCGGAGGTCATTTCCAAGGAACCTTTCGGACCGGCGGTGCGCCACGGCGACGATCATTGGTTTGACGTCGTCAAATGGACGTTGTTCGCCACGATCGAGGCGGAGGATCTCGGCCTTACGTCGAAGAACATCGAACAGCAAGCGCAAAGCCACGACCCTGCCGTCCAGCGTTTCGTCGGTGTCAAAGGCGACTTCGGCAAGATGCTTGGCCTGGACAATCGCTGGGCGTACAACATCATCAAACAAGTGGGCAACTACGGCGAGAGCTTCGATCGGAATCTGACGCCTCTCGGTCTCGATCGCGGCCTCAACAAGCTTTGGAATCGCGGCGGACTCATGTACGCGCCCCCGATGCGCTGACCGCGGCGGCCGTCTTAAGAATTTCCGGCGCTCGATAACTCGTCAATCCCATCGGGGCGCCGGCGAAAGCAAACTCATGGGGTCGTTGAATCAGCCGCGCGTTCGATCGGTCGCTTATCAAACTTTGTTGGCGACCGCCCTCATCCTCGCCGTTTGGTATCTCATCGCCAACGTTGTGGAAAACCTCGGGCAACGGCGAATCGCCAGCGGCTTTGGTTTCCTGGCGCGTGAAGCCGGCTTCGAAATCGGCGAGACTACATTTCTTTCCTACGACGCTGCGGACACGTACTTAAGAGCGCTGGCGGTCGGCTTCCTCAATACCTTTCGGGCGGCGAGCCTGGCGATCATCGTGTCGACCTTGCTTGGCGCCCTCATCGGTCTGGCGCGGCTATCGCGCAACTGGCTCCTCGAAAAGATTGCCGCAGGCTACGTCGAAGTTATCCGCAACGTGCCCTTAGTCGTTCAATTGTTTTTCTGGTACGCGGTCATAACGGATCTCCTTCCTGCGCCGGCCGAGGCGCTAAATCCACTCCCGGGCGTATTTCTAAGTAATCGTGGCTTCGGGTTTCCCACCCTCGTCGCGCTCGCGCCGATCGAGCTGAATTACCCGGTTCTCAGCGGTTTTAACTTTTCCGGTGGCGGCTTATTGTCGCCGGAATTCGCCGCACTGTTTCTTGGCTTGGCGCTTTACACCGCGGCGTTCATCGGAGAAATCGTTCGCGCCGGTATCCTCGCCGTAGATCACGGCCAATTCGAGGCGGCTTATTCGCTCGGCCACAGTCAACGTCAAGTCATGCGTTGTATTGTCCTGCCCCAAGCGCTGCGGATCATTGTCCCCCCTTTGACCAGTCAATTTTTGAACTGCACCAAAAACAGCTCGCTGGCCGTGGCGATCGGCTATCCCGATTTGGTTTCCATAGCGAATACAACGATCAATCAGACGGGTCAGGCCATCGAAGGCATCGCCATCATCATGCTCGTCTATCTGACGATCAGCCTTGCCATCTCCGGTTTCATGAATTGGTACAACCGTCGCATCGTGCTCCGGGGAAACAAGCGATGAGCCGCGCCGTGGACGGCACGACGCCGCGCCGAGTACAAGAATGGCTGCGCGACCGGCTCTTTCCCAGTTGGCCGAGTTCTGTGGCGACGCTCGCGATTCTCTACCTTGCCTGGAAGACTATCCCGTCGTTTGTCGACTGGGCGCTGTTCCATGCGATCTGGTCCCCACAAAACGCGGGGCTTTGCCGCCAGGTCATGGGCCATGGCGCTTGTTGGGCGTTCGTCGCCGACAAGTTCCGCTTCTTTCTGTTCGGCACTTATCCCTATGACCAACAGTGGCGACCCGCCTTGGTGATCGCGATATTGGTCGGACTCTATGCGCTGAGCGCTTTCCAAACCTTGCGGCGATCCCGCTTGGTACCCTTTTGGCTCGCGGGTCTGAGTGCGATCGGCGTGCTTATGTGCGGTGGCCTTTTCGGCTTGATTTACGTCGAGAATGAGCGTTGGGGCGGGCTCACGCTGACGCTCCTGCTCAGCACATTGGGCATCGCCTTCGCCTTTCCACTGTCGATTTTTTTAGCGCTGGGAAGACGATCCGAAATGACCCTGGTTCGTTGGCTCACCATCGCCTACATCGAGTTGATCCGCGGTGTCCCGCTGATTTCCGTTCTATTTATGGCTTCTGTCATGTTTCCGCTTTTTCTGCCGGTAGGAGTATCCATCGACAAGCTGCTGCGCGCCCAGTTGGCGATGATTTTATTTGCCGCAGCCTATCTTGCAGAAGTCGTGCGCGGCGGACTGCAAGCCATTCCGCGCCAGCAAGATGAGGCGGCCCAAGCCCTTGGGCTCAACTACAGGCAGCGCATGGGGTTCGTTATTCTGCCCCAGGCGCTGCGAATCTCGATCCCGCCCCTAGTCAATACGGTCATCGGTCTTTTCAAGGACACCTCCCTCGTCGTGATCATCGGGCTTTTCGATTTTCTGACGGCAATCAAAATTTCTCTCACCGAACCGACCTGGAGCGGATTCGGCGTCGAGGCCTACTTATTTGCGGCCTTGGGCTATTTCCTTTTCTGTTTTCCCATGTCGCTTTATAGCCAAGCCCTTGAGCGGCGAGGAGCGCGCGACACGGGGGTAAAAACTCTGCGGGAGAACTGAACAACCCCGTCGCTAGTCCAAGGCGTTCCTAATTGATCGACTGGAAGTCGACTCTTGTTTTTGATAGGGGTCGGGAACGGCTTTCGCCGTCCCCGCCCTCCGAACCGTGCGTGCGGTTCTCCCGCACACGGCTCTCCGGTCGGTGGTTTCCTCATCGGGATTGGTACGCTAACACATGAGCCGTAATCCGGGTGAACAGCCCTTGTGCCGCGAAGAAGGCATTAGCTATGTGCCTCCTGTAACGCCATTACCTAGCGCTACCAACATGCGTTCGCTCCACTCCGAGGCTTCCGCTTACGACCGACTCGGGCCGTTCGCTTCTGCGCCTTGTCTAACCCTTACGGGTACTGACGGCGCTATGTCTTGCTCCCGGCGTGGTTCCCACGCCTCCACCTTCCTATCTCCCTTCCCTCGGCGCGGTTTTGCTTCCCGCTCCTTCCGCGAATCACTTCGCATCGGTACTATGGAGACTCTGACTCCTACGCCGCTCACCTGCGGCGCAGGTCTCCCCGCTTATCTCACCACACCTTCTTGTCGTTCCGTCTCCAACCACGTGGGCTGCCTGAACATCGCTACCACCACGCCAGCGTGCCCAGCGAGTTTCGGACTTCGCCATGAATGAGCAGGCTCGTCGCAGCTCCCCGCCGAATCGAGTTCGTTCTCCTACGGACCGACAGTTCGCCTCGGGTTGCTCTCCACCCCGCTTCACAGCGACGCAGTTACCTTCGGCTACGGAGTTGTGGCTTCCTCCGGCATGGACTTTCACCATGCTGATGTGGCGCCCTCACGGGCGCACTCATTCCGGCCGAGGCCGGAATCCAAGGGGGATTTGAGCTTAAACTGAAAACCTGGATGCCGGTTTTCACCGGCATGACGAACTTTCAGTCTACCTACTGGCGAGGGATTTCTACCATCCCCCGAGAGAGACATGTTGCGGCGAATTATTTGCGATTCGCCAACGTACGAATTTCGATTTTTGCTTTTAGAACATCATGCCGTATTCGCTCTAATCCAGTTGAAGCGTCGCGGGCTCATTCGCCATGCGCTCGCCTATCCCGACGTGACGAAGCCGTTCCCAGAGCCCATCGATTTCGGCCAATACCGCTTCGTCCGGTTGTTCAATGTCGATCAAGTGGGCGATCGGTACCCAACAAGCTCGGCCCGTAACCCAAAACACTTCCGACCGATTGCCTTCAGGATCGAAGTAGTAACAGCCGAGCGCGCTCACATGGTTCACCACTGCGTCGATGCGCAAACCCGCGGCGATGATTCGCCGATGAAAAACGCGCAGATCGTCGAGCGTCGCGACGCGCAGCGAGATCTGATTGATCAGTTGCGGTTCATCGCCGTCTGGGCGTCCACGAAAAAGCGCGATCTCATGGTCGGCTCTTTCGGCGTCCGCGCTCAGGAAGACGATTCCGGCCCGCCAGTTCTGCTTGGTAATCCGCATGCCGAGAGTGTCGCGGTAGAACGCAACCATCCGCTCCAAATCGCGAACATAGAGCCCGACGTGTCCAAGTCCCATAACCGCTGCCATCATCGCCTCCGACTGTTTTTGTGCCTGTGTTCGCTCCCGGTTAATCCGTAGAGTCGTCACTGGTGAAGATGCCAAGTTATCCGCGCCTAGCGAGTTCTCTAACCATGGCGTCCATTGCGTCTTGTGGGAGACAAAAATAATTCGACGACGGTCATTTCTCCTCCGAAGGACGCTTCACCGGCTCCAATCCGGGGCGGAACTTTTTCTCGTCGAGGAACTCGCGCATCCCGCGCGCCCGCGTTTGCTCCGGGTCCGCGGCTCGCAGTGCCATACTTTTCGCGCCCAGATACTCGTAAGCTTGATCCATGTCCATGCCACGCACTGCGCGGATCGCTTGTTTGGTGTAGGCCAGAACCATCGGGCTCTTCGCGATAAGTTCGCGAGCGACGGTGACGGTTTCTTCGCGTAATTTTTCCGCCGGCACGGACAGCGTGGCGATCCCCATTTCCACCGCCTTACGGCCGTCGATCGTTCGCCCGGTCATGGCGTAGAATAAGGCGTTGCGAAACGACACCATGTCGCCAAAAACTTTGCTCACGTTGCCGCCGGGAATGATCCCCCAGTTTACCTCCGACAATCCAAAAGTAGCGTTGTCCGCAGCGATCACGATGTCGCACGCCGCCAGAGAAATGAACGCGCCGCCGTAGCAGTAGCCGTTGACCATGGCGATGGTCGGCTT
>Ga0193719_10000773_pt1 | contig 12289 bp, 12 predicted proteins | sample U2a2metaG_FD_160103 | JGI IMG/M metagenome (GOLD analysis project Ga0193719, IMG submission 160103) | Soil microbial communities from a riparian zone of the East river system, Colorado, United States - U2a2 | ecosystem: Environmental > Terrestrial > Soil > Riparian zone | place: USA: East... | reverse complement strand
CCAGCGATTCCGGACGTAACGACCGGTCGAATGAGCGGCGTTGATCTAAGCGCGAGGCCGATTACTTTTTAATTATGGCAGAGCGACCTTACGTCTCGAATAAAAACGAAACGGTCCGAATGTTCGAGAGCGATTTCATGGAGTTTTTTTCGCGCGTGCATCCGGCGATCCCGCTGGCGTTGTACCTGCCAGTGGTCGGCTACATGCTTTATGTGTCGATCTGGCAACAAAAATTGTCGATCCTCGCTGTGGCCGGGCTATTCACGCTGGGAATTTTACTCTGGACGCTCATCGAGTACCTCATCCACCGGTACATATTTCATTACGAACCCAAGACCCATCTGGGGAAACGGCTGCATTACATTGTTCACGGTGTCCATCACGATTATCCAAACGACGCACGGCGGCTCGTGATGCCGCCAAGCATCAGCATCCCGCTTGCGTTTCTTTTTTATGGTCTCTTCCTTCTGATTTTCTGGCGCCTGGCGCCTGGCGTGTTTGCCGGATTGGTTTTTGGCTACGTCTGCTATGACATGCTCCATTACGCGACGCACCATTTCCCCATGAAGCGAGGTCTGTGGCTCTGGCTGAAGCAGTACCATCTCCGCCATCATTACAAGGATGATCATGTCGGATACGGCATCAGCTCGCCGCTTTGGGACTACGTTTTTCGGACGACGCGAAGATAACGCCTCTCAGGAAATTTGGTGCGCTCGGGGGTAGGCGCAGTCGGTCTCACTAAAAGTCTTGTCCGGAACCCGAAAACCGGTAAAATGGTTGCCCCGACACGGAACTTCGTGGCGCGCAGTGACAGCCCGAACTTCGTAAGGAGTCTAGTGAAGGACAAAGAATTTCAATTTCGCCTGAAAGCGCGGCCCAGCGCGCTCGCGCCGATTGTTCAATTGATTCCTGTGGCGCCTTTGCTGCCGATGGTTGTTGGCGCGATAATGGGATTTGCTGGCAGGGAGTGTACGGCGTGATGAACGAAGACCCGGCAAAACTTAGTCTGAGTAATTTTCTGGCGGGCGAGAGCAACGACCCGCTGCAAGCTCCAGCGAGCTTTACAAATTGGATGCGCGTCGGGGCGTGGGCGGCCGAATTGTATGAACCCGAGCTTCTCTCCACGGCAGATGCGCGCACGATGATCACTTACGGCGGCAAACCACGCCCCGTAATTAACCTTTGCTCCTATAATTATCTCGGCCTCGCGAATCATCCTGAGGTGCTCGTCGCCGCGCACGAAGCGCTCAGGACCCATGGGCTGGGCGCATGCGGTTCGCCGATGCTCTCCGGAATGACCGATTTGCATCGGGAACTCGAACGACGTGTGGCGAAATTTCTCGACCGCGAGGATGCGATGCTTTTTAACAGCGGGTTTGGCGGCGCGCTGGGCACGATTTCCGGGCTGCTCCGCAAAACCGACGTGGCGCTTCTCGACAACCGCTCGCATCTCAGCCTTCGCGATGGAGCGGTGCTTTCCCGATGCCGCACGGAGAAATTCGAGCACAACGATCCAGTCTCACTCGATACAGCGTTGAGCCGTCAAAAAGGCCGGCGGCAACTCGTCATCGTGGAAGGCATTTATTCCATGGATGGTGATTTCGGCAATCTGAAGGAATTAACTGACGTCGCACAATCCCATGGCGCGAGCGTTTTTATTGACGAGGCGCACTCCATGTTGGCTTGTGGCGAACATGGTCGCGGCGCCGCTGAGAAGTTTGGCGTGGAAGATCGTGTTCCGCTCGTTTATGGGACATTCTCCAAAGCTTTCGGCGCGCTGGGCGGCTTCGTTGCCGGTTCCAAAGAGACGCTGCAATATCTGCGTTTCTATGCGCATCCGTATGTTTACTCCTGTGCGCTGCCGCCGGTTGTCATCGCGGCGATTCTCAAAGCGCTCGAGCTCGGCACGAGTCAACCGGAACTGCGAGCGCAACTCTGGGAAAACGCCGATTACTTTCACGCGCAACTTCGCGGCCTCGGCCTCGACACTGGAGCATCAACAACGTACGTGATGCCCATTGTGATTGGCGACCGGGAGCGCATGTATCGGCTCGGTCACGAACTTCGGCGGCGCGGTCTGTGGGTTGCGCCGGTGGATTATCCCGCCGTGCCGCAAAACCGAATCTGCTTCCGCGCCTGCGTGACGGCTAAACATACGCGAGCGGATCTGGACGAAGCACTCAACATTCTCGAGGACACACTCGTCCCGGCGGCACTGCAGAGCCAGAGCGCCTGAGCGCGCCGTCGCACTGACCTTTGATGCCGGAGAGAACAGAGGCGCAGCATCCGCGCGTCGAAGCCACTTACAAGGCCCGTGAAGTCGAGGGAGTTCTCGATCTTTATTTTTACAGGCCAATAGGACTTCGACTGGCTCAGTTTTTCGAGCGATTCAAAATGACGCCGGCAGGCGTGACCTGGCTTGCCGGCCTCTTCGGAGTGTTAACGGGACACCTTTATTACTATCGCGATTTACGCATCAACATTGTGGGCATGGCGTTTCATGTTTGCGCCAATGCACTCGATAACGCCGATGGTCAGCTTGCACGTTTGACTCATCGGGAGAGCCGCGAGGGCCGAATTATTGACAGTATTGCCGATCATCTCGGCTTCCTGAGTATTTATGTGCATTTGACTCTCCGTTATCTCGTCGAGGGTTCTTCTCCCGTGATCTGCCTTCTTGCCCTTGCTGCGGGGATTAGCCACGCATTGCAGGGAGCTGCAGCCGATTATTACCGCAGCACGTACGTTTACTTTGTCGGAAACCGAGCGCGGCCGGAATTAGATTCCGCCTCTGCCTTGCAATCCGATTATCAAGAGCTCAGTTGGCGTTCCAAACCGTGGAATAAGCTTCTCCTCGCATTGTATTTGAACTTTACTCGTCAACAGGAAATGCTCGCGCCGCACCTGAAAAAGTTGCGCGATATAACCAGCCAACTTTTCCGAGGCCAAATCCCGAGTTGGTTTGAGACGCGTTATCGAAATCTGGTCAGCCCGACGTTGAAGTGGTGGAGCCTGTTGATGACGAACACCCGGATGTTGGTTTTGTTTGCCTTCTTGTTCATCGGCCAGCCGATTTACTATTTCTGGTTCGAATTCATCCCGCTTAATTTACTGTTCGTCTATCTGATTATCCGCCAGAAGAACATGTCCGAATCACTGCTGGAAGCGACGGTGAAATGGTCCGGCAGCTGCCGGACGGCCTAGACGGCCTTTTGCATGCCGGAGATCAAAATTTCAGAAATCAGCTCGCGCCGGGACCGCGATGCGTTCATCAAATTTCAATGGCGAATTTATGCGACTGATCCGGTCTGGGTGCCGCCGTTAATCATCGAACGAAAGACATTCCTCGATCGCCATCGGCATCCATTTTACCGGCACGGCGACGCCGCATTATTTCTCGCGCGACAAAACGGTGAAATCGTTGGCCGCATCATGGCGAGCGACGATCCGAACTATAATTCGCTGCATCAAACGAACGTCGGCTGTTTTGGCCTCTTCGAGTGCATTGACGATCGCAATGTCGCAGCCGCACTCTTCGAGGCTGCGGCCAGTTGGCTCCACAAAAAAGGTCGAACCCAGATGATGGGGCCGATCGATTATTCAACGAATTACGTCTGCGGACTGTTGATCGATGGATTCCAGTTTCCGCCAACCATCTTGACCGCACATAATCCACGGTACTACAGAGAGCTGATCGAGAGATGTGGCTTTGCAAAAGCGAAAGACTGGTACGCGTGGTGGTTTGCCGACCCGGAAAAAGGCGTGGCGCAACTGCGACGACTCGCCACACGCTTCCATAGGCGTTGCCCTGCCATGATTCGTCCGGCAAATCTCAGGAACATCCGCGATGAAAGCAGGCGGCTCCGTGAAATTTACAATCAGGCGTGGGAAAAGAACTGGGGTTTTGTGCCGTTCACGGAAGCGGAGATCGAGTTCATGACCAAGGAACTAAAGCCGCTGCTGGTGCCGGAGTTTGCCTGGATCGCCGAAATTGGGAACGCGCCTGTCGGGTTCACGCTGTGTATACCAAATATCAATGTCGCGCTTCGCCAGCTCAACGGACGGCTCACGCGATTTGGGCTTCCAATCGGTTTGATCAAATTGCTTTTCCACAAGAGGCGCATTCGAACGGCGCGATTGATCGCTCTGGGTGTGATCGAAAAATATCGCCGCGCTGGGATCGCCGAGATGCTCGTGCTGCGCGTGATGGAAGAAACAATGGTCAAACGCGGGATCACCGGCGAGCTAAGCATGACGCTCGAAGACAATTTCATGATCAATCGTTTTCTCGAAGCGATCGGAGCGGAGCGTTACAAGACATATCGAATTTTCAAAAGGACACTGACGTAATGAGCAAGCCTCAGGACGGTTTTGTTTCACGGTTTTTGAACCGGCCGATTTCGCGCCGCATAACGAGTTTTCTGCTCAAGTTTCCGATACATCCCAGCGCTTGGACGATATCGATCTTTGTTTTGCCGCTAATCGCCTGTGTGTTTTTGGTACGCGGCGATTACGTCAGCGTCGTCATCGGCGCGGCGATTTTTCAAGCGTTCAGTATTCTTGATGGTTGCGACGGCGAAATCGCGCGCGCCAAAAAATTGGAATCAAAGTTCGGGGAACGATTGGATTACTTTTGCGATTTTATGGGAAGTCTTCTCTACGTTCTCGCTCTCGGGTTGGGGCTTCATCGTTCGATTGAAGGAATTGTGTGTGCTGGTCTGATTACGGCCAACGAGTGGCTCCTACGAGCTGGCAAGAACCAAACGTCGGTTGCTTCGTCCACATTGCGTGAGTCGTTTTACGCGAGACACCGTGGAATGATCGGGCATTCCGGTTTGCTCAATCTCGGCGAACGATTTGTGTGGTGGCTCTTTCAACTGACTAAACGTGACATGGCTGTCGTCGTTTTTCTTATGCTTGCGTTACTCGGCCTGGCCGAGTGGATCCTTCATCTTTGGATGATTGTTGCCGGTGCGAGCCTGGTTCTCAGCGCGATTGCCGCGATCAGGGCGGGCAGTGGCCGTGAGGATATCGTGACGCGCGAGCCGCGATCGTAATTGCGTCTGGGCGCACGTCAGCATTTCGGGCGTGTCCACGTCCTGCCACCAGGCATCTCCAATATCGACGGCGCGGGCTTTGTCCTCCGATGCCATCAATCGGACTCCGTCAGCAAGACTGCAATCTCCGTCACGTTTTACTCGCTCGAGGTAATCGAAAATGTCTAGTGGGCAGACAAAAAGACCGGTATCGATTCCATCGTAAACCGTTAAATCTTTTCCGATCTTGAGAATTCGATCCCCCTGCGTCTGGACTTTCATCGCGTCATCGACATCGAAAATCGAATCCAGCTTTCGGTCGAGCGCGAGATTGAGTTGGTCGAGGACCGCGTTACGGAGCAGAAGACCAACAATTGATTGATCAAACAAATGGTCGCTCATGGCCAAAAGAAATGGCGACGTTAGCTCATTTGCCGCTGCGAGGAGAGAAATGCCGTTTTGTTTTTGCCAATTGGGATTCTCGATGAAGCAGGGTTCAAGCTCGGCCGGAATCAACTGTTTGACTGCTGCGATGAGACGACCGCTTTGGTAACCAACGATAAAATTCGCCTTTTTGATTCCCGCGCGGATCAGAGCATCTATCGTATAGCAAATCAACGGACGGCCAAGGACTGGGACGAACGGCTTGAGGAGGGTTTTATCGAAACCGCGCAGACGCGAACCCTCGCCCGCCATCAAGATCACTGCCTCAGAGATAGCAGTCATAGACGATAATACCTTCTGAGTCCCCAAATTCGGACGGGCTGCGGAAGAAATCGGAAAATTAACGGCGCAATTTTTGATTGGAACGCATCGCCAACCGTTACCCGGGGCGGTGGACGAACAGCGTTGATCAATCTGAGAACATGCCACGCGACGAGATCCGGGGTTGGCGCGTTTTTCATGTTGCGCTCGACGACTTCCCATGTCCTGGCGATTTTTGCGTCGTAGCGCCGATCTGCCTTGGTGCTCTTAATCACGCTGTGGTTGAATTGCGTGCAAATATCGCCCGGCTGAAGATCGACAACGTACACGCGCGAATCAGCCAACTCGAGCTGGATTGACATGGTGAAGGATGCCATGGCTGCTTTCGCAGCGTTGTAAGCCGCCATGAACGGCACTGGAAGCCGGGAAGCTAGCGAAGTGACGTTAATGATCAAACCTTCTCCGCGCGTCTGCATGCCGCGCAATGCGAGCCGCATCAATTGGATTTGGCCGAAAACGAGAATCTGAAACTGGCTCGCAATCGTTTCCATGGGAACGATCTCAGCGGGCCCAAAGTGACCGGCCCCGGCGTTGTTGATCAAAACGTCGAAGTAGCCGGCTTCGGTGAGCGCGGCATTGAATGCCTCCTCGACGCAAAGCGGATCGCCCAGATCGAGGCGGACCGGATGCCATCCCGGCATTTTTGAGATGCGTTCCAAATCGCGCGATGTGCCCCAAACTTCGTGACCTTGAGCGACGAGTAACTTCGCAGTGGCCAGACCAATGCCCGAGCTCGCGCCGGTAAGAAAAACTTTTCTCACGATTTGGAAAATGGTTTTGTGTCGCACGGCGCATTGCGCGTTGCTACCGCATTGATTCCTATTTTAACTATCGTCCGGATGCAAGGGTTCCTGCGTAGCAATCTCATTATTGTGCGAGTCGTGTTAAAGATTCGTCCAACCTAAGGAGGTCGATCTTGTCGCAATCGGGCTGCTGATTTTGACTGTTCTTGCCACCTTGAGTGCGCTGGGTCTTAAGCGTCTGCTTCCCGCCGCCAGAAAACATCGCCGACAAGTCCGTTTCATCCGTGAAACTTTGGCAAGCAGCGGGAAACCAGATTGTCGCCGTGTCATTGCTTCACTTTCGACGGTGCCCGACCGGATCGACAATTTGAGGCCGACGATTCGATCCCTTCTAAAGCAAACGCGGCCGCCGGATGAGATTGTGCTGGCCATCCCGGAATTTTCGGTTCGCGAGCGGCGGCCTTATGTCGTGCCGAAACATATTTCCCGCTTGCCGCGGGTGCGTGTTTTGCGTTGCCGGGAGGATTGGGGGCCGGCAACGAAGTTTATCGCCGCGATTCAGGACGAGCTGGCAATGGGGCGGGAGAATACGTTGATCATGGTGGTAGACGACGATCGGCTTTACCCGCGAGATGCGCTCGAAACGTATCGCCATTACAACGAGCAATTACCTGACGCGGCTCTTTGTTTTCGCGGTGCAGCAATGCCGCGAAATCTGGATTGGCGTAACGCCGAGATGATTCGCGCGAGCGAGCTTCGCGAGCCGCAACCCGCAGCGGTAATTACAGGGTGCGGAAGTTACTTAATCCAACCGAGGTTCTTCGACGAATCGCTCTGGGATTATTCCCAAGCGCCGCAGGGAGCATTTTACATGGACGATATTTGGATCAGTGGGTGTCTCACTCGTCGCAACGTGAAGAGATACGTTGTGCCGGCATCGGCCATCATGAGGAGTGTGTTTCGGCAGCGGCGGACCTTATCGCTGTACGATGTTCCTAACGGCCGTCAATACAACAACAACGAAACGATCGCATTTTTCGGGAAGACTTGGGACGTCTTCGCGTCGCATTAAGTAGGTTCGTCCCTGCGATGGGTATGGTGCCGCAACCACTGAACACCGAAGACTGCCAGGAATGCTGCAGCGCTGGTGACTTGTCCGACAATTCCGCCCAGGAATGCGCGGCAGACAAGCGCAGGAACAAGCGCGATCCCTGCGGCGATCAGCGGCGGACGAATATCGCTCCACGAGTCTTTCCAGCGAAACACCCATCGCAGCGTTGCGTAGCGTAGGATGCCTTGGACGATATAGGTCAAAAGAATGCCGAATGCCGCGCCCATTACACCGAACCGCGGAATTAACCAGAGAAGCCCGCCAAAGGCGACGGCGCAGGTGATCGAGGAATGCAGAAGATTCAAGCGTGGCCGTTGCACCATGATTACCGTTTCGCCCAATGCGACAAAGGCATTGATTGCACTGGCGAGAGCGACGATGCCAAGCCAAACACCACCTTGCCGAAATGCTGGACCGAAGATGAGCAGAATCGTGCCGCCGGCGAGCGACATCACTGCTACGAGCGGCAACAAGATCCACAGCATCCATTCAGCAAGGCGAGCGTAAGTCGCCGCGGCGCGGCCGTGGTCGCCGGTCGCGGTCATGCCGGCCACGACCGGTGCGAAAATGGGGTTGAAAGCCTGGTTGACCTTTCGCAGGCCGTTCGCGGTATCGAGGACTGCGCCGTAAACACCCACGGTTGTAAGCGTCACGCCGGGCGCACGCCCAACAAAATATCCGAGAAGGATGAGATCCAGTCGCGCAATAAACGCATTGATTAACTGATAAGCGCTGATTGGAGCGGAATAGCCGATTAATTGCCGCGCTTCTGCAACATGTGACCCAACATGTCGATCTTCGGAAGCGCGCTGAAAAAGTTTGGCAGCGAGCGCGAGCGCAACAAGCCCGGATGCCGCCGTGCCAATGATTGCAGCCAGCTCGGGCGCAAAGGTTTTCAATCCGATAATAAATACAACCAAAAATGCCAGCGTTGTTGCAATCGGTTCGGTTATTCCGCGCGAAAAGATATCGTGCCGCATCACTTTCATGCCGCGCGAAACCGAAGTGCTGATGCGGTACAACGCCAGGCCCGGCATGGCGCAAAGAACAACCGCGAGCGCGGAAACCATCTCAGGCTGGATATGCAGATGATGGTGAAACAGCCGAATTGCGGCGATCGCAAGGACAGCCACAACCGCGGATTGCGCGACCCCAAGAACCACGGCGACTCGAAAGAGGGCACGGCTGCGCGCATGGTCTCCGACCGCCTCCGAACGCGCTATGAATGTAGTGATCGCATTGTCGAGACCAAGAACACCGATCTTGCTGATGATGTCAGTGACCGACCAGGCAACGGAGAATATGCCGAGCGCCGCCGGCCCGAGCATCCGGGCGACGAGAAATGTGAAGATGCCGCGGAAATTCGACGCCAACATCGCGATGGTGTTCAAGAAGGCGCCGCGTTTTAGCTCCACCCCGGTATGGTCTACGCGCGCCGGGGCATCCGTTGGCGGCGGCGGGACCTCCAGCGTACCTTCCGTCGTGCTCACTGACTTGGGCTGCTGCCATTCTCCGGTGAATTGATTTGACGCGAAGGAGTTGACCCAATTGCTCTGTCCTGCATTTCGCGAATCCGGTCACAGGCTTGGGCGATTTCTATATTATATGTCATGGGAACAAGCGCCTCGATTCACGCTTCGCCGAAATACGCTCGACGTAACGGAGCTCAAAACTAACCTTCGCCCTCATATTATTCTCGACGCTACAATCGAGTGCACGAGGCCGCCAAAATTTTTTCGCCAAGTGTTTTGGTCACGCATCAGCGGGTTGTGGCAGCCTTTATTGCGTCGAGAGGAGATTCTCGCTACACTTAGGGTCCGTTCCGCCCAAACTGCATGAGCATTCCAGCGATCACGTGTGAACGGAAAACGGCGAAAGCAACTCTCCTATTTTTCAGCATAAAATCGCGAAAAGACCATCTTTTGCCCGAGCTAGAAATTTTCGCAAGAATTGACCATCTTAGGAGGGCCGGAGAATGGATCTCCCGGTAGGCATTTCAACTTTGCAACGCACCGATCGCTGGATTGGTGCGCCGCTTTGCGCCATTTTAACCCTTCTCAGAAAAATCTTTGAATCCGCGGGGCCGCCAGGGCCGCGCCAAGTTCGACGCATTCTCTTCGTCAAGTTCGCAGAGCAGGGCTCAACCGTTCTCGCTTATCCCGCAATTCGTCGTGCGATCGAAATAGTCGGACGTGAAAACGTTTACTTCGTCGTATTCGAAGACAATCGATTCATTCTCGACGTGATGGAAATCATTCCCGAGGAAAATGTGATAACGATCGCAACGCAGAGTCCTTTCGGGCTCGCGCTTAGTGCGCTGCAAGCAGTGCTTCGGATCCGGAAAATCCGCATAGACGCGGTTATTGATATGGAATTCCTGACGCGCTTCTCCGCGATGCTGACGTTCACCTCCGGGGCCAAATCACGCGTGGGTTTTCATACTTTTTTTGGCGACGGACCGTACCGCGGCGACTTAATGACACATCGGCTTTTGTACAATCCTCATCTTCACATAAGTGAGATGTTCGAAGCCATGGTTGAAGCATTGACCCGCGATCCGGCCGTGCTCCCGACGTTCGACTTTACGCCTGCTGCAAACCAGACACTCCCAAGATTTCGGCCCTCCCTGTCCGAAGTTGCTGAAATCAATGCCCTGCTACAGCGAGAAAATCCTCGCATCGGTTCTGCGCCCCTCATCCTGCTCAACCCGAACGCAAGCGACTTGCTGCCGCTGAGGCGTTGGCCAGCGCTGCGTTATGTCGAACTTGCACGGCGGCTGCTCGAACGTTACCCGGACTTGTTTATTGGGTTTACCGGTGCGCCGGCCGAAGCCGCTCCCAATAACCAGCTTGCAGACGAAGTTGGTTCAAACCGCGTCATCGCGCTTGCGGGAAAAACGACTCTGCGGCAAGTGCTCGTGCTTTACACGCGCAGTGAGATTTTGGTGACGAATGACAGTGGCCCGGCTCATTTTGCCTCGATGACGCCGATTCACGTCGTCACCTTGTTCGGGCCGGAGACACCGGCGCTATTTGCTGCGCGATCGCCAGACGCGACCGCCTTGTGGGCCGGCATCGCGTGCAGTCCGTGCGTCAACGCGTACAACAACCGGCAATCGGTCTGCCGCAACAATATCTGCATGCAAGCAATCACAGTGGATGATGTTTTTGAAAAAGTTACGCACATTCACGATTCTCTTAAGAGGAGCGCATCCGGAAATTAATCTGCCGAATGATGGGTGTGCCAACTCATAGGTCGCGCCAATTTCGCTTCGCCGCGCTTGGGATAATCCTCCTCACGGTCGCGATTCGCCTTCCGTCTCTTTTGCATCCCCAGCCAATTGACAGTGAAGCAATGTACTCCGTCGTGGCGAACGAGATCGTTGACGGGGGGCGGCCTTACATTGACGCGATAGAGCGCAAGCCGCCACTTCTCTTCTGGACGTATGCCGCAGTATTTAAAGTAGCAGGCGAGTTCAATTGGAAAGCACTTCATATAGTAGCACTCGTGTGGACGCTATGCGCGATGGCCGGTCTCTATGTGATCGGCCGCGAGTTGTTTGATCGCAATACCGGTTTGAGTGCTGCCCTTTTCTACGGTGTTTTCCAACACGGGTGGACGTGGAAGAACCTCACATTCGACGGCGAGATGCTAATGAATCTCCCTATCATCTGGTCGTGGGCAATCGCGTTCCGTGCCAGTTCGTCGCGACTGCGACCCGAACTCTTTCTAGCAGGTGCGCTCTTAGGCGCGGCCTTTTTGCTCAAACAACCGGCCGCGATAGCAGCAGTCCCCCTCGGCATCTATCTACTCCTCCCGAGCTATCGAACCAGCCGCAGCTTGACGCGAACGAATTCGATCATTCAGGCAGCTATGCTCACGCTAGGATTTTTCGCAGCCCTCGGTCTGGTGACGATTGTACTTTGGAAGCAAGGCATTCTCCATGAGGCGTTCTACTGGACAATTGCCGATCATGACGTGCCGCATGTGTTCTGGCAGAAGGGAATCGTGATTACGCTGGTTTTCCTCGGGGTCTGTTTGCCTCTGGTAATCGGGGCGATAATGGCGTGCCAGGATAAGAGTGGGATTTGGGCTGGAAGGACGGCAGAACGAACAGCGCTTTTCGGGCTGCTTGCCGCCTCGGCGATCGGCGCTGCAGCCGGCGCTCGCTTTTACCCTCACTACTACGTCCAATTGATCCCTCCCCTCGCACTGCTCGCGGCACCGTACTACGCACGACTTTGGTCCCGGACGATACAGCCGCCCCACTGGCTATTACGACCTGCGGTGACGTACGCGTGGCTGAGTCTCACGGTTATTGCCTTCTCAATCGAACACTGGACGGGGCTGGGTCAGCGACGGGTCCCGTCTGAGGCGGGACGATATTTGTTCGCGCATTCGAGCCCAGACGATAGAATTTTCGTCTGGGGTCAGTCTGCGAAAACCTATCTGGATGCTCACAGACGTCCAGCCTCTCGTTACATCACAACGTTTCCCCTCACTGGCAACATTTTCGGAGGGCCCCTCCCTAGTGTTGACACGCGCAACCGAATCGTTCCGGGCTCGTGGGAAACCCTCCTGCAGGATTTTGCCAAACATCCGCCTGCATATATCATCGATCTTTACTCCGGACC
>Ga0193719_10000772_pt1 | contig 12291 bp, 7 predicted proteins | sample U2a2metaG_FD_160103 | JGI IMG/M metagenome (GOLD analysis project Ga0193719, IMG submission 160103) | Soil microbial communities from a riparian zone of the East river system, Colorado, United States - U2a2 | ecosystem: Environmental > Terrestrial > Soil > Riparian zone | place: USA: East River... | reverse complement strand
GCTTTCTCATAGTGACTGCGTACCCGGCAGAGCTTATGCCGTTCCTGCTCTGAGGGGAGGAATGCTGCGGCCAATCGCGGCCGCGACCGCGCGAAGCTCTCCCACGAGCTGTGTGAACTGATCCGGGTAAAGCGACTGCGCGCCATCCGACAGTGCGCGATCGGGCTCCGGGTGCATTTCGATGATCACTCCGTCCGCGCCGGCGGCGACCGCTGCGCGCGCCATCGGAATGACTTTATCTCGCAGTCCGGTACCATGGCTCGGATCGGCAATGATCGGCAGATGCGAAAGACGGTGCACGATCGGAATCGCGGTCAGATCGAGCATGTTGCGCGCAGCGGGATCGAAGCTCCGCACTCCCCGCTCGCACAGGATCACGTTCTCATTTCCTTCGGCCAGAATGTACTCGGCGCTCAGGAGCAGGTCATTGATGGTCGCCGCCATTCCCCGCTTCAGCAGCACCGGCTTTTTCATCCTTCCGACTGTCTTGAGCAGCGAATAGTTCTGCATGTTGCGCGCGCCGATCTGGATGCAGTCGGCGACTTCGGCAACGATCTGCGCACCTTCGGAATCCATCGCCTCCGTGACGATCGGCAGGCCCGTCGCCTTGCGCGCAAGCGCGAGCAGGTCGAGTCCCTTTTTGCCTAGCCCCTGGAAGGAGTACGGGGAGCTGCGCGGCTTGAACGCTCCGCCACGAAGAGCCGTTCCACCGGCTGCTTTTACGATGCGCGCCGCCGCGAGTATCTGCTCCTCCGATTCGACGGAGCACGGACCTCCTATCACGACGACGTTGTCGCCGCCGACCGTGACACCGGGTGCGATCTCGACAACCGTGTTCTCCGACCGCCACTCGCGCGAGACCTGCTTGTAGGGCTGCGTGACGTGAATGATCTGCGCCACTCCGGGCAGCGCCTCGATCCGGGACGCATCGACGCGCCCATCATTGCCGACGAGACCGACGGCCGTGCGCTGAGCGCCGGGCATCGGTCTCGCCTCGTAGCCCATCTCCTGAATGATACTGACAACGCGATCGACGTCTTTCGCCGTCGCGTCGTGCGCCATGACGACTAACATTTTACGCTATGACTGAGGCTGTGTCGGCGGCTTCGGCGGGCTCGTCGTGCAGCTGTGGTGTGTGCGCGGGATGCTCCGGGCTAATCGTCTCGTCGACTGTCCTGCCGCGCATGCGGACGCTCACCAGCGACGATACGCCGGGCTCCTGCATGGTGACGCCGTACACTGCGTCGGCGGCTTCGGTGGTCGTGCGCGGGTTGTGCGTGATCACGATGAACTGGGTTTTGGTCTTGAAGCGATTGAGCATGCGCACGAAGTGTCCAATGTTCTGGTCGTCGAGCGGCGCGTCGACTTCGTCGAGCAGGCAGAACGGGCTCGGCTTGGTGAGGAATATTCCGAACAGGAGCGAGAGCGCGACGAGCGCCTTCTCTCCGCTGGAGAGCAGGTGAATTCTCTGCGTGCGCTTGCCACGCGGAGAAGCGTGGATCTCGATGTCTCCCTCGAGCGGGCTCTCCGCGTTTTCCAGGCGCAGATCGCACTCGCCGCCGCCGAACAGCGTCATGAAGATGTTGCGGAAGTTCTCGCGCACCTGGACGAACGTCTGGAGGAAAAGGTCGCGGGCCGTGCTGTCGATCTCCCGGATCGCCTGCTGGAGTGAGGTCTTGGCCGAGTTGAGGTCGTCGCGCTGGGCGGTGAGAAAGCTCAGACGCTTCGTCTCTTCCTCGTGCTCTTCGATCGCCAGCGGGTTGACGGGGCCGAGTGCGTCCAGTTGCTCGCGGACGAGCGCCGCCTCGGCGCGGAGTGTGTCATCATCCAGCTCCAGCGATTCCGCGCCAGCGAGCAGTTCGTCGACCGGCTTTTTCCACTCCGCTTCCAGTCGTTCGCGAATCGCGGCGCGGCGTCCCGACAGCTCGGTGTAACGAAGCTCCGCCGCGTGCAGCTCTTCGCTCAGCGCCGATGAGTTACGGCGCATCTCGACCAGACCATGTTCTTCGTTCGTAAGGCGCTCGTCCACATCACGTACCGACCGCTCCGCATCGGCCAGCTTCTGCTCTGCGTCCTCGAGCGTCGCCAGTCGCGCGTCGAGGTCGCTCTGCCACTGGGAGATTTGTTCGGTGAGCTGGCTATCCGCGCTCGATAGTGTGGTGAGCTCGAGCTGGAGAGATTCGACGCGGCCCGTGGCCGACGCGAACTCCTCACTTAGATGACGCTCGCGGTCCGACGCGACTTCGAGTTGTGCCTGAGCCTGAGCACGTCGGATCTGGCTCGCGGTCCGCTGTTCCCGCGCTTCATCCTGCGTACGTTCGGCGCTCGAGAGCATCTCGCGCGCGGCCACTACCGCGGCTTCGCGCTCCGTGATCCTGGCTTCGATTTCGAGCACGGTCGTCGCGACGGATTCGATTCGCGTGATCGTGCCAGAGACGCGCTCCGCAAGTCTTTCGATCAACGCGCGGGCTTCCGCAGCTTCCCGTGCGGCACGCTGGTGCTGGCGGGCGAGCGAGGCGGAGCGATCGGCCGCGTCGGCGTTGGCGCGCGCCGCCTGTGAGGCAGCCTCCTGCGCGACGATCGCTGCCCGCTCGGCCGAAGCGAGGGCCGCACGCTCCGACTCCGCCGCCGCGGTAGCGCTGTGTCGGGCGGCCGCACTGTTTACGACGGCTTGCTTCAGCTCCGTGATCTCGGCGCGGCGGCGGAGAGGTCCGGGTCCGGACTCGGCTGCCGGCAGCCAGATCGCACCACGAGCGTCTACAAACGCAGTTCCGCTTTCCATCGAGGTCACGCGCCCGAGCAGGGAGCGCACCCAGCCGCTCGCGGGCAAAGTCGACTCGACGAGCGCGGCGAGACCCGAGGCACCGTCTTGAATCTCGGGCGCTTCGCCGGTATCGGAATTGACGGGCAGCAGCAGCAGTGGTCCCGGCGCGGTTGAGGCGTGCCACGCGCGTACGGCCTCAGCCACGGCTCTGTCGCGAATGAGAACGGCGTTTACCGTCGGTCCCAGGAACCGCTCTACGAGCCCAGCCGAGCTGGCATCAGCGCTGATGAAATCGCTGAGCGGGCCAAGGATTGCGCCTTCGCCGAAAATTCCGCGTTCCTTGAGCAGACGCGCTGCCGCCGGTGCCAGGCCGACACGCTCTCGCTCCAGTCCCTCGAGCGCATTGAGCTTCGCGCTCAGTGCAGTGTGCAGCTCCTCCGCGCGCAGAAGCTCGGAGCGGGCCGCGCTCTCGCGCTCGCGCGCGTGGTGGAGAGAATCGCGCGCATCGTCGGCTGTACCGGTCGTATCAGCAACGCGCGTCGCGGCGATAGCGGCCGCATCTTCCGCCGTCGCCAGATCTCTGCGCGCGGCCTCGGCAGCGTCGAAAAGCTGCGTCTGCTCGGTCTCGAGGATTGCTCTCCTCACGGTGAGCTCGTCGCGCTCGCGCTCCGCGCTCTGATGATCGAGATCGGCGCGGTGCAGCTCCTCGCGCAGCTCGCGCAGCGCGCGCTCACCCTGTTCGAGATTGAAGCGCGCGGCACTGAGACCCGCGCGCACTTCCTCTTCGCGCCGCGCGTGAGCGCCCAGGGCGTCGTCCGCGGTCTGGAGTGCGGTCTGGAGTGCGGTGAGCTCCGCGGACGCCCGCTCCAACTCACCACTCACGCGACCCGCGATCGCGTCGCCTTCGCGGCGCTCTTCCTCGGCGCGCTCGCGCCGGGACATGGCGTTGCGCAGTCTCTCCTCGGCAACAGCTATTTCGCCCCGCAGCTGCTGCGTGCTCTCGCGTTGGTCGGAGACCAGCCTTGCCAGCTCTGTGCGGCGCGCTTCGCCGCTGGTTCTCTCGCTCAGCGCCGCATCGCGTGAGGCTTCCGCGTTGCGAAGGCGCTCTTCCTCGACGGGGACTTCGGTGCGAAGCACCGTCACGCGCTTCTCGAGACGCGCGAGCTCGCCACGCCACGCATCCATCTCGCGCGACGCGTGAGCAACCTCGAGCGTGAAGCGACGCGCCATCAGCTCGGTGTAGCGCTCAGCGCGCTTTCTCTGCCGCGACAGCGAGCGCACCTGGCTCTGCACTTCGCCAATCAGATCGTCGATGCGGCCGAGATCCGTCGCAGTCTCCTCGAGACGTCGTTCGGCGCTGCGCTTGCGGTCGCGATACAGACCCACTCCCGCGGCCTCCTCGAACAACTCTCTCCGATCGTCCGGCCGGTCGCTCAGCAGAGCGTCGACCATCCTCGCTTCGATCACGACACCCGAGTCGGCACCGAGTCCCGTGCCGCGTACCATGTCGTGCACATCACGAAGACGACACGCCGCTCCGTTGAGGAAATAATCGCTTTCGCCCGACCGGCTCAGACGTCTGGTGATGACGACTTCACGGAACGGGATGTCGAGCGCGCCGTCGTCGTTCTCGAAATGCAGCGAGACTTCCGCCAGGTTGACGGCCCGTCGCGCGGACGACCCCTGGAAAATCACTTCCTCCATCTTGGCGCCGCGAAGAGTCTTCGCGCGCTGCTCGCCGAGCACCCACCGCACCGCGTCGGAGACGTTGGATTTTCCGCAGCCGTTCGGACCGACGATCGCCGTCACGCCCGCCTCGAATACCATCTCGGTGTGATCAGCGAAGGACTTGAATCCGTGAATCTCGAGCTTCGATAAACGCACTAAGGCGCACTCCCGGTTCGGTAAACGAGTACGGGTTTCAAACCCGCACCGCGTAGTGTCCTGATCAACTCGGCCGACTGGTCGGCCCTGGAGAAGGCGCCTGCGTAGATCAGCGCGCCTCCGTCGTTCTGCATCAAAGCGTAGACCGCCAGACCGCGAGCCGTATACTTGTCGACGGCCCCGCGAACCGCATCGACAATGCCGCCTTGCGTCGGCACGCTGTCGACGATGAGGGCCAATGGCGCCGTCGTAACGCTACCCGCGGAGTCCCTGAGGACGCCAGAGTTCCGCAACGCGCGCAGCAGCGAGTCAGCCTGATCTCTCCTGGTGTAGGCACCAGCTGTCACCTTGTACCATTTCGATCGCTCCAGGTCAATTGCGACGGGCGACACGGCGGCTGCTGGAAGTGCCGCGCCATTTTTCCTGACGAACAAGTTAGCACCTTCAGCGGTGTTTGCGACTAGCAGTTCCACCGTGAAAGCTGCCGCTGAAGCGGAATCATTGACATTTGCGGGCGGAGCGACATAGAGAGTTTCCGGGGGCGGTCGCGGCGGAGGCGGTGTAGGAGCAGGCGCAGGAGCTGGGGGCGCCTTCGCCACAACGCGCGCCGGCTGACGCGCGGACTGTCCAACGCGGGCCAACACGAGAGCCAGTCCCAACGATGCGATCAACACCAGCGCGATGGCTCCGAGCGCGGGATAGAACCATCGATGTTGCTTCCAGCTCGCCGCGCGCGCGCTGATCCTGTGGAGCGGAATTTTTAGCGTTGGCGTGGGGGATGCGACTCGCGCGAGCACGAGCGCGGTTGGCGCGGCGGGGAGATCAGCATCCTTGACCAGCACTGCTCCGTCAAGCTTGTCGATGAGATCGCCCAGTCCTTTTGAATCCCAGGGCGCGACGAGAAGAAGGAGCGCGCCGACCTCGCCGAAACCAGCGGCCACTCTCGTCCACCTGGCGCTGCGGAGGATCTCCTCGTCTATATGGGGATCGGTCCCGCTCGGCATCACGTACAGATTCTCGGTTCCTTCAACCGCGTAGCCGATCTTGTTGAGCGACACGCCGTAGAGAAAGCTGTCGGTGATGCCGTGGGGATCCTCGTCCCTGACGAGAGAGCGCAGAGAAGGGTTGTCTCCGATCAGGTCCCCGACGACCACGCGTCTATGCGTTGCCTCAGCGCGGGCGATACCGAGCGCTACGTGGGCTGCGGCAACATGATCGGAGGAGGTGACTACTACCGCGAAATAACTGCCGAACAGTGATGCGATTTGCCTTCCGGCGTCTTCCCATGCTACTGGACGTCCGCCGGAGACACGCGAGTTCAAGGGGAGCCCTCGTAGATCCAGTACTCCCGCTTGGAGGCGCGGCCGATCCTGTCGGCCTCCTCCCTTGTCGCGAACGGTCCCATGACAACACGGAATATTTGCGCGCCGGCGGTGGTCGTGGAGACAACGTGGGCTGCATTCCCACCGACCTTGATGGTGTTCGCGAGCAGCTGCGCCTTGTCCTCGGTAAGGAGGGCCGCGAACGAGACCGTGAATCCGGCCGAAGCAGGCTTCGTCACCGGAGGAACAACAGCCGCAGCCGTGTCGTGCGTAGTGGGCGAGTTCGCAATCGCGCCCGTGGAGCTCGCCGATAGCGAGTCGTTCGGCGCACCCTCACCGGGAAAAGTTACGGGCTGGTCGAGTCCCTGCGGTCGGGGACGGAATCCGTCCCAGGCGAAGAAGTACCAAAAATCCTTCGCTCCTCCCGCTACGGTCGATCGGATGTCGAGCTTTTCGGGATCGACGAAGGTGACATCCTTCGCATTGAGCAGGGCGAGCCTCCCATCGGGAGTAATTGCCGGGAGATCCGTCTCCCAGCGCGTCGGGACTGCGCCGACTAGCCTGTTCGTTCCGATCGCAATTACCCAGGCGGAATCAACCTTCGGAAATCGGGCGAGAAGATAACGGCCGAGCGCGTCCATCCGGAGATCCGGTGGCGGGGCGGGGAGCACCACACCCATCGCGACGTTGCCCGAATAGCGATCGACGATCGAGATGCCGCTGTCGGCGGCGGTCGCGACATAGATTCTGTCTCCGCTCGGAGTGGGTGCCAACGCGCGCACCGTGCTCTCGAGGTGAATAGAACCCACGGGCGATAGATCCTTGGCTTTCACGCCCACGAGTCCGCTGTCCACCGTGAAATAGATTCGGTCCCCCACCTGTGTTCTGACGGCCCGCCCGGAAAGGGGCAGCACAGTACTGTCCTGAACGACGTCGTCGGGCGGACGCACCCTCCACACGAGCGTCCGCCCGCCCTTGTTGGCGGTGACGATCAGCTCGCCATTGGGCTGCGCGAAAACGGCGCGTGCCGGCACGGGCGGTTTGAAATGCCAATCACCGGTCGTCGGATTCAACCGGACGATCTCGCCTCTGGTATTGACGCCGAAAATGTCGCTGCCGTTCGCGGAAGATAGCGAGGTCAGCTTCGCACGGGACGCCTTAGTAACGTCAGTCTCTCTCAAGTCGAGGCGCCCCGGAAATCCTTTCGCGTCGACGTACGCAATCGTACCGCCGTCCTGATCGAACGCGAGCACGCGATCCAGTGGCGGAATTTCATCGACCGTCCAGACCGCCGAATCGAGCTTTGGGTAGGCGTAGACGTGCCCGGTGCCTCCTCCGCGTGGAACGCGGAGGAGGAGCGGGTCAGGCCCGTGTGGCTCGGCTATCTGTGGGGTCGTGCTGTCAGGCGCTGCCCTGTCTTTAGTACAGGCTGCACAGAGCAGCGCCAGCAGTAGGAGGCGGCGCAACGGTTAGTAGCTCGCTCCCAACGAGAAAGTCCAGTTCGGCTTGCGTCCGGTTTCCAGCGGCCGAGCGTAATCCCAGCGCAGAATCGCGAGGTTGAACAGATTCACGCGCAACCCGGCGCCCCAGCTCGTGAGTGGATAGCGATTGAGGTCGAAGTTGTTGTTCTCAGGCGCGCGACCGAGGTGCGGAGTTTGAAATTTGCTCCACGCCAGACCGGCGTCGTAGAAGATGAGCCCATCGAGGGGCGGCAGCCCAAAATTGCTCCCGACATCGAACCGGCGGATTATCGGGAAACGCAGCTCGGCATTGGCGACTGCCACTCTGCTGCCGGCAAGCTGCGCATTGCTGCACGTAGATTGGCCGGCGCCGATGATCGAAGTACAGTCGACGAAGTTGAAGTTTGCCCGGTCGTAGCCGCGGACGAAATCGGGCCGGCCAATGTACTTCGGGAAGAAGCCCTCATCGGGGCCCACCGAGACGGAGCTAAGGAACCGCGTCGCGAAGGTCAGTGTGTTGAAGATGATCGGATCGTACCGGCGGTAGTCGACCAGGAAATCACTGAAGGTCAGCTTGCCGGCGCTCTGCGACGCCTGGAATCGCATCCTGCGTCCTATCACCGGCCCGGTCGTGCCGAAGAGCGTATTGTCGGAAACGAACGCGACCGATGGCGTGACGTAATTGATCGTCGGCAGCGACAGCGTGTCCTTGAACTGGATATCCGTGCAATAACCGGCCTGGTTGCAATCCTGGAAAACCTGCACGAAGCCCTGGGCGATGCTATTCAGCTGAACGCCGGTCTCGACGCGTGTGAAGCGGTTGAAGGGATACTGGCCGCTGACGAAAAGATTCCGGATGACGTACCGAAGGTAGTTCGTCTGAAACCGAACGACGGTGCCTGACTGATCGAGATTACTGCTTCCGCTGAGCGGAACGTAAACCGGATCCTGAGAGACACCGGTTGTATACTGGAGGCGGTGACTCAGATTGGCGTAGCCCACGAAGGCACTCGCATCGCTCAACCGTCCGTAGACATTCCCAGCCACGGCCAGCTGATGGTTCCCGAGCAGGTCGCTGAAGACGAAAGCAGTTCCCCCGGCGAAGGTGCCATAACTCGGCGTGTACCCAATCGACGGATCGGCGATGTAGTCCGGATGGAAGGCAACGTGGTACGGGTGCTCCTTGAACCTCGTGGTGTCTGGCAGACCGAACAACGGATCTGACATGAGAACCGCGATAGTTGGCGGCAGATCCGTTACCGACTCCTGGGCGGGTAGCACCGACGACTGACGCGAGCCCGCGGGTGCACGATACGTTGACGTCGGCGCGCCGGCCCTCGGCCGCAGAGTCAGTGAATCAAACCCTGTTTTCGGTTTTGCCAGAGAATCCGCCGACGGCGCTCCAGCGGCGAGGTTTACGCCCGACGGACGGAACGCGGTTTTCTTCAGGGCTCGCGGATTGTCGATGGTCCAAATGGTATAGTCGCCCTTTTCGAAACTGGTGTAGGCGATTCTGTCCGCTCCCCTCGCCCAGCTTATCGCGGGACTGTATTCCGTGATCGCCGATACGCCGCCCAGCACGTTCGTCAGCTGGTAGTGCTGTTGATCGTTGAAGTCGAAGAGGAAAATGTTGGGGATTCCGGTGCGATCGGAGATGAACGCGAGCTGGCGCCCGTCCGGCGACCAGGCCGGATTCAGATTCAAGCCGCTCTGATTAGGGAGAACTTCGATTGCGCCTGACTGAAGGTCCAGCACGGCGATGCGCCACTTCGATACCTTGAGAACGGAAAGATTCGTCTCGGAACCGCGATCCGTGGCAAACGCGAGGCGTTTTCCATCCGGAGACCACGCGGGCTGCAGGTCGCCGTACTGGTCGTTGGTGAGTTGTCGCAGGTTCTTCCCGTCAGCGTCAACTATGTAAAGATCCGTGATGCCACCGTGCGTGCCGCTGAACGCGATCTGTCTGTCGTCCGGCGACCATACCGGGCTCCAGATTGCGTCGATGGTGGGCAAATCGATACGCGTCTTTACCGATGTCGTGGCAACGTCCATCAGGTACAGCACGTCTTTGCCCTCGCGCTGCGCCGTAAACGCGATCATGCGGCCACTGTTGGAGAACGAACTCTGAGAATAGAGAAGTCGTAGCTCCTCGAAGTTCGGATTGAGGGTGCTCTCGACGAGGCGCTTGATGCGCTTGCCGGTGCGGGCATCGGCGAGCCAGAGATCGATGAACAGCTCGCCGCGCTTGAAGCTGCCATTGGAGAGAAACGCGATCCGGTTGCCATCGCTCGAAAGAGATGGAGCGAGGAAGATCTGCCCTCCACTTTTCTTTTCGGTGAGAAGCGGCTGTGAGAAAGTGCGCGGCCGGTCGAGCACCGCGGCCTGTGGCAGGTACTTCGCGTTGACGGACTCCCGCCAGTCGTCGCTCAGCTCATGGAGGGTCAAACCGAGTTGCCGCTGGAATGCACGCGCGATTCCAACGGTACTCACATTCTGAAGAATTTCTCCGATCGCGGCGTCGCCCCAGCGCTCGCCGACGTACTCCCAGAGGGCCTCTCCGTAACGGTACGGGAAATATTTGTCGGGCCGCTCGGTCATCTGCTCGATCGATGGCAGATTGCCGTTGACCGCGGCGTCTCGCAACCACGTTGTTGTCAGGGTGTGGTTCGGACCGCTCGATAGGTACTCCGCCATACCTTCCATGAACCAGGCCGGTGGATCGATCTGGTTGAGCGTCTGGACGTTCGCCCCTGCCTTGCCGCGGGCGAATATATCGTACTGGAACTCGTGCACCATTTCGTGCGTGAGGACGTGCTCGAAGCTGCCGAGATCTCCCGTGAGAGGCAGAATCATGCGGCCCCGAGCGTACTCGGTTACGCCTCCCACTCCTTCACCCAGATCGCCCGTGACGTTGTTCTGTCCGAACTCGGCTCGCGAGGCGAAGAGAACGAGCGGTTTCTTCTCGCGGAACTGGTGATCGAGGACTTTGGAAAGCCGCGCGTACGAGCGCTCGGCCATGCGGGCCGCGTCCATCGCGCCTGCTCTCTCTTCGGGATAATAGTGAACGAGCCAGTGCTCGGTCTCGATTACCTGCCAGTTGAAGTGCTTGTACTGCACCTGGTTCATTCCGAAGTACTGCTGCGCATCGAGGCGAGTCGCGCACAGCAAGACGGCCAAGGTGGCCAGAATACGTGCCGCTTTCATTTTTTCGCTACTCCTGTGGTTCCAGCGCCACTGTTTCCGCATCGCTCCAGAGTCGTTCTATCTGGTAGAACGACCGAAGCGTCGGATGGAAGATGTGAACTACGAAATCGAAGAAATCGAGCAGCACCCAGCGGCCCTGTTGCAATCCTTCAGTATGATGCACGGTCAGTCCAGCTTTCTTCATCTCCGAGATCACGTGCTCGCCGATCGATCTCACGTGGGTATCGGAGGTCCCGCTCGCGATGACGAAGTAGTCAGTCATGTCCGTGACGCCGGCCAGGTTCAGCAGCACGACGTCGTTCGCTCTCATGTCCAGGCAAAGCTGGGCGGCGCGCTGCACTCTTTGCGCACCTTCGCGGGCGGTAACAGATGGTAAGGATGTAGCCATGCGGTTCAGTGAAGGTTCAATAGCGGCGGGAAGCGCCGCATATCTGGTATGTAGCTTATCTGTCGCGTGAAAGTTCCGTGAGGGGTTCTACGTCGCATTTCGCACGCCAATTGTAAATACGCAAAAAGACCTGGCCGCGCTGTAGGACACGCGGCCAGGTCTTGCTTCCTTTTGCGCCTACTGCTTGATGACCCAGACCTTGATCTCGGGATGGACATCCGCGTGGAGGCGGATCGGCACTCGATAGACTCCAAGTGCCCGAATCGGCTCGTGGAGGTCGATCTGCCGTTTCTCGATCTGAAATCCTTGCGCATCGAGTTGGTGCGCGATGTCCGAGGACGTCACCGAGCCGAAGAGCTTGCCCTCGTCACCGACGCGGGCTGAGAAGGTCAGCGAGACCTGCTCCAGCTTTGTCGCGAGCTCTGAGGCGGAGCCCCGCCTCGCCTCTTCAGCTTGCTCCAGGCGCTGACGCTCCTGCTCGATGCGCTTGCGGTTGCCCGCCGTAGCCTCGTACGCAAAGCCGCGCGGCAGCAGATAGTTGCGCGCATAACCGGCGGAAACCTTCACGATGTCGCCCGGATGACCGAGCTTTTCAACTGCCTGTCTGAGTATGACTTCCATTGGCGGAATTTCCCTTCGGTGATCGTTGAGAACGAGTAATTCTAGCATAAAGCGGTGCTGAACCGAACCTTCAGCCCGTTTTGGTGCGCTTGCGGATGTCGAGCCAGGTGTCACCCAAGCCCAGGGCGAGGGTAACTATCACGAAAATCTGAGGTATGAGGCTGAGGATCAGGATGTACACGTAGCGGCCACGCGCCATCCACGCCAGAACCCCGATGCCGCGAATCAGGTACAAAGTGCCGAAAAACAGCAACAGATTGTAGCCGGCATTCCTTCCGTCCGCGAACGCCGGCAGCAGGCAGAGCGTGGCCCCCACCGCGAGACCCCAGACCAGCTGATCGTTGAAGGTGAAGTCGATCAGCGGGCTGAGAGGCGGTCCGATCTGAACCGGAGACAGTCTCCGATACGCGGCCCATCCAAGCGCCAGCGCGGCGAGTGACTCCAGCGCAAGAAGCGCCGGGAGCAGCGAGGCGGCCCGCGTGGGAATCGCCCGCATCATCGCTTCGCTGTCCTCGTCCCAGTTGTCGAGTGCCGGGGCGCGTTTCGCGACTTCGCTCCACTCCGGCGTGTTTCGCCCTTCCTCGATCTTCTCGATAGTGTTCGAGACTCTCCTCGTCAGCTCCTCTCCCGCCGCGTGCTGGAATCTTG
>Ga0193719_10000771_pt1 | contig 12296 bp, 6 predicted proteins | sample U2a2metaG_FD_160103 | JGI IMG/M metagenome (GOLD analysis project Ga0193719, IMG submission 160103) | Soil microbial communities from a riparian zone of the East river system, Colorado, United States - U2a2 | ecosystem: Environmental > Terrestrial > Soil > Riparian zone | place: USA: East River... | reverse complement strand
CACCAGCAGGCGATCGGAATCCTTGCTGCGATGCTGCACCACCACGATCGGAATGGGAAAGTCCTCGGGAAGACTGCCGAGGAGCTTCGTCATCGCGGACAATCCTCCCCACGATGTCCCCACTGCAACGATCGAGTACGGCATCGCTATCTCACCTTCCGAAAAATCTTTTGTGGAGCCGCTATCTGCTCGTAGCATTCCTCGTGCGCCATGAATCGCGGCGTCTCCTTGCTGCCGAGCACCAGCACTCCGAACATGGCAAGGCTATCGTAAAACAGGCTGTGTACCTTCGACTGTAGGGTCTTGTCGAAGTAGATCAGGACGTTGCGGCAGAGGATGACGTTGAACTCGCTGAACGAGCGGTCCGTGACCAGGTTGTGCTGCGAGAACACCACATTCTTCGTCAGCGACTGATCGAACAGCGCTCCCCCGTACTTGGCCGTGTAGTACTCGGAGAACGATTTCTTGCCCCCGGCGCGCATGTAGTTATCGGTGTACTCCTGCATGCGCTCGAGCGGAAAGATTCCGGCCTTCGCCCTCTTGAGCACTACTTCGTTGATGTCGGTCGCGTAGATGCGCGAGCGGTCGTACAGCCCTTCCTCGCGCAGCAGCATCGCCATCGAATAGACCTCTTCGCCCGTCGAGCAGCCGGCGTGCCAGATGCGGATGAAGGGATAGGTGCGCAGCAACGGAACCACGTGCTCGCGGAACGCGACGTAGAAACCAGGATCCCGGAACATGGACGTGACGTTGATGGAGAGATCCAGCAGGAGCTTCTCCATCATTTCCGGCTCGTGGAGCACCCGCTCCTGGAGGGCGCTCACGCTCGCGAGTCCTTCCTCTTCGATGCGCTTCCACAGCCGGCGGCGAATCGACGCGTAGGCGTAAGCCCGGAAATCGAACCCGTAATGACGGAAGATCCCCTCCAGCAGCAGCTCGATCTCGATTCTCTCCAGATCGGGCTTGAACTCCTGCGGGCCGGGCTCCGCGCCGGTACTGGGCGCTTCCGCTATCTGTACAGCCATACTCGCAGCAGCGACAAGAGCTGCTCGGTATCGACGGGCTTGGTGATGTAGTCGGACGCTCCCGCCGCGATGCACTTCTCGCGATCACCCTTCATCGCCTTCGCCGTGAGCGCGATGATCGGCAGCGCCTTGAACTTATCCATCGCTCGTATCGCCCTTGTCGTCTCATAGCCATCCATTTCGGGCATCATGATGTCCATCAACACCGCATCGACATTAGGATCCTTCTTGAGCTGTTCGATCGCCTGCTTTCCGTTTTCGGCAAATCGCACGATCATGCCGTGATCCTCGAGCATGCTCGTCAGCGAGAAGATGTTGCGGACGTCGTCGTCCACCACGAGGATGTTCTTGCCGGCGACCACCGAGTCGGCATCGTGCAGGTGCTCGAGCATCTTCCGCTTCTGCTCAGGTAGCTTCGCCTCGATGCGGTGGAGGAAGAGCGCGGTCTCGTCGAGCAGGCGCTCGGGAGACTTTACGTCCTTCACGATGATCGTCTCCGCGTATTTCTTGATCTTCGTCTCGTCCTCCTGACTCAGCTCCTTGCCGGTGTAGATGATGATCGGAAGGTCGTGGTTGTCCGGATCCGATTTCACCTTCTCCAGAAGATCGAAACCGCTCATCTCGCCGCTATGGAGGCCGAGGTCGAGCACCATGCAGTCGAAGTGCTTCTCGTGGATCTTGGCGAGTGCTTCCTCCGCGGAGGCGACCGCGGTGATCTCGACATCATCGTGCGCGATCAGCTCTACGATGCTCTCGCGCTGCGCTTCGTTGTCCTCGACGACCAGCAGATTTTTCGGCACGGTGTCGATGAAACTCGCGATTCGGGCGAACGCCGTATCGAGCGCTTCCTTGCTGACCGGTTTGGCGAGAAAGGCAATCGCGCCCGCGTTGAGGCCCGCACGCTTCTGCTCGACGCCGGAAATTATGTGGACAGGGAGGTGCCGCGTCGCCGGATCGCGCTTGAGACGATCGAGCACTTCGAGCCCGTCCATTCCCGGCATATCGATGTCGAGAGTGATCGCATCCGGACGAACTTCGCGCGCGGCTGTAAGGCCGGCCTCGCCGTCCAGCTCGACCACCCCCTTGTAGCCCTTGTCACGCGCCATGTCGAGCAGAACCTTCGCGAAGTTCCTGTCGTTCTCGATGACGAGCACGGTGCGATCACCCTCTTCGATGTTCTCCCTATCGTCGGCGATCACCGTTTGCGGCATTGCTCGACGCTCGGGCCGATACTGCAGCGCGTCACCGGTGGGTCGGCGCCGCTGGTCCCGACTCGCCACCTGTCTGACCGGGGTGGTTCGCCGCGGCGCTGTTTCCGTAATCCGGGGCACTGGGTAGGTCGGGCGTATCGGATCGCGGTCAGGTCCGTCCTGACGCGGGATGTACCGCGCCGGAAGGAACAAGGTGAAGGTGCTGCCCTGACCTTCCGCGCTCTCGACCCTGATTTCGCCGCCCAGCAGCCGCGCAATCTCGCGGCTGATCGAAAGTCCGAGACCTGTTCCACCATATTTGCGGCTCGTGGTTCCGTCCGCCTGCTGGAACGCCTCGAAGATCAGGCGCTGTTTGTCCTTGGCAATTCCGACGCCCGTATCTGCTACGGCGAACGCAATTACTTCCGGCGATCCTTCGAGCGTCGGATTCAGGAACCGGCGCCCCTTCTCCGCGCGACGAACGGTGAGAGTGACGTCTCCCTGTTCCGTGAACTTGAACGCATTGGACAGCAGGTTCTTCAGAACCTGCTGCAGGCGCCCGCCATCGGTGAGGATGGTCGGCGGAAGATCGGCGTTCAGCTCCACGTGGAAGCCAAGTCCCTTCTGATCGGCGAGCTGGCTGAAGCTGCGATCGACGAAATCCTTGACGTCTGCCATCGCAACTTCCGTCGGATTCACATCCATCTTGCCGGCTTCGACCTTCGACAGATCGAGCACGTCGTTGATGAGATTGAGCAGATCGCTGCCTGAGGTCAGAATCGTCTGCGCAAACTCGACCTGCTTCGGGCTGAGATTGCCGTCCTTGTTCTCGCTCAACAGCCGCGCCAGGATGAGCAGGCTGTTGAGCGGAGTCCGCAGCTCGTGCGACATATTGGCGAGGAACTCCGACTTGTACTTGGAGCTCAGGGCGAGCTGCTCGGCCTTCTCCTCGAGAGCGACTCTCGCCCCCTCCACTTCCTCGTTCTTGGACTCGACCTTCCGGTTCTGCTCGGCGAGTAGCGACGCTTTTTCCTCGAGCTCCTCGTTGACCTGCTGCAGCTCCTCCTGCTGATCCTTGAGCAGCTCCTCCGAAGTCCTGAGCGTCTGGGCTTGCGCCTCGAGCTCGGCGTTTGATTTCTTCAGCTCCTCCTGCTGCGTCCGCAGCTCTTCGGACTGGCTCTGCAGCTCCAGCGTCAGGCTCTGCGACTGCTCGAGCAGCTCCGCTGTGCGCATGTTGGCGGCGATCATGTTGATCACGACGCCCACGCTCTCCGTGAACTGATCGAGGAAGAGCTGGTGGATCTGGCTGAAGGGCAGGAACGACGCGAGCTCGATCACCGCCTTCACTTCTCCCTCGAACATCACGGGGAGCACGATCACGTTGCGCGGCGTCGCCTCTCCGAGACCGGACGAGATCTGGATGTAGTCTTCCGGAACATTGGTCAGCAGAATCGGCTTCTTCTCCAGCGCCGCCTGACCGACGAGCGCTTCGCCGAGGTGAAACCGACTGGCGACGTGCTTGCGCTCCTTGTACGCGTAGCTCGCAATGAGCTTGAGCACCGGCATCTGGTTTTCGTCGTCCATGATATAGAACACGCCATGGTGGGCCGAGACGAGCGGCGTGAGCTCCGACATGATGAGCTTCGACAGTGCTTCCAGATCCTTTTGTCCCTGCATCATCCGCGAGAACTTCGCGAGGTTCGACTTCAACCAGTCCTGTTCCGAGTTCTTCTCGGTCGTGGACTTCAGGTTCACGATCATCTGGTTCAGGTTGTTCTTGAGCTCGTCCAGCTCGCCCTGAGCCTCCACCGCGATCTGTCTGCTCAAATCGCCACGAGTCACGGCGGTCGCGACGTCAGCGATCGCGCGCACCTGCAGCGTCAGACTGTTGGCCATCGCGTTCACGTTGTCGGTGAGCGCTCTCCACGTGCCGGCTGCGCCGGGAACTTCCGCCTGACCGCCCAACTTTCCCTCAGTGCCCACTTCCTTGGCCACCCGTGTGACTTCGTCCGCGAAGACGCGGAGCGAATCCACCATCGCGTTGGTGATGTTCTTGAGCTCCAGAATCTCGCCGCGCACCTCGACGGTGATCTTCTGCGAGAGGTCTCCTTTGGCAACGGCGGTTGTGACGAGCGCGATGTTTCTGATCTGGCTCGTCAGGTTTCCGGCGAGCGTATTCACGTTGTCAGTCAGGTCCTTCCACGTGCCCGCGACTCCTGGCACGTCCGCCTGTCCGCCCAGCTTTCCTTCGGTTCCTACATCGCGTGCAACGCGAGTCACCTCGGAGGAGAACGCGCTCAGCTGATCCACCATCGTGTTGATGGTGTTCTTCAGCTCGAGAATCTCGCCCTTCACGTCGACCGTCATCTTGCGCGAGAGGTCACCGCGCGCGACCGCCGTCGTGACGTCGGCGATGTTTCTCACCTGACCGGTGAGATTGCTCGCCATGAAGTTCACGTTGTCGGTGAGGTCCTTCCACGTTCCCGCGACGCCGGGCACGTTCGCCTGCCCGCCCAGTCGTCCCTCAGTTCCCACCTCGCGCGCGACGCGCGTTACCTCACCAGCGAAGACACTCAGACTGTCCACCATCGTGTTGATGGTCTGCTTGAGCTCGAGAATCTCGCCTTTCACATCGACGGTGATCTTTCGCGACAGGTCTCCCTTCGCGACCGCCGTCGTCACATCGGCGATGTTTCTGATCTGGCCAGTGAGGTTGGACGCCATCGCGTTCACGTTGTCTGTCAGGTCCTTCCAGGTACCCGCGACCCCGGGCACGCTCGCCTGGCCACCGAGTTTCCCTTCCGTTCCTACTTCTTTCGCAACACGCGTGACTTCGTCGGCGAACGCGCCGAGCTGATCGACCATGGTGTTGATCGTGTCTTTGAGCTCCGCCGTCTCACCCTTTGCTTCGACGGCGATCTTCTGCGACAGGTCTCCGCGCGCGACCGCCGTCGTAACGGCGGCAATGTTCCGCACCTGACCGGTGAGATTGCCGGCCAGAGTATTCACGTTGTCGGTTAGGTCTTTCCACGTGCCGGCGACTCCGGGAACGCTGGCCTGGCCGCCGAGTTTTCCTTCGGTGCCGACCTCGCGCGCGACGCGCGTCACCTCGGCAGCGAACGCGCTGAGCTGATCGACCATGATGTTGATCGTGTTCTTCAGCTCGAGGATTTCTCCTTTCGCTTCCGCCGTGATTTTTCTGTTCAGGTCTCCCTTGGCGACGGCCGTCGTGACGTCGGCGATGTTGCGGACCTGCCCTGTCAGGTTCGACGCCATGAAGTTCACGTTGTCCGTCAGGTCCTTCCAGGTTCCACCCACGCCCGGCACCTCCGCCTGGCCGCCGAGCTTTCCTTCGGTGCCGACTTCCTTCGCCACGCGCGTCACTTCCGAGGCGAACGCGCTCAACTGATCGACCATGATGTTGATCGTGCTCTTCAGCTCGAGGATTTCACCTTTCGCTTCCGCGGTGATCTTTCTCGACAGATCTCCCTTCGCTACCGCCGTGGTGACGTCGGCAATGTTTCTGATCTGGCCCGTGAGGCTCGATGCCATTGCGTTCACATTGTCGGTCAGATCCTTCCACGTTCCGATAACTCCAGACACGTCGGCCTGTCCGCCAAGCTTCCCTTCGGTTCCTACTTCCTTGGCGACGCGAGTCACTTCCGAAGCAAAGGTGCTCAACTGATCCACCATCGTGTTGACGGTGCTCTTCAGCTCGAGGATTTCACCGCGCGCGTCGGCGGTGATCTTCTGTGACAGGTCGCCTCTCGCCACCGCGGTTGTGACCGCGGCGATGTTTCGCACCTGGCTGGTGAGATTTCCGGCCAGAGTGTTCACGTTGTCGGTGAGATCCTTCCACGTTCCGCCGACGCCCGGCACTTCTGCCTGACCACCCAGCTTTCCCTCGGTACCGACTTCGCGGGCGACACGGGTCACTTCCGATGCGAAGGCGCTGAGCTGGTCCACCATGATGTTGATCGTGTTCTTGACCTCGAGAATCTCTCCCCGCGCATCAGCGGTGATCTTGCGCGAGAGGTCACCGCGCGCGACCGCCGTCGTGACGTCGGCGATGTTTCTCACCTGCCCGGTGAGATTGCTCGCCATGAAATTCACGTTGTCGGTGAGGTCCTTCCACGTGCCCGCGACCTGCGGCACCTGCGCCTGCCCGCCAAGGCGTCCCTCGGTGCCCACCTCGCGCGCGACGCGCGTTACTTCCACGGCGAACGTGCTCAGCTGGTCCACCATCGTGTTCACGGTGTTCTTCAGCTCGAGAATCTCGCCTTTGACATCGACGGTGATCTTCCGCGACAGGTCGCCCTTCGCGACCGCGGTCGTCACGTCAGCGATGTTTCGGATCTGACCGGTGAGGTTTCCGGCGAGCGTATTGACGTTGTCCGTCAGATCCTTCCACGTTCCAGCGACGCCAGGCACCGCGGCCTGTCCGCCGAGCTTCCCTTCGGTTCCGACCTCTCTCGCTACACGAGTCACTTCGGACGCGAACGCGCTCAGCTGATCGACCATCGTGTTGATCGTATTCTTTAGCGCGAGCGTCTCGCCGCGTGCTTCGACCGTGATCTTCTGGGAAAGATCTCCCTTGGCGACCGCGGTAGTCACGGCGGCAATGTTTCTCACCTGGCTGGTGAGATTTCCCGCGAGAGTGTTGACGTTGTCGGTCAGGTCCTTCCACGTGCCGGCGACGCCCGGTACCTCGGCCTGTCCGCCCAGCTTACCCTCGGTTCCCACTTCGCGCGCGACGCGCGTGACTTCGTTGGCGAAAGAGCCGAGCTGATCGACCATCGTGTTGACGGTAGTGCCGATACGGAGGAACTCGCCCTGCACCGCCTTGCCATCGATTTCCAGCACCATCTTCTGCCCGAGGTCTCCCTCAGCCACAGCGGTCAGCACGCGAGCCACTTCGGTCGTGGGCGAAGCGAGGTCGGTGATGAGCGTATTGACGGACTCGACGGTGGACCGCCAGCCATGGGCGACGGGACCGATGGACGCGCGATCGTTCATCTGACCCTGGCGTCCGATGGTGGTGCTGACGCGAAGCATCTCGTCGCACATCCGTTCGTTGAGCTTCGCGATTCCGTTGAACGTGTCCGCGATCTCGGCCAGCAGCGGGTCCTCGGACACAGGGAGCCGGGTCTCGAACTGGCCATCCCTCAGGTCCCGCATGGCGTTGAGCAGGCGCCGGAGGTCCACTGCCCTAATTTTTCCATCGGGCGCGAGTACACCGGATTCCTGCTCGCCGCCGCCTTTGGCGCCGGCACCGTTGCCGGCTCCTTTACCGTTTCGTCCCTTCCCGCCGTTTCTGCCGTTTTTCCGGCGCGCGCCCGCGGTATTGGAAGAGCGCTCGGTACCTTCTTCCGCGCCCGTCTCTTCCTCGATAGTGTCACCGATCTCCACGACTCTACTCCTTCATGTGTTCTTTTTTTTGGCCCCGTTCGCGGGACCTGGAGTCCCCAGTGTCGGCGCTGAGCCGTTGGGGGAACAGTTCTACTGTTCAAAAGCGGGGCCGTTTTTTGGGCGGTTGCGATCGGGTGCTATTCGGTCGTTGGGTCCAATTGGACGGGATCGCCAGAACGGATAGGACCCTCGGACAGCACTCGCGCGTACACCCGGCTCCATCCCGGATGAAGCTTCTGCGCAATCCGGATGAACTTTCCGTCGATGAACGACCCCTTTATCGTCTTGCAGGGGTCCGTGAAGGAAGCGATTTCGAGAAGAACCTCATTCCCGACTCGAAGACGCGTTCCCGGGACGACTAAGTCCCAATCGATGCCTTCGACGGTGACGTTTTCTCCGACAGTTCCGACGTCAATCGGGTGTCCTTCCACTTGAAGGGAATGGATCCGTTCCAGGGAATAAACGCAGACAGCGCGCTCGGGTCCCCCGTGGTGCTTTATGTCGTCCTGGCCGTCTCCTTCAAGCCCAAATAAGGACACAGTGGCGCCATTAACGCGTCTTTTTGGCACTCCTCCGCGAGAGACATTTATCGAGACTAACGTCCCTATTCGATGGTTGTCTAACTGAGTGCCTCGCGTATCACTTTCCGCCAACGCTACCTCCTACGGCAGGTTTTGGGGAACGAACCCCAGCAGTTTCCAATTTCTCGCTGACGAGAAAACTCACCGGGATTCCTCCGTTGCGCGAGCTCAAGCGCGGCCGAATTGTAACGCGCATTTGGCCTGCCAACACCGCATCCGATGTGAGGATCCCTAACCTCCAGCCATGCTTTGTTTTCAAAGCCGTTCCCAGGGTCGCATATAGGTCGCGTAGATCCTTGCTCTCGCCAACCCGAACGCCATAGGGCGGGTTGGTCAAAATCCAACCCTCTCCCTTTGCAACATCTTCGATCGCAGCGATGGACCCCGAAAGCGACTGCACCGAAAATCCGATATCTGCCGCAACGCCTGCTCTCGCCGCGTTGTGAATCGCAGCCGAAATGGCGCCGGTGTCGCGGTCGCCACCGCGGATATCGAGCTTGGGACTCGTCACGGAGCTCCGCGCCTTCTCGACGATACCGTTCCACAGGCCGCGATCGAAAGTAGGCCAGTTCATGAATTGAAAGTCCCGCTGCAACCCGGGCGCAATGCTACGCGCAATAAGTGCGGCTTCGATCGGAATGGTGCCCGATCCGCACATTGGATCGAGTAGCGGCGCGCCCCGCCGCCCCTCCCATCCGCTCGCCAGCACCATCGCAGCCGCCAGAGTTTCCCGAAGCGGCGCCTTCGCCACTTCCTTCCGGTATCCCCGGCGGTGCAACAGCTCTCCCGAGCTGTCCGCGCTGATCTCACACTGATCGTGCACGATGCGCACGATGAAGAGCTGAGTTGGTCCTGGGGCCGAGGCGGTGCCGGCCCCCTCGCCGGCGCTGTTCGCTCCTTCTTCTCCGTCCTCGTCATCGACGGAGCTCGCCGTTCTCAACTCGATGTTCCGCGACGCCGCTCCCGCGATCGCGGAAAGCACGCGCTCCGCGACGGCATCGGAGTGGTAGAGCTTCGACTTTCTGCAGGTGACCCGTACCTCGACTGCGCCACTCTCGGGAAGAAAATCGGACCAGGGCAATTTCTTCGAGTGCCGCTCCAACTCATAAAAGGTGCTGGCGTGGAACTGCCCGAGTCTGACCACGATGCGGCTGGCGGTGCGGAGCCAAAGATTCGCCTCGTAGATGTGCTCGAGCTCGCCGTCGAACGCGACTCCTCCGACTTCCTGCCTTCCTTTCACTCCGAGTGCCTTGAGCTCGCCCGCGGCTATCGACTCCAATCCCGGAGCAGTTGGCGCGAAGATCTGGAATCGTGAAGAAGGGGAGGGGGAGGGAGCACTCGGCATCGGTTGCTCAGCTTAGCATGTCGGCCCCGGGCTGGGTAGGTGGCGGAATACTTTGTGCCTGTACCAGCCAGAGTGTCGATACAAGTAACAAAGGAGTCGGCTCGCCAGCTCCTCCATGATCGCTTTGGGCATCAGGATTTCAGGCCTGGCCAGTGGGAGCCGCTCGCTGCCGTTCTCTCCGGCAAGGACGCGCTGGTGGTGATGCCGACGGGGAGCGGAAAATCGCTGATTTACCAGCTCCCCGCGCTGCTGCTGCCCGGTCTCACGATCATCGTCAGTCCGCTCATCGCCCTGATGAAGGATCAGCATGACAAGCTCTCCGCGCAGGGCGTGAGCTCCGTCGCGATGCATTCGCACCTCTCCACCTCCGAGACGCGAGAGGTGCACCGGCAGATCGCGGATGGCGAGGGAGAGATGCTTTACCTCACTCCAGAGCGATTCAAGGACCGTGCGTTCTTCGAGCATCTCCTCTCGCGCCCGATCAGTCTCTTCGTCATCGATGAGGCGCATTGCGTGAGCCAGTGGGGCCATGACTTCCGCCCCGACTATCTCTCGCTCGGAGGAATCTCTAAGCGGCTCGGTCGTCCGCCGGTGCTCGCTCTTACCGCCACGGCTACCGCGCACGTCCAAGCCGACATCATCCGTCAGCTGGGGATGAACGATCCACACATCACGATTACGGGATTCGCCCGCCCGAATCTTCGCTTCGAGGTCGTCCGCACCGTCAACGACCAGATCAAGGACATGACATTGCGCCACGCTCTCCGGGAATTCGAGGGCTCGGGCGTGATCTACGTCGCGACGGTGAAAGAGGCCGAGCGCCTGTACGAGATGCTGGCAGAGGACTTCAGCGTGGGACTCTACCACGGCAAGCGGCCGGCAGCTGACCGGAAGGATGTTCAGAACCGATTCATGGCGGGTGAGCTCAAGGCGATCATCGCCACCAATGCCTTCGGACTCGGAATCGACAAACAGGATCTGCGCTGGGTGATCCACTACCATTTTCCGGGTTCGATCGAAGCGTACTATCAGGAAGCCGGACGAGCAGGCCGGGACGGCCAGCCCGCCGTCTGCCGGGTGTTGTATCGCGTGGAGGACAAGCGGATACAGTCGTACTTCCTCGGCGGCAAGTATCCGGAGGTGCAGGAGGCGGCGCAGGTCGCGTTGGCGCTCGAGAAGTATCCGCTCAAGACGCCGGTGCTGCTCGACGATATCGTCGGGATCACCGGTATTCCTTCCCGAAAAGCGAAAATCGTTTTCGCGCTGCTCAAGCGTCACGGACTCGTGCGCGAGCACCGGGGCGGGAAGTGGGAACGGCTCGGCGATGATCTATGCGCGGTGGATCTGAGCGCGGATCTGCAGGACTACGAAGAGAGAAGGGCGATGGATCAGGAGAAGCTCCGCACGATGATCCAGTTCTGCCAGACCACCCAGTGCCGCACCCGCTACATCCTCGAGCACTTTGGCGAGGAGGTCGATCCCGAGTGGACCTGCCAGAACTGCGACGCGTGCGACGGCGCGGAGAATGTGGCGCTCATGGCGAGAGGGGCTTGAGACTCGGCGTCTAGAGAAAGCGCAAACCAGGCATCTACAAAACCGAAGCAGGGAGCCGTAGGCTTTGCAGCCGATCGCCAGGAGCTTGTCCCTCGGCGTTGCAGGTCAAGGCGGTGCTTCGTCTTTAGGCCATGAAAAACACACTGGCGATCAAGATCATGCGAGGCTCGTACTTCCTCTTCCTCGCCCTGATCGCCTCATTCGCACCGAAGCTGCTTGGGGCGCCGGCGAGCACCCAGGATATGGCCAATATCGCAACGGTTCTCGCTCTATTCATGCAGGGCGTGATCTGGGCCAACATCATCATCAGCTACTACCTCCATCGTTACATCGAGCTCCGCGCGGTGGATGGCAGCAGCATCACGACGTTCAAGGCGCTCGGCGCCGTTGCACGCCTTACGATCTGGCTCATCCTTGGTTTTGCCGCGCTGTACGCGCTCAACATTCCGATCAGGCCGCTTCTCACCGGCCTCGGAATCGGCGGACTCGCGATTGCGCTCGCGGTTCAGAACATCCTCGGCGACCTGTTCGCCGCCATCTCGATCGTCATCGACAAGCCATTCGTGGTCGGCGACTCGATTTCAGTCGAGAACTATCGCGGCAAGGTTGAGCACATCGGCCTCAAGACCACCCGCGTGCGGAGCGAGTCGGGGGAGATGATCATCTTCTCCAACGGCGAGCTGCTCAAGAGCAAGATCAGAAACTACTCGCGATAAAAAGGCAGCGGCCCGCGCCGGTGCACTGCACACACATCGCCCGGATGTTCTAAAGCAGTCGCGCTTCGAGCTGGAGATCGACGTTGCCCTTCAACGCTTTCGAGACCGGGCATCCCTCTTTGGTCTCCTGTGCGATCTGGTCGAATTTCACCTTGTCGATCTTGGGCACCGTCGCCTGGACGTTGAGCTTCATCGTGGTGATGGCGAAGCCGCCAGGGACAGCCTGAATCGTGCACGCCGCGGTGGTCTCGACCTTCGTGGGAGGTGTGCCGTTCTTTTCCAGTCCCGAGCTGAGCGCCATGGTGTAGCACGCGGCCTCCGCCGCCGCGAGCAGCTCTTCAGGATTCGATCCTGCTCCGCTCTCGAAGCGGGAGCTGAAGTTGTATTGGGCGCTGATCGCGCCACTCTCACCCTTGAAGCTTCCCTTTCCATTCTTGAGTCCGCCTTCCCAGGTGGCGGTCGCTTTTCTCGTTGGC
>Ga0193719_10000770_pt1 | contig 12303 bp, 11 predicted proteins | sample U2a2metaG_FD_160103 | JGI IMG/M metagenome (GOLD analysis project Ga0193719, IMG submission 160103) | Soil microbial communities from a riparian zone of the East river system, Colorado, United States - U2a2 | ecosystem: Environmental > Terrestrial > Soil > Riparian zone | place: USA: East... | reverse complement strand
TTGGCTTGCTCGATGCCTTTTTCAGTCAGCCTGCTGTCGAGATGGCCTTGACGAATCCGCGCGATATTCCACTCGGTCTCACCGTGGCGAACAAGGATAACTTGCGTACGTTGCATGCTCTCGAATTCCCGCAATCTTTGCTTACTCTCATAGCACGCGGAACAAAGTCAACCGCCAAACCCATCGCATTGCGTTTTCTTTTCGCCTGTCGTAATGCAGCTTAGGAGCCGGCAAACTCAGATGCTTTTTGTCAGAGATAGAGATATCGAAATTCACTATCAAGCGACGGGTCAGGGCACGCCGTTTCTTTTCTTCAGCGAAACCGCCTGTCCGGGCGACATCTGGAATCATTTTCAAGTGCCGGAGTTCTCGCGCGATTACACGGTCATTACGCACGATTACCGCGGCACCGGGAAATCAAGCCGGCCGACGGCACAATATTCGTGCGAGGACTTTGTCGACGACGCGGCCGCGCTGTTAGATCATTTGAATGCCGGTCCCGCGATCGCGGTCGGCCACTCGATGGGCGGGCGCGTGGCGATGCTGATGGCGCTCAAATATCCCGCCAAAGTGAAAAAGCTCATCGTCGCTTCGGTGGGTCCCGGCGCTCCCGGCGCGCCGCCGATCCCGTTTAAAATGTGCAAAGAAATGGCCGAATGGGGGTACGAAAAATATGTGCGGGAGCACACCCTCGAAGTGGGTTGGACCACGGAATATATCCAGCGGCATCCCGATCAAGTGGAACGCTTCCTGCGAATTCGCATGAATAATTTGCCGACCTTGGAAGACTATCTGCGTCACGTTGTGGCGCGCCAAGCCTGTGATCTGAGCGCGCGGCTCAAGGAGATCGAGCAGCCGACCTTGGTGATTGTCGGCGAGCATGACCATGGCTCGGCAACGGGCGCATCGCATCGAGCCGCAGCTGAAAGGCTCGCGCAGGATTTGCCCAATGGAACCTTCGTTGTAATACCGCGCGAGGCGCATAACTATTTCATGACCAACCCGGATGAGGCGCATCGCATGATTAGAAAGTTTCTAGTTTCGAGTTTCTAGTTTTGTCCTTTTCCGACCCCAACTCGAACGACCGGCATTAATAGGAGACAACAAGCAGGGATTCTAATCCAGCGTAGTCGGACGACATCGAACCAGCACGGAGGGCGACCATGAAGCGAGTTTCCTTTCCGCACTTCTTGGTTTGTGTAGCGCTACTTGCAGCAGTATTTCCAGCTCTCGTCGCCAACGGACAATCCGAAAAGCTTCGGGTGGCCATCTCCTCGATCAGCACCAGTCAAGTCAACGTCTGGGTCCCACTCGACACGGGCTTCTTCAAGAGACAAGGACTCGACGTCGAGCTAGTTTACATTAGCGGCGCACCCGTCGGTGCGGCGGCTTTGATGTCCGGTGAAGTTGCCATCAGTCAAGGCGGCGTGACCGGCTCGATCACTTCTAATCTTAAAGGAAGCGGAACTTATATCATCCTCGGCGGCGCCGATCGCTTTCCCTATCAGCTTGTCGCGCAGCCCGGCATCAAGCAGATCTCCGATTTGAAAGGCAAGCGCTTTGCCGTATCGCGAATCGGTTCCGCGGATCACACCGCAACCATGTTCGTGCTCCCCAAACTCGGCATTCAACCCGACAAAGAGATAAACATCGTTCAAGTCGGTTCGGTGCCGGCCCGTTTCGCGGCGTTGGTGAATGGATCGGTGCAAGGTGCGCTGCTTATTCCTCCCGAGACAGTCAAAGCCAGAGAGCTCGGCTATCGGATCCTCAGCAATTTTGCCGATATCGAAATTCATTACCAGCAGAATGGCGTCTACACCACGCGCGCGTTTATCAACAAGCGATCCGACATTCTCCGTCGGTTCGCAACCGCTTACTCTGAAGGCAACCACTACATTCACACCAACTCCGAAGGCACGCAGAAGATCATGCGCAAATATCTCCACGGTGATGAAAAAGCTATACGCGAGGCCTACACTGAGGTCGTCCTCAAAGCCACACCAAAGATTCCTTATCCGAGCAAGCCCGGCATTCAAACGCTGATAGATTTCTTAGTGAAGAATGCGCCTGAAATGGCGAACTCAAAGCCGGACGACTTCATTGACACTAGATTTGTCAAAGAACTCGAAGACCGCGGTTTCTATGCGCGGCTTTACCAACAGTGACGATGCATGCCGTCACGATGGGCTAATGTTGATCTACGAAACCCGTTCAGATCCTTGCTTGACAAATTCAGCATCGGTCCCTTACAAATAATCGCAACCGAGCACTGGGAGGCCCACCATGTTTGCTAAAATCCGCCATGTTGCCATGTACACGCACAATCACGCCGCGGTCGATAATTTCTACCAGACTGTTTTCGGCATGAGACGAATGACCAGCGGAACTCTGGACGAGACCGGCAAGCAGAACGCCGGCCGTGGCCATATCAGCGACGGCGTCATCGGGCTGGCGATTCTATCGCGCTACGCAGGCATGCAGTCAGGTATGGACCACTATGGTTATGAGGTGAGTGATATCAAAGAATTCGTCCGGCGCATGGAGCAGCATTATCCCAAGACGATGATCGCCAAAGGGCTTGACTATGTTCCCTTCGCGGGGTTGCGCAGCTACGACTCCGCTGGCGCTCAGTTCGATATCGCACAAGCCCACATTGCCAACGTCCGCGAAGGTTACAACGAAACCGGTTGGGATCAGCCGCGTTGGATCAATCATATCTCGATCCGCGCCAACGATCCGGCGCAAGTGGCGGAATTCTACGAAAAGATCTTCGAGCTCAAAGAAGCGGAAACCTATCGCGACGATGGCTCGATCTGCATGACCGACGGGAAAGTAAAGCTTTTACTACGGCCGCGCGACAAGAGCCTCTACCGTGGTCTGCGCGAGGGACTCGATCACATCGGCTTCAAAGTGGAAAGTCTGGAACGAGTTAAGGAAGATCTTGCGGCGCTCGTCGCCGCGGCGCCCGAAACGGCGGACGGAAAACTCGGGATCGGCGGTAACGGCAAGAAAAACGAAGAGGATTTTCGCCGCTGCTGCTTGGGCCAGCACTTCATCGCCGATCCCGACGGCGTGTTGATCGATATGGCAGAAAGCTGATTTCCCGCACCGTTACGCTTTCGGGCTCGCTAAGCGTCGGCGGCGAAACCGGCACGTCGTGATCCGTATTGTGTCCGGCAACAGAGTGGCGGGCTGGCACCGAACTCCGACTAGCGCCAAAGACCTGCCTGAACACCTTGCCGAACCCTCTTTTCGAAACGATCGAGCAGGTTCTTCGTGTAGATTTTATGCTTCAGACAAGCTTGTTAAGCAACTAAGGCTGAGGCCGTTCCATCTTGGAGATAGAGTACCGGTGCTGTTCTGCGATGCCCCGTCTTCCGACCCGTCGCGGCGAGCATCATGAACGGTAGGCTTCCGAACGCTTGGTCTAGTTTTCCACGTGGAGCGGCATGGTTACGTGAACAGCCCGTTAAAATTGAATCAAATTGGAACGCGTCACTGTGACGTTGTAGCGATACCCAAAGCTGCCAAAAAGAGAAAACGCTTGCAGTTTTTCCTTCTCGTCTCTTTGAGTCGTGCAGTCGAGGGGGACATAAACATAAAAATCCCGGATGCTGAATCCCGTCACGGCGCATTGCACGCAGCCGCGGGTGGCGATCCCCGTGACGATAATGTGGCCTTCGCCAGGGCGCAATTGCAGCCGCTCCAGGAGCGATTCCATGTCAGTTCGATAAAAGCAGTCGTGCGTGTACTTGACGACGACCGATTCGTCCGGCTCCGGCTTGAGGTCGTCGATGAATTCGGCGCCCCAGGTTCCTTCCACTTTGCGCACGACGTTTTTGAAAAGCGTAAACTCCAACGCATCCGGCTTGCGCACGGACTGCGTGTGCACCACCAAGCCGCCTGCCTGTCTGACGCGCCGCCGCAGCGCGGCGATACTGGGAATGATCTGAGCGGCGGTTTCGCCCATGTAGCGCTTTCCCGTCGGATGGAGATCTTCGTTCTCCATGTCAACGATCAATAACATCGTCTTTGCGGGCTCCAGCTTGACCGGAACCGGGTCAGGATAATTGAGCTCGATCTGCATGCCTTTTTCTCCTTCTTTTTGTTGCGCGATCATTTGCGTAGTTGTTCGATCCAGCCTTCCTTGACGATCTTCTGCAGCGGACCGTCGTCTTTATAAAAGTCTGGTTGGCGAAACGCGTCGCTTGGCAGCGCTTTGCGCGCCGCTTGCTCTCGGATCACGGTCTCCAATCCGCTGCTGGGAACGGTTGGTATGGATTTGAAAAGTCCGGCATAGACGGTCACGACTTTATCGATCACAGCGGCGTCGGATTCGCGATACTCCTTGGCGTAAATGCGTTTCGCCAAGTTAAGATCGGTTTTGATTACAGAAATCGCTTCCGTATAGGCTTTTAGAAATCGCTCCACGGTGTTGGGATTCTTGCGCACGAAGCTGCGGCTGCTGCCTACGCAAGACGGCGGATATTTGAGATCGGTTTTGGCAAGATCGATCAGCACCGGCCAACCGCGCTGCAAGAACGGTAAAGCATAACGGATCGTGAGAATGCCGGCGGCGATCCTGCCGCTCTCCAAGGCCGCGGCGATTTCAGGGCCGCCACCGAGTTGAAGAATCGTCATGTCCTTATCGGCGTCCATGCCGAGATATTTCAATGCCGCGCGCAGATAGAAATGAATGCTCGAACCCAGACGAGTAACCGCCGTCGACTTGCCTTTCAGTTGACTGGGAGTCTTGATATCCGGCCGGCCGATCAAATAGACCAGGTCCGTGTCCAATGGACACGCTAAGAGGACGGCGTCACCGCCTTCGAGTTTCGCCGCCACTACGGACTCTGCTCCGACCCCGGATAATTGCAACTCTCCGCTGAGAATGCCCATCGTGATCAGCGCACCGCCGCGCATGAAAATAACTTCGACGTCCAGACCGTGCTTGGAAAATATCCCGGTGTCTTTGGCTAGCCATATGGGCAGAAAGTGGGGCGGATTTGTCACCGCAAAGCGGACCCGCCGGCTCTCTTGGGCGAAACCTGGATGGGCGATGCTCGCGACGAGGAGCAATACGATAATTCTAGTTAGCGATTGCTTGCAGCTGTTCGTGGAATATCTCTCAACCATATTTTACCTTTGTGCATTCTTTTCGTGCTTCCTAGAGTTACGACGGGCTAGACTTTTGTGGTTTGACGATTTTCACTCAGTCATCGAAGTCTGATCACATTTCGGTGCTTGACTCCATATTGCGTCGAGAAGAAAATCGCACGAACTCACAGCTCCAGGTCTCGCAATACGACATCGCTTCCGTTTTAGGGAGCGTCTTTGGGGTCACGCGTCAGATTTGTGATTCGATCATGATTGGCAACAATCATGCGACCCCTATAAACCTGATAAACCTGCGAAACTCAATCGGGTCCGTCCTTGAGCTCCACCTTACCGACCAGCTGGTTGAAATAGGCCGGTACTTGCGATTCAAAAGTGAGTTGCTGTCCGGTGAAAGGATGTTTGAATGAAATCGATCTAGCATGAAGCGCTAAGCGCGTGTGGTCGCGATCCTCTTTGCCATATTTCCGATCACCGACAACCGGATGGCCCATTCCGGCAAGGTGGACGCGGATCTGGTGCTTGCGGCCCGTCAAGAGATCGAGTTCCAGCAATGCAAAGTCTTTTGTTTGCTTGAGTACCCTATAGCCCGTCCTCGATAGTTTTCCTTTTGTCCTATCCGAGGTCGAATATACGATGTGTGCTTTGTTCTCTGCCAAGTAAGTCGTGATCGTTGCCGAAGTCTTGGCACATTGGCCATGAACGACCGCGACGTATTTCTTCTCGGTGTCTGTCCATCGATCCTGCAAACGAATCTTCGCCTCGACGTTCTTGGCAAAGATGACGACCCCCGACGTCTCCCTGTCCAAGCGGTGCACGATGAAAATCCGATTGCGTGATTTGCTGTAACCCTTGCGGACATAGTCCGTTAAAAAGAAATAAGCGGTCCGAGTTTTGTCCGCATCGGTCCCCATCGTCAATAGCCCCGCGGGCTTATCCACGACGAGAACGTCCCGGTCCTCGTGCAGGATCACGAGTCCATGCGGCAGAAACTTGTGATGCGGAGTGGAGCGTTTATACACGGAAGCATTCTTAGCATCGTACATGAAATGACATGGTGATTATTGCGGGCGAGAATTAGAACCGGCCTTCCTTTTCTAATCTGCGCACAACGCTATCGTCCACCAAATCCTCCGCTTTGAGGCGTCGTATCCTTTCGTTGCCGGCGCCGAGAAGGCGGATAACGTTACGCACACCGTCGACACTGGGATAGATTTTTTTCTCGTAGAGGCCGAGCATGGTTTGATATCCCTCCTCAGCGTCTTCCATGCGCTTTAGGCGGAGTCCTTTGGCCAGACTTTTTATGACCTGGGGCTTGTTTTCCAGGATACGAATGAACGTCACGCCGTCGAGCAGCGCTTTGATTACATTTTCGACGGTTACCGATGAGGATGCAATCGCACTCCGGCGCGTAATGATCCCCGATCCCTGATACGCGATCGACAATTTCTCCAAATCGGCGAGCACGCGGACGCCTTTGTTCTGGACGATCTTGGCGTAAGTGTAACTTAAATAGGCGCCATCGACGTTGCTGGCCAAGAGCGCTTGCGAGACCACCGAATTGTCTCCCAGCGCTCTGATTTGTATCTTGTCCCGCTCGGGCGAGAGACCCCAGTGATCGAGCGCAAGCATGGTGAAAATCCAGGTGCCGCCGCTCAAGCTGTTAACGCCCAGACTCTTGCCCTTCAATTCCATCGGGGCTTTGATCTTCGGGTTAGTGGCAAACGCGCCGGTCAGTCTATTGATAAAGCCGGCGACAAAGACTAGATCGGCTCCCTCGGCGATGGCGCCGAGGTTGGCCGCCGAGACCGAGCCCCAATGGAGCAGCGACTCTCCGGAGCTGAGCGCCGCCATGCCGACGGGACCGTTACGCACCTGCACCAGAGTGACGTCGAGCCCGTACTTGCGGAAGTAACCCTGATCTTGGGCAACGTACAGCGCCCCTTCCCGTTCACTCGACGAACCCGTGGTGACGAGAACTTTGGTCAGCGGCGCTGCCGCGTGAACGGACGGGTAGTGCAAAACTGAAACAGCGAGGAGAACAAAAAGCGATGCAACCCGTCCTAGTATCATGCGGTTCATTCACCTATTATTTCTTTAACCATGCGCAACAGATCGTACATGTTAAAAGGCTTGGTAAAATAGGGTAAGTGTCCGAGCCCTCTTTGCGCGACCAAATCAGGGTGTCCCGTTATCAGTATGACTGAAGTCGACAACGAGCGGGAATTCATGTGACGCACCACGTCAATTGCGCTCAGCTGAGGCATGACGATATCGCAAATCATAAGGTCAAATTGTTCCTTGTCGAGCATTTCGATGGCACTTACCCCGTCATCTGCTTGCTCGACCTCATAGCTTGCTTCGCGCAAAAAGTGCGCAATCATTTCCCTACTGCGTAGCTCGTTATCAATCACAAGGATTCTTTTTGGCATAGTTGCCTTGCAGAAGGTCTAAATTGTCGGAAGTGCTTTGCCATAGCACTTTTAGCCGCCGAATCAAAGATCAAACGCGCAGCGGTCGTAGGCATTTAGGGCCGCGTTATTACCTGTGCGATTCACATTCCGCCGTTTGTCAGTTGTTCCACGGATGAAGAAACGAGTATTATTGGTTCTTTCTGCACCCGGTTCATCGCAGAAAATAAATTATATTGACAACGCAGAAATGTGGAGGTTATCGTTGGTCGCCTTCACTCTAGCTTGGCAAAATTTCGTCAATGGCTCGATCCGCGTGCCGCACCGAGGCTGAGCAACAGGCAAAGACCGAATGAAGAGACCAGGCTTGCGCGAGTTGGCAGCAATAATCGGGCTCGCCGCGATTTATTTTTGCGCCGGCAAGCTTGGACTCTCTTTGGCCTACGTACACGTGAGCGCCTCCGCCGTTTGGCCTCCCACCGGCATAGCATTCGCAGCTCTTCTCCTCTGGGGATATAGACTTTGGCCGGGAATTTTTCTCGGCGCCTTTCTGGTGAACATCACCACGCAAGGATCGGTGGCCACCACGCTCGCCGTCGCAGCGGGTAATACCCTCGAGGCACTTTTGGGAGCATGGGCGATCCATCGCTTTGCCAATGGCGAAAAAGTTTTCGAACGAGCCAGAAACATTTTCAGGTTTGTCGTGTTGGCTCCGATTCTGAGCACAGTCGTGAGCGCGACCTTGGGAGTCACCAGCTTGACTCTCGGCGGCTTCGCCCAATGGGATCGGTACCCCGCCGTCTGGCTCACTTGGTGGCTCGGCGACGCGGTCGGCGATTTGATCGTTGCCCCGTTCCTGGTGATTTGGTTGACGCAGCCTTCTCCCCGGTGGAAGGCGCGCCGGGTCGCAGAGGCCGCGGCGCTGTTGCTATCGCTGATCTTGGTCACCTATTTGATGTTTCTGCTCGGCACGCCTGTTAGCTCGGAATACATGATGGTCCTACCGCTATTGTGGGCAGCGTTCCGCTTCGGTCAGCGCGGCGCGGTAACCTCGGCGTTTATCATGTCTGGAATCGCGCTCGTGGGAACTTTACATGGCGTTGGCCCGTTCGCACACGCAACCGCCAATGAATCGCTGCTGCACCTGCAGGCTTTTATGGGCACCATCGCCATCGCGGCCCTGGTGCTCGCTTCAGTCATTTCCGAGGCCAGCCGGGCCGAGCAACGTCTCCAAGTTCAAGAGGCGGTAAGCCGTATCCTGGCGGAATCTCCTGCTCTTAAAGAGGCTTGCCTCCGAAGTCATCCAAGTACTCTGCGAACGGGCCGGATGGGATCTGGGCGCTATCTGGAACATCGATCAAGGTACCAATCAATTGCACTCCGTAGAGGTGTGGCATAGGCCGTCCGTAGAGGCGCCGCAGTTCGAAGCCGTCACCAAAGACGGCAGGTTTGCGAGCGGCGAGGGTTTGCCCGGCCGAGTTTGGAGCACCGGCAAGGCCGCTTGGATCCCGGACGTGACGATGGACAGCAACTTCGAGCGCGCCCCCGTAGCAATCGAAGAGGGGCTGCATGGCGCCTTTGGCTTTCCGATCAAACTGGGGGACAAGACTCTAGGTATCATCGAATGCTTCAGTCGCGAGGTGCGCGAGCCGGACGAGAATTTCCTGCGGATGGTCAGCAACATCGGTAGCCAGCTCGGCCAGTTTGTCGAGCGCAAGCGAGCTGAAGATCTCTTGTTTGATAGCGAGAAACAGCTGCGGGCAGTTGTCGAAACCGCTGTGGACGGAATAATCACGAGCAACGAGCATGGCGTGATCAGCACCGTCAATCCGGCGGCCGAGCGCATTTTTGGGTATCGGGCCGCCGAATTGATCGGTCAGAATATTCGAATGCTCATGCCTGAACCCTATTACGCGGAGCATGCTTCCTCTATCGACAACTATATGCGCCCAGGAGAAAGAAAAACCATCGGTATCCGCCGGGAAGTCCAGGGCCAGCGCAAGGACGGCGCGATTTTTCCGCTTGATTTGGCCGTCAGCGACACGCGTGTGGGCGACCGGCGAATTTTCACCGGCATCGTACGCGACATTACGGGACGCAAGCGCGCCGAGGAGATGCTGCGCCAAGCGCAGGACAAATTGATCAAAGCCAACGAAGATCTCGAACGGCGAGTTCAGGAGCGAACGGCTGATCTAAAGCAGGCAAACGCCGACTTGCAGAAAACGCTCGAAGAGCAAAAACAACTTGAAGAACAGCTTCGGCAGGCGCAAAAGATGGAAAGCATCGGCACCCTCGCCGGCGGCATCGCGCACGACTTCAACAACATCCTCAACATCATCCGAGGCTATGCGACTCTCATCGGGCAGCAACCCACAGCCGGATGGCAAATCACGAAAAGTTTGAAAGTCATCGATCAGGAAATTGAGCGCGGCGCATCCGTGGTACGGCAGCTCCTGGCAGTGGCGCGCAAGACGGAGACACATTTAGCCCCCCTCGATGTCAATGACATCGTGTTGAAGGTATGCGAATTGATCAAAACATTTCCCAAAACCATCACCGTGGCATTGAATCTTGAACGGGACGTGCCATCCGTCTTGGCAGATCCAAATCAAATGAGCCGAGCGCTCCTCAACGTCTGCGTTAACGCTCGCGATGCGATGCCGACGGGTGGCCAGCTCTCGATTAGAACAGAAACGGTCGACGCCAACAAAGTACGCGCCCGACGCTTTGACGGCGGCGTCAATGGGTATATCTGCATTGCCGTCAGCGATACCGGAACAGGCATGAAAGATGAAGTGCGCGGCCGGATCTTTGAGCCCTTCTTCACCACCAAAGGCATTGGTGAGGGAACGGGGCTAGGACTCGCCATTGTCTATAGCATTATAAAAGAGCACAACGGTCTCATCGAAGTGGACAGCGTGGCCGGGCACGGCGCGACGTTTCGGCTCTATTTACCTATTCAGTCCGGCGAACAATCGGTTGCCGATGCGCCAAAGAAAAGTGCAGCCTCCGGTGGAATACACGCTAGTCGTAGCGGAACGGTTTTAGTCGTGGAAGACGAGGTGGCCCTCGTTCAGCTTCTTAAAAAGCTCTTGTCGCAAGCCGGCTACCGTGTGCTGGCCGCTATGGACGGTGAAGAAGCGATCGATCTCTACCAAAATCACAAGACAGAGATCGACGTCGTACTGCTCGATCTCGGTTTGCCCAAAATCACCGGTTTCGATGTAATTCCCAGGCTGAAAGAGCAAAACCCTGGCGTCAATATTATTATCACCACCGGCTATCTGGAAGCAGACTTGAAAGCGAAACTCTTCCGCACCGGCGTGAAGGATTGCATCCACAAACCCTATTTGGTCGATGACGTTATAGAAAGGATCGGGACTCTACTTGAAAACTCCTGGACTGCATCCAACGAAGCCTGACCGCCAAGGGTGTCGAAGCGCTGCCAACGTTTTCTGCGTTGGACAAATTACCCGATTCGGAAGATTGTCCGCGATGACGGTAGCCATCTTCGTCTCGTGTTCTTGGCAAAGATTTTTTCGCCCCGAATCGAACGACCGTTGCGATTGATTCTGCGCGCATTCCTTACTCGAGTCTTACTCGCTGTTCCGAATCTCGTGGGACAGGACAGTAATCTTCTGTAAATTCTGCGCCTCTGCAGTGAAGAATAGTCCGGAGATCTCACCACCCCGACTTTATAATCTGCCGATTACTTTCCCCCGCTCGCTAGTGTCCCGAAGAACCCGCCGCGCTCCAGCTCGCGCATCAGCGACTGATCCATGAAACGCTCGGCATCGACGCCCTTCGCAGCCGGATTCTGCTGCGCATAAAGATCGAGGGCGGTCTTGATCCCTTCGGGTCGTGGATAGGGACGATCTTCCAGGTCGCGCTGGTAATGATCGATCGCCTCGCTCAACTCATCCTTCGCCGCCCCCGGAATATAGCGCTCGATGATCCGGATCGAAGCCTCGCGTTCATGCTTGTAGAAGTAAACGCCTTCGACGAATCCCTTGAGCAGATTCAACACCATCGGCCGGCGGCTGGCGATCAGCTGCCGCGTCGTCACCACGCTGGAACCCGCGAAAGGAATTCTGAGCTCATGCAGATTGACCATAATGCGATAACCCAGCCACCGCGCCCGCCCGACGTAGGGCGGAGACAAAACGGCGCCTTGCGTGTTGGCGCTCTGCATCGCCGCGAATCGCGTCGGCACGCCGCCGATCTGCTGGTATTGCACGTCCGATTCGGCCAGGCCCAAATGCTTGACGGCCTCTCGCCCGGCGATGTGGGTGAGATCGCCGAGGCGCTGAATCGCGATGCGCTTGCCTTTTAACTGCTTCGCGTCGGTGATCTCCGGCGCCACCACCAAAGATTGATTGATGTAATTGCTCAAGCCGACGATCATGACCAGATCCGCGCCCTTGAGCACGGGCGGGATCATCACACCGGCGGACATGATCGCAAACTGCACTTCGCCGGCCATGATCGCTACCGGCGCCAATCCGCCGGCCATGTAGATCGGTTTCACGTCGAATCCGTGTTTCTTGAATACGCCGCTGTCTTGAGTAACCCACAACGGCGCGGTGGCGACGGTACCCGCTGCGCTGTACCCAAAGTTCATGCGCTCGAGCGCCGGCGACTCCGCGCCTTGCGACGAGAGCGGTGCTGTCAAGAGAAGTAATACTGAAAAGAGCGGAATATGCCGCGAGATCGTGCTTCCAAGCCTTATGCGAATGGCGGTCATGATGCTTCCGATTTAGAAACTTGCGGAGGCGCA
>Ga0193719_10000767_pt1 | contig 12337 bp, 8 predicted proteins | sample U2a2metaG_FD_160103 | JGI IMG/M metagenome (GOLD analysis project Ga0193719, IMG submission 160103) | Soil microbial communities from a riparian zone of the East river system, Colorado, United States - U2a2 | ecosystem: Environmental > Terrestrial > Soil > Riparian zone | place: USA: East River... | reverse complement strand
CAGATTGGGTCGGCACGCGGTGATTACTCAGTTTTCAGTGCAATGGATGTTCGCGATGATGAATTGTTCGCCGCGTTCGGTCGCAGCATCAACGACCTGATCCTGGGCCATCGCAAGGATCTCGAAGTAAAACGCGAAACCAAGTGCATCGAACTGAAACTTGACCGACGTTGGCTCGACGCCAGTGGTACGAGTGCCGGGCCCAAAACACGCTGGGTTGATGGAACGCCGGAATACTCTTTCCACATATGCGGTCTGCGGAAGCTTTTCCCTCAGGCTCTGTTCGTCCATTTGCTCCGCGATGTGCGGGCGGTTAGCCGCTCAATGGTCAACTTCCATCGTGTCGCAGGGTTTCAGTTAGTAGCCAATGAAGAGGAGGCATATCGTTACTGGTTCCGAACCGTTAGCGCATGCCTGACGGCTGAGCGCGCCTACGGCCCCAGTGTCGTTCATCGCATCCGATATGCGGATCTAATCGAGAGTGCGGAATCGACGATGCGTTCTTTGTTCGGCTTTCTCGGAGAGTCCTACACGGCAAGATGCCTCGAGCCGCTCGCCGAGCGGATCAATAGCTCAGACGTGCCGCCAGATTTTAGATCGGAAAACCCTGCGACTAGCTCGGCGATCATGGAAGAAGCGTGCCGGCTTTCCTCCGAGCTCGAAGAAGGCACACCACCAAGTGCGGGCTCATCTGCTGCGGCAAATGAACTGGAGGCGGCCTTTCGAGAGCGCGTCAAATATGTGGCGGCCTTGGATGACGCGTATCAAGAAGCGCGGCGAGCCGGTTCGTCCACCCTTCCAAGCAAGCTGAAGCATGCGGAGTAAAAAATGTCCTCGATACGCAGCTCTTGCGCGCGTTGGCGCCTAACATCCTGACCGCTTTGGAGCCAGCGTTTTCTCTGCTACCAAAATCACATGGTTAACTCGCAGACGCCTTCGGCGAGCCATACCGCAGGAGCTGGGCAGAAGCGCCGGTACGAAACCCCGCTCGTCTTGCTTCTGTATGCAATTCTGACCATAGCAATGACTTACCCGGCTGCGTTCTTTCTTCGCACGAAGGTGATGGGAGGACCAGCAGACAATTTTCATTTCCTCTGGGAACTCTGGTACGTCGCGCACGCGCTATTTGATCTGCATAAGTCGCCTTTCTTTGATCCAGATGTCTTCGTGCCGTTCGGATTTAGTTTGATTCGCAATCAGGATCTCTCTCCGGGAACGGTCCTTCTCTTTTCGCCGTTAACTCATTTCTTCGGCGAAGTGTTCACTTACAATTTTCTAATTCTTGCCTCATTTGTGCTGACGGCATTCGGAACCTATCTCCTGGCACGAGAGTTATGGTCCAATCGACTCGCAGCATTCCTGGCGGGGATTATTGTTGGATTTTGTCCGTACCGTTTCGCACATGCCGGTGGCCATTTGTCCATCGTCTCCACGCAGTGGATTCCATTCTTCTTCCTTTATTTGGAGCGACTGATCTCCAGACCCCGATTAAAAAACGCTGTGCTCACCGGCGTCTTCTTCGGTCTCTCAGCGTGGACCACCTGGTACTACTTCTTCATGGTGCCACTTGCAGCGCTGTTTTATGTCGCGTTTCGAGTTGATTGGAAAGAACCTGGTAAAGACGCTCGGCATCTTTTAAAACTGGGTGTTGCTACGGTCGGCGTCGCTCTGATTTTTGTGCTGCCGTTCTTGATTCCCTACTATCTCGCGACGCACGGAGGTGTCGTTGACTACCGGGGCGCTGGTGAGTCGCAGGCGTTTGCCGCGGCTTTAGCTGACTACGTTATCCCACCAACGACTCACTTTCTGTGGGGGCCCGCAGTCGGTCGGCTGTGGCGTGCCGGCCCAAACGGGCTTTGGCAATCGGAATGGCAACTCTATCTTGGCGCCGTCGCCCTGGTGTTAGCTGCCGCCGGTATTTTCCATCCACGTCGCCGTGTGGCTGCGGCACTCATCGCAATGGCGCTCGGATGCCTTGTGTTCTCGTTTGGTCCGGGACTTTACTTTACTCATCCGCCAACCCTGGACCCGAATACGAACGACGTGGCATTATCGGCTATACCTGCGCCTGGTCGCCTTCTAAGACAGCTCCCCGGGTTTAATAACCTTCGTGGCTGGTCGCGCCTTGGTTTCTTTGTTGAGTTGTCGGTGGGTCTTCTCGCTGCAGCTGGTCTAACTCGCATTCTGGATTGGCTCAGGGAGCGGTTTCACACACCTGCCAATGTGCAAACAGCAGTAGCCGTCGTCACAATGGCCTTGGTACTTTTCGATCTCTTTCCGCAGCCTACGGCCATGACGATTGTTGCACCGCGTGCGGTCGATCAGTGGCTTGTCAGGCAACCCGGCGATTTTGCGTTCATGGAATATCCCGTTGCTAACCACGGATATGGTGGTCCGGCCATCTACTCAACAAGGTTGACTGGGAAAAGAATCATCATGGGCAGCTCGCAGAATCCGCCGAACCTGGTATACTGGAGCGATCTCAGCGCCTTTCCGTCCCCATTTACCCTCGATGTGCTTTACAGATGGGGCGCAAAGTACGTCCTTGTAGACGAGAATGTCTATCGAGCGGGAAGCTCGTTTTGGAATATCTATCAAACATGGGATACGTTAAGGTCGGCTATTGAGGCGAGCCCGCGCTTAAATGAAGTTACAGTTCTGAGTGGAGTTCATGTCTATGAAATCGGCAGCGGGGTACAGAAGGAGGGCAGAGGCCTGCCTGTTAATGGAAGCTTCGAACAGGGGAGCAATAAGGTTCTGCCTGAGTGCGAACCGACGCTGTTTATTACCCCGAATCCTGTCCCCGTACTAGCCGGACAACCCGGCCGCGTGGCGGTCTCATGGAATAGCCGTTGCAGCCCGGAAAGCCGTATAACACTCACAACCGATGGCAGCGCAGAGGAGATTTTCGCTCGCGGACAATCAGGCCTCAAGTTCCTTGACGGGATCAAGCCTGGTGTGCGCTACGAATTTCGGCTTTACACGCCAGGGCGCACAGAGCCTGTTCAAACGGCAAGCTTAACCGCAGGGGAAAGGACCGACACAATTGTCGCCGATCCAAACCCGGTTCTACCCGGTTCCGGCCTCGGTCGAACTAGAATCTCCTGGGCAACATTGGCCGGAGCTGATGCAGAGGTCTGTGTCTCGCAAGATGGCGGGCCGGAACAGCTTTTTGCTCGAGGAGCGAGCGGCTCAGCCGAAGTGCCTTGGATCGCCGCTGGAAGCAGTTACGAGTTCCGGCTATACGCCAGGGAACAACCACGGCGGCTACTGGCGAAGACCATCGTTAAAAGATGACTTGGCGTCGCATGCAAAATACTGCAAATCTATTCAGGTGCGTAATCAATGGTGGACTTTCCAGGATTTGGATGATTCTAGTCCTTGGATTTTCAAGTTGTCTTCTGCTAAGTAGTTGTGACACCGCTCGGCGACAGCCAATACACAATGGAACGACGCAGCCCATCTTGTCCGCCAGCCCCAACCCAGTTCCAGCCGGTGACTTGGATCAACAACTGGGAACTACTCAGATCAGTTGGAACACCGGAAGCCGGGTAATAGGAGATCTTTATGTGAAAGTGAACCGATCTTCTGAAGTTTTCCTAGCGCGCGGCTCTGTTGGCATGTTAAACATTAAATGGATTCAGTTCGATTCTCTCTACGAATTCCGATTGTACGCGAAGAAACGCTCAGAGCTTCTCGCGACCCAGGAAGTTACTCGAGATAACTGAGGAACTACGCGATCAGGCCTGCTACTCCAATACTTATTTGTCCAACAACGCCATTGAGGGGATCGGCAAATGTACCCTTCTCATCCGTGCCGCGCGGCGTTCCGATTTTCATCGATACAGATAGAAGGTGTCTCTATTCATGTTAGCGCATAGTAGCAGCACGGATCTGGTTGTCCCATCAAGAACTCGCTGGCGACACTTGCTGCGCGCGCCCATCGTCCAATCTCTTGCTGTTTATACCATCATCATAATCGTTCTCGTTTGGCCAACCTTCAATCTCTACATGTGGTGGGGCCACGCCATGCTTTTCCCAGTCGTGGATGTTTATGAAATCTCGAAGATCTGGTCCGCCCAAGGGTTCGGTCATGTACCGTGGTCGCCCGACTACTGTTTCGGCTATGGCTATACTTACCATACATTTTATGCGCCGCTTGGCTTCTATTTCGGAGCGATTTTGCACTTTCTCTTGGGCTTGAATTTCGGATGGGCGACAAAGCTGAGCTTTTATGCCTCGTTATACCTTAGCGGCTTGTTCATGTATGCATTTGTGTACGCAATTGGATCGCGAGAACATTGGTCGCGAACTGCCTGGTGGGCCTTGGCCGCGGCAAGTACTTACGCCCTGACCAGATACCATCTCACGGATGTGTTCACGCGGAGCGTCCTAGCCGAGTCCTGGGCTTGGACTGCATTAGCAGGTGTTTACTTGGGGATGGAGATTGCCCGGCGGCGGATGTGGCCTGGGATACTCTTAGTCAGTCTGATGTATGCAGCCCTGCTCCTTAGTCACAATATCACAGCACTGTGGGCAACTATCTTTATAGCGGCCTACCCGCTACTTACTGCGGAAAACATGAGATGGCCAATCAATGTTGCAGTTGGTGGGCTCCTCGGTACTACGATGAGCGCCTTCTTCTGGTATCCTGCGTTGAAGCTGAAGAGCCTGACACAAAGCGCAGGCACAGTAACTGGAATGGCTGGCACACCACAGCTGCTTCATCAACACGCAGTCTTCTGGCACCAGCATTTCACGGAGACACTGGGCTATGGTCCAAGCGTTCCCGGCCCGGATGACACCCTTGGAATCAACATGGGTTTTACCGTGCTCTTGGGCGTGTTGCTTGCCATAATCGCAGTGTTTCAGAGAGGCTTTACTGGAAAGCAGCGATACCGCGTCGCAGTTTTTGTTGTCATTACTGTTATCGTTTTATTTATGATGTCTCCGCAGATGCCTTGGCAAAAGGTGCCTGCGATTCTTCTGTATATCCAATTTCCGTGGCGTCTTCTAATTTTTACATCGTTCTTTGGGGCAGCGGCAATGGCAATGGCATCTCCAGTCATTGATCGCTGGGTTCACCCTGCTATCCTGACAGGCCTCGCGGCCATTTTTGCTATCCCCACACTGCCGATGATCATGATGCCTAACGTGATCAAGCGGATGTCCCCCGATCAATTGAACCGGTGGAACCATCGGTTTGAGAGGAAAGGCTTTTACGCCGGCGCCAACGGCGGCGATTTCATTCCTAAATGGGTGCAGGGCGACTATTTGAAGCCTGAGTTTCTTGAAAAGGATCCAGTGCCAGAAAACCGGCTGACTGTGACGTCCGGTGATCTCGTCTGCGAGAACTATCACCGTCGAGGAACCATTTACGAATACACGTATAAGGCCTCTACCGCCTCAGAAGCGCGCATGGTTCTATTCTATTGGCCTGGCTGGGAGCTACGGATCGACGGCAAAATTCAACCAGAAAGAATCAGACTCGGCGCTGATGGCCTCCTGTCGGTAAGCTTTCCTGCCGGAGTGCATCACGCAGAGCTGAAGTATGCGTTATCGCCAGCCGGGCGATTCGGGCGCAACATTAGCTTCCTGGGATGCGCTGCCTGGGTAAGCGCAGCGATGTTGTTTGCGCTGCAAAGCTGGAGAAGATACCGGCGCCAGAAATTTCTGCCCGCGCAGTCAGCGGCGCCCGGTGTTACTTGAGTTCCGTTGGTTCTGAGAAAAATGATCCGGCAAAATGGCCACTCATCAGCGACTTCCTGAGGACGAAGTCCGCCACGGCCGATTCGGCCTCTGGCGAACCTATTCGTTTCGAACCGATCACTCATTTCTTTTTTCTTGGAATCATGCTTCTTGAGGCGCGCTGCTATACAGCGCGGATTACTCGATCTCTTGCTCGTCAAGACCGAGAGGGAAGAACAGTAACGTAGCCTACGCAAGGACCGGCCGCCTGCGTCGCTGGAGGACATCCGAGAGCATGCTTTTGTAACGGCACGAGTTGCTCTTGGGCCCTATTTTTTTCAAAAAAGATGTAATTTTTCGTTGATCAATCTCCACGTTGATTGTTAATCTCCCGGGCACCTCCAATATATGTGGCAAAACATCTCGAAATCGCACCGGCAAACGCGCGTCATGAAAGGCCTTGCACCTCTAGCCCTGATCACAGTAATCGCGTTCCCATTGGGTCCGTTTTGGCAAATCTCAGCGGGCACGGTTCTGCCGGATGGGTTCGCGGAAGAGCAATATGCAAACGGGCTGACCGATCCAACCGCGATGGCGTTTGCGCCAGATCCATGCCCGACATCGGGCCTACCCGTTCATCGACTATTCATTTGCGAAAAGGGAGGAACAGTTCGCGTGCTTCGTAACGGCGTTTTGCAGGCGAATCCGTTTTTGACCGTCACCGCCGACACACGCGGCGAACGCGGGCTGGATGGGATTTGTTTTGATCCAAATTTCACCGCAAACGGTTACGTTTATATCTATTACACGATCAGACAAGCGGACCTCTCATTACCGACTCACAATCGATTGAGCCGGTTTACTGCAGACCCTGCGCATCCTGACAGAGCCTTGCCGGGAAGCGAAACGCCAATCATGGAGATGGATGATCTGAACGCCACCTCTTACATCCATAACGGGGCCGCGCTGCGTTTTGGACCCGACGGCAAACTTTACATTTCCACAGGCGAGAACGGTAACCCGGCAAACTCGCAATCTCTTAATACGGTACTGGGCAAAATCTTGCGCATCAATCCGGTCCCTGAAAACGCAGACGGAACAAATCCAGAAGCAACCTTCCCTACCGATAACCCATTCTACAGCAGTGCGGCGGGCAAAAACAGGGCGATCTATGTCTTGGGATTGCGCAACCCGTTTACGTTTGCCTTTCAACGCGGCACGGGTCGGATGTTCATTGACGATGTAGGCGCCAGCACGTGGGAAGAGATCAACGAGGGATTACCCGGAAAAAACTATGGCTGGCCCACTACTGAGGGTCCCGCCGTGCCGCCCGTCAACGGTCTTACAAACCCGATCTATGCGTACCAGCACTTCTCTGGCACGCCTATGGGCTGTGCCATCACGGGAGGCGATTTTTACAACCCACCCTCACTTTGTTCCGGTGATCCGCCCTTCGGCTTTCCAAGCTCATACGTAGGCCAATATTTCTTCCTGGATTATTGCCGCGACTGGATTTACACGATGGATCCAAATCATGTCGATCCGGCAAGCCATTATGGTTTTCACGAGATCAGCGTGTTTGCTACCGGCATACATGGTTACCCTGTCTATCTTACAATAGGACCGGATAAGAATTTGTACTATATCAGTCGCCTTGATGGCGCTGTTTATCAGATTCATTACCCGGCGAGCCTTTCGCCGACGATCGGTACTGAGCCGGCAGACGTGCTGGTAGGACAAGGATGGCCGGCTACATTTAGTGTCGATGCTTCAGGGGTGCCACCTCTGCATTATCGGTGGCAGCGAAATGGTGTGGATATCCCAGGCGCGGCGGACTCACCCAGTTACACAATCCAATACCCAACTGTTGCCGGAGATGATGGGGCGAGATTCCGCTGTAGAGTAACGAATTCCTATGGGGGTATAACGAGCCGGGGAGCATTGTTATCGGTCACGACCAAGCAGCCACCTGTTCCGACGATTAACTCTCCAGCCCCGTCCACTTATTTTAACGCCGGGGATTCGATCACTTTTTCGGGTTCTGCTGTCGATGGCCACGATATCGTGACTGGCGACCCACAGGACGGGGTGCTGGGTCCAAACGCGTTTACATGGGAGATTTTGTTCGAGCATCACTCGCTCAGTAACCCCAATCATCATTCCCATCCGTTTTTCCCCCGGACGAGCGGGATTGCCGGTGGCACAGTAACGCTTAACTTCGGTGAAACGGAGCCCGACGTTTGGTATCGAATCTTCTTTACCGCAACCGATTCCTATGGACTCTCCACGACCATCTTCAGGGACATACTCCCCCGGCACGCCCAGCTTTCCTTGAGCACCACTCCCGTACCTTTGCAGGTGCGGCTCGACGCCATCAAGAGGACCACTCCTTACCAATTTTGGAGCGTCGTTAACCTGAAGCGAAACATTGGCGTCGACACTCCACAAAGATTTAACGGCTTGCTCTACGATTTTTATTCCTGGTCAGACGGAGGTGCGCGTTTTCACAACATCGATGCGCCCTCGAGCGCGACTAGTTACGTCGCCAATTTCTGGAAACGACCCGCGTACGGAACGATCACGGCCAACCCGAATCCGGTCCAAGTTACCTCTGGCAACACAGGTGTCACAAACATTTTTTGGTCGAGTGGACAGACGACTGCCATAGAAGTGCATAGGGATTCCCCTTCCGGAATGCTATTTGCCAGGAGCGGCCCTGGAAGCTTCTCAGCAGTCACAGGGAACTGGGTGCAGGAAGGAACCAGGCTTTTTCTCCAAGACGTAAGCAGCGGGCAGCCACTTACGCCTGAATTTACCCTTGACTCTGTCACGTTGCACGTTACCACCGCACCCACCGGCTCGATAACAGCCGACCCGAATCCTTTTATCCCTAACTCACAAGGACTCGGACAAACAACACTGGCTTGGACAAGTTACGGAACCACGCGCGTCGAAGTTCATGCCGATGCGCCTAACGGCAACACGTTTGGAGTGAGTGGTCCAGGCAGCTTCTCAGCAACAACTGGAAAGTGGGTGCAGAACGGGCAGAGATTTTATCTGCAAAACGTCTCCAATGGTCTGCCGCTGACTTCCGCTAATACGCTCGCAACAGTAACACTTACTGCCCTGAATCCAACACCTCGTGGCTCGATAAGCGCCTTACCGAATCCGTTCATGGCGGATTCGAATGGACTTGGCCAAACAACTCTCGCTTGGACGAGTTACGGGACCAGGAGGGTAGAAATTCATGTTAACGCTCCTGACGGCCCAGCATTCGCGGGAGGTAACCCCGGTAGCTTCTCGATGGCCACCGGCCACTGGGTGCAAGATGGCATGACGTTTTACCTGCAAAATGTGTCCAACGGACTGCCTCTGACTGGCGCTAACACGTTGGCAACAGTAACCATGACCGCGTCGCCGTGACCCGGCCGCAATTTGGTTAGTGCGGTTCAAGGGTTCGATGAGTCAGAGAATCTAAGGCTTCGTTACGGATTTGCACAATTGCACTCGATTGATCCCGCTCTTTCGGGAGGGGGGCTGGCATCAGACTGACCCGAAATAGCGTGCAAAACCGTGCGTGTCCTTCGGCCTATGCTAGAATAGGCATTATCTACGCATGACTGACACGTCAGTAAGTGAGGCAACCAAAAGGGCCGCCCAGTGGTGGAGTGACCCGCACAGCGAGGCACCAGGCACACAATGGGTCGAGGTACCTGGCATTTCGGAGAATACTAATTTCCGCGCTTCGGGCGATCCTGCAATCGATTGGGTGAACCATTCCGCGAGCCTGCTCTCGCGCTTCACAAGACCGATCAAGGCCTTATCGCTCGGTTGTGGTTTTGGAGTAATCGAGCGGATTTTGCGTCGCCGCGATTATTGTCAGCTTATCCATGGCGTGGACGTGGCCGAGGGCGCGATTGAAAGCGCGCGCAAGGCAGCCGAAGCTGAAGCGCTAGATGGTTTGACATATGAAGTCGCAGACCTGAACACGGCCGAGTTCCCGCCAGAAACCTATGATGCTGTTTACGCACACGCAGCCTTGCATCACGTTTTCCACCTCGAACATCTCCTCGATCAAATTAAGCAAACGCTGAAACCAGGTGGACTGTTTGTGGTATATGAATACGTCGGCCCGTCGCAAATGCAGTTCCCAGGGAGGGACCTTGTACTTGCCGACGCTTTCCTTAAGGCCATTCCAGAGCGCTATCGAAGGATGCTGAGGCGCGAAGGTATCAAAAAGAAAGCCTTTCGCTCCTCGCTGGATGCAATGAACACTTCAGACCCTTCAGAAGGCATTCGTGCCAGTGAAATTGTACCGTTAGTGGCCAGCCGTTTTGAAGTCAGGCATTTTCGCTACGTCGGTGGAACCTTGTTACTTTTGATTTTCAACGAGATTGCCGGAAATTTCAAAGAGAACGATGCTGAGATTATATCTTGGGTTAAGGCACTAATTGCTCTCGATAACTTCCTGATCGATAACTGCGTCTTGCCGTCTTACCATGTCTACATGGTTTGTGAGAAAACGGATAATCCAGTACCGATGCAGACTCGAAATGTCCTTCCACTAGCTGCTTCGCTGTTCCCGACTGATGATTTGGAAGCACTCACTTTTAAACCCAGACCCATGGGATTAATTGCTGCTGAGCCAAATCCTTTCCGTCCCGATTCAGAGGGTGCGGGCAGCAGTACGGTATCATGGATGACTTACGCGACGAGCAAAGTTGAAGTCCACCTCGATGCACCGGATGGTCTTCTCTTTGCACGGAGTGGGCCTGGTCGTTTTTCCCAGGTAACCGGTCAATGGCTCCGCAACGGCACCACGTTCTATTTACAAAATGTGTCGGACAACCTGCCATTGGTTGCGGAAAACACGATTGCGATCATCACGCTTAAATCCATGTGACTTTTATGATCCGGGTTTCGATGCTTTTCTTGGTGGTTGGTACTATTCTCTGCACGGCGGCCTCTTCTGCTGAGTTGGAAGATTCCGTTCCCCGGCTGGCGCGAGCGCTTGCAGACCTTTCAGGTGAGAGTTCGGTTGTCGATCTCCCCGAAGGACTCTACACGATTGGAAGCACGTGGGTGATCTCAAGGCCCGGAGTTACAATCCGCGGCGCTGGCCCGGGTAAAACAATCCTGATGCGCAATCCAAAATTCGACGGCGCTCTCGTCAGGATGGACGCAGAGAATGGCACGATTACAAACCTGACACTCGACGGCAATGGAGCCGCCACGGTGATCTTACTTGATCGGCCCGGCATCACTGCCGATACGATTGAAGTGAAAAATTTCACTCACATCGGGATTACGGTACCTGCCTCCGGCTGTCGAATTACCAAATGCTTGGTCAGCGGGCTCGGGATCGCAGACGCTCCAAGTATGGGCATTTGGCATGATGCGGGAAAAATCCCGACAAAAAAATCGACAATCACAATCGATCACAGCACAATCCAGAACAACGGGATGTGCGGCATCTATTGCACAGGAGGAGAAGTCATCGCAACAAACAATCGGATAAGTGGAAACCATATTATCACGAGCCCTGGCGGCGGGCAGATTGATATCGGGAACGCCTTCACGACAAACACAGTCGCCACTATTAGTGGCAACACCATTACAGACGGTGGCAGCGTTAAAACAGGTGGCATTGAACTGGGCGGTGGCAAATTTACTGTCACTAAGAATACCATCCGTAATCACGGTGCTAGCGGTATAGGACTAGGCCACAATGCCATTCAAGCCGTGATTGCGGACAACACGATTTCAAATTGCGGCCGCAATGTTGCGGATGCTAACAAGCCGCAGAACAGGTCTGGAATCTACGTAATGTACGGCGCGGCAAATGTAGAGATATTTGGCAATCGATGCTTCGACGACCAGGCAAATAAAACACAAACGTGGGGACTGATTCTTGCCCCGCCTCCACGGAGAATAGACCCCAGATTTGCGCCCAAGGCGACGGAACATGTTCTGGCACGAGACAATGATCTGCGCGGAAATCTCCATCGAGAGGGTTTGCTCGATCAAAGCGGCGCCAGAGACCGGATAGTCTCGGCTAATCTGCCGGCACAGGCGAACCGGTAAGCTCCACTCGCCACGGGCGTCTCGGTAACTCTATTGCTGGCGATTCTCGCGGATTCGCAGGGTGGTTCCGCAACGGGCGTTTGGAGACGCACCACGCGCAGAGCGCAATTTTCAATTATTCGCGGGCGGGTCACTGGGCAGTCAGTTCTTCATAAACGCCTTTGCGCCAGGCCTATGCAAATAGCTAAAAAAATCCTACAAAAATCCTCCGAATATCGTTGACCATCGGTAATGTGTTGTTACTTTAGTGATTCCGCTGGACGCGGGACTCCTTTAGTTTGGAGTGCGTTCTACGTACATCTGGGGACTGCAAATTGGAACTCAATTTTGTCCCGACATGATTCATCGGCTGCATCCGCACCTGCCACGGCGCGGCGCAGCCGAGTTCAAGTCGGATTCGAGATTGAGTTTTTTTGTCGTCTCAAATGTACATGAACGGCTGGTTCTTTGACATCTACATACAGGGTAGTAAGAAAGTACAACTTTAAGAGCTGAGTCTGAAATCAAGTCGCTGCCGCAAAGCAGCGAGAGAGTTTCAGTTATCAAAAGAATCTCTGGTCCCGCA
>Ga0193719_10000766_pt1 | contig 12339 bp, 9 predicted proteins | sample U2a2metaG_FD_160103 | JGI IMG/M metagenome (GOLD analysis project Ga0193719, IMG submission 160103) | Soil microbial communities from a riparian zone of the East river system, Colorado, United States - U2a2 | ecosystem: Environmental > Terrestrial > Soil > Riparian zone | place: USA: East River... | reverse complement strand
GCGGCGCAAATGTCGGGCCGAGGACCTCGGATGGGCTAATCCACGCCCCGTTTCCGCCCGCGCCAATGCCGCAAAACGCCCTAGTACGTTTTGCGGTCATATCGTACCATGTAGGCACTCATGACCCCGGTGGCAAACGAGGCGCGGCCCGAGAATAGCGTGGCGAGCGACGAGCGCATCCGCGCCGACCTCGCCCGCCTGCTGCAAGCGCGGCTTTTGCGCGAGAGCACGCTCGGTGTCTGGGTGCATCCCATCCTCATCGCCGTCGTCGTTGCGCTCGCCTGGCCCGATGCACCCCACGATCTGCTGCTCGGCTGGGCCGGCGCAGTCGTGTTCACTGCGCTGCTCCGGGGTGCGTGGATATACGTCTCTTCTAGCCGACCGCTGACCGAGCGGGCCGTCCGTACGGGCGTGCGCGTCACCGTGACCCTGCTCGCCATCACCTGGGGGGTGGGCGGCGCGCTGGTGCTGCCGCTCGTGCCGTTCGAGACCACCGCCCTCATCCTCGTAATCCTGGCCGGGCTCATCGCCAGTGCGCTGACGACGCTCGCGGCCGATCCCTTGAGCATCCGCGGATTCCTCGCCGGCATCGCCCTCCCCGTCTTCGTGTCGCTGGCCACGAGCGATCAGAGCCATAATCTCGCGGCCGCGATCGTCGTCGCAGTGTTCACCCTGGGCATGGCGATTGTCGCGCGACGCGCGCATCTGACGCTCGTCGATCACCTCCAGATCACGGCCCGCCTGGCGGTGAGCGAGGAGGCCGCCAAACAGGCCGAAGCGGTGATGCGTGAGGCGCGCGACCTCGCCGAGCGCGTCGCGCGGGCCCGGTCGGCATTCCTCGCGAACATGAGTCACGAGATCCGCACCCCGATGAATGCGGTGCTCGGCTTCGTAGAGCTGATCCTCGATACCGAGCTGACGACCGAGCAGCGCCGGGCGCTGGAGCTGGTGCGCTCATCGTCCGAAGCGTTGCTGATGATCCTGAACGACATCCTCGACTATTCGAAGATCGAGGCCGAGCACCTCGAGCTCGAATCGATCCCGTTCGACGTGTCGAAGGTCGTCCACGCGACCGCGAGCCTCCTCGCGGTGCGGGCGCGCGAAAAACACCTCGAGCTGCTGGCGGAAGTCTCGGCCGACGTGCCGCGCGCCGTGCGGGGCGATCCCACGCGTTTGCGCCAGGTCCTCATGAACCTGATCGGCAACGCGATCAAGTTCACCGACCAAGGAGAGGTCGTGATCTCGGTGAGCGCGGCGGCGACGGACGGGACCGCCCGGCTCACGTTCGCCGTGCGGGACACCGGCATCGGCATCGCCGCCGAGCACATCGCCTCGGTGTTCAAGGAGTTCACGCAGGCAGACTCGACGATGACGCGCCGCTACGGCGGAACCGGCCTCGGCCTCGCCATCTCACAGCGGCTTGTCCGATTGATGGGCGGCGAGCTGGGGGTCAAGAGCGACGTGGGACGCGGTAGCGAGTTCTCGTTCGCGCTCACGCTGCCGGTCGAGACCGCGCCGGCATCGCGCGCCACCGCACTCGCGGCGCTCGGCGGCCGGCGCATGCTCATCGTCGACGACAATCAGACGAATCGCCGCATCCTCCGCGAAATGCTGGCCGCCGAGGGCATCAACGTCGATGAAGCGTCGACCGCGGCGGATGGACTGGAAGCGTTGCGCCGCACACGGTACGACCTCGCGATCCTCGACGTGCAGATGCCCGACATGCACGGCTTCCAGCTCGCCACTGCCGTGCGCGCCGAGAAGAAACTCAAGCGGACCAATCTCCTGATGCTGACGTCCGCCGGGCAGCGGGGCGACGGCGAGCGCTGCCGCGAGCTCGGCATCCGCGGTTACCTCACCAAACCGATCTCGCGCAGCGATCTGCTCGAAGCGCTCGGGACGGTGCTCGCGGGGTCGCCGGAGGAAGCGGGGACTCCGGAAGTCGTCACGCGCCACACGATCGCGGAATCGCGCGCGTCGCTGCGCGTGTTGCTCGCGGAGGACAATCCCGTCAACCAACAGGTCGCGGTCGCCATGCTGGTCAAGCGCGGTCACGAAGTCCACGTTTCCAGCAACGGCCGCGAGGCGGTGCAAGCGGTCCAGAACCGCGACTACGACGTGGTGCTGATGGACATCCAGATGCCGGAGATGGACGGCTTCGAAGCGACCCACGCGATTCGCGCGCTTGCCAAAGGGAAAGACCTGCCGATCATCGGGCTCACCGCCCACGCCCTTTCGGGCGAGCGGGAGCGCTGCCTCTCGCATGGCATGACCGACTACCTCGCCAAACCCTTCAAGGCCCACGAGCTGTTCGCACTGGTCGAAGGCACGGCCGAGCCCAGGGCGGCCGCCGAGCCGCCGGCGGAAGCGCTCGCGCCGCCCGTGGATCTCGAGGGCTTCCGCATGACGCTGCGCGAGGCGGGCGCGGAGCAAGCGTTGTATTCCATTATAGACACGTTTGTGCGCCAGGCGCCGGATCGCCTGGCCGCGCTCGCGGGCGCCGTCGCGAGTGGGACGGGCGATGAGATCGCGAGAGCGGCGCACGTCTACCGCGGCGCCGCCGCCACCATCGGCGCGCGCGGGCTCGCCGGACTGCTCGAGACCGTCGAGACGACCGCCCGCGCCGGAGATGTGGTCCAGGCGCGCGACACCTTCGAGCGCGTCAGCCCCATCGCGCATGCGGTGACCGATTACCTACGCCAGCAACGTGCTTCGCTGCCGGAGGAATAATGCGAATACTGCTCGCCGAGGATGATGCCGTCGCCGGACAGACGCTGACCGCCATCCTCACGGCACAGGGTCACGAGGTGACGGCGGTGGATAACGGTGTCGATGCCTGGGGGTTGTGGCTCGTGGCCCACCATCGCGTGATCGTCTCCGATTGGCTGATGCCGGCGATGGACGGCATCGAGCTGTGCCGCAAGATCCGCTCGCGTCCCCCCGGCCCCTACACGTACTTCATGATGCAGACGATCCGCACCGGACTGGGAAACTTTCTCGAGGCGATGCAGGCCGGCGTGGACGATTTCATCACGAAGCCGATCGTCCCGGAAGAGCTCCTCGCGCGCCTCAACGTCGCCGGGCGTATTCTCGGTCTACGGGAAGAGCTGATGACGCTGGAAGGGTTGCTGGCCATGTGCAGCTACTGCAAGCGTATTCGCGACACGGACGGCGCCTGGACGCCGCTGGAGCGCTACGTCGAGCAGCGGTCGGCGGCGCGGTTCAGCCACGGCGTCTGCGAGGATTGCTACGAGAAGTACCTGCGAGCGCAGGTCGACGGGTGAATCGGGGCGGCGGGATTCGAACCCGCGACCTCCTGGTCCCAAACCAGGCGCGCTAACCGGACTGCGCCACACCCCGGATACGGCAACTACGTCAAGATAAGGCGTCGAAGAAAAGGCGTGCAAACAACGGCGTCGAATAAAATACGTCGAAGGAGGCGTCGAGACACTACGGCGAGATCGTGAGGGAAAACGTGAGGGGAATGTAGTTCGGCGCGTTGATCGTGGCGGAGCCGGCGCCGGCGGCCTTGGCCTTGATGTAGAAGTAGTTCTGGGTGTAGGTCTGACCGGCCGGGATCGTGATCGACGAAATCACCGCGCCGTCCTGATGGAATTCGAGCTTGGAATTCGGGGCGAGCGTGAACACAACCGTATCCGCAGTGGTGCTCCCCGTCCCGTCAGGAGCCAGGAGATAGAATACCTCTGGGAAACTGTCCCCTACTGCCATGGAGGACGGTGGGTCCCCGCCGAGCATGACTTTCCCAGTTCCGACTGTCACGATCGAGGTATCCGGTTTGAAACCCGTTGCTGTGATAACGAGTGTGTCCACACCGCTCGCGATGCCGACCGCCGACCACGCGCTGAAGTTCTCTCCCGCACCCATCGTGAAGACCGTGTCGGACAGCGCGAGCACCGCGGGATGGCGCTGCCGCAGGTGTACGACGAGTGGACCGTGGTCTGGCCCATTCTCTACAACGTAGCCGGCAAAGTACTGCCGGATGCCGACGGATTGAGCGGAATTGAACGTGAGATAGGGCTGGAGCACGGTAACGGCAGGAGTCGTCGCCGGCGCGTAGGCATACGGCACGGCGCGTGGATCCGTCGCTGTCACAGTTGCCGTTCCGGGTCGCTTGAAATGCGCAAACAGGACGGCCGATGTTTCCGCTCCTGCAGGTAGCGTTAGCGTTGTGGCATCAATCGAGACGACGCTCGTATCACCGACGGACAACGTGAATGTGACATTCTCCGTCGGATAGCCCCGCACAAAGGTGGTCGAGTCGTATGCGAAAAGCTCTATCCGCATCGAGTCCCCGGGATACTCACCGCTGCCGAAGTTGTAAAACCCCACCGTCGGACGGTCCGTCTTTACCTCCAAGTGTCCATCGATATGCCGGAGAGCGCGCGCGGTGAGCGTGGCGCTGCCACGCACGTCACCTCCGACGATGTCAATCGGCACTCCCATGCGTACACCGACCGGAACAACGACAGAATCGGGGCTCACGCGGGCGACCGTACTGTCGCTCGTGGACAGATGGATGGGAACTGGAGCGCCGACAACGTATCGGTCGACCAGGACCTGGTGGTGCTGATATGGCTGATCTAAACGATAGAGGCGCTGCCGCATTGCCACCCGCAGCGTGTCTTGGTCTGCAAAGAATACCGGAGGATACGCGACGTGAATGAGCGCGGTCGAGTCCGGTATGTAGAGTCCCGCCGAATCACGGACGACAAGTCGAGTGGACCCCGAGTCGGGATACGTGAAGAAGACATAAGAGCTGGCACTGCCTGCCGGGATGTGATGATAGCCCGAATCGGGCCGCAACACTGTGCTATCCGTCCCACGTACTCGGATGACAACGGGATCAGCGACATACTGCCAGGCGCCTGTCGCGTCTCGCGTTTGAATGTTCAGCACCACCGGTGGATCGTCGATGCGGGCCGTGGTGACGAGGTCGCCCGCGAGCCCAAGCTTTGGTCGCGTGACGGTGAACGACACAGGCGGTCCGGGCACATCGCACAAGTATGGCCTCAGCGTGACCGCGCCGGTGCGCCGCCCCACGAGATGCAGCAATGCCAAGTCGAGCCATCCCATCGGCACAGTCGAATCGTAGGGGACGGCCAGGATTGACGTATCGGAGCTCACGACCGAAAACCGCACGGGCGCCTCGTTAGACCCGCCCCCCAAGGATGCCTTGGCCACCGCGTATTGTCCGATCCCAACCGTCGTGACCGCCGACACAACCCCGAACGTTTGAAGCGTCACAGTCGGTGCCGCAGTGATCGTCAACGCGGCGCTGCGACGCAGCGAACCCGCCTGCACGACGATGGTGTCGAGCCCCGAGGCGAGTGGCGTCATCAGCCCGGTCGAGTCGATGCGCGCGAGCGTCGTGTCGGTCGAGCTCCAGGTGAGCTTGGCATCCGGCATGAAGTTGTTGAATGAGTCGGCCACAACCGCTGTCAGGCGGAAGGGACACGCGCGGTAGGCCCGTAACGGTGAGTCGAAATAGATCGTCTTCGGACGCTGGCGGACGACGATGCGGGCCGAGTCGAGCGCGCCACCGGCCTCGCGCACGCGGAGGAACGTGACGCCGTTCTTCGACCCCTGAACAGTCCGTACTGAATCCGATCCGAACGGGAACAGCTTCGCGACGGACGTATCAGTGAGCGCCCAGGTATACGAGCCTCCGGCAGCGCGCTGCGTGCCGACCCAGGCGTGCACGGTGACGTTCACGGTCGTACCCAGGGCGGTGAGCGTATCGAGAGCGGGCGTGAGGGTGAGCGTGGTGATTTGGGTACTGCCCGGACCCGGCCCCGCGCTTTCGCCACAAGTAAGGGAGCCGGCCGCGACAAGCGCAACGGATAGGAAGGGGAGAGTAGGGCGTTTCACAATGCCAACCTTCACGCGCTGGCGCCGGCCGCAAGTAGGAGCGCCCCAAACGTCATAAGCGTCCGGAGCGCCGGAGCAAGACCTCAATCAGCGCTCGGAACGCCCTGCCCCGATGCGAGACGCGGTGCTTTGCCGCCGGGGGTGCCTCCCCAAAGGTCATGCGGAGCTCTTCCGAGTAGAACAGCGGATCGTAGCCAAAGCCTCCCGTCCCGCGCGGTGCCCGCAAGATCACGCCATCGCAGGTAGCCTCGACGATCTCCGGCGCGCTGCTCGGCGTCGCGAGAAACGCAACGACGCATCGGTAATGGGCGGTGCGCTGGTCATCGGGGATTGCCGCCAACTGCTCGAGCAACAACGTGTTGTTTTCGGCATCGGTGCCGGTTGCCGACCAGCGCGCGGAGCGCGGACCCGGTGCCCCGCCCAGCGCATCCACTTCGATTCCGGAGTCATCGGCGACCGCCGGCAGGCCGCTGCGCGTCGCGTAGTAGCGCGCTTTGGACACCGCGTTCTCGACGTAGCTCATGCTGCGCTCGAGATCGGCTTCTTCGGGGAGCGGCTGGAGCAGCCGGTCGCCCGGAAACGAAATGTCGAACGGCAGGCCGGCAAACAGCTCGCGGATCTCTCGTGTCTTTCCAGGGCTGCGCGTGCCGACGAGCAGCTTCATCGGCCCCCCCCCTCCCCCTTCCCCTCTTTGCGCAGCCGCTCGAGCAGCTTCGTCGTCGATTTGTCCGTGACGAGCGGTACCCGCACGACCCGGCCTCCCCAGCCTTCAACCTCATTCGCCCCGACGATGGTGTCGCGCGCATAGTCGGCGCCCTTCACCAGCACGTCGGGCCGCAGCAGCCGAATCAATGCGAGCGGCGTATCCTCGTCGAACAGGACCACGCAATCGACGGCGGCCAACGCCGCGAGCACGCGCGCCCGCTCCGCCTCGGCGACCACCGGACGATCGGGCCCTTTGCCCAGCCGCCGCGCCGACGCGTCGCGATTGACCCCGACGATGAGAACATCGCCCTCGGCGCGCGCCGCCTCGAGCAGCGCGACGTGGCCGCTATGGAGGAGATCGAACACGCCGTTGGTGAAAACGACCCGGCCCTGAGTGGCCCGCCAGCGCGCTGCGGCCTCGGGCGTACGGACCTTCGCGGCCGTGTTCAGAGCGGCTGCGAGGCTCTGGGGTGGAAGGCGAAGCTGTGATTGAAGAAGGGCAGCGAGACCGATTCGCTGTAGCGCGTCTCGATGACGATCTCGCGCGGCTGGGCCGTGCGACGGATCTGCAGCTGGTTGCCGCCCGCCGATTCGGGAAGACCGATCTCTTCGATCGCGGCCTGGATGCGGCGACGGATCGTACCATCGTCGAGACCGGCGGCGAGACGGGTTTCCGTCTGCATCTCGTCGAGCAAGCGATAGTAGCGGAAGTACACCTCGCCGATGTTCACGCCGTAGTAGAGCGCTGCGACGAAGAGCAGCAGCGACAGCAGACACCCGGCGGAGCTGGCGCCGCGCCGTGACCCAAACAGCCTCACCATTGCGACTGTGCCCCATCGACGATCTGCTGCACGAGCTTCGCGAGCGCCGCTTTGCGCCCCTCCTGCTCGGCCGGGGGATCATAGTCCCCGTCCACGGAGAGTCCCTGCCGCTTCCACACGGTGGTGCCCTCACGCTGGTTGACGATCTCGACGTCCACGATGATCAGGACTTTGCGCTTGGTCACCCTGGCCTGCCCCACGCCGGCAAGCACGCTCTGTGGAACGTCGGGATCGTACCGTACTACGCGGCCGCGGACGATCGCGTCGGCCCTCGCTTCGGTCGCCAGCCGCAGGCCGAGCCGGCCTTCCAACGCCTGGCGGACGGCTTCACTCACTTCCGCCGTCAAACGTGGCTCGGGCGTGTCGTTATCGAACGGCATGATGGCGACGGTTTTGACGTTGGGGAGCGTGCCGCCTTGAAACCCATATGGGCAGCCCGCGAGCACCAGACACGCCGCGCTAGCGGCGACTACGCCAGATAACCGGGGCAAAGACCTGCGCCGTATCGAACGCCACCACCGTAAGCTCAAATCGGGCTCCCCCTGTCTTCCCAGCAGCGTCTGCGAAATCGATGCGCGCGCTGGCGGGATGGGCCAATGTGTCGAGTCGCGCCCAGCTGCGCGCCACGAGCTTGCCCCGCCGCCGCCACTCCGCTTCCAGCATGCCGCCGCGGCGCGCGCTGTCCGGAGGAGTCGCGACATACGCCAGCGTGTCCGCCGGCTGCGCGAACTGCCACACCACGCGCTGCTCGAGCTGCGCGCCAAATACCGCGGCCTGCTCCGTGGGTGGTCGCACCATTGCGAACGCCGCCCACAACATCGGCACTGCCGGCACGAGCGAACGAAAATCTTTGTCCGGATCGGCCCAGACGACCGAGTCGCCGATGATCACCGCCGCCCCACTGCCGAGGCCGAGCGGCCCGACATAGTCGAATCGGAGCGAGTCGGGCGGTTGGATCCGGACCGTGCCGCGCCCCGCGTACTTGACCCGTTCGTCTTGATAATGCCATCGAAATCGAATCAGCGCAGGCGTGCGCGGCAGGGTGGCTCGGGCCCATTGCGCCGCGCTGTCCCGACTCGCCGGCCCCAGAGCGGTCGGCACGAGCGGCGCGGGTGGGCGATACCCGGGACAGGCCGTTAACAGTGCACAGGCGCCAATGTAGGAAACGGCACGTCGCCGGGTCAATAGTTGAAGCCGAAGAAGAAGTCGACGAAGCGGCGATTGTGCGTGCTCGCCGGTAATCCGTACGCATCGAGATCCGTCGTTCCAAGTCGATAACCGATGTCGAGGCGCAACACGAGCGGCGGGCCGATCGGCATGCGCAATCCGAGTCCGCTCGAGCCGAGCACACCGCGGTCTGTCGTGGTTTTCGTCCACGCGCGTCCGTAGTCGACGAAGAGTGCGCCCTGCACGCCCGGAAATCTCGCCGTGCCGAACGGGAACCCGATCGTGAGAAAGTCGAGAATAGGAAAGCGGTACTCGGCGTTGACCAGCCACGCGCGCGTGCCGGCCACGTAGCCATACTGCGGATAGCCGCGCAATCCCCACGAGCCGGCGATGCTGATGCGCCGCGGCCGCTCGCCACCCGACGCGTAGCCCTGCACCCGCAGCGCGACGGCGCTGTGCTGCGACGTGCGCACGTACTTGCGCCAGTCCGCCGACATGAGCCACGAGTCGAACCGGCCGTGACTGAGGTCGTTCACGAGTCCGGTCGTGAAGTTGTAGCGCTCACCGTCGATCGGGCCGGTCGGCAGCCAGAGTGTGTTGTCCTTGACGTACGTCAGATAGTTCGCGGCCAGCCAGCCGATGCGGCGCGGCTCGTCCACGTCATCGGTCCGGATGTCCAATCGATCGGAGCGCTCGAGGCGATACTCGCCCACGATGCGCCGGAACCGCGTGAACGGATACCGCACCTGCGCGAACATGCCGTAGGAACGCTCTTCGAACAGCGAATTGAAGTCGCCTTCGTAGAACACGCCGCGCTGGCGGAACGCCCCCACGCCCCAGTTGATGCGCCGCGACTGGTTCAGATAAAACGCGGACCCGCTGATGTTGTCGACGAGGCTCCCGAACCCGGCGCTCTGAAACGACGTCAGCGAGAGGAAGACTTGGTGATCGGACAGGAGGTCGCTGAACACGAAGACGGCCCCCTGCGCGGAGCCGAGTCCGGGCGCGACGGCTGCATCGCCCGCGGCAAAGTCGAGGCTGAATTTCCGCTCGTAGGGCGCGCCATCGGCGCGCGCGTACTGCGGGTGCGACAGCTCACCCCATGTCCACGCCGCCGCAGGCAGGCTATCGGCGTTCGCAAGCGTGAACGTGCTCGTGGCCTCATTCAACGGCGATGCCACATAGATATTGAAGCTGAGATCGGCAAACCCGCCGAACAGCAACCCGCCATGGGTGCCCGGCACCCACTGCGGATCGAATGCCCCGTTGAGCGTCCGCGTCTCGCGCCGTCCCGTCCCCGTCGAATCGATCGAATACACCTGGAACGTGCCGTCGCGGTCGGAAGCGAAGTAGATACGCCCTTCGCCCCAGCGCGGCGACTCATCCCGCCAATCGCCGTACGTCAGATAGCGGATCGCGCCGCTCGGGAGATCGAGCGCGAACAGGTTATGGGCCCCGCTGCTGCCGAACGCCGTGCGGTCGGACGAAAAGACGACGGTCCGCCCGTCCGGACTGATGGTCGGGTCGAGATCCTCGTAGCGATCGGAGGTGAGTCGCTCCAGCCGTCCCTCCGCGAGCCACAGGCGATAGAGATCCGAGTACCCGGACACCGACAAGCCGCTGAACACGACGCTCTTGGCATCGGGTGCCCAGGTCGGCGAGAGAATCGACACGAGCTCCGCGAACTGATAGCGGCCGACGACCTTGCCTTTCCGCAAATCCCAGAAGAACAGCGCGTCGCGCTCGGCGTACTTGCTGCTGAACGTCGCGACGCCCTGTGTATTCACGTCGATCCGGGACTCGAAGAAATGGAAGGACTCGAACTGCTCGTTCCGCTCGCCCTGCACCACCGGCCGCCGGCCTCTTCCGGTCAGACTCTGTGCGTAAATCGTCGTGTAGCCGCTCGCCGGCGAGAAGAACAGGAATGACGGCGCCGAATCGCCGGCGAGCTGATACGCCGTCGGCTTGATCGCGAGCTCGGTGAGCTTGCGGGCCGTGATCGCGAGCGGCGGCTGGCTGGCGACCGCGGGATAGTAGTGCTGGCGCATCCAGTATTGCCATTCATCGGACAGCTGGTCGATGGTGCGGCCGTAGACGCCGACCAGCGCGCCCTCAAAGCTCGAGTACTTCCAGATGTCGTTGTACAGCTCCAGAATGCGCCACTCGCCATAGCGCTCTGCCAGGAAGTGATGGATGCTGCCGCCGACCGGATAGACCAGCCCGCCAAAGGCGTACGTCAAGTCGGGCAATGACGGCAACCGTCCCGCAATCGTCATGTCGCGCAGCACCATCTCGTCGCGGCTGTCCTCGCCCGCCGAGAAGAACTCCGCGAGCCCTTCGGTCCACCACAGCGGCATGCCGGCCTGCCGGAAGCGCGGGTACCGCCCGAACGTCTGTGACGCGAGGCTCAGCTGGTAGACGTGCACGAGCTCGTGACGGATCGTATGCCGGAATTCGGCGTAGCTGCCGCGGAACGGCAGGGCAACGCGGCGCTTCAGGAACTCGGTGACACCCAGCAAGCCTTCGGGCGGAATGAACGGCAGGATGTTGGTCTGCTCGAAATCGTTATGCGACGCATACACAATCAATGGAATACGTCGAGTAACGGCGTGGTTGAAACGACGTTCCAGTGAATCGTAACTCTCCTCTGCGTACGCGAGCGCGACACGGCCAAGCTCTTCTTCTTCGGGATAGTAGTACAGATCGACGTGCTCCCCGCGCAACACACGCCAATCAAAGTGTCGGTACTGAATCTTGTTCTGCCCGAAGTAGCCGTATTGGGCAGAGAGTGAGGACGCAACCGCCAGCATGAGTGCGATGACACAGGCCCAGCGCTTCATCTATGAATACTCCGGATGCGATCGCCCATCCCGATCCCGTTCAGCACAGCGGCGCTACCAGCACCGACAACCCGACCAAAGATCGTGTAAATGCCATCCAGATGGGGCTGCGCGGAATGCGTGATGAAATACTGGCTGCCTCCGGTGTTCGGCCCCGAAAGCGCCATGCCGACGGTGCCCGTCTCATAGCGGACGGGATTGATTTCGTCGCGGATCGCGAAACCCGGTCCACCCCAGCCGTCGCCACGCGGATCGCCGTCCTGCACCACGAAATTCGGCACCACGCGATGCCAGCGCGTGCCGTCGAAATAGCGGCGGTTGACCAGGTCCATGACCGCCGCGACCGTCAGCGGCGCCTCGGCGGCCAGCAGCTCGATGTCGAGCGTGCCGCGATCCGTCTCCAGGAACACATGCGGATTGGTACCTGTCAGGGCGGGCGCCAGCCAGCGGCGCGCGATATCGCGATACTCGGCGAGGGTGCGGCCGGTCGCGATCGGCAAGACAGGACCCCACGCGACACGCGTATCCGGAAGCGTATCCGCGGCGAGCCGCCGCACGAGATAGTCGTCGGGTCGGGGTGTCACCGACACGAACCGCGTTGCGACGCGCTGCCGGCCGGTATCCGACGACGCGGCGATCGTGCCGAGCGCCGAGACCGCGGACAGGCGGGCGTCGTCGAAGGGATCGCGTTCGGCACGGCCATACGCCGCGACCAGCAGATCGACGTCAGCGACGGTGGGATGGCGGGAAACGAGATCCGCCGCGACACTGCGCACGGCGGGATCCGCGTGCGTGAGCAGCGCGCGCGCGCGCGCGCGCAACGACGCATCGTCGGCCGCCACGACGCGCTGCAGGGCTTGGAGCGCCTGCGCCACGACGCGGCCGTCGGGATCGGCGAGTTGTCCCTCCAGGCGGTC
>Ga0193719_10000762_pt1 | contig 12357 bp, 9 predicted proteins | sample U2a2metaG_FD_160103 | JGI IMG/M metagenome (GOLD analysis project Ga0193719, IMG submission 160103) | Soil microbial communities from a riparian zone of the East river system, Colorado, United States - U2a2 | ecosystem: Environmental > Terrestrial > Soil > Riparian zone | place: USA: East River... | reverse complement strand
TGCCGATGCACGCCCGAACAAAAGGATCGACACAATCGTTTCGACGCCACTCTTCCGCCTTCCGCTGGGGACGATATTTAATGGGATGCCGCCGGACTCGCTGATGCAACGCAATTTGTTGAGATGTGTCACCTGGATGCTCCCGTCCGGCCAGAGGATCGCAAATGAAATGGGCATCCCACCACTGAGTGACGCCGAGCTGGCTGAGCTGCAGACGATTCGTCCCGGGTTTGTCCAATCGACACCGCTTTTCTACTATATTTTGAAAGAAGCTCAGTTGAGGGAGGATGGACTACGTCTTGGCCCCGTCGGTGCGCGTATCGTGGCGGAGGTATTCGTCGGACTGCTCCAGCTAGACCCTGATTCCTACCTCAGCGTGCAACCAAGTTGGGTTCCAACGTTGCCCACCCACGACGGAACGCCGGAAAGTTTTCGCATAATCGACTTCCTGACCTTCTCCGGCGTGGATCCAGCGAGCCGCGGTCAGTAGTGGTCAGTTAAAGACAGCAAAGGAGTAAGCAAACATGAAACCTCAAAATCTAGATCCCATTCTGCTGCTAATTGCCTGCCTTACGCTTTCGCCAATGGCACAAGCAGGCAACCCACCGATGGACAACCCAAGTTCGTTTTCGAACACGGCCTACGGTGATCATGCGCTCGAGCACAACAACGGCTTCTTCGACAGCGCATTTGGTGCTTCTGCGCTAGAGTTCAATACCAACGGGAACTACGACACGGCATCTGGCGCCTTTGCGCTCCGTAACAACACCACAGGTATCTACAATACAGCCAATGGCTTTGCCGCGCTATATGCGAACAGCCAAGGTAGCAACAACACTGCCACTGGTGTTGGAGCACTCCAGCAGAACAACGCCAGTAACAACACCGCTGATGGTTATCAGGCGCTCGGGTCGAATACAACCGGCATCAACAACACCGCCAGCGGTTTCCTGGCGCTATTTACTAATAGGTTCGGAACCGACAACACCGCGACTGGTGGGAAGGCGCTCTACGGCAACACCTTTGGTTCGCACAATACGGCCGACGGTTATGGAACGCTGTACACCAACTTTACTGGCGACTTCAATACGGCCCTTGGCTTTAAAGCGCTGTTAAACAACAGCAGTGCCGCCAACGATACGGGTGTAGGCAGCTGGGCGCTTTTCAACAACACCGAAGGCAGTGACAACACGGCACTGGGATCTAGTGCTCTGCTTTACAACACGACTGGCTTTGATAACACGGCGGTGGGCAACGGAGCCGGAATCAATGTCACCACGGCGGACCACGTGATCTGTGTCGGCAACCCGGGCGCCAACGTGAGCAACAGTTGCTTCATCGGCAACATTCGTGGCGTGACAACGGCTCACGAGGATGCCATTCCGGTATATATCGATTCAGCCGGCCAACTCGGCACAGTTAGTTCGTCTCGGCGATTCAAAAAAGAGATCAAACCGATGGGTAACGCCAGCGAATCTATCCTGGGTCTGAGACCGGTAACGTTCCACTACAAGAGTGATAGCGGGTGCACACCGCAATTCGGTTTGATTGCCGAAGAAGTTGCCGAATCAAATCCCGATCTCGTGATACGCGACGAGAACGGCGCGATCTACACCGTGCGGTACGACGCAGTGAACGCGATGCTCCTCAACGAGTTCCTTAAAGAACATCGCAAAGTTGAGAAACAACAGGCCGAAATTGACAACCAGGAAGAAACTATTTCACGCTTAAAGTCGGGCTCCGTCACACAAGAAGCCACAATCGCAGAGCTCAAGCGCATAGTCGCGAAACAGGAGAAAGGAATGGAGGCTCTCGCTGCCCGTCTCAAAGAGCAGGATTCAAAAATCCAGAAAGTGAGCGCACAGATCGACATGGGCAGGCCGGCGCTCAAAGTCGTGGTGAATCAACGCTAATGGAGGGCGGGAAGTAAACACAGACTTACAGAAGCAAACGAAGCAACAAAGACGAAAAGGAAAATGAGGCTTATGAAAAATCGAAACGGCATATTCGCTACACTTCTGCTTGCGCTTGGCCGCCTTGCGGTTTCGCCGACAGCGCAAGCGGTCAAACCGCCGCCGGACGGCGGCTACGCGGGCAATAACACCGCCGAGGGAACTTCGGCGCTCTTTAGCCTGACCAGCGGCATCGACAATACCGCTCTTGGTTTTCAAACGCTCTTTCATAACAATACCGGCAACTCCAACACCGCAGAGGGATTCCGCGCCCTCTTCGCCAACACCAATGGTCATCAGAACACGGCTACCGGTGTCAGTGCCCTCCTCAGCAATACCACCGGTAATTTCAACACGGCCAACGGTGTTAATGCACTTAATCACAACATCGATGGTGGCAACAACACGGCCAGCGGCGTGCAAGCGCTTTTTAGCAACACATCGGGCAATTTCAACACAGCCACCGGCGTCGCTGCGCTCTTTCACAATACCACGGGCAGCGCCAATTGCGCCTTTGGAAATAATACGCTCTTTAACAACACCAGCGGAGTCAACAACACGGCGGCGGGCGTTTCAGCACTCTCTAGCAACAATACCGGCAGTAACAACACAGCCAATGGTACGGCGGCGCTCGCTCTCAACCATGGTGGCATTGACAACACTGCCATCGGAGCGGAAGCGCTCCTGAGCAACTTCAGTGGCAGCTTCAATACGGCCATCGGTTGGGAAGCACTCGTTGCCAATAACAGTGGCGGCGCCAACACGGCTGTCGGTTACCAAGCGCTCCGAAACGCCACCGGCGCAAACAACACGGCCATCGGCAACAGCGCCGGCGCAAATGTTACTACGGGCAGTTTCAATGTTTATCTTGGCGCTGGACTAGGCGGCGTGCCTGACGAGGTCGGGCATACCTACATCTCCAATATCAGCAGTACCGTACAGCCCCCTGGTGGGAATGTTGAGTACGTCACCATCAACCTGGACACGAAATTGCTCGGTCACAGCAGTTCCTCACGGCGTTACAAGGAAGACATTAGGCCGATGACCAACGTCAGTGAAGCGCTCTACCGCCTGAAACCGGTCACCTACCGCCACAGGAAGGAGATTGATTTCAAGCAGTCGGCGGCGTTTGGTTTGATTGCTGAGGACGTAGCCGAGGTAAACCCCGCGCTCGTAGCGCGCAATCCGAAAGGGCAGCCCGAGAGTGTGCACTACGAAATGGTCAACGCAATGCTGCTCAATGAATTTCTCAAAGAGCATGAAAGGGTCCAGGAACAAGCAGCCAGAATCGCAGAGATCAAGGCCATTGTCGCAAAGCAGGAGAAAGGGATGGAGGCCCTCGCTGCGCATATCAGAGACCAAGACGCAAAAATCCAAAGCGTGAGCGCTGAGACTAAGATCGGAAGGCCAGCGCCGAAAGTCGTCATAAATCAACGGCAAACGAGAACTGCCGACTGAAATACACTCACGGAAGGAAACTCCGAATGCTTTCGCGAGCAGACGAAAAGGACGAAGACTGTTCTGCCGGCCAAACACGCGAAAGGACGCGAAAGTTCCAGAGCTAGCTTTCTCCTTCGTTTGTGTCGTTCGCGTGTTTCGGGCCGTAATTCTTATGCCCTTATCGGTGACATCCGCGTGATCCGTGGTTCGTACGGTTTCCGCATTTCCCGCGTAACGCAGCGCGAAATTTTACGAAGTACATCAGTGAACGGCTAAAACTCACCTCTTAAGAACGAGAGTCATGGGAGGGCCAAACAAGAAAGAGATAAACTTTATGAAAAATCGAAGCATCACATGCGCAACAATACTCGCGGCACTTGGCTCCTTTGCACTTTCAATTGCGCAAGCGGTCAGCCCACCTCCGGACGGCGGCTACGCGGGCAATAACACCGCCGAGGGAACTTCGGCGCTCTTTAGCCTGACCAGCGGCATCGACAATACCGCTCTTGGTTTTCAAACGCTCTTTCATAACAATACCGGCAACTCCAACACCGCGGAGGGATTCCGCGCCCTCTTCACCAACACCAATGGTCATCAGAACACGGCTACCGGTGTCAGTGCCCTCCTCAGCAATACCACCGGCAATTTCAACACGGCTACCGGCGTGCAAGCGCTCTTTAGCAACAGATCGGGCAATTTCAACACGGCCACCGGCGTTGCTGCGCTCTATTTCAACAATGGCGACCCAAACGCCGGGACGGGGTCTGAGAACTCGGCGTTTGGAGCTTCTGCGCTCTTTCATAATACCACAGGACACGATAATTGTGGCTTTGGCGCTAATGCGCTCTTCAACAATAACACTGGCTATGCCAATTGCGCCTTTGGCAAGGACGCCCTGCACGTGAACACCACCGGGCTCTACAACACAGCTATTGGTAAAGCGGCACTCTCCTTCAATATTGCCAGCGACAACACAGCCGTCGGATCTTACGCGCTCAGTTTCAACGGCGACGGTGTCCAGAACACCGCCGTGGGCTCAGTCGCGCTTGTGAACAACGCGAGTGGCAACTTCAACACGGCCATAGGCTATCAAGCACTGCTTTTCAATGGCACCGGCAGCACCGACACGGCTGTCGGCGTGAACGCGCTTCTGCACAACAACGGCAGCAACAACACGGCCGTCGGTTATGGCGTACTCACCAATAGCACTGGCAGCAACAGCATCGCGCTGGGCACAAACGCCGGCTCCAACGTCACTACAGCCAACAACGTGATCTGTATCGGCACCACCGGTCAAAACGTGAGCGACAGCTTCTATGTCGGCAATGTCTTTGAAACGTCTATTGACGCCGATAACCTCCCAGTGCGAATCGATTTTAGGGGAAGGCTGGGCACCCAAACGTCGTCGCGGCGTTTCAAAGATCACATCGCGCCAATGGACGAAGCCAGCGAAACGATCCTGGCTCTCAGGCCGGTGACCTTCCACTACAAGGATGATAGCAAGTGCAGACCGGAGTTTGGTTTGATTGCCGAGGAAGTCGCCAAGGTAGATCCCAACCTGGTGGCGCTCGACAAGGAAGGAAAGCCCTACACCGTGCGCTATGACCAGGTGAACGCGATGTTGCTCAATGAATTCCTCAAAGAACATCGCAAAGTGCAGCGACAGGAAGCGACAATCGCGCAATTGCAGTTCGCTGCCCGCGACCAACAGAAAAACTTTGCGTCCAACCTGGCGAAACAGCAAAAGCAAATTGAAACCCTGGCGTCGAGCCTTCAGGGAGTGAAAACCGAGCTTGAAGTTACCAAGCGACCAGTGCGGGTCCTTGCGAATAATCCGTAGATTTCCCCAGATGCAAGAAAAACTAAAAAGAAGAAAAACAGGCAACCTATGGAACCATCAATTGAAATCAAAACCATCACTTCGGTACTTGTAATCGGCTTTTCTCTGGCCTGCGCTGCGCTTCTGCCACGCGCGCAGGCGGTCAGTCCGCCGCCGGACGGCGGCTATGCGGGCAATAACACCGCTGAAGGAACTTCGGCGCTCTTTAGCCTGACCAGTGGAATCGACAACACCGCTCTTGGCTTTCAAGCGCTCTTTCATAACAATACCGGCAACTCCAACACCGCAGAGGGATTCCGCGCTCTCTTCGCCAACACTAATGGTCATCAGAACACGGCTACCGGCGTCAGCGCCCTCCTCAGCAATACCACCGGCAATTTCAACACGGCCAGCGGTGTTAATGCACTTAATCACAACATCGATGGTGGCAACAACACGGCTACCGGCGTGCAAGCGCTCTTTAGCAACACATCGGGGAGTTTCAATACAGCCGCTGGCGTTGCTGCGCTCTTTCACAACACCACTGGCCTACGCAACACAGCCAGCGGGTTTGGGGCGCTCTTTAGCAACATCAACGGTAGCGACAATACAGCGAGCGGTTTAGATGCGCTCTTCAACAACACCTCCGGCACCCAAAATACGGCCACCGGCGTGCAAGCGCTCTTCAGCAACACGGGCGGGCTCAGCAACACGGCCTACGGTTATGCCGCGCTCAGCGCCAGCAACGGCAACGCGAACACGGCCATCGGTGACAGTGCGCTCCATAACAACACCGGCGGCAGTCGGAACGTGGCTAACGGTTGGGAAGCGATGTATCGCAACACCCTTGGTGTCGAAAACACGGCGATTGGTAATGAAACGCTCGTTTTGAACATTATGGGCAACTACAACACGGCCATCGGTTCTACTGCCCTTCATAATACTACAGGCAGCAGCAACATCGGAGTAGGCCATGGCGCCGGCGCAAATGTTATGTCGGGCAGTTATAATGTCTATATAGGGGAGGGCTTAGGCGGTGTGGCTGGCGAGGTCGGTCACACCTACATCGCCAATATTGCGTCGACGCAGCAGAATTCTTCCCCTGTGACTGTTGACTTGGCGACCGGCTTACTTGGTCACGAGTTTTCGTCGCAACGCTACAAAGAAAAAATCAAGCCGATGAGCGACGCCAGCGAAGTAGTGTTTGCTCTCAAGCCGGTCACTTACCGATACAAAAAAGATATCGATAAAAGCCAGGCCCTCGACTACGGCCTCATTGCTGAGGAAGTGGCCAAGGTCGATCCCAACCTAACTGTCCGGGACGGAAAAGGCCAAATCGAAAGCGTCCGATACAATGCCATCAACGCCATGTTGCTCAACGAATTCATTAAGGAACACAAAAGAGTCCAGGCACAACAGAGTAAAATTGACCAGCAGGAGGCGACAATTTCGGAGCTAAAGTCGACCGTCGCGCGGCAGCGTAAGGATTTGGACGCAGTTGTCACCGAGCAACAGAGACGTTTTCAAGCCACGCTTGCGAAACAGGAAGAGCAAATCCGAGCTCTTACCTCGGGTCTCCAGAAAGTGACGGCCCAGATCGAGGCGAACAAGCCGCGTCGGCAAGTGGTTCTCAATAATCCCTAAAGAGGAAACCAAATTACGAATGAGAATATGAAAGGTACAATTCCACAAATTAAAACTTCACTTGGCCTGCCGTTTGTGCCGTCGGCTTTCACTCTCCTCGCCCTGACGCTCGTCTGTTCTGGGCTTGTGCACGTTGCGCAAGCCGTCAACCCACCGCCGGATGGCGGTTATGCCGGGGGCAACACGGCGGAAGGCCAAAACGCCCTTTTCAGCCTCACGACCGGCACCTACAATACGGCCGTTGGTTTGTTTTCGCTCAGGAACAACACAGAAGGCCAGTTCAATACGGCCATCGGCGCTGGGGCGCTTTTAAGCAACAACCCCGGCTCCCACAACGCAGCGGACGGAATCGTCAATAGTTCCCAAAACACGGCCACTGGAGCCGGGGCGCTTTTGAGCAATACCACCGGCGCCCACAACACGGCCGATGGAGCGTTCGCGCTTTTTACCAACACCACCGGCGTGGAGAACACGGCCACTGGTTCAAACGCGCTCTTTGATAACACCACCGGCACGGGAAACACTGCCGATGGTGCTTTTGCGCTCCCTAGCAACACCATCGGCTTCCAAAACACGGCGAACGGAACATTCGCACTTTTTAGCAATACAGAAGGCAGCTTCAACACCGCGAGCGGCAATGGCGCACTTTATAGCAACACCAACGGCGACACCAACACCGCCATCGGCGCTTCTGCACTCCAAAACAATACGACCGGCAGCGGCAATACAGCCATTGGGGATGCCGCCCTCTTTGAGAACACGACCGGCATGTTCAACACGGCAATTGGGCGTAGTGCGCTAAGTGCCAACACCACCGGCACGGCCAACATCGCCATAGGCGTGGCCGCGGGCAACCACACTATGACTGGCGGTGGGAACATTTACATCGGTAATAACCCCGGGGCTGACGAGTCGGATACGATCCGCATCGGTGATGTACAAACAAGGACATTTATTGGCGGCATCCATGACACCACGGTCACAGGCCTGGCGGTAGTGGTAAGCGCCAGCGGTCAACTTGGCGTGGCGCCCTCCTCGGCGCGTTTTAAGGACGAGATCAAACCGATGGAGAGTGCCAGCGAAGCAATTCTCGCACTCAAGCCGGTCACTTTCCGGTACAGGAAGGATATTGATCCGGCACACACAAAGCAGTTCGGTCTTGTGGCTGAAGAGGTGGAAAAGGTGAATCCTGACCTGGTAGTGCGCGATAAAGAAAGAAAACCCTACGGTGTCCGCTACGACCAGGTGAACGCGATGTTGCTTAATGAGTTCCTCAAGGAGCACCGCAAAGTGCAGAAATTAGAGAAAGGAATGGCGGTTCTCGCCGCGCAGCTCAAAGAGCAAGCCGCACAAATCCAAAATGTAAGCGCCAAGGTTGAGGTGAACAAATCGACGACAAAAGTGGTTCTTGATAATCTGTAGAGCGAAGTGGATGACAGCTTGTGGCCGGGGTCGCCGACCCCGGCTACAGCTGCAACAATGAGCACAGACGAACAAAAGGCAATAAAGGAAAGGAAGGTTACAATGAAAAGAATGTTGTTAGCAATCAGAACCGAGGTTCTCTCAGTTCCTGTGCTCTTTGCGCTCGGCTGCCTCGCCCCTAGTCCAAGAGCGCAAGCGGTCAATCCACCGCCGGACGGGGGCTACCCCGGAGGAAACACCGCGGAGGGACGGGGCGCCCTTTTCAGTCTCACCACCGGGACCTACAATACGGCCGTTGGCTTGTTTTCGCTCAGAAGCATTACTACTGCCAGGTACAACACCGCTGTCGGTGCAGGGACGCTTCTTGTTAACATGGCGGAAGAAAACACGGCCACTGGCGCAGGGGCGCTTTTTTTCAATGATGGTGATCCCACTAACAACGAAGGATCTGAAAACTCGGCCTTTGGAAACAATGCACTCTTCAGCAACACCACCGGCTACGCCAACAGCGCTTTCGGTGCGGGCGCACTGGGGTCCAACAACAGTGGCAGTTTCAATACGGCGAACGGTTTCCTTGCGCTTAGCGTCAGCTTCGCGCTAGGTGACGGTACCGTTGCCACAGGTAGCAACAACACTGCGACCGGCGCCTTCGCGCTTGGCAACATCACCGAGGGCAGTAGCAACACGGCCTTGGGCGCGGATGCCGGCTCGGCCGTAACGACGGCCAGCAACGTTATCTGCATTGGCAGGATCGCCGGAGAGAATATCGACCACAGCTGCTTTATCGGCAACATCTATTCCAATGTGCAGCCGGTCATCGGAATTAACCCTGACTATGTCACCATAGACTCCAACGGCAGACTTGGCCGTAGCAACCTGAACGGGTCTTCGCGCCGGTTTAAACATGACATCCAGCCAATGGACAAAGCGAGTGAAGTCATATTCGCACTTAAGCCGGTGAGCTTCCGCTATAACCAGGAGTATGATGCTACGCAGCGGCTGTCCTTTGGCCTGATCGCCGAGGAAGTGGAGGAGGCGGATCCTGATCTGGTGGGACGGAACAGAAAGGGCGAGCCCGAATCGGTGCGCTACGAGCAGATCAACGCGATGTTGCTCAATGAATTTCTGAAAGAGCACCGCAAAGTGCAGGAATTGCAAGCGACCGCAGAAGAACAACAGAAACGAATGCAGATTGTCATGGCCCGGCTCGAAGAGCAGGCGGCGGATATTCAGAAGATCGGTTCGAAGATTGACTTGAACAAAGTTGAACCGCGAACGGTCGCCAGTAACTGAGCGATCGCCCGCCGCGGTTGCGTTTTATTGTTCGCGCGCGGCTTTGACGATTTGGGCGAAGCTGCGCGGGTCGAGACTGGCTCCGCCGACGAGAGCGCCGTCGATGTCTGGCTGGCTCATGAGTTCGCGGGCATTTTCCGGTTTCACGCTGCCGCCGTATTGAATTCGGATCCGGTCGGCTGTCGAGTCGTCGGACATTTCGCGCAAGATGTGTCGAATGAAGGCGTGCGCTTCCTGCGCTTGCTGGGGTGTTGCGTTACGCCCGGTGCCGATCGCCCAGACTGGCTCGTACGCAATCACCGTTTCCTGCAATTCCTTTGGAGTGAGGCCAGCGAGACTCCCGCGCAATTGGATTGACAGTATCTTTTCAACGTTGCCTCTGTCGCGCTGTTCGAGCGTTTCTCCGATGCAAACAATGGGGCGCAATGCTGCCGCATGCGCCGCGCGCACCTTGCGATTTACGATTTCGTCGGTCTCACCAAATAACGTACGGCGTTCGCTGTGCCCGAGCACGACGTAATGCACAAATAAGTCGCGTAAAAGCGCAGCACTGATCTCGCCGGTAAAGGGCCCGTTGTTCTCCCAATACATGTTTTGTGCGCCCACCTTGATGTTCTGCGCTTTGCCGAGCGCATCCATCACCTTCGCAATTGCCGTAAACGGTGGAACGATCACCACTTCGACATCGGTGATTTCGCCTATGTCCCGCAGCAGCAACGCCTCGACGAACCGCGCCGACTCGGCCTGCGTCATGTTCATCTTCCAGTTGGCTGCAACGATTTTCTTGCGCATAAATCTTTCTGACAGAATGAACAAAATTTACAAAAATGATTTCAGAAGAAACCGATTCTGCCCATTCTGTTAATTCTGTCTAAGTTTTATCGCTGAGCGCGGCTACGCCGGGCAGCTCTTTACCTTCGAGTAATTCCAACGTTGCGCCGCCGCCAGTGGAAATAAATGTCATTTTCCCGGCGAGCCCGGCCTGTTTGACCGCTGTCACCGAGTCGCCGCCACCGATAATGGTCGTCGCCCCCGATTGCGCCATTGCTTCTGCGATTGCGATTGTGCCTTCGCCGAATTCAGGAATTTCAAAGACGCCCATCGGTCCATTCCACAAAATCGTTTCTCCCCGGGCAATTTCCTCCTGATAAAGCGCGATCGTTGCCGCGCCGATATCCACTGCCTGCCAGCCGTCCGTGATTCCGTGCTGGGGCGAGAGGCGACTGGTATTTCGCAAGTTCGCGCCCGAACGAATTTCGTCCGCCTCGACCACATCGATCGGAATGAGAAACTTCACACCGCGTTGCTTCGCCAGGTCCAGAAGCTCGCGCGCGAGATCCACCTTGTCGGATTCGACCCTGCTCGCGCCAACTGGAATCCCCTCCGCTTTCAAAAACGTGTTCGCCATGGCGCCACCGATGAGAATCGTGTTGGCCTTTTCCATCAACGCTTTCAGAACACCGATTTTATCCGATACCTTTGCGCCGCCTAGAATAACATGCGCCCGGTGCGCCGCGCCAAAGGCATCGTTGACATAAAAATCGCCCAACTCGGCGAGCGCCTTGGCGAACTCTGGATCGTTCGCCTCCTCACCGGGTTGAAACCGAACATTCTCCAATAGCGCGACATCGCCGTTCTCCATGTGCTCAACAATTTTCTTCGGCACGTCGCCGATCGTGTCATGGCTGAAAATCACGGGATGGTGGATCAACGAATGCAAATATTCGCCGATTGGCCGTAGCGAATATTTCTCAACCGGCTTTCCCTTGGGCCGGCCAAAATGCGCCATCAAAATAGTTTTCGCGCCGTGATCGCGGAGGTAATTGATGGTCGGCAGGCTTTCGCGGATTCGGGTGTCATCAGTGACGCGAACTTTGCCGCCGCGAACTTCGGTCGGCACGTTGAAGTCCACCCGCACCAGCACGCGTTTCCCGCGGACATCGAGATCACGGACAGAAAGCTTTGCCATTATTTACTCCTACTCCTGCTCCTGCTCCATCGCGTAAAGTCCTTCGTCTTCACGCAAGAACTGTGCTCGTCCAGAAAATCTCTTCAGCATTCCCATGAGCATGTTCACGATTCGGACGAGCCTTTCCTTGGCGGGAAGGATCCGCTCACCAGCGACAAGCTTTCGCACCGCAAGCACATTGAGGCAGGCAGCACACTCGAGCGCTGAACCGCAAGCGATTTCCAGAAAGCGAGCGCGATCAACCGTGGAGAACTTGCCATTTCCTTCTGCGATATTCAGGGGGAGACTGGTCGAAGCGCGATCGAGTTGATCTTTGGCAGCTGCTTTAGCTGAAATTTGACTCAGCAATTCTCCGACCCAGCCACAAAAAGCAATCGATTCCTGATAAACGTCCAGTTTTTCGCGGTCGAAGTAGGTTTTCATACGCGATCATGAGCAGGAGCAAGATCGACTACTCAGCCAGAATTTCCATCAACTCCACGCAGCGATTGCTGTAACCCCACTCATTATCATACCAGCCGACCACTTTTACGAAGCGATTGCCGATCGTCAGCGTCAGCTTGCTATCAAAGATGCAGGAGTGCGGATTGCCAACGATGTCCTCGGACACGAGCGGCTCATCGGTGAACTCGAGCACGCCTTTGTAGCTTTTATCTGACGCCGCTTCCTTGAATGCAGCATTGATCGTGTCCACGGTCGCGTCTTTGTCCAGCACGGCGGTGAAATCGGTCACCGAACCATCCGGCGTAGGCACCCGGAACGCGCCGCCATTTAATTTTCCTTTGAGCGCTGGAATTACTTCGCCAATCGCCTTTGCC
>Ga0193719_10000760_pt1 | contig 12368 bp, 12 predicted proteins | sample U2a2metaG_FD_160103 | JGI IMG/M metagenome (GOLD analysis project Ga0193719, IMG submission 160103) | Soil microbial communities from a riparian zone of the East river system, Colorado, United States - U2a2 | ecosystem: Environmental > Terrestrial > Soil > Riparian zone | place: USA: East... | reverse complement strand
CGATCGTGAATGGGGCGTCGGTCATGACTCTCCTTGCTCGTCGCCGGCGGTGCGCCGGCGAATGCGCGAAAGGTGTATGGGCGCGGAGCGGGCAGGAAGTGGGCCCGACGCGAACGAGACGCGCCGCCGCAGCGACGCGCCTCGTAGAACAAACACGCTCGACGACCGAGCGGTGCCAGTTACTTCGCCGAGTCCGCGGGGATCGGCGCGAGCTTGTCGACCGCCGCGGCGAGGTCAGTGTACGCCTTTGGCGACATCTGCTGGAACGGTCGCGCGATGTGCGCGATCCTGCCGTCAGGACCGACGACGAACAGTGAGCGATCGTCGAGCTGGTTCTTGGCGTCGAATGCGCCGTAGCGCTTTCCGACGACACCGCCCGGATCGCTCGCGAAGAGAATCGGAAAATCGGCGTCGCGCGCCCAGCTTGCGAGCGCGGTATCGGGGTCGACGCTGATGCCGATCACGGTGACGTGACGGCCGTTGTTGAAGAGCGTGGCGTACTGATCACGGTACGCCTCCATTTGTACCGTTCAGCCCTTCGTCCTTGCCTTGTAGAAGAATGCGATGACGACCGTCTCGCCCTTGTGATCGGCGAGTCGTGCCGGCGTGGCGAGAAGTCCGTAGCGCGTAGCGCCGCGCAGATCGAAATCGGGCGCGACGTCACCGACGTTGAGCGATCCTGCAGGTGCGGGGACGGGTGTCGCTTGGGCACTCGCGGACGCCGCCGCGGCGGCGAGCACGATCGAGGCGATCAGGCAGCGTTGGAGCAGGGAAGGCTTCACGGCTGAATCCTTGGTGGGGACGCCATGACAATGCCATCGGCCACGCCGCCGCGAAAGTGCGACGTATAGCAGAGCCCGTCTAGCGTTACAGACAATACGGCGAACTGTCGAGGACGCTTAGGTGGATTAGGGCGGTCAATGGCATGCCAACTCGCGGCACCACGCGTGCCTTAGTAGTGTCGTCGGCCGGACGTTTCCGGTCGCCTGATTACAGCCGGAGGTCATTCCAATGCGCAATTACGTGAAGCTTCTTCTGGTCCCAGCGATCGTACTCGCCGCGGCCTGCAGCAGGAACGACGATGCCAAGCTCGATGACGCGTTGAGCAAGGATCTCGCGCTCGCCTCAACGGTCAATCCGTACCAGCAGCAGTTCGTGTCGCCGATGGAGCAGGGGCTATACGGCCAACCGTACTACGGGCAGCCGCAGCAGTACCAGGCCATGCAGCGTGCGGGCGGTTACTACCAGCCGCAGCCCGTCTACCAAGCTCCGGCACCAGTAGTCCGTCGGACGTCGACCTCGAGCGGAACGCGCAGCTCGGGCACCGTTACGGCGAGAGAGCCCGTCCGCCACACCGGACGTGACGCCGCGATCGGTGCAGCCGCAGGCACGGTGATTGGCGTCGTGACCAGCCGCGACAAGGTGAAGGGTGGCGTGGTTGGCGCGGCCGCCGGCGCAGTGCTCGGCGCGATTGTCGGTCACACAGTAGACGTCCAGCACTAGCCAGGCGTAGGCGATAGCCGGTAGCCAGTTGCCGGTAGCAACTTCGGGAGTTGTGGCGCAGTGAAGAGCGCAAAGCAGCAGCGGCCGGTGCCAATCGCACTGGCCGCTGCTGCTTGTGACCTGCGCCTCAAGCCGCGCGCCTTGGGCGTGACGCCGGGCACGCGCGCGGAGTCAGTAAAGGACCTCTCCGCATACTCCTTCGGCACCCTTCATCGCATGGCCGCCCGCAGCGAAGAGCAGCTCAACGCGATCATCGACAAGCTCGTCAAGGACGTCGAGCTTGCGGTGCATGCCATGTATCGCGGTGACGTGCGGCAGAATACCGCCAAAGCGCGTACTGACGGCCATCGCCGGGTGGCCTACGACGCCCTTCGCCCGCTCATTTCCCCGACTTCCGCGCCGGCGCTCACCGCGCCCGGATCCAGCGCCGCGATCTCGGCGGACGAAGCGACCGCCATCACACGCTGCATCCTGGCCTGGCTGCCGATGGGCGCGCCGTCCGCCGCCGCGAACGATTCCCGGTGCGTCGCCGCGAATCGAGAGCTGTTCCCGACGTGGGGCGAGCGGGAGCAAGCACGCCAGGCCGTCAAGCGCCTTCACGGCTGACGGCTGACGCCATGTCTGAACCCCAGAAGCCCTCCTACGACGCCGTGACGACCCCACACACGATCGCCAGCGTCTGCGCGTCGTGCGGGACGACGCTCGAGCGTGCGGAGCCGAGCTGTCCCAAATGCGGGGCGACGGCAACCGGCATCGGCGTGTCGCCACAGGAGCAGGCGGAGCGCATGCGCGTGCGCCTGCAGGAATCCGTCGGCGATGCGTACAAGCTGCTCGAGCTGCTCGGACGCGGCGGGATGGGCATCGTGTTTCGGGCGAAAGAGGTAGCGCTCGACCGTGACGTCGCGCTCAAGGTTCTCGCGCTCGATCCGGTGCTCGCGCCTGACGCGTATACGCGGTTCGAGCGCGAGGCGCGGCTGGCGGCTCGACTGGATCATCCGCACATCGTACCGATCTTCGCCGTTGGGCAGCGGCAGAACGTCGCGTTCTACACGATGCGGCTGGTGCGCGGCGGCAGCCTCGAGGACCTGATAGGCGCCGGCAAACAGCTCACGCTGGAGCACGTGGTGAAGCTTCTGCGCGAGGTGGCCGCGGCACTCGATCACGCGCATCGCCAGGGCGTCGTCCATCGCGACATCAAGCCGGCGAACTGCATGCTCAGTGAGACCGGACACGCGATGGTCGCCGATTTCGGTATCGCGAAGGCGCTCAGCGCGAGCGAAGCCGGAACGACCGGCACCGGCATCATCGGCTCGCCGGGGTACATGTCGCCCGAGCAGTGGCGTGGCGACGAGATCGACGGCCGCGCGGACCAGTACTCGTTAGGCATCGTCGCCTACGAGATGCTGACCGGCAAGCGCCCGTTCGAGGCGCCGCGCGTCCAGGATCTTCTCCGCATGCACCTGTCGGCGGAGATGCCCCCGCTGTCGCACGCGCGCACCGGACTGCCGGCAACGGCGGACGAAGCGCTACGCCGTGCTTTGGCGAAGGATCCGAACTTCCGCTTCTCGACGGTCACCGCATTCGTCGACGCGCTCGCCGGCGAGAGACCGACGACCACGGCTGCGCCGACCGGGCGCGGGCCGCGCTTCGATCGACGGGCCACCGAGCGCCACCAGAAGCGCAGCATGGCTGGTGCTCTGTTCGCGATCATCCTTGCCTGCGCGGCGGGAGCGGCGTTTGCCTTCCCGCAGACGCGCGATCCGATCATGGGCGCGTTGAAGCCAATGCTCCAGGCAGTCGATGGAATCTCGGGTGTGAAAGATCAGCCGAATTCCGCGTCGAGTGACACAACGGCGCTTCGCGACAACGGCTCTCACGCAGCGTCGTCGAGCGACAGCGCGGCGACGGCGGCGAGCGATAGCGCCGAGGCGGCGCACGACAGTGTGGCGCGGTTGCCGGTGCGCCTCGCACCCGCTCCGCTGCCGTTCGACACCGTGCTGAGCACCAGCATGCCCGACACGCGCAGGATGAGCCGAATGGAATACGGCTGGATTCGCGTCGTGATCAACGGCGGCACCGCGCCCGCGTTCATCGACGGCAGGCGGCTGGGATCGACACCGCAAATGATCCGTGTCGAGGCAGGCGAGCACCTCGTGACCGTGCTTGGCGCTGGCGATTCCTTCTTGCCATCACAACTCACGATCAACGTCGGCGCGAGTGACACGATCGCCGCCGTGTTCTATAGTCCCGAAGCGATGCGACGCTCGCAGGCCGCGAAGACCACACGTGACCCCGCGGACGCTGTGCCCCAGGAATCGCCCGCGAACACGGTACCCGACACAACGCCAGTCGCGGCGCCGCCGCCCGGCTGAGCACGGCCGCGAGACGGCCGAGCACGACATAGGGCACACTTCTCGCTTTCGTCGGAGCTCGAGGGTTCAACTTCGGACCCTTCCTCGTCGAGCTCCATGGATTACCAGTCAGACTCGCCCGATACGCCGCAGTCGAACGGCGAAGCATCCGAGCTCGGGGCCAGTGTCGTCCCGGACCGACGCAGCGCGCGTAAGCTCGCGAACCGCGCGTTCGTCGCGGTCAAGGCGCAACATGCCAGGGACCGCGGCCCCGTCGAGCGACTCGCCCAACTGCTGAACGACATCGCGTCGTCGACGCCGTTCCTGGTCGTCCACGTCGTCTGGTTCCTGGTCTGGATTTCGTGGAACATCGGCCTGCTCAAGCTGCGGCCGTTCGACCCGTATCCCTTCGGTTTGCTAACGATGGTGGTCTCGCTCGAGGCCATCTTCCTCTCGATCTTCGTGCTGCTCGCGCAGAAGCGCGAAGCGGCGATCGCCGAGCTGCGAGAAGAGATCGCGCTGCAGGTCGGTCTGTGGACCGAGCAGGAGGTAACGAAGTCGCTGCAGCTGATCACCGGACTCTATCGCCGGCTCGGGCATCCGATCGCCGACGACCCGGAGCTCAGGGAGATGCTGCGCCCACTCGACGTGAAGGGGATCGAGAACCGCCTCGTGAAGCAGATCGAGCAGACGCAGCGGGCGAAGCTGCCAAAAGCAGAGACGAAGCCGGCGGAGTGACGACGCGCAGCGCGGCCGGCACGCACGCGATGTCGACCGATGCCGACTGCGCCTGATGCAGCTCACCATCCGTCTGAAAGACCGGCGGCGAATCGAAGTAGACCGTCAGCTCGCGAACCCGCTGTGAGTGCACCTCGATCATTCCCATGTGGCGTGCGTTGCCGACCGCGCGAAAGAGCGCGAGACGGCGCATCGCCTTCGCGTCCTCGATCGCGACGACATCGAGCAGGCCGTCGCCCGGATCCGCCTGCGGTGCGATGACGAGTCCGCCGCCGAACCGCCGGCCATTCGCGATCGCGAGCAGGAGCAATGGACGCGGACCGTCGCCGTCTCCGGGATCACACGACAGCGGACGGTAGCGAAAAATCTGTTGGAGCGCCGCGAGGCGATATCGCAGTGCGCCGCCGAACGTGGCGCCGTGTAGCGACTCGATCACTGAGACGTCGAACCCCATGCCGGCGACATTGAGGACGTGCCGTCCATCGACTGTCGCGCAATCGACCGGCTGGTCGGGACCCTCGGCGGCGAGCCGCGCCATCGTGACCCACGCGCGCGACGGGGCGGAGATCGAGGCGACGAAGTCGTTGCCCGTGCCGCCGGCGAGGAGCGCCACGCGGCACTGGGCGCCGGCATTCGAGCCGACAATAGCGCCCGTGACCTTGCTCCACGTGCCGTCGCCGCCGAGGACGGCGATCGTGTCGGCGCCGCCGTCGAGTGCGCGTTGCACGCAGCGCGTCTCGTCGCCAGGGCCGTTGGTGACGAGCGTCTGGCGGACGCCGACGCCGGCGAACGCGCGCCTAACGGTGGGGAGGAGTTTTGCTCCCCGCCCGCCGCCGGAGACAGGATTGGCGATCAGCCAGATTGAACGTGGCACGAGGGCATGTAACGCCGTCGGGGCCGTGATGGCAAGTGGGACCGCCGGATTGTGCGGCAGATCACGCCGGCCGCCGGGCACGGATTCCGGCCGTGCCTAACGTGAGACCGGAGCGGCTCGGCTCGCGACGGCGAGGTCGAGGGCGTCGGCGACTCCTCCGTCGTCGACGTGGCGGACCACGCGGCGGGCCAGCTCCAGGACGGACCGATCGGCGTTCGCCATCGCCACCGGGAAGCCCACTCCTCGCATGGCGGAGACGTCGTTGTTCCCGTCTCCGACGAACATGACGCTCTCGAGCGGAAACCCAAGCTCGGCCGCCACGACGCGCACCCCGCGAGCCTTGTCCACTCCCGCCGCGGTCATGTTGAGGAAGAGCGTGTCGGGCATGATCGGCGTACCGGACGACGAGAGCTCGAGGCCAGGGTGGGGCTCGGCGAAGACGCGCTTCTCCTCCTCGTGCGGAATGAGCCACTGTGCCCGCACGATGCCTCCGCCCAGCGACTCGAAGGGACGCGGCTTGAAGGGCAAGCCGAGCACGCGGGCGTGCTCACGTGCCCGCGCCGCCGTGCTCTCGACGGCGTAGTCGGTGTCCGTGTAGAGCTCGAGGATGCGGCCCGAGCTTCGCGCCCGGTCGACGAGCATCGCCACCGAATCGGGCGGGAAACACGTCGACAGCGACCGGATGTTGTCGAAATGCAGAACGCTGGCGCCGTTCTGAAAGACGTGCCAGCCATCGGGGTCGAGGCGCAGTGCGTATTCGCGCGTGTCGCCGAACCCCGGGCGGCCGGTGCAGATGGCAAGGCGGATCCCCGCGGCGCGGGCGCGCTCGGCAGCCGACCAGACGACAGGGAGGACTGTGCCGGACGAACCGATAAGCGTGCCATCCACGTCGATGCAGACAAGGCGAATCATCCACTCAGTTTAGCAGAAGAAAGCGGGGAAGGAACCCGGCGCCGCGTCCGTGACTCGCGTGCGGGGATAGCCGTCACCCATTTGACGGGGAGCGAGCCTCCGCGGAACGCGACGGCACGGTTGCCGCGCGGCCGCGCGATACAGCGCCGCGCCCATTTTCGACCAGAAGCCGCTTGCATATTCGTTCGCAACTCGCGCTCGCCATCCGTGGCGTCCGCCTCTTCGCGCGGCCTAACGCGCGCCGCGTCGCGTTGACGCTCCTTCTCTCGCTCGCCGTTGCGGTCGCCTCGGCGTACGAGCCCCTGCTCCTGAAGCTCGTCGTCGACCGCCTCGGCGCGGCCGGTTTCGCCGGTGCGGCCGGCGGCGCCGCTCGTCACGCGCTCGTCATGGTGGTGACCCTGTTCGCGGTCGTGCTGACGGGGCGCCTGCTGGGCGCGGCGTGGGTGACGACGTCCTCGTGCGCCGTGCGACTCAACATGGAGTATCAGCTCCGCTCGCGCGTTGCGGCGAAGCTGAGCGTCCTCTCGTCGCGAACGCACGGCGAGATCGGCACCGGGGGTCTGCGCTACGCCGTCGACGAGAGCGCCCCGCAGACGGCGCGCGCATTCTCGGACATCACCTTCCGACTACTTCCCACTCTCGCATACGTGAGCGTCGCGGCATGGGGGATGTCCCGCCTCGACGGAGCGATCACCGCGGCCGTGCTCTGTCTGGCGCCGCTGCCGGCGCTCGTCGCCTTCGCGGCGAAGCGCGTCCAGGCAAAGCGAGACCGGATGCTGCACGGATTCTGGATCCGCGTCTGGAGCGGCTACACGGAATTGCTGAACGGGATGGGGACGGTCCGTGCGTTCGCGATGGAGCACGTCGAGGAGCGCCGGCTGATGCGCCGCATGCGGTGGGCATTCGCGAGCATCCAGCGCGGCGTGCACATCGATGCGCGGGTCACGGTCGCCGCCGGACTGGCCGAGCTCGCGGCACGCGTCGTCGTGCTCACGTTAGGCGGGCTGCTCGTCGTCCGCGGCGAGCTGACGGTCGGGGCGCTGCTCGCCTTCCTCGGCTACGTCGGCGGCGTGTTCGCCCCCATCCAGCAGATCGTCGATCTCTACCCGACGGCACGCAAGGCCGGCGTCGCGCTCGAGTCGGTGTTTCTGGTGCTCGACGCGGAGGAGGAGGCGCCCGACGTCGCCAGCCCGGTCCCGTGTCCGCCGATTCAGGGCCACATTCGCTTCGAGAACGTGAGCTTCGGATATCGCGAGAACCAGACGGCGCTCGACCATCTCGACGTCACCGTCAATCCCGGCGAGACGGTCGCCCTCGTCGGACCGTCCGGCAGCGGCAAGTCGACGATCTTTCGGCTACTGCAGCGCGTGCACAATCCCGGCGCGGGTCGGGTGCTGATCGACGAGCGTGATCTGCGGACGCTCGAGATCGCGACGGTCAGGCAGCAGTTCGGCGTCGTGCCGCAGGACGTCGTGCTGTTCAACGACTCGGTGGCGTCGAACATCGCCTACGGCCGGCCGGCCGCGCCGCGCGAGCAGGTGGTCGCGGCGGCGATGGCGGCGAATGCGCACGAGTTCATCATGAAGCTGCCAGACGGATACGACACCCGGGTCGGAGAGGGAGGGCGCTCGCTGTCCGGAGGTCAGCGCCAGCGTGTGGCGATCGCCCGCGCGTTCCTCGTCAATCCGGCGGTGCTGCTGTTCGACGAAGCGACGGCGTCGCTCGACACGGAGTCCGAGGAAGCCGTGCAGCAGGCGCTGCAAGCATTCCGTCGTGGCCGGACGACGTTCATCATCGCCCACCGGCTGAACACGATCCGCGACGCGGACCGCATCCTGGTCGTGAGCGATGGACGAATCGTCGGCGACGGCCGGCACGACGACCTGGTCACGGCATGTCCGGAGTATGCGCGACTCGTCAGGCACCAGCTGGGCGTGGAAGCGGTGGACGCCCAGCCGACGGCGCACGCCTCCGGCGAGCAGGACGACGCCGTGGATGAGCAGTCGGAACGCGCCGCCTAAGAGTCAGACGGATTGGTACGGCGTGAAGATGCGGACGGGCCCGCCTTCGAGAGCTTTCCTCAGCCTGGCGCTTGGCGTGCCCAGAACCTCGCCCTCCGCGGAGCAGATCTGAAAGAGCGCGGTCGCCGTCTCGCCGAGATTGGCGAGATGCTCCAGTAGCGCTTCTGAGTCCCGGTATCGTTCGTGTACTATGCACTCCGAGCCGTCTTCGTTGAAGAACACGTCATACTGCAGCGTGCCAGTATCCTTACTGCGAGTGATGGCCAAGCACTGCATTTGGAGCGCCTTGAACTCCTCGAGTTTGCCTGGGTGAATCCGGAGCCTCGCGATACCCTCGATTTCGCTCATTGGATCTGCCTCGGGGATAGTTGAACGACCGTGGAGTGACGGTAGGCGCCGCCGTGCCGTGCCCGTAGTTACTGCAACAGCAACGATTCGCTGCACGAACCCCCGTCGTCACGGGTTGGCGAGGGCCCGGGCAACCGTCGTATCGAGGCTGCTCAGAAAGGACTCCACTTCGCGCGTGTAGGTGCTGTCCGCGCCCAGCTGTCCGTCGGCATCGGCGTGCGAGAGATTCTCCTTCAGCACGAACGCGCGCATCCCGAGCGCTGCCGCCTTGGCCGCGAAACGATCCGCCTGGTTGCAACTGCTGCCTCGCCGATTGGAGCAGACGAGCGCGATCGGAGGCACCGGTGCCGTCAGCGCGTACATCGGCGATACCGACTTCCAATATTCCCGATCGCGGCCAAAGGCGCGATCGAAGAGTCGCGCGTGGCGGGCTTCCATGATCTCCACGACATCGAGGGCCCCGCTCTCCAGCGATACGGCCCCGAGCCACGGCGTGACCGGTGTGCTTTCGGCGAGTGCGGGTGACGACGCGAGAAGGGCGACGAGATGCGCGCCAGCCGAGTGGCCCATGAGGATGAACTTGGTGCGATCGCCGCCCCATGAGGCGGCCTGTTTCTGCGACATCGCCAATGCTCGCGCGACGTCCTTCGCCTGGGCGAGCGGGTCCGCGATCGGCAGAAGTCTGTAATTGGTCGAGACGACGATGAAGCCGCGCGGGACCCAGCGCTTCACCTTGTTCTCGACGACGCCACTCGCCGCTTTGTCGCCAAAGGCCCAACCGCCGCCGTGGACCATGAAGATCACGGGTGCGCCGCTCACCGGCGTTGGCGCATAGACGTCGAAGCGCTGCGCGGGGTCGGGGCCGTACGGCACGTCACGCACGACGCGCATTTCCGTCTGCGGAGAGGCGGCGACGGGGCCGGCGAACGACGTCTTGCACAGCAGCAGGAGCAACGGTGCGAGCGCGAGCCGAAGCACGCTGGCGCTAGGCAGCGCAACCACCACGATTCGTCATGGCCGGAATCAACCATGCGCTCATCGGAAATGCCACTTTCACTAGCCGCAAATATCCCACAGACCTAACGACCACCATCACGATAATTGACCCCATGGACGGAATTTCGTATTGTCGGGGGCGAGAGACGCAACCCGATCCGACTCCGACTCAGCCCAGGAGGCCACGATGAAAACCGCTCTGAAGAGAGTCACCTTCTGCGCCATCGCAATCGCAGTGAGTGCGTGCGCCGACCGCGTTGCGGGTCCGGCGACGCAGGACGAAGCGTCGTCGAGTGTCCTGGCATCGGTGTCTGGCGGCGCGGTCAAGGAATCTGGATACGGCGTACTTGTGGGCGACGGGACACGCTATCTCGATTGCATCGGTGAAGACTTTCACGCCCACAACGAGTTCCCGTTCAAGTGGTCAAGAACAGTCACTCCCTCCGGCAACGTCGTTTTCAAGGATCCCTTCATCGAGGGAGGGTTCGGCCGCGCCGAGGGCCTCACCAGCGGAACCGTCTGGACCGTCGATCGCTACTTGAGTCCAGAGGTGATCACCACCAATGCGGGAGAGCATGCGTTCTTTGTCGCCATCGTTCACTGGGTAAGCGAGACGGGCCCCGGCTTCACGATCCACAACACGTATCACTTCGTCCAGAACGCGAACGGCGACGTAAAGGTCGATAGTTTCGAGAGTCGCTGTGTACTTCAGGGCGCAAAATAAGCCTAACGAAGCGCGCCACGCACAGGCGTGGCGCGCTTCTCAGGACACGCCGCCGGGTGTCGGTGCACGACGGAAGCGAACACCGCTCATCTGGTACCTCTACTTCTTCGCGACCAGCGACCGCAGCACGTACGGCAGGATTCCACCGTTCCGGTAGTAGTTCAGCTCTTCCGGCGTATCGATGCGACAGAGCACCGTGAACGTCGTCGCGGCCCCGCCATCGGTCGGGCGGGCCGTCACCTTCAGCCTCGCCCGCGCCTTCAGCGTCGCATCGACGCCGTCGATGTCGAAGCTCTCGAAGCCCGTGATGCCTAACGACTGCCGCGTCGCGGCGTCCGTGAACTCGAGCGGCAGCACGCCCATCCCGACGAGGTTCGACCGATGGATGCGCTCGAAGCTCTCGGCGATCACCGCTCGCACGCCGAGCAGTGCCGTGCCTTTCGCTGCCCAGTCGCGCGAGGACCCCGTGCCGTACTCCTTGCCGGCGATGACGAGGAGCGGTGTGCCCCTGCCCTTGAAGTCCATCGCCGCCTCGTAGAGAGCGACCGGATCGGCGTCGGGCGCCGTCGCCGTCCACCACCCTTCCTTGCCGCGCGCGAGCTCGTTGCGGAGGCGGATGTTGGCGAACGTGCCGCGCATCATCACCTCGTGATTACCGCGCCGCGCGCCATAGGAGTTGAAGTCCTTCGTCTTCACGCCCTGGGCGATCAGCCACTTTCCGGCCGGACTGGCGGCAGGGATCGACCCGGCGGGCGAGATGTGGTCGGTCGTGATCGAGTCGCCGTACATGCCGAGCACGCGGGCGCGGACGATCGGCTGGACCTTCGGCACCTCGATCGTCATTCCCTCGAAGTACGGTGGGTTCTTCACGTACGTCGACGCGGCGTCCCAGGCGTACGTCTCGCCCTTCGGCACATTGAGCTGCCGCCACGGCTCGTCGCCCTGGAAGACGTTCGCGTACTGCTTGCGGAACATCTCGCCCTTCACCGAGGCGAGCACGGTGTCCTCGACCTCAGTCGGCGAGGGCCAGATGTCGCGCAGGAACACCGGCCCGCCCGCCCCGACGCCTAACGGCTCAGTGCTGAAGTCGATGTCCATCCGGCCGGCGAGTGCGTAGGCGACGACGAGCGGCGGAGACATCAGGTAGTTGAAGCGCGTCAGCGGGTTGACGCGACCCTCGAAGTTGCGATTGCCACTCAACGTCGCGGCGACGATCAGCTTCTGCTCCTCGACCGCCTGCGCGATCGGCTCGGGGAGAGGGCCGGAGTTGCCGATGCAGGTCGTGCATCCATAGCCGACGATGTTGAAGCGCAACGCCTCGAGTGCCGGCATCACGCCGGCCTTGTTGAAATAGTCGGTGACGACCTTCGAGCCCGGCGCACAGCTCGTCTTCACCCACGGCTTCGTCTTGAGTCCCTTTTTCACGGCATTTCGCGCCAGCAGGCCGGCGGCGAGCATGACGCTCGGATTCGACGTATTCGTGCAGCTCGTGATTGCGGCGATGACGACGGAACCGTGGCGGAGCGTGAACGTCTCACCGTTCATCGTCACCTGAGAACCGCCGTGGCGATGTGCCTGATCCTCGGCCGACGGATCGAGGAGGGCCGTCGAGAGATGCTGGCCGCTGACCGCCGTCGCGCGATGTGCCGCCGCCTTCCCGCTGGCGGTGCCTGCCTTCTCGAGCTCCGCCTGCAGCGCCTCCTCGAACATCCGCTTCGACAGCTTGAGCGGCACCCGGTCCTGCGGCCGCTTCGGACCGGCCAGGCTCGGCTCCACGGTCGCGAGGTCGAGCTCCAACGTGTCGGTGAACAGCGGGTCGGGTGTTGCGTCGGTGCGGAAGAGGCCCTGCGCCTTGGTGTACTCCTCGACCAGCCGCACGTGTTGCTCGCTGCGGCCGCTCA
>Ga0193719_10000759_pt1 | contig 12370 bp, 10 predicted proteins | sample U2a2metaG_FD_160103 | JGI IMG/M metagenome (GOLD analysis project Ga0193719, IMG submission 160103) | Soil microbial communities from a riparian zone of the East river system, Colorado, United States - U2a2 | ecosystem: Environmental > Terrestrial > Soil > Riparian zone | place: USA: East... | reverse complement strand
GCGACACCTACGAGCGTGACAGCAAGGACATTTTCGCGGTCCAGGACGAGATCACGAAAGCAATTATCAGCGCTCTCGGCCCGACTTTGTTCGGAGGGCGGAGTGAAGTACCAAAGGCCGTCGTTGGTGGTTCCGGCACCAATAATGTCGAGGCCTACGATCTCTATTTGCGAGGCCGATACCTCCTCGAGCGTCGAGGCAAAGGGGTCTCTCAAGCCGCCGCCTACTTCAGTCAGGCGATTGCGAAAGACAGCGGATTCGCGCGCGCGTACGCCGGCCTGAGCGAAGCGCTGGAGCTCTTCCCGTACTTTGCCGCGACACCTGCTCGCGATGTGGAGGCTCGCGCCACGGCAGCAGCAAATCGCGCCCTCGTGCTCGACCCTCACCTTGCCGAGCCTCACGCCGCGCTAGGATTGGCCGACATGCACGCCTTTCGTTGGCCCGCCGCGGAGGTGGAGTTTCATCGGGCGCTCGAGGCGGATTCGACCTCGGCGACCGCGCACACACAATACGGACGGTACCTGATGGCGACCGGGCAAATCCTGGCTGCGCGGGATCAGTTCCGGATTGCACGAAAGCTGGACCCGTTGGCCGGCACGCCATCGGTCTGGCTGTCGCACATGCTGTCGCTGTCGGGCGATTACGCGGGCGCGGAGAAGGAAGCGAAACGAGCATGGGAACTCGACTCAACACTCTCGACCGCACACAACGTATTGGCCCTCGACCGCCTCAACGTCGGAGGATTCGCGGGGGCACGCACGGCTGTTGGACCCGGCGACGACGCTGTGCCATGGAATGGCGTTGGCGCCTTTGTACTCGCCTCCATCGGTGACACTGCACGAGCGGCTGCGATCAGGCGCAAACTCGAGGCCCTCCCGCCCGACACCTGGATGTTGAACTCGGCACGCGCATTCGCCGATCTGGGAATTGCCGACACGTCCAGAGCGCTCTCAGAGTTGGAGGCGGCGGTGCGCGCCCACGAGATAACTCCGAACTGGCAACCACTCGCGGGCCGGATGTACGATGGTGTCCGGTCGAGTCCGAGGTTTGCCAGGATCGTCGACGGTTTTGGCCTGGGCAAGCGGGGGCTTACGTCTCCACTAGGTGGCCGGCCGGCGCGATAACAGTCAGGAATACGTCGTCGATCAAAGGATCCGGCGAAGGGTGCGACCAAGGGTAAACCCGCGTACACCTGCGCGGGCTTTTTTGGCCTCCTAGTCCCAAAAACGTTCCGATACTCAACCGCGATCCGGGTCGTCCTAATAGGTCGGACTATGGTCCCTTCCTCACTGCCTCATCGCATGAATGATTAGCTCCTCTGCTCCAGGCGAAGCGCTGTTGGTTCTCGACTCCCAGCTCAGCGTGCGCGCGGCCAACAAAGCGTTCTATACCATGTTTCGCCTGGCCCCCGCGGAATGCGTCGGCCACAAGGTCTATGAGCTCGGCGGAAGGGCGTGGGACGAAAAGCTCCGCCCCATGCTCGAGATCGTACTCAGCGGTGAGCCACAGTCGGATCACTTCGATCTGGTCCACGACGACAAGGAAGGCGGCCGCGGCGTTCTTTGGCTGAGCGCACGCCTCGTTCCCTCCGCAAACCCCGCCGAAGCTACAGTGCTCCTCGCGATCGAAGACCTTACCGCTGGACGCCCGGTCGAGGAGACCCTCGCCGTCAGAACCCAGGAGCTCCACACCTTCGCCGACCAGGCGAGCCGCGGAGCGCACGAGCTGAACAATCTTCTGACAGTCATTCGCATGAACGCGGATCTGATCGAGTCGAGCCTTGGCGACGCGAAGCTCTCGACACAGGAAGCCGTCGACATTCGTCTCGCGGCCGAACGCGCGGAAGCGATCACCAAGAACCTGCTACTGACAAGCCGGCGAGTTCTGCCGCAAGCCACGGGCCTCGATCGAGGCACGAGCTCGGTTCCGCTTCCGGGCTCTCCGATGAAGGAGTCGGGAGAAGAGACCGCGCAACGCGAGTCAGCTGGGGCGAATTCGCGAAAAGTCAGACGCTTGAAGCACGGGAAGCCGACCGGCCGCGAGACTATTCTCCTTGTCGATGACGAGAAGGCGCTACGCAAGCTCGGGAAACGGGTACTGACTGAAGCGGGTTACCACGTTCTCGAAGCATCCGATGGCGCTCAGGCGCTTCGCATTGCCGCTGAACAAGTGGGCGAGATCGATCTCATCCTCACCGACGTCGAGATGCCGACACTGGGCGGACGAGGCATGGTCGACGAGCTCCACGAGCTGAGCCCCGGATTGAGAGTTCTCTTCATGTCGGGCTACACCGACAACGAGATACTTCGTCGAGGAATTCAGAAGTCAGAGACAGATTTTCTGCAGAAGCCGTTCACGGCCGAAGCGCTTCGATCCGCCGTGCGCGCGGTATTGAATAAACCTTCGACGGCGTCGGCCTAAGTGCCGCGGACCAAGGTGTCGCGAATCAAGGTGTCAGCGCCGGATCAGCTGGGGCGCATCCTCATCATCGACGACCAGGAGGAGAACGTCAAACTCCTCGAACGAATCCTCGCGAGCGCCGGCTACGAAGATGTTGCGTCGACGACCAATTCGGTGGATGCCCACAGGCTTCAGACGCAATTCAAGCCCGATCTGGTTCTGCTCGACCTTCATATGAGTGGCAAGGACGGGTTCCAGGTCCTGGAAGAAATCGTCGTGCATGCCGGCGGGGCAGAACACGTGCCCGTGCTGATGATTACCGCGGACGACAGCGCCGAGGTAAAGCGCCGCGCGCTGGCGCTCGGAGCAAAAGATTTCCTCAGCAAGCCTTTCGATTCGGCGGAAGTCCTGCTGAGAATCCGCAACCTGCTTGAAACCCGCTTCCTCTATCGAAAGCTTCGCAGTCAGAACACAGAGCTGGAACTGAAGGTCACAGAGCGCACGAAGGAGCTCGAGCAATCACAGCTCGAGATGCTGGAGAGGCTCGCCGCCGCCGTCGAATTCCGCGACGATGATACCGGCAATCACACCAAGAGAGTCGCGCAGGTCTCGGCACTCCTCGGCGAAGCTATCGGCCTCGAAGCCACGACGGTGGAGCTGATAAGGCGCGCCGCTCCGCTGCATGATATCGGCAAGGTCGGGATCCCGGACAACATTCTGCTCAAGGCAGGCCCGCTCACCGGAGAAGAGTTCGAGATCATGAAGACCCACACCGTGATCGGGTCGAGAATGCTCTCGAAAGGCCGTTCGGAGCTGGTTCGCTTCTCGCAGCGAGTCGCCCGCAGCCACCACGAATGGTGGGATGGGTCGGGATATCCGGACCGTGTCTCGGGTCAGGCCATTCCGCTCGAAGCACGGATCGTTGCGGCGGCAGACTTTCTCGACGCGCTCACCCACGACCGTCCCTACCGGCCGGCGTGGGGAATCGACGACACTCTCGCGGAAATCAAGCGCCGGGCCGGGAGTCACTTCGATCCAACCGTTGCCAACGCCCTTCTCGGAATAGACTGGAGAGCGAGCGCGGTGCTGGTCGCGTAGCACCGCTGCGGCGGGTTTCTTGCTTTAGGCGTCTCCGACAGCTGCAACTTCCGGAGGCAAGCTATGCGATGGACACCGGGCGGACGCAGTCCAAATCTCGAGGATCGCCGGTCCACAGGCGGCGGAATGGCCAGAGGTCTTGGTATCGGGGGAACGGTCGTAGTCCTCGCGCTCAGCCTGATATTTCGAACCGATCTCTTCTCGGCTCTCGGCGTCGAGCCGGGAACAGGTGCGACCGGCGCTCCCATGTCCGCCGCCGATTCAACCGCTGAAGAGCCCGAAGTTCAATTCATCTCCTTCGTTCTCGACGACGTCCAGAACACCTGGGCGAAAATCCTGCCCAGTTATGGCGCGCGCTTCCATCCGGCGAGAGTGGTGCTGTTCAGGGGCTCGACTGATTCCGGCTGTGGTCCCGCGCAATCCGTAATGGGCCCGTTCTACTGCCCGCTCGACGAGCGCGTATACCTGGACCTGGGCTTCTTCCAGGAGCTGAAGCAGCGGTTTGGTGCATCGGGGGATTTTGCGCAGGCCTACGTACTCGCCCACGAGCTTGGCCACCACGTCCAGCACCTGCTTGGCACGGACGCGCGCGTGCGGCAGATCGAGCAATCAAATCCATCCGAGGCGAACCAGCTTTCGGTCCGGCTGGAGCTGCAGGCAGACTGCTATGCGGGTGTGTGGGCCCACTCCACCGATCAGCGGCGGCTGCTCGAGCAAGGAGATGTGGACGAAGCGCTGAATGCGGCTGCCGCGGTCGGGGACGATCGGATTCAGAAGGGCACCACGGGCCGTGTCAACGTCGACTCATTCACTCACGGGTCGGCAGCTCAAAGATCGGAGTGGTTCAAACGCGGATTCGAGTCGGGCGACCCGAGGAACTGCACGACCCTCTAGAGATATCTCGAGCGCAGAACTTCGAGGTGGTGAAGCTCGTGTCCCGCGATGATGTAAGCGAGCGCCCTGACGGAAACTTCAGCGTTGTTTGCAAGGCCGCGCCGAGTCCAGGCCTCCTCGTCCATGTGCCGGAAAAGGTACAGAGTCGATTGGCGCACAGTCTCGAACTCTGAAGCGAGCTCGGAGAGCGGATACGCGTCGAAGCTGGCATTGCGAACGTAGTCGTCCTGCTCGAAACCGGGAAGCGGCGTTGCATCATTCCGCCCAAACCTGAGCGCGCGCCCCGCGAAGAGTCGCTCGCTGTCGATCATATGTCCGACGACCTCGTTCACGCTCCATTTCTCCGGCGCGTACCGGTAGGTCGCGACCGATGCCGGAAGTGCGCGAAGAAGTGCCAGCGTCTCGGCCATCTGGCCGGTCAGCGTCGAGACCACATCGCCGTCCGGGACGAGCCCGATGTACCTCTCATAATAGGGGAGGAATTCCGACTTGGCCGGTCTTGTCGCACTCGCTTTCACTGGTGTCGCGGTACTCACTGTTGCCTCCCCGAGGCGCTGATGTCCCCCTACAAAATAAAACGCGGGGGAACGCGGGGCGCTACGTCTGGATAATTGCTCGCACGGTAACGGTTCGATATCATGCGGCTTCCATAACAAAGCACGAGGAATGGCAGAGCGACACGATCCGTACGTATCACTGCGCAACCCCAACTTTCTCTGGTACGTTGCCAGCCTGGTGGCGCTGACGCTGGGCACCCAGATCCAGGCGACGGTCGTCGCATGGCAGGTGTACGCCCTCACGAAGGATCCGCTTTCCCTCGGATTGGTCGGGCTCGCCGAGGCGTTGCCTTTCATTACGGCGGCTCTCTATGCGGGACACATCGCCGATCGGCACGACCGAAAGCTGCTCTCAATGATCGCGCTCGCGGTTCAGCTTGGCTGCGGCGTTTCGCTCCTCCTGCTGACCGTCTACGCGCGGCGCCTTCTGTCCGTTACGGTTCTCCCGATCTTCGCGGTCGTCGGCGTCAGCGGACTGGCGAGAAGCTTTCTTCAGCCGGCGCGGACCGCGCTTGGCGCCGAGATCGTGCCGCGCCACACCTACACGAACGCGATCACCTGGCGGTCGTCACTGTGGCAGTTCGCAGCGGTTGTGGGTCCGGCGGCGGGGGGAATCATCTACGGATTCTCCGGCGCGCGCCTCGCTTACATCGTGGAAACGGTTCTCTGCGCGATTGGGCTGTTGCTATTCGCGAAGATTGCGTACACACGTCTGCCGGCCGCGGTTACGGAGATGACGATCGGTGAGAATCTCACCGTCGGGATTCGCTTCCTGATGACCCAGCCCGAGTTGCTTGGGGCGCAGCTCCTCGACCTCTTTTCGGTATTGTTCGGCGGGGCGCCGGCGCTGCTTCCGATCTTCGCGTCGGAGATTCTTCATGTTGGTCCCCAGGGGCTGGGAATCCTGCGTGCCGCGCCGGCGGCCGGTGCAGTGCTCATCTCGGTGTTGCTCGTGCACCGCCGGATGCGGAACGCCGGGCCGATACTCTTCATGTGCGTGGCCGCTTTCGGTGCGTGCTGGATTCTGTTCGCGCTGTCGCGCTGGTTCTGGGTCTCGCTCGCGCTCCTCTTCATCAGCGGAATGCTCGACAATGTGAGCGTCGTGATCCGGTCGACGCTACTCACGCTCCGTACGCCGCCGCATCTTCTCGGTCGCGTATCGGCGGTCAACCAGATATTCATCGGCTCATCGAACGAGATAGGATCCTTCGAGTCGGGTGTCGCGGCAAAGCTGCTCGGCACCGTTCGTTCCGTGATCTTCGGTGGGCTGATAACTCTCGGAGTAGTGGGAGTGACCGCGTGGAAAATCCCCCCATTGCGCAGACTCGACGAGCTTGACTGAGGTTGGGGGCAGGTAACGAAACTCCTTCTGTTCCGCCTGCGTAGACAATGCGACATTAGACCGTAAGCAGCAGCCACTCTCGGGTGCTCGCCGACTGTGTAACTCAGCAGGCTGGAGATCGCATGGTGCGTACGACGTCTGCCACAGAATCTACGATGCTTGCGCCGTCCTCTGCGGTTCCAGGTTGGACGGCGGAGTATGCCGTCCCCCTTGGAGGTCCCGGCCATCTCCTTCTGGCGACGTTCGAGCAGGCGGCGATCGGCATCACCCACCTGACGCTGGATGAACAGTGGATCTCCGTGAATCAGCGCTACTGCGAGATCACCGGTTATTCGCGCGAGGAAATCCTCAACTTCAAGGTCGAGCACCTTACCCACCCGGACGATGTGCCGGCGAGCCTGGAGTTCATCCGGCGAATCCGATCGGGCGAGCTGCCCGAGTACAGGATGGAGAAGCGCTACATCCGGAAGAATGGCGACGTCATCTGGGTTCATCTCACGGTGTCGATCGTTCGTTCCGCGACTGGCGCGCCCTTGTACCTGGTCGGGTTCATTGAGGACATCACCCAACGGCGCGACGCCCAAACCGAAGCGAGCAGGTCGCTGTCACTGCTTCGTGCCACACTCGAATCGACGGCCGACGGAATTCTGGTCGTCAATCTCAACGGAAAGATTCTGAGCTTCAATCAGAAGTTGGCCGACATGTGGGGGATCCCGGCCGAGGTTTTCGCCTCCGGCAACGATCAGCGGACGATCGATATGGCGCTTGAAAAGCTCGTCTACCCGGAAATTTTCATGTCGAAGGTTGGGGAGCTGAATCGGCATCCCGAAGAGGCCAGTTACGACGTGATCGAGCTGAAGGATGGCCGGACGTTCGAACGGTACTCGCAGCCGCAGCTGATCGAAGACGTGCCCGTGGGCCGCGTCTGGAGCTTCCGCGACGTCACGTCGCGCAAACGGGCGGAAGAACAGGAGATCATGCTGGTTCAGGAACAGTCAGCGCGCGCGGAGGCAGAAAATTCGCAGAAGCGAGCCTCCTTGCTGGCGGAGGCGAGCCGCGTTCTCAGCGCCTCATTCGATTATCAGACGACACTTGCGGCCCTCGTGCGGCTGGCCGTGCCCGCGCTCGCCGACTACTGCGCGCTCGACATCGTCGAAGCCGAGGACACCTTCGAGCGCATCGGTGAAGCCCACGTCGATCCGGCCAAATCACAGCTGCTGCGCGAAGTCGCACGGTTTCCGAAAAGCGCGCTCACCGCCCGCCATCCCCTGATGCGAGTGATGGCTACTGGCGCGCCGGTCCTCGAGGCGGACATAACTCCCGCATTCATTCGTGCGTCCTTCGCGGAAGCGGGACAGCGTCGCGTTGTTGAAGCACTCGAACCGCGGTCACTCATCTGCGTGCCGCTCGTTGCTTCGGGAAAGCCGCTCGGGGCCCTGACCTTGGTCACGTCGGGTTCGGGCCGCCGCTACGAGATAGCCGACCTGTCCCTCGCCGCTGACTTAGCGAGGCGAGCGGCAGTTGTCGTCGAGCACGCGCGGCTCTTCCACGAAGCGCAGCAGGCGACCAGAGCGCGCGACGACGTGCTGGCGGTCGTCGCCCACGATCTGAGAAACCCGCTTAACACGGTTACGATGGCGGTGAGCCTGATGCTCGAGACCACTCCGCCGGAGCGGGTTGAGGAGCGAAGACAGGCGGAGATCGTGCGCCGCGCTGCCGACCGCATGAACCGGATGATCCAGGACTTGCTGGATGTGAAGCGAATGGAGTCGGGACGATTGACGACCGATCTGAAGCCGGAGCTGCCCGCGACCATCATCAACGACACGATCGACATGCTGCGTCCCCTGGCGGCGGGCAGCACGATAAGACTCGAGGCAGACATCGAAGACAATCTGCCACCCGTACTGGCTGACGCGGCGAGAGTTCAGCAGGTGCTGTCGAATCTGGTCGGGAACGCGGTAAAGTTTACGCCGCGCTCCGGTCGCATCACTGTTTGCGCGGAGCACATCGACGGAGAAGTTCGATTTGGCGTGATCGACACTGGGCCGGGCATCCCGGCTGAGCAGCTCCCGCACATATTCGGCCGCTTCTGGCAGGCGAAGACGTCGGATCATCGAGGGATCGGGCTCGGGCTCGCGATCGCGAAAGGAATCGTCGAAGCGCACAACGGCCGGATCTGGGTCGAGAGCCACGTTGGGCTCGGCAGCACCTTTTATTTCACGCTACCAGTCGCGACGGACAAGACGACTTAGGGCGATCTCTGGAAGTTGGTGATCGCGACAACCGAGCCGGCATCGGGAATACTTGAGTTGACCTCGATCCGCGTCGGATAGCCGATCGCCAGATTGTACTGAACGCTCAGATCTGAATGCGGGCTGGAAATCAGTTGCAGGACATGCGCGAACAGCGAATCGACCGTGGGATAACCCGCATTTCCGTAGACTGCTCCCGTATCGCGGTCCGTGACATGGTTCACCGTGTCGCCTCGCACCTCGATGTGCAGAGGCGGCGAGAAAACCATGGCCGTCAGATCAGAGTCGAACGAATAGTCATGAATCGCCTCAGCGACCCACTTTTGCCGGTTTACGCTGAGCTGTAACAGCGCGGTCTGGGTTGAATCCTCCCCCGTCGCGCTACAAGCCGAAAGAATGACTGTCACCAGCACGGCCCCAACAAGGCTTGTCTTCATGCGAAGCTCCTTGCGACGTTCCGTCGCGGAAAGTGGCTCTCAGTATGAGAGTTTCGGATTCCATTTCTCCCCTCGCCCCTCCGGCGTCACGTCGAAAAGATTCCAGAGGGGCCAGATCATGTCCACGTGGCGCATGTCCTGGCCCGGATCCGACGGCGCGAACATCAGCTCGGTGTTGTAGAAGTGAGAAATCTTTCCGTTCCTGCGGACGAACACGTTCAAGGCTGGCATCTGGTCGCCTTTCGCGTTCTCGCCCTGGTAGTCGTGGTTGTACGTCGATCCCGCCGACGACAGGAATCGCACATTCCGCCAGCCTCGCTCCTTGGCCCACGCGCGGATGCGCTCGATCGGCGATTTCGCGACGATCGCGAAGTTTGCCCGCTGGATGACATGCGGCGCCTCGCCGTCCAGGCCGTCGATTATGGACGTGCAGGAGGGACAGGCGCTTGGCATCTCTGGTCCGAACATGAAGCTGTAGAGGATCAGTGTGTCCTTCCCCGGAGCGAATAGCTCGGACATTCGCACTTTCCGCTTTATTCCCGCCCCATTCTCGCCGACAAGCTCTTCGAACACGTAGTCCTGGGGAACCTGCCCCCCGATGGGAAGCTTGCGTCGCTGGGCAGCGACGGATTCGATCGCTCGCCTCATTTCGATTTCGGCATCGAGCAGCCTGTCCCGGGCCGCGCGGTAGGATGCTGATTCGCCGGGGAACCGAATCTTATGCTTGGAGCTCGGTTTCTTCGAGTTGGCCTTCTTCGAGCTCTCCTTCTTCGAGCTAGGCTTTTTCGAGGTGGGTTTCTTCGAGCTGCGCTTCTTCGAACCGGGCATCTGGCCTCCATTGGGCGGAAAAAAAAGCGCCCTGAACGATGAAATTGAATGGGGTGACCACGCGTTCGCTACTTGAACGATCCCGAATCAGCGGCGGGCGTGCCGGTCCAGATTCGCGTCGCGGCGGAGGCGCGGGTGGCCATACACGCGTTCCAGCGCCCGACGGGCCAAAAACAGGTTGCCGCCGCGCCCTCGTCTCGTCCATATCCGACGCCCCGCCTCTCCGTCTCGCGGCATGAGGCGTGACCACCGTGCGTGCGAGTCCGAGGAGGAAAGCTGGGTCAGTCTGATGTGTCTCGTGAATACATGGGGTCCGCGGCAGCCGCGGGCCTCAGGTACGTAACCGATGCGATGCCGGGAATTCGCCGTCACCGCGTCGGGCGTGGCTTCACGTACATAGGTCCCGATGGCGAGGCGATCCGCTCGCGGGAGTCTCTCCATCGCTTCCGCTCCCTGGTAATTCCCCCGGCGTGGACGGAAGTTTGGATCTGCCCGCACGAGGATGGACACCTCCAGGTGACGGCCCGTGATGCGCGCGGCCGCAAGCAGTATCGGTACCACCCGCATTTCCGCAAACACCGCGACGGAACCAAGTTCGAGAGGATGTTCGAGCTGAGCGACGTGCTGTGGAAGATCCGCGAACGCGTCGAATCAGACATCGCGAAGGAGGGGCTCGATCGCGACAAGATCATGGCAACGGTAGTATGGCTGCTGGAGAAGACGCTGATCCGAATCGGATCTGACGAATACAGGAAATCCAACAAGTCCTTCGGTCTTACCACGCTCCGCCGCCGCCACGTCGCCGTCGTTGGATCCGAGCTTCGATTCGAGTTTCGCGGAAAAAGCGGGATTCAGCACGCTGTTTCGGTAACAGACAAGCGCATCGCGCGGATCGTGCAGCGGTGTCAGGCGCTTCGCGGCGAAGAGCTGTTCAAATACCTCGACGACGAGGGCAAGCGACAGGAAGTCGACGCCGAAGACGTGAACAAATACCTCCAGGACGTGACCGGACGGGAAATCACGGCGAAGGATTTTCGCACCTGGGCCGGGACGATGCTCGTGGCCGAAGCGCTGCGGAAAATGGGTCCCGCCGAGACCAAGCGCGAGGCGGAGAAAAACATTGTGGCGGCGGTCGACACGACCGCCAAAAGGCTCGGCAACACGCGCAGCGTCTGCCGCAAGTATTACATCCACCCGGTGCTGATCGAGGCGTATCTGGAAGGCTCCGTCCTCCCGCCGCTGCCGGAGCACCACTGGAACAAGCGCAAGTCGAAAGGACCGACGCTTCGTCAGCACGAGATGGATGTGCTCGCCTTCATCAAGGCGAGACTCAAGCCGAAGACCCGCCGCACCGCTGAAAAGCGCGCGCCCAAACCGGAAACAACCACAGCCCCCGCGCCGGAAGAGAGCGCTGACGAGGCTGCTCCAGCGACCGGCGAGCTGGAGCCGACAGGCTCCTAGTCCAGGTAGGGGTAGTCGGGGTCCGAGAGGCGTTCCGCACGCGCCGACGCTTCCGGTCCAGCAATCTCCTTCGCCAGGTCCAGCAACATCGGGCTCAGGTGGCCCCCGTAGCGCAGCAGACTCGCGGCGCGCGCCCGTCGCGCCAGCAGAAACGCGAGAAATGGCTGATCGGCCTTGAGCGCGTTGCATGCCGGGCACGCGAGGACGAGGTTGTCGCGACGATCGTACGCCGTCTTGCCCTTTCGTGGCGTCACGTGGTCCATCGTGATCGTCCTCGAGCTCACGCGACGCTCGCAATACGCGCACACGGGTCCGTGCCGGTCGAGCAGCCATTGGCGCGTATCCATATACGCGTTGCGGCTCGTCGGCAGCGATGTGTGCTGCTGCGGGGGACGGCGTGCACCGCGCTTACGCGGCTTGCGTGACCTTCTTCGAGGTGGAGTCAAGTCGGACGGGTTGGCTTAATGCTATCAATACCAGCCGATCGATAGCAATGCGCGCGCCGCCCTAGCCTATCTGAATCTCGGTAGGTACCTCCGGGTTCATCAGCGACGCGCCCCCGTCGGCGTAAATGACCTGTCCCGTGATCCAGTCGGCATCCTCCGAGCAAAAGAGTCCCACCACCCGCGCCACATCGGCCGGTGTCCCCAGTCTCCCCATCGGCGTCCACCCGCGGACGTGCCAGTTGGTGATCAGATCCTGCACCTGTTGGGGAAGGGAGTTGAGAACGCTGTCCTCGGTCCAGCCGGGGCTGATCGCGTTCACCGTGATCCCCCGCTTCGCGAGTCCCACTCCGAAATAGCGCACGAGAGATTCAAGGGCGGCTTTTGCCGACCCCATTCCGACCCAGGGCTGGAGTCCACCGGTGCGGCTGCCTTCGGCGTAAGTAATCGCGAGGATCTTCCCGCCGCTCTTCATCAAGGGAACAGCTTCCCTTACCCCGATGAGAAACGCCTTGGCCTGAGAGTCGAAGGCGGCGTCCCACTGCTCGAGGGTGATGTCCAGCGGGGCCTGAAAGAATGCAGCGGCCTCGGGGCGGGCGTTGCTGACGAAGATGTCCAGCTCGCCGAATTCCTCGGCGACTTTCTTGAACATCTT
>Ga0193719_10000755_pt1 | contig 12384 bp, 7 predicted proteins | sample U2a2metaG_FD_160103 | JGI IMG/M metagenome (GOLD analysis project Ga0193719, IMG submission 160103) | Soil microbial communities from a riparian zone of the East river system, Colorado, United States - U2a2 | ecosystem: Environmental > Terrestrial > Soil > Riparian zone | place: USA: East River... | reverse complement strand
ACGAAACTGTCCGAAGCCCTTGCCGGGATGAAAGCGCTCGGCCTGCGACGCGTGGCCACGGCGTCGCACCAAGGCACGCCGGTCGATCAGGCGAATCTTTCCGCCCCGCTCGCCATTTTTATGGGCAGCGAAGGCGCGGGCATCTCCCGCGATCTCATCCAAGCCATGGACGAAGTGGTGGCTATCCCGCAGGCTCCCCAGGTGGATTCACTAAACGTGGGCGTAGCCGCGAGTATCGTGTTGTATGAAGTAGCGCGTCAAAGGCGTGACCGGCAGGAGACACGAAGATACCCATAAAATATTACGGCGACGGCAAAGCGACCTGAAGGCCTGCTTGACGAAGCTTCGGGCCCTGGGCGATAAAAGCTCTTTTCCGGCGCCGATCGGCGGTCCGCACTATGAATCTGTTCCAAACCATCCCGCACAGCGACAATCCCGGCGACCGCACCCGGCCCCTCGCCGACCGCATGCGTCCGCGCTCGCTCGATGAATTCATCGGCCAGGAGCACCTGGTCGGGCCGGGCAAGCCACTGCGCACCCAGATTGAGCGCGACGATATCGGCTCCCTCATTTTTTGGGGACCGCCCGGCACGGGCAAGACTACCCTGGCAAAAATCATCGCCCACATGACCAAGGCCGAGTTCGTCGAGTTCTCCGCCGTGCTGACCGGCATCAAGGAAATCAAGCAGGTCATGGCCGACGCCGAGCGCGCCAAGCAGTACGGCACGCGGACCATAGTTTTCATCGACGAGATCCATCGCTTCAACAAAGCGCAGCAAGATGCGTTCCTCCCCCACGTGGAGAGGGGCAACATCCGCCTGATCGGCGCCACCACGGAGAATCCTTCCTTCGAAATTATTTCCGCGCTGCTCTCCCGCAGCCGGGTGTACCTGCTCCAGCCGCTCGCCGAAGACCAGATTGTTGACCTGCTGAAGCGCGCCCTCGCTGACCCGGCCCGGGGCTTGGGAAGCATGAAGCTGCGCGCAGGCGACGATGTGCTGAAAAAGATCGCGGCCTATTCGAGCGGCGACGCGCGCAGTGCATACAACGTGTTGGAAGTTGCCGCGTCGTTGGCTCTGGGACGCATTGACCGGGATGGCAGCGAAGCAGGCGGCGCTGAAATTTCCGACCCAATCGTAACCGACGCCCTGCAGAAGCGGGTGCTGCGTTACGACAAGGCTGGCGAAGAGCATTACAACCTCATTTCCGCGCTCCACAAGTCGGTGCGCAACAGCGATCCCGACGCCGCCCTCTACTGGTTGGGGCGCATGCTGGAGGCGGGCGAGGATCCTCTCTACATTGCGCGGCGCGTTGTGCGGATGGCGGTGGAAGATATCGGACTGGCCGATCCCACTGCGCTGGCGCAATGCATGACCGCCCGCGACGCGGTCGATTTTCTCGGCATGCCGGAAGGCAATCTGGCACTGGCGCAGGCGGTTGTGTACTTGTCAATTGCGCCCAAATCCAATGCACTCTACACTGCCTACGCCGAAATTCAGAGCGACGTGGAGCGGACTGCGGCCGAGCCCGTTCCTCTGCACCTGCGCAACGCGCCGACGGGCTTGATGAAGAGTTTGGGCTACGGCCAGGGTTACCAGTACGCTCACGACCGGGAAGACAAGGTAGCTGACATGCAGTGTCTGCCCGATAACCTGCGCCATCGTGTCTATTACCAGCCCGGCAACGAAGGAGTGGAAAAGCGCATTCGGGAGCGTCTGGAGGAGATCAAACGGCGGCGATCGCAGGCCGCAAAGGGCGTTTCCTCGGCGCCGAAAACAGAATCCGGAGCATAGGGCCGCGCATCTGATAACCAGGAAGTCTTGGTTTCCCCAAGCGGACAACTGCGCAAGGAGTCACTCCCATGGCCACGCTCCCGAGACCTGTGATTACCGACCCTGTCAGCCTGCGCCCCGTACCCCTGGAGCAGGTTGAGCATCTGCTCAAGCTGCAAAAATGGTCGCGGAAGATCACCTCGATTCTGGACCTGGATCAGTTGATTGACCAGGTCGTGAACGATGTCGCCTGCTCCTTTGGGTGCGTGGAGGCCAATCTCTATCTGCACGACGAACCGCGTGGCGAACTGGAAGCGGCCGGTGTCCACGGCTGCACCCTCCATGGCAAGGGATCGCGGTTGAAGGTGGGCAAGGACGGCATGGTGGGCTATGTCGCCGCCACTTTGCAGATGCGCTACGCGCCTGATGTTCGTAAGGATCCGTACTACGTGGCCTGCGAGGAATCCACTCTTTCCGAGGTAGCCATCCCTTTGCTGGTGGACGGGAAGCTGGTGGGCGTGTTTTCCGCCTCGCATCATGAACTGGACGCCTTCCCGCGTGAACAGTTGCGATTGCTGCAAGGGCTGTGCGAGCACTTGGCGGTTGCGGTACACAATGCCCGGCGCTTTCAGCACGAGCGAGACGAGCGCGAGCGCATGAGCCAGGAGGAGCACGAGGCGCGGGTGATCCAACAGGCTCTGTTACCCAAGTGTTCGCCCTTCATCCCCGGCTTCGCGATTGCGGGCTTGTCCATCCCGGCCGGCGCCGTAGGCGGTGACTGGTACGACTTCATTTCCTTCGACGATGGCTGCTGGGGGCTGGTGCTGGCCGATGTGTCGGGAAAAGGCACGGCGGCCGCTCTGTTGATGTCCGCCACCCGCGGCATGCTGCGCTCTCTGGCGCAAACCTGTAGCGGTCCGGGACAAGTGCTGACTCGGCTGAATCGCCTGCTGGTGGAGGATTTTCCCTGCGGCCGGTTCGTCACCATGTTGTTGGCAGTACTCAATCCGTCCACCCGGATGTTGACATTTTCCAGCGCCGGCCACCTGCGGCCGCTGCTGGTGGACGGGCAAGGGGCGCGCTTTCTGGACAGCGAACGAGGGATGCCGCTCGGTCTGGGAACGGGAGAATTCTCCGAGAGTCAGGTGCGGCTCTCGGAAGGCTCGCGGCTGGTGTTCTACAGCGACGGCATCACCGAGGCCACCGACGGATCGGACCAAGAGTACGGCGCCGAGCGCTTGCGGGATCATGTGCTCGAGCCAGAAGCCTACGCCGAAAGCATTCTGGCCAATGTGCGCAGCTTCGCTAACGGTCAGGGCTTGCATGATGACGCGACTGTGATTTTCGTGAAGGCGTAAAGTTCGAGGAAGCCACAAACCGCGCCGCAATAGAGCACACAAGGATTAAAGGACAAGGATTCAAGGATTCAAGGATAAAGAGCACACAAAGATTAAGAAAAGAGTTACACGAAGGGAAGCCCTGAGGGCTTCCCTTCGCGCTCTTTGTGGTTCAGGCAGATTTTGTTGCCCTTACCCGAAGCGCGCCCGGTGCTCCTTAAGAATGCAGCGGTCCATAATCACGAAGATGCCTGCCCGGCGGGCCTTCTCTGCGGCTTTTTCGTGGACCACAGATTCCTGCATCCAGATGCCAGCCACCTTCAACCGGATCGCCTGATCGACAATTCCTTCCACGTATTCCGGCCGGCGAAAGATGTTGACGATATCGATTTTCTCGGGAACCTCGAGCAGCGACCCATAGGACTGTTCCCCCAGGGACGCCGGGATGAGCGGATTTACCGGAATGATGCGATAACCGTGGGTCTGCATGTAGGCGGACACTCCGTGGCTGGGGCGCAACGGGCTGTTGGAAAGTCCGACCACGGCGATGGTTCGGGATCGCTTGAGCAGGTCCCTTATGGGATCTGAATCCGGCAAGGAAGCCATGGACGAATTGTAACTCGGGAGCCAAGCTCCGTCCCGCACGGGCATCGCCGGGGTTAGCGCTTGCCGCTGTTGCTCTCCATCTTTTGCTTGAACATCTTGGTGGCCAGCTTGCGCACCGTGTCCGAAACCTCCTTGTTGGCGGACAAGTTGCGGAGGTCGCCCACCAGGATGTTCTTCATGAGACTGAGGGAAAGGTCCAAGGGCGTTCGCGGGTTAAAGACCAGCGCGCGCACGATCGAATAGTTTTTGGCGAAACGCCGCTTCATCGGAATGCCACGAAGCACGGCTTCGAGCACGTTCTTCTGACCGGCAAATCTCTCCACTTCGCCGTCGCTGACCTTAGGCGATTCCAGCACCGACAGCGCCACGATCTTGGTACCGTCACGGATCAGAAGCGATCGTTCTTCCTTGCTTCCCTTCATGGCTAACTGAATGCGGCCTTTGATGCCCAGCTTGGCAATCTTCTGCAAGGCGCTGCCCCGGTCCTCGATCGGATTCGGGTTGATTTTCTTGCTCGGCGCTTTCTTGGCAGCGGCGGCCGCACCCGGCGACGGAGCCGTCGGCTCTTCCGGCAGCCCTGGGCCTGCGGGCACAAGCTCTTCGTAGACGCCGCCGATCGGCTGAAACGCGTTCTCGGCCTGGGCGGCAATCTCGGCCGCGTGTTCTGAAAGGTAGGCGAGAACGCCTTCGTCGAGAACTTCGTCGGCCTCCCGGGCTTCCCCTCCGGGCAATCGTTCGAAGACTTCGTCCCCTCCGCTCGTCACCTTTTCCGGCTCAGGTTTGGCCTCCGGCGCCGGTACCGTTTCTTTCTGCCGTGCGCTCGGTTCCGGCGCGGCGGGCTGGAGCAGGTTCTGTATCGCCTCGCCCTGAATTCCGGTGAGGTTTGGATTCGACCGGAGGGCGTGCAGAATGACGGACGAGCCGACAACTCGTTCGCTCTTCAACATCGCCTCGATCACTTCTCGGCCGGCGCACGGCGCCAGCTCAAGTAGCGAGTCTGTGGATACGGACCGATTTGCCAGCAGAGCGGGCAGCAGCACCGGCCGTAGATTTGCCGGGGAAATCAGATAGTCCAGGACTTCTTTCGGGGTGGACGGGTCGTCCGCCGCAGCCCGCGATGCCGCCTCGTCCCAACCGGCAAGGGTGAGTTGCGCCTGCTGGCCAAAAATTTTATGGTGAACGGCCAGATGCACCAGAATTTCGATCATCTCCCGGGGAGGCACGGATAGCGCTCCCTTGGATGCCGACTGCATCAGGTTCGAAGGCACGGCCGAGGCGCGAATGAGATCGATCATGCGGGACATAATGTCGAACTCCTGAGAACTCCCGGTTTTAATAACCCCGGGGTTCTGTCAACCCTAGGTTTGCTTCTGTCCCCGCCGCATCCGCAAATAGGCGCGGATAAAAGGATCGAGGTCGCCATCGAGCACCCGGTCGACATCACCCACTTCCATCTTGGTGCGGTGGTCTTTGATCAACCGATAGGGCTGCAAAACGTAGGAACGAATCTGCGAGCCGAAGTCAATATCGAGCTTGGAATCTTCAATTTTTTTGGTAGCCGCCCGTTGCTTCTCCAGTTCGTATTCATAGAGCTTGGAGCGCAGCATGCTCATGGCCCGCTCCCGGTTCTTGTGCTGCGAACGCTCGTTCTGGCAACAGGCCACCAGCCCGGTGGGAATGTGAGTCATGCGCACCGCGGAGTCGGTGGTATTTACGTGCTGCCCGCCCTTGCCGCCGGAGCGGTAGGTATCGACCCGCAGGTCTTCCGGCTTGATTACGATTTCAATGCTGTCGTCGATTTCAGGCGAGACGTAAACGCTGGCAAACGACGTATGGCGGCGTTTGGCCTGGTCGAAGGGGGAAATTCTCACCAGGCGATGAACCCCGATTTCGCTGGTCAGCAGGCCAAAGCCGTACTCCCCGTTCACCGCGAAGGTCGCCGACTTGAGCCCCGCTTCTTCCCCTGGTTGGTAGTCGTAAAGGACGGTTGGGAAGCCCTGCCGCTCAGCCCAGCGCAAATACATTCGCAGCAGCATGTCGGCCCAGTCCTGCGATTCCGTGCCACCGGCTCCGGGATGGATGGTCACAATCGCGTTTCGGGCGTCATTTTCCCCGGAAAGCAGGCTTTCGGTTTCCAGCCGATCAACCAGATTTCGCAGCCCGTCGATCTCCCGCCGCAGGTCGGCTTCCACGTTCTCGCCTTCGCGGCCCAGGTCGAAATAGGCGGAGATATCGTCGCTCCGGCGCACCAGGTCGGACTCGGTCGCCAGTACGTTCTCCAGGCGTTTCTTCTGGCGCATGACCTGCTGGGACTTTTTCGGATTCTCCCAAAGACCGGGGTCAGCAGCCTGCTTGTCAACCTGGGCTAGCTGTTCACGCAGCTTGCCTGCGTCAAAGGTACTCCCGAAGATCACGAACCTTGTCCTTCAGCCCCGAGTATTCTTGTTCCAACTCTTCAAGCATGGCTATGGTTCTGTCCTGGCGCGGGATCGGAAATGCCGAAGCAGTCCCGCTACGGAAATTATCGCACACAGATATGCGAACCAGTCCCCGTGACGAGTGTAGAAGGTGGTTACGTTGGTCAGGGCATAGTCGGCCTCAAGGGCGGCCCGGACCTTGCGGGGAATGCCGGCTACAACTCGACCGTAAGGATCAATCGAGGCGGTTACGCCGGTGTTGGTGTCACGCAGGAGCCAGCGGTTATTTTCCACCGCGCGCATGCGCACCTGTTTCAGGTGCTGAGCGTAGGCTCCGCTGTCGCCGTACCAGCCGTCGTTCGAAAGGTTCACGAACACCTGGGCCCCGTTCGCCGCCAACTTCCGGATTTCATCCGGAAAGATGGATTCATAGCAGATGAAAACACCGAGCTTGCTGTTCCCTGCCTGAAGCGGCGCTCGCGAACTGCCGGACGAAAAATCGCCCACCTCTTTGGTGAGCCCGCCGGCAAAGCCAAATACGCGTTTGAACGGAACATACTCGCCGAACGGAACCAGGTGAATCTTGTCGTAGCGGCCCACCCACTCCCCGTTCGGACTGACCAGGCTGGCGGAGTTGTAAAGCTCGGTAGCGTGTTGCGGCGTCTCGCCCGCGTTACGAATCCCGAGACTTCCGGCCAGCAGCCAGGTTTCGGCTGCGCGCGCGATATGGCTGATGCCGTCGCGGAATGCAGGATCGGTGGTGTAAAACGGGGCCGGCGATTCGGGCCAGACAATCAGATCGGGAGCCCGAGCCGCGGCACCGCGAGAGCGGAGAGGAGAACCCTCAGAAGCCCCGGCGCCGGTCTGATCCTGGCCCGGATTACTTAGACTCAACCAGCTCAAATCGCGCAAGGTTCCCTCAAAATATTCCTTGGTCCAGTCGCTGCCCTGAAGAATGGGGACATTCGCCTGCACCAGACGAGCCATATGGTCGGTCGGAAGCGGCGACGGACTGATCCATCGCCCGGCCTGCAGCACAACTATCGCCGCTAGGGTGGCCAGCAACAGCGGAGTGCGCCGGCCACGCTGGCCTCTTTCCCCGCGAATCACAAACGCTGCCGCCAGAGCCGTATTTACCACCATGATTTCAAATGACAGTCCGTACACTCCGGTCACGGTGGCAATCCGTGCCAGCGGAACATTGTCCACCTGCGCGATACCCAGCAAATCCCAGGGAAATCCGGTGATACGAGTACGGGCCAACTCCACCGCGACCCACAAAAACGGCGCCAACAGAAAAACCTGCCGGGCAGCGGGATGGGTTCCGGGGATCTCGCCCCGGCCTGAGGGGACTCGAGACCCTCCGGCACCATTCGCCAAAAGGCTGATCAGCAATCCGAAAGCGCCGTGATAGAGGGCCAGATAGAGGCAGAAAAGAAGCAGGAGCCCCAGCGCGGCCGCTGTACCCACCCCGCCGTACTGCCGCATGGTGTTGTAGATCCAGTAGCAGGTTCCGGCATACCAGAGAATCCCGCAGCAGTAAGAGAGCAGAAAGGCTTGGCCCGGCCGGGCGGGCAGCAGTTTAATCCCGGCGTGGAGCTGCAGTGTGTCCGGCTCCCGCGTCCGTAACAGTGCAACCAGCAGCGGGGCGATCGCCGCCCAGCAAAGAAAATAAAGATCGGGCAGGGGAAAAACCACCATCTGCAAACCGGCAGAAAGCAACATCAGCAGCCAGGCACTTTTATGCATTCGCCGGGAGGGGATTCGCGACACCTGGCAAGCATAGCAAACTGCGCGCAAATTCGAATCCCGGGCGCAAGCATCGAAACCTGTCCTGGGTTGCGATCTTGGTGGAGTTCCGAGCGCGCCGGCGGTTAAAATCCTTCACTGCCAAGGGGTAACGGTTCCTTCCCGCCGATTAGCCAAATCTGTTTTACGACTATGCGGTTTCCCGGCCGATGGGCTAACATGACTGACGCCTATGGGGTCCCGCCTCGGGGATACAATTCATCTGCTACAGTTATTCACCACGGGAGCATTTGGCTCCGCGATCGTGCTAGCTCTGGGCGGCGCCCAAGATAGGGAGATTGCGCCCGTCTTTGACGATTCCGGTCCGCCAATCAGTTAGTCCGCCTCCGCATGGCAACTCCTCTCCAACCCGCTGGCTCCGCCGGGAACCGCGTTCGCATTGTGGTCGCGACCTCGGTCATGCTCACTTTCATCTCCTACTGGCGAGCCGCTGCCATTGTGCTGAACGACCTGGGCTCCTCAGCTTTTTATGCCGCCGGCATTGCCGAGCAAGCGGTAGGAAAATCGGCACCCTGGTTCATCCTGGCGGTCATGCTGTTCTCGTTCGCGGTGCGCGCCGTCTACGTGGAGAGTTGCTCCATGTTCGTGCGGGGAGGCGTCTACCGCGTGGTCAAAGAGGCGCTGGGCGGAACCCTGGCCAAGATCAGCGTTTCCGCGCTGATGTTCGACTACATCCTCACCGGCCCCATTTCGGGTGTTTCTGCCGGGCAATACATCGCCGGGTTGATCAACGACACTTTTGCCACCGCCGATGCCCATGGCTGGATCCCGCGCGCCATGCACAACCTGTTCCGCGGCACTCCCCACGTGGACGTCAATTGGACGTCGGTGGTCTTCGCCGTCGCGGTGACCATGTACTTCTGGTGGCAGAACACCAAGGGAATTCAGGAATCGAGCGAAAAAGCCCTGCGGGTAATGCAGATCACGACCGTGATGGTCATCATGCTGCTTGCCTGGTCCGCCTTCACTCTTCTGAAACAGGGGTTCCAGGCGGTACCGCTGCCCACGGCCGACAACCTCAAGTTCAGCTCGGAAGCGCTAGGCTTCATGAAGCACACCAGCCTGGCCGGGGATCTGGCCAGGAGGTTTGGCATCCTGGGGATCCTGATCGCCTTCGGCCACTCCGTGCTGGCCATGAGCGGGGAGGAATCGCTGGCCCAGGTCAACCGCGAACTGGCCCATCCCAAGCTGAAGAATCTGAAACGCGCCGCCATCATCATTGCCGTTTACAGCTTCGTATTCACCGGACTCACCGCCCTGCTGTTCGTGATGATCATCCCGGACGCGGTGCGCATACCGGTTTACAAGGACAACCTGATCGCCGGGCTTGCCATGTATCAGTACGGCCCCGTGTTGCTGAAACTGTTTTTCCGCGCCTTCGTGGTGGTCGTGGGCTTTCTCATCCTGTCGGGCGCGGTCAATACGGCCATCATCGGCTCCAACGGCGTCCTCAACCGCATTTCCGAAGACGGTGTCCTTACCGACTGGTTCCGCCAACCGCATCCGCGCTTCGGCACCACTTACCGGATCGTCAATCTGGTCGTCTTCCTGCAGCTTTTCACCATTATGGTGAGCCATGGCAACGTCTATCTGCTGGGCGAAGCTTATGCCTTCGGCGTGATCTGGAGCTTCACCTTCAACAGCCTGGCCATGCTGGTGCTGCGCGTCAAGTACAAAGGCGAACGCGGCTGGAAGGTTCCACCCAACATCACCATCGCCGGCCGCGAGATTCCTCTCGGCTTGGCCTCTGTCTTCCTGGTGCTGTTTTGCACCGCCATCGTGAATCTATTCACCAAGTCGATTGCCACGGTGGCGGGCGTTTCCTTTGCCGCTGGATTCTTCCTGATCTTCACCGTTTCCGAGCGCGTGAACCGGAGCAAACACGCCCTTGCCGAGCAGCACATGAAGGAACACTTCCAGTTGCTGCAAAGCGACACGGTGGAACGCTCTGGACTGGGAATTCGCTCGGGGAACGTGATGGTCACGGTCCGCGACTACAACACCCTCAACCACCTGAAATGGGCGCTGGAGCGCATTGACACCAAAGAGCAGGATATTGTGGTCATGTCGGCCCGGGTCAGCCAGTTCGGCACCGCCGCCTACGATCTTTCTACCGAGCAGATCTTCAGTGACTACGAGCAGCAACTCTTCACCCGGGCCGTGTCCGTCGCGGAAAATTTCGGCAAACACGTTTCCCTGCTGGTGGTGCCGGCCCGCGACCCCTGGTCGGCCATCGTGCAGACGGCAAACAACCTGGAAGCTTCGGCGGTCGTCTCCGGATTGTCCAGCAAAATGACGTCCCAGGAGCAGGCCTTCTATCTCGGACACGCCTGGGAAGCCATGCCCGAGCCCAAGCGGCAATTCATTTTCCAGGTCGTTCGCCCCGATCTCAAGGTAGACACCTTCCACATTGGTCCCCACACCCCTTCTCTGAAAACCGAAGACGTCCACCTGGTCCACCGCCTCTGGCTGAATATCACCCACGAACCCGGCCTGGAGGCCCTGCACCACCACGACATCCTGACCGAAGCACTGACTCGCTTCGCCCGCGAGTACTCTGGCCACGACCGCCAGGAGATTCTGCGGGATCTGCGAAAAGCGTCCGGAGTGACGGTAAGAACCAGAGCGCTAGGCGACGCCGGGGAAGGCTCTACCACGCAGGCCACCGTGCCCCTGGTGGTGCAACCCCCCGTTCCCGACAAGCCCGCTCCAGACAAGAAGAAGAAAAATGACGGCGGCCCACCCACCCCGCCGGTAGTAGGGCCGTAACCAGTGCAACCTGGGACCGGGTTCCCCGGCTGCGCCCGGGCACGGACCTGATGCCCTTGGCGATGGCTCCCACCCGGGAGATGCAGGAGTAGCTTCGTGCCTTGCCCCCCGCACCACGCTCTTCTATGATCGAGAACAGACAGGGTCCACATGCCCGACAAGAAGCCGGCCAAGACGCAAGTCGAGGAAAATCCAATCGCAGACGTGCTCGAGGGGCGCCATCCCGCCCAAAGCGAAAAGGACTGGGCGGAAAAAACCCTCCTGCCGACTCTGGAAAAAGCCCCCGAAAAACCCATAGGCGCGCCCACCGGCATCAATCTGGACCAGCACGGCCACGCCCGCTTCACCACGATTTCCGGCACGCCGGTTCGCCGTCTCTATACCCAAGCCGATCTACCCGAAGACTGGAACGCGGAAAAATACCTGGGCTACCCGGGCGGGCCCCCCTTCACCCGCGGCATTCATGCCAACGGATACCGCGGCAAACTCTTTACCATGCGCCAATTCTCCGGCTTCGCCTCTCCGGAAGAAACCAACCAGCGCTACAAGTACTTGCTCGAGCACGGCGGCGGCGGCCTCTCCGTGGCATTCGACCTGCCCACCCTCATGGGTTATGACTCCGATCATCACGCCAGCGAAGGTGAAGTCGGCAAATGCGGTGTCGCCATCGATTCACTCGAGGACATGGAAATCCTGTTCGGCGGCATCGATCTGGAAAAGACCACGGTCTCGATGACCATCAACTCGCCTGCATCGGTCCTGTGGGCTATGTATCTGGTGGTAGCCGAAAAGCAAGGTGCGGACTGGAAGAAAATCTCCGGCACGCTCCAGAATGACATCCTCAAGGAATACATCGCGCAAAAGGAATACATCTATCCGCCAGCCCCCTCCATGCGTCTGGTGGTGGACACCTTCGAGTTCGGTTCCCGCTTCACTCCGCGATTCAACACCATTTCGATCAGCGGATACCACATCCGCGAAGCAGGCTCCACGGCCCTGCAGGAACTGGCGTTCACCTTGTATGACGGCATCGAGTACGTGGAATGGGCACGAAAGCGCGGCCTCGAGGTGGACGACTTCGGCCCGCGGCTCAGTTTCTTCTTCAACGCCCACAATGACTTTTTCGAAGAGATCGCCAAGTACCGCGCCGCTCGCAAGATCTGGTATCAGGTGATGAAAGAGCGGTTCCAGGCGAAAAACCAACGCAGCTGGCTGCTTCGCTTCCACACCCAGACCGCAGGCGTCTCGCTGCCCGCCCAGCAACCCATGAACAACATCGCCCGGGTTGCCCTACAGGCCATGGCCGCGGTTCTCGGCGGAACCCAGTCTCTGCACACCGATTCCTACGACGAAGCGCTGGCCCTACCGACTGAAGAAGCCGCCCGCATCGCCCTGCGCACCCAGCAGATCATCGCTTACGAATCGGGAGTGACGCAGACGGTCGATCCCTTAGCCGGATCATATTTTCTTGAAACCTTGACCCTGGAGATGGAAAGAGGCGCCTTCGAGTATTTTTCTAAGCTCGACGCCATGGGCGGCATGGTCCAGGCCATCGAGCGCGGCTACCCGCAGAAAGAAGTCGCCGAAGCCTCCTATCAATATCAGCGCGCCGCCGAAGCCAAGGAAAAAATCATCGTAGGCGCCAACGAGTTCGTCATCGAAGAAGAACCACCT
>Ga0193719_10000754_pt1 | contig 12387 bp, 12 predicted proteins | sample U2a2metaG_FD_160103 | JGI IMG/M metagenome (GOLD analysis project Ga0193719, IMG submission 160103) | Soil microbial communities from a riparian zone of the East river system, Colorado, United States - U2a2 | ecosystem: Environmental > Terrestrial > Soil > Riparian zone | place: USA: East... | reverse complement strand
GATCCTTTTGTTTGTCTGGCGGGGGGCTCTTAATCTGGTTGGGATCAACTCCGGGCCAGCTTATCTCTCGCTCGAAGATTTCCCTGATTCTCCCTTGTGGATGCGAGTCATATCTGTAGCAGCGGCGGTACTGTCCATCGCTCTGGTGCTGGGAGCTGTCGCGTCCATCATGGCGTCAGAGCGCAGGCAGAAGACGCGCTCGGCTCTTTTCCGGCTGGCGGTATACGCTTCGGCGATTGCGGGGTTGCTGTTGTCCGCCAGTATCACATTCAGACAAATGTACATGTGGCTCTACCCCGCGTATCTGGGCTTCCTGGTTTTCCTTGGCTTCTCGGTGCAAAAGAGCGAGACGCGTCACCGCGGATTTCAGCTAGGGCTCACGTGCCTTGTACTCCTTTCGATTGCACGCGAGCTTTACCTTAGCCGGCGACACTCACAGTTTTTTGCCTTTTCCACAGAGGAAATCGCGAGCAATTTGGCTAGCACTCTGCATCATATCGACGGCATCGGCGCCCGTGATGCCGTTCTTATTCGGGGTGATGTGCCCGTCGAAAGCTGGGTCTTCATGGACGGAACATTTTCGCGATTCTATCATCTGCCCGCTTTGGAATTTATGAGCCGGGATGCACCGGCCGAGCAAACGGATGAATCGCGTGTCGTCTTGAATTACACCGATGCCGACCGCTCCTTTCACATTGTGCAGGGCAAGGAAGCAGCCGTTGTAGCAGCGCCTACTCATCGAATGGGCTTCACTGCTCTTGAGGCGTCAGCGGCCGCCTTTGTTCCGAGTAATCAGTGGTCGACCCCCACTAAGACACCGGAGTTCCGAATGTCGAAGAATGGCGTCGATTGCATGATTGAGGTCGCGCCAGTAGAAGTCGATATTCAGGCCCCGCCGACCGCCACGGTTCTTCATGTGTGCTTCTCACATGTGTATGCAATGGGCGACGGTGCGGATATTGAGATCGTCGCCTCCACAGCCAATGGCTCAAGACTGCTCCTTTCGAGGCGCGTTCCTCCGTTGATAGATAACGATTTCCCAGTGTGGCGAAAATACGAATTCGCGTTACCGCCGGAAACTCTACAGGTTCAGCTGCGTGTCTTATCCAAAACCGATGCAACGGCGGATTGGATCGCTATCCGCGATTTCTCCTTTGATTAGGCTTACAGGTTCCTCTATCAGCTTAGAATAAAGACATGCTTATCTCGATTGTAGTTCCGGCATACAGAGAAGAGAAAAACATTCCAGAATTCGTGTCAAGGGTAGTCACGATTCTCGAGAAGATAACCGGCGAGTTCGAGATTATTTTCTCGATTGACCCTTCACCGGACCGAACTGAAGAGGTCGTCCTAGAATGCCGCGCCCAAGACCAGCGCATAAAACTATTGCGCTTCTCGCGGCGAATTGGCCAACCCATGGCTACCCTGGGTGGTTTGCACTATTCCAGCGGTGAGGCTGTCATTGTTATGGACGTCGATCTGCAGGATCCCCCTGAACTTATTCCTGAGATGATAGAGCGGTGGCGTGATGGCTTCGACGTAGTGTACGCTCAGCGGCGGAACCGAGAGGGAGAAACATGGCTAAAGCGAGTCGTGTCTGCACTTGGTTATAGGCTAATTAACAAAATCGCTGACGTAAACATTCCCCCTAATACCGGTGATTTCCGCCTGATGAGCCGGCGGGTAGTAGATGAAATCAACTCGATGAAAGAGTCACATGGTTTCTTGCGCGGGATGGTCGCACTAGTGGGATTCCGACAGACATCGGTCCTGTTCGATCGTCCGGCGCGCTTCGAGGGCGCTGGCAAGTACAATCGATTTCTCGGTTCGTTGCGAATCGGCTTCAACGGCGTCTTTTGCTTTTCGAACTATGCCCTTAGCTTGAGCACAATATTTGGCTTCATTACGGCCGGTTTTTCATTCGCGCTAATGGCCATTTACCTTTTTTACAAACTGATGGGATGGGAAATTCTCTGGGGCAATCCAACGCTTGTGATTTTGATATCTTTCCTTGGTGGCATCCAGCTCATCAGCGTCGGCATCCTCGGCGAATACATCGGGCGCATTTACGAAGAAGTTCGCGCACGACCGAAATTTATTGTGGCCCGCAAAGAAGGCTTTTAACCCGACTCAATCTTGTTTTCTGCACGCCCGATGAAGGTGAACCGGTACGCTCTTCGACTATAGCTAAACTGGGACAATTCCACTTATCTAGTAAAATTCGCTCAAAACCCGGCGACATTTTGTCCGCGAGTGGGCTAATCAAATGCATAATGATCTTCGCTCGTTTCCGTTTGAGAATTTTCCGTGGCCCAAGCCATTAAACACTCATGAAACGCCGGTGTGGTGTGGCGATGCCTTCATGCTTGGCACAGAGCAGCGCCGGATCCTTGAATTCGGCGAGGCCAAGAGCCACTGGAGCTCAGAGCTGACTCTTCTACATGAACAAGAAGCGGGCGCCAACCATCCAATCGATCAGGCTTCCCGACACTTAGCCGTGGCATCATTGAAACAGTTCGTCGACGCCAAAGCACCTGTTATCCTCGATGTTGGCTCTTCTTCGGGCTACATCCTAAGAGAAATCCAGCAGGCCGTCCCCGACGCAGCGCTGATTGGCTCCGACTACCTTCTAACGCCACTACTTACACTGGCGGAGAAGATGCCGGAACTTCCGATTCTACAATTTGACGTCCGACACTGTCCGTTGACGGACGATTGCATAGACGCGATCACCGCACTCAACGTGCTTGAGCACATTGATCAAGACGAAGAAGCTCTGTCGCAAATCTATCGGATTCTCCGACCTGGCGGAGTAGCGCACATCGAGGTGCCGGCAGGTCCGGAACTTTTTGATATTTACGACGAACTGCTGCTACATCATCGCCGCTACCGTTTGCATGAGTTGGTTGCAATGGTTCGTCGGGTCGGATTTGAAGTTCTAAAGAAGACGCATCTCGGTTTTTTCGTTTTCCCAGGTTTTTGGTTTGCCAAGAAGCGCAATCGCCGACTTCTGTCTGCCCCTGATGCAAAGAAGAAACAAAGAGTCGCCGCGCAGATTCGCAGCTCTAACCGAGGCAGGGTCCTCGCTGGTTGTTTGACTATTGAGCGGTCCTTTGGACGCAAGTTTTCTTATCCATGGGGTATCCGCTGCGTCGTCGTCGGACGGAAAAGAATCGCATGATGGACAAAGTTTTTGTCACTGGCGCTGGCGGCTTCATCGGTTCCGCGCTCGTGGATCGCCTTCTCACCGACGGGAACACTGTTGTTGGCTGGGACGACTTCTCGACCGGTCAGCGGCAGTTCGTTGCAGGCGCGCTCAGACACTCCAGATACCGGCTAGTCGAGGGTGACAATCTGGACCTGCCAGCCCTCACATGCGCAATGGCGGGCTGCGACACTGTCTTCCACCTCGCGGCCAATGCCGACGTCCGCTTCGGCCTAAACCATCCCAGCAAGGACCTTCGGCAAAACATCCTGGCCACGTTCAACATTCTCGAGGCGATGCGTGCCAACGGCATCAAGCGGATTGGCTTTTCCTCAACGGGTTCCGTTTATGGCGAAGCGACAATCATCCCCACGCCCGAGGACGCGCCGTTTCCAATCCAGACCTCACTCTACGGCGCGTCGAAGGTCGCCGGTGAGAGCCTCATCCAAGCCTACTGCGAGGGATTTGGATTCGAGGGGTATATCTTCCGGTTTGTCTCCATTCTGGGAGAGCGTTATACCCACGGCCATGTTTTCGACTTTTATCGACAGCTTCTAGAACATCCAGATCGTCTCACTGTTCTTGGCGACGGGACGCAGCGCAAAAGCTACCTTTACATACAGGACTGCCTTTCCGCCATTCTGCATGTGATGAACTTGGGCACGGCGCGTGAAGTGAAACATCGATCGCAAGTTTACAATCTCGGCTCACCGGAATATTGCTGCGTAACTGAGTCCATTGGCTGGATCTGCGAGCATCTCGGCCTTAAACCGAAATTAGAGTTCACTGGCGGCGGGCGCGGCTGGGTGGGTGACAATCCTTTCATCTTTCTTGACACGGCCAAGATCCAGGAGACTGGCTGGCGGGCGCAGATGACGATCCGCGACGGTATCATCCGCACGCTCGCGTGGTTGCAGGAAAACCAATGGGTGCTGGCAAAACGATGAAGGTCGTCGTTGTCGGTCTCTGGCACTTGGGCTGCGTCACGGTCGCATGCTGTGCCGAGCATTTTAGAGTTGTCGGACTAGACTTCGACGCAGAGACGATCGCGTACCTAAACTCCGGCCGAGCGCCGATTATCGAGCCAGGATTAGACGAGCTTATCCAGCGCGGCTTGGAATCGCGTCAGCTATCGTTTACCACGAACCAGAAAGATGCGCTCGAAAATGCGGATATCCTCTGGGTTTGCTTTGACACGCCCGTGGACGAAAACGACGTGCCGGACAGTGCTTTCGTGCTCGACCGGATTGAACGGTGTCTCTCCGATCTGAATCCTGGTGCAACTGTTTTGATTTCGTCTCAGTTACCGGCTGGGACATGCCGGCAGTTGAAAAAGAAGCACATCGATCAAGGCCTCTCTTTCGCCTGCAGTCCGGAGAATCTGCGGCTCGGGAAAGCCCTGGAGATTTTTCGAAACCCGGATCGCGTCGTTGTGGGTGTGCAAAATGGTCAGGCAAGGGGAATTCTCGAGAAGCTTTTCGCGCCATTCGCAGGGGACCGCGTGATTTGGATGACGACCGAATCGGCAGAGATGACCAAGCATGCCATCAACGCGTTCCTCGCGCTCTCGGTGACGTTCGCGAATGAAATAGAGCGGCTCTGCGAGAGCGTTGGCGCAAATGCCCAGGAGGTCGAGCAAGGCCTTCGTTCCGAAAGCCGAATCGGACCGAAAGCCTATATCCGCCCGGGGAGTGCGTTCGCCGGCGGAACGCTGGCCCGCGATGTCGTGACGCTGACCCACATTGCGCGCGATCACGGGGAATCAGCCGAGTTGCTTGCTGCTATCTTGCGCAGCAATGAGGCGCACAAGACCTGGGCATTGCGCCGGCTCGACGCGATTTACGAAAACCTGAGCGCAATTACGGTCGCGGTGCTCGGCCTCACTTACAAACCCGGCACAAATACACTTCGACGAAGCGGCACTATCGAACTCTGCCTAAAATTGCTTGAACGCGGTGCGCGGGTCCAGTGCTACGATCCGGCGGTGAAAGCTTTACCCGCTGAGCTGGCACCCGCGAAAATTTGCGAGAACGTGTCGGATGCGCTGCGACATGCAGACGCCGCAATCGTCGCCACCGAGTGGCCGCAGATTAAGGAAGCGGATTGGCCGACGCTCATGCAAACGATGAAACAGCCCCCCGTTATTCTGGACGCCAATCGGTTTCTCAACCTGAGGGCTGATGCGTTGCACGGCGTGCGCTACTTTGCCGTCGGCACCTTCATTTCATGAAGCTGGAAAACCGAAATGCGATTGTCACCGGTGGTAGCCAGGGATTTGGTCGAGCTATTGTCGAAGCTTTCGTGCGGGAAGGTGCGAACGTGCTTTTCTGCGCGCGGGATGGCGAATCGCTCGCGCGGTTTGAGCAGAAGTTAAAAGAAAGCGCCCGCGCCGGTCAGCGGATTCTCGCACAGGCTTGCGATGTTTCGTCGGCCAGCGACAGCGAAGAACTTTTCCGCAGAGCCGATGACGAACTCGGCGCGCTGCACATTTTAATCAATAACGCCGGCGTTTACGGTCCAAAAGGCCCGAGCGAAGAAGTCGCTTGGGACGAGTGGTGTCGTTGCATCGAGATTAATTTGTACGGCACGTTCCTGCCGTGTCGCCACGCAATCGCGCGATTCAAAAAGTTCGGCTACGGCAAAATCGTCAATCTCTCCGGCGGCGGCGCGACCAATCCGCTGCCGAACATCAGTGCTTATGCCGCTTCAAAAGCCGCTGTGGTCCGGCTGACGGAAACGCTGGCCGAGGAATTGCGCGCGTTTCGTGTCGATGTAAATGCCATCGCGCCCGGCGCGCTCAACACGCGCCTCTTGGATGAGGTGTTGCAGGCTGGTCCCGAAAAAGTCGGCGCGGATTTTCACGCTCGCGCGATCAAGCAATCGCAGGAAGGCGGCGTGCCGTTGGATCTGGGCGTTGATCTCTGTGTTTATCTCGCATCTGCCGAGAGCGATGGCGTTACCGGGAAATTATTGAGCGCAAAATGGGACACATGGAGCTGTTTACATAAGCGCAAGAACGATTTGAATTCGACCGACATTTACACCCTGCGCCGGATTGTGCCGGAGGATCGTGGAAAGAAGTGGTAAAAGATGAATCCCGCCGATGACCTAACCTCACCACGTTTTGCCATCATCGGCTGCGGCTTGATCGGACGAAAGCGTCTCAACAGTCTGCGTGCCGGCCAGCTGAGAGTCGCGTGCGACCTTGATTTAAGTCGAGCTGAAGCGCTCGTGACGATAGCAGGAAACGGACGCGCGACCGCAGATGTGGAGGATGCGGTTCATGATTCCGCGGTCGAGGCAGTTATCGTGTCGACTTTGAACAGTTCGCTCGCTGCGATTGCCTGCCGGGCGATCAGTGCGGGCAAGCACGTGCTGGTAGAAAAACCGGCGGGAATCTCCGTAGCGCAGATCGACGATCTTATTGTGCTTTCCGCACAGAAGGACGTTCGTGTACGGGTCGGTTACAATCATCGCTTTCACCCGGCGCTCTTGCAGGCGCGAACACTGATCGACAGCGGGGCGCTCGGGCCATTGATGTTCCTGCGCGGTCGCTATGGCCATGGCGGGCGGGCAGGCTATGAGCGTGAATGGCGCGCGGATCCGAAGCTCTCGGGCGGAGGCGAGTTGATCGATCAAGGCGTGCACCTCATTGATCTCGCCGGTTGGTTTCTCGGCAAGTTCACGCGTATCGAAGGCCACGTTGCGACTTATTTTTGGGACATGCCCGTAGATGATAATGCCTTCCTCAGCTTGCGTACGGCAGCGGGCCAGACCGCATGGCTGCACGTGAGTTGCTCGGAGTGGAAAAATCTTTTCTCGTTGGAAGTTTATGGGCGACAGGGCAAGCTACAGATAGACGGGCTTGGGGGAAGCTACGGTGTCGAGCGCCTTACTTTTTACAAAATGCTTCCGCAAATGGGACCACCCAAAACAACTATGTGGGAATATCCTCGTGGGGATAATTCGTGGAATCTTGAAATGGAAACTTTTCTGGAAGACATTCGGCTGAAGCGGACCCCGGTGCCGGGGTTAAAAGAAGCGCGCGCGGCTTTAGAAGTGGTCGAAAAAATCCACTTTAGCAACGGTTACCCGAAGTCATGATCATAACGCGTTCTCCTCTCCGCATCTCGCTTGGCGGAGGCGGCACTGATCTGCCTTCGTATTATCGCGAGCATTCGGGATTTCTCATCGCCGCCGCTATCGACAAATATGTTTACATCACGCTCCACCAGACCTTTGTCGAGGAGTTGATTATCAAATACTCCAAGCTCGAACGAGTGCTTACGGTGGACGAAGTCGAGCATCCAATAATTCGCGAAGCACTTACACTTGTCGGGATTCCCGCCAGCGCCCTCGAAATCACCAGCATGGCGGACATTCCGGCTGGTACGGGGCTTGGGTCGTCGGGCAGCTTCACGACCGCGCTGCTCAAGGCCTTTCATGCGTTGAAGAAGAATCTCGTCCAGCCTGCGGAACTCGCGGAGCAGGCCTGTCATATCGGGCTAGAAAAACTTGGTGAGCCCATCGGAAAACAGGACCAATACATTGCGGCCTACGGCGGCATCACCTGTTTCAAATTCATGCCCAACGGTCAGGTCGAGGCATGGCCTCTGAAAATCTCGGAAGAGACTTTGTATAACCTGGAGGATAATCTCTTGCTCTTCTTCACTGGTTATTCGCGGTCTGCTTCAAAGATCCTCAAGGAGCAGGACGACAAGAGCAAACAAGCCGACAAGGCAATGGTGGAGAACCTGCATTTTGTGAAGGAACTGGGCAAACAAAGCCAGATGGCGCTCGAAAGCGATAACCTGAATGAGTTTGCGCGGTTGATGGATGTCCACTGGCAGCGAAAGAAGGAACGCTCACCGAGCATGAGCAACCAGGACATCAATGCCTGGTACGATTGCGCGATGGCAAATGGCGCACTCGGTGGAAAGATAATCGGAGCAGGCGGCGGCGGATTTCTGATGTTTTATGCCAATGATAAAGCTCGTCTGCGACACGTCATGCGAGAGAAGGGATTAACGGAGGTGCGTTTTCGCTTCGATTTCGAAGGCACGAAGATTCTGAATCAATGAGCCCAACACCGGAGGAAAGCGAGATCGCCGACTGGCCCGTTGCGATTCTCGCGGGAGGCGTGGCGACACGGCTGCGGCCGATCACAGAAAAAATTCCCAAGGCTCTCATCTCCGTTGCGGGCGAGCCATTTCTCGCTCATCAGTTGCGCTTGCTCAGCTGCGCGGGGTTGCGTCATGTCGTCGTTTGCGCGGGTTACCTGGGCGAAATGATTGAAGCCCATTTCGGAAACGGCGCACGGTTTGATATGCGGATCGAATACTCTTTCGACGGGCCACATCTTCGGGGAACGGGCGGAGCCCTCAAGCGGGCACTGCCATTGCTGGGTAAACAATTTTTCGTCTTATACGGCGATTCCTATCTGCCCATCGACTATCGCCAGGCCGCAAGCGCTTTTTTGGTCAGCGAGAAGCCGGCCCTCATGACGGTATTCAAGAACGACGGCCGGTGGGACACGAGCAATGTCTGGTTCGATGGCAATCAAATCCTGTGTTATGACAAGAAACAACGCACGCCAGAGATGCGATATATCGACTACGGCCTGGGAGTGCTGCGCGCGGAAGCGATTAGTCGATGGCCCGACAATGAAGTGTTCGATCTGGCGGAGGTCTATCACCAACTCGCCGCTGAGAAACAACTTGCCGGGTATGAAGTAAAGCAGCGCTTCTACGAAATCGGTTCGCCCGAAGGCCTGGCGGAACTCGACGCTCTTCTCCGCAATCAATCCGCATTTTGCACATCATGAATTATTCCGAACAACATCTGCAAGAAACCGCCCAAATAGTCTCCCAACTGAATCCCGCACTTTGTGAAAAGGCCGTCGATTTACTCGCGGCGGTGCGCGAACGCGGTGGTCGCCTGTTTATCCTCGGGGTTGGAGGTAGCGCGGCGAACGCTTCTCACGCGGTCAACGATTTCCGAAAGATCGCAGGCATGGAATGCTACGCACCCACCGATAATGTTTCGGAGCTAACTGCACGAACGAACGATGAAGGATGGACTTCCGTTTTCGCCGAATGGCTCAAGGGAAGTCGTCTCAGTGAAAAAGACGCGCTGCTTATTCTGTCCGTAGGCGGAGGCAGCTTGGAAAAAAATGTGAGTCCAAATTTGGTGGCGGCGTTGCAACTGGGCAAGGAACGCGGCAGCGCAATTCTCGGGATTGTCGGTCGAGATGGCGGTTACACCGCGCAGGTTGCAGATGTGGCCATTGTGATTCCGACCGTCAACCCCGCAAATGTCACGCCGCACTCGGAAGCGTTTCAAGCCGTTGTATGGCATCTGTGGGTCTCCCACCCCGCTCTGAAGGTGGCAGAGACAAAATGGGAAAGCACGAAATAGCGCGACGCGCCGTCTTCCTAGATCGCGATGGTGTGCTTAACCGGGCAGTCGTCCGGAATGGTCGACCACATCCCCCGTCCTGCGCCGAGGATTTTAAACTCTACGACGACGTTGCAGACGGCTGCGCGCGACTTAAGGCAGCAGAATTTCTTCTGGTTGTGATCACCAACCAGCCCGACGTAGGTCGCGGCAGACAGAGTCGCGAAGCGGTCGAGGCGATGCATGCAAAAATGCAATTGGCGCTTCCATCGCTTGATCGTATCGAGATTTGTTATCATGCGGGCGAGCGTTACGGCGAGTCGTGCGATTGCCGCAAGCCGCGACCGGGGATGATCCTGCGAGCAGCAGCCGGGCTGAAAATTGACCTTTGCGCGAGTTATGTCATCGGCGACCGGTGGCGCGATATTGGTTGTGCGCGCGCCGCAGGTTGTCGAGCGATCTTCATCGAACGCGGCTACGAAGAGAGTTTGCGCGAGGCGCCCGATTTCACGGTTGCGACCTTCGGCGATGCGGTGAATGCTCTTCTCCGCGACGCGCGTGCCTGATACTGTTTGCTTACGCCCCTGAGTCTCGAGTAGCTCCAAAAAAATGAGTCAACACGTCTTGGATTTGTCGATAAAAATTTTCGCAGACGGCGCAGATCTGCAGGGCATCGCGGACCTTTATCGCAAGCCCTATATCCAGGGGCTGACCACGAATCCGACTTTAATGCGAAAAGCCGGCCTGACCGATTACGAAACCTTTGCTCGAGCGGTCCTGAAAGAGGTGAAATCCAAACCGATCTCGTTTGAAGTTTTCTCTGATGATTTTCCCGAGATGCGCCGCCAGGCGCTTAAAATGCGCGACTGGCAGGACAACGTTTACGTTAAGATCCCGATCACAAACACGAGCGGCGAATCCGCTATTCCGTTAATTCAGGAGCTAGCCGGTGAGGGCGTAAAACTGAATGTTACCGCGCTGTTAACCCCGCGTCAGGTAAAGGCGGTCGCTGCCGCATTAAGTCCGAACGTCCCGGCCGTCGTTTCGGTTTTCGCCGGCCGCATCGCCGATACTGGGGTCGATCCATTGCCGATCATGAAGGAGTCGCTGGAGATACTGCGTGGTTTGCCGAAGGCCGAACTTCTCTGGGCGAGCGTTCGCGAAGTGCTTAACGTCTTTCAAGCCGCCGCCTGCCGTTGTAATATCGTTACCGTTCCCCACGATATTCTCAAAAAACTCGTCGAACTCGGAGGTAAAGACCTCGACGAACTCTCGCTCGATACGGTTCGCATGTTTCACCAGGACGCGGTCGCGGCCGGCTTCAAACTCTAAGGGCGCATGCTTGGTCGCGGCACGTTCAGGATAAGGATCAACAGTTCACGACCGCCCGCGATTCGACGATCGGTCATGTAATGATGAATTGGGTGAACGAAAAAGGCGATTCACGCTCATCGACTTTATACCCGACCATGCAACTGAAATGCAAGACACGATAAACAAGCCAATTTTTGTGGTGGGATCACCGCGCTCTGGAACGAGCGTTCTGGCGTGGTGTCTTGAGCAGCACCCGAATATTATCACGCTGCCGGAGTCCGGCTGGATGGGCGATCTGGCGATCGACCTCGCCATTCGCTATCAAATAGGAGCGGCGCGCGGCGATCGCTCGGTCTTAAGTGCAATGGACATCCCATGCGAGGAATTCTTCGCCAGTTTCGGACGGAGCGTCAACGATTTGATCTTAAAGCATCGCGAAGACTTGGAGAGGAAACGCACGATCGAGAGGGCGCAGAGGGCGCTGAAAGATCAGAGGTTTGACTATAGCGAAATTACCCGCGAAATGAGTGGCGATCTGACCGCGTTGATTCGCTGGTATCAACTTCGCAACGGGCTCGAGGTAAACGGTCAGCTCGATGCCGAGACCCTTCGTGCCCTTGAAATACCCCCTTCACAGCCCGGGCCCAAAACACGCTGGTTGGACCAAACCCCAGAGTACTCTATGAATATCTGTGGCTTACGGAAACTATTTCCACAAGCCCTCTTCATTCACATAGTTCGCGAAGTCGCCGATGTAGTGCGTTCGCTTTTAAACTTCTTTCCACACGATAAGAACCGCTTGGTCGACAGCGAACAGGCTGCGTACGAATATTGGCTCCGACGCGTAAGCGCCTGCGTCGAAGCTGAGCAAGCTTATGGTCCGCAGGTCGTATATCGAATGCGATATTCAGCTCTCTTAGGTCGGCCGGAGTCCGCCATCAGATCGCTCTTTGATTTCCTTGGCGAGACCTATACCGCTAAATGTCTAGACCCGCTCGGACAACGGATCAACACCTCCAGCGTACCACCCGACTTCAAATCCGATGATCCTGCGACAGATCCAGCTATCATTGAACGAGCCAAAAAATTGAGTGATGAACTTCAGAACTTTCCGCAACAACGGAAGGCTTCGCCGGCCGCGGCCGTAGAAATGGAGGCTGCCTTTGAAAAGCGGGTCCAGTATGTGGCGACTGTGGACAGCGAATATCAAAGGGCCCTACGGATAATTACGACATTGCAGAAGGAAACCGCTCAGCTCAGCGCCGGGTGCAGCGACCGAAAGAGCGACTTGAAGACAGAGTGAGGGGGACCCAACGCCTGCGCAGCCGAGGTAAAGGAAGGTTGACTTCGAACGAACGCTGCTCGCTCGCTGGCCTTCAAAGCGGTACGGGAATCGCTTTGGGAGATCAAATTGGCCCATCGCGCCAAGTCATTTTGGTATCCTTACCCAACGTTACAGAATATCCCGGTCT
>Ga0193719_10000753_pt1 | contig 12388 bp, 13 predicted proteins | sample U2a2metaG_FD_160103 | JGI IMG/M metagenome (GOLD analysis project Ga0193719, IMG submission 160103) | Soil microbial communities from a riparian zone of the East river system, Colorado, United States - U2a2 | ecosystem: Environmental > Terrestrial > Soil > Riparian zone | place: USA: East... | reverse complement strand
GTCGCCGATGGAACCAACCATGGGCGATGGGGCCGAGGAGTTGCTCCATACCTATACCGAGGATGGCGGCATTAACTATCTCGCCGCTGCTGCCATGCTTCCCTCACGCTCTGTCATCGATAAAGCCTGCGCCGAGCTGATGAGCCTGATGTTCCCCGGTTTTCGCGGAGAACCGCTGGTGGATTCGAGCGATCTGCCGCAAGTGACCAGAAGCCGATTACGGAATTTGCACTCGCGATTGAAGCCGGAGTTCTGCAAAAGCCTTGGCAAATATCCTCCGGACACCACCGTGGAAAAACGCGCCGATGAGTTGCTGGCGGGATTTTTTTCTCAGTTGCCCACGTTGCGCAAGATGCTTTGGACCGACATCGATGCGGCATACGAGGGCGACCCAGCGGCGAAAAGCTACGAAGAAATCATCCTGGCCTATCCCGCGCTCGAGGCCATCGCCATCCAACGCATGGCGCACGAACTTTATTTACAGGAATTGCCTCTCATCCCCCGCATTATGACCGAGTGGGCCCACAGCCGTACCGGCATCGACATTCATCCTGGCGCCAAAATCGGGTCGCACTTTTTTATCGATCACGGCACCGGTGTGGTCATCGGCGAGACCTGTGAAATCGGGACGCGAGTCAAGTTATACCATGGTGTGACGCTCGGGGCGCGCAGCTTTCAGAAGGATGAAGACGGCAAGATCAAAAAAGGCGGGAAGCGTCATCCGACCGTGGAAGATGACGTGACCATTTACCCGAACTCGACCGTGCTCGGTGGCGAGACGGTAATTGGGGCGCGAAGTACGATCGGGGGTAATGTCTTTTTGGTGCAAAGCGTGCCGGCGGACTCGCTCGTTTCTTACGAGGAAACACAATTGCAAATTGTGCAAAAGCGCCCGCGGCTACGCGGCCAGACCAACGGCAGTTTCAACGGATGATTTATCTCGATTACAATGCGACCACGCCGCTGTGTGAAGCCGCACGCACCGCGATGTTGCCGTTTCTCGGAGAGAAATTTGGCAATCCCTCGAGCGTTCATGCCGCTGGCCGTGAAGCGCGCGCTGCGATCGACGGCGCGCGCGATCGACTCGCGGATTTGCTGGGCGCAAAAGCGCACGAGTTGATTTTTACCAGCGGCGGGACGGAAGCGAATAATCTTGCGATCCTGGGGCTTGCTCGCAGTCGCGCCACACGCGGAAAGCATTTGATCAGTGCGAAAACGGAGCACCACGCTGTTTTAAACACGATTGAGCACCTGGAGAAACGCGAAGGCTTCGAAGTGACCTGGCTCAGCGTTTCGCAAGCCGGACGTGTCGATCTCGATCAATTAGCCGATACAATCCGAGACGATACCGTGCTCGTTTCCATCATGCATGCGAACAACGAGACCGGCGTAATCCAGCCGCTGCGCGAGATCTTAGAAATCTGTCGCGCTCGCGGTGTTCTTTTGCACAGCGATATGGTGCAATCGTTTGGAAAACTTGACGCCTTCTTAGCCGACGCTGCGAGTTTTGCGGCGCACAAATTTTACGGCCCCAAGGGCGCGGGCCTTTTGTTTTTGCGCAGCGGAATTCCGATTGAACCAATTCATTTTGGTGGCGCGCACGAAAATCAGCGACGTGCCGGGACAGAAAATGTTGCCGCCATTGCGGGCATGGCAGCGGCGGCTGAGTTTGTGGAGCGCGATCGCGAACAAGAGCAGGCGCGCGAAAGAAATTTGCGGGATCAACTTTGGCAGGAAATTTCCGCGCAGATCTCGCCGGTGGTTCTAAACGGTGACACTCCCCGGCGATTGGCGAATACCCTAAACATTAGCCTGCCAGCGCTCGATTCCGAGACAATGCTCATGGCCCTCGACCTTGAAGGTGTTTGCGCATCGAGCGGCTCAGCTTGCATGGTGGGGAGCGTGGTCGCATCGCACGTTCTTCTAGCGATGGGGTTGCCGCTCGCCCTTGCCCGATCAGCCATCCGTTTTTCCATCGGAAAATACACGACCGAAGAAGAAATCTCAGCGACGGCTGGGATTGTTTCAGAGATTGTGCAGCGAACGAATGCGAAACGCAGCGAGAAAACAGTCCCCGTTTAGGCAGCTTGAATTCTTTTTCGACGCGCGGGTAATTTCCCCGTTGCCCTCCGCGCCAGAACTGCAGGATCGCGCCCGGTCCCTTTTGCGCGGCCTCGGCGCCGGAATTTTGACGGATCACGTGCGGGTCGAGTGGAATGAACGCATGCGGACAACCGTCGGCCGCGCCGATTTCCGGCGTTGCCTTATTTCCCTAAATCCAGCGTTGCAAAAATTTGGGCCCGCTGAAATTGATCAGACATTGCGGCATGAACTTGCGCATTTGCTTGCTCATTTTCGTTTTGGCAGGCGCCGGATCCAGCCTCACGGGCGCGAATGGCGTAACGCTTGTTGCGACTTGGGGATTAGTGGTGAGCGAGCCGGTCATACCCTACCATTGGTCGGGCATTCTCTACCCCGTCGGTTCCTCTATTACTGTCAGAACTGCCAGGGGCATTTTCCGCGTGTGCGCCGCATTCGCCGGGCCACTGCCTGCCTGGCCTGTTGTCGAAAATTTTCAGAGGGAAATTACGATGAACGTTTTCGCCTTCGGCTTGTCAAAAGTTGCTCTTCAGGTATTTTTCCGCCCTTGTAGCAAATTCTCCCCAGTGAAAATTCGCCACTTTTTTCCAGCGGTCGCGTTCACCTTTATCGCATCCACTTCGTTCGGCTACGTTCGCGAATTTGATAACAACATTCCTCTTGCCTGGGTGAAAGATCGCACTGTCGTCATGCAGCTTTCCCTCGGCACCGGAACACGCATCCTGCGTGACGGCTTCACCTCCTTTAACGATTCCGCTATTGACGCGCTCAAGACTTGGAACCCGCACCTTGCGCATCTCCAATTTTCCTGGGTCAAGAACTCGCCGGTCACTGCGGTGGAAGGGGACGATGAAATGTCAGTCATATTCGATAGCAAGGTTTTCGGCAGCAATTTTGGCAGCGGCACATTGGCGGTGACTATGCTCGGCTATCGCAACGGTAATTTCGAGGAAACCGACACCGTCTTTAACAAGGCGATCTCGTGGGACTCCTATCGCGGCCCTCTTACGCCGCCGGTCTTTGATTTTCACCGCGTCGCCATCCATGAATTTGGCCACACCCTAGGGCTTGATCATCCGGATCAAGCCACGCCGAAGCAAAACGTAGTGGCGATCATGAATTCGGTGGTGAGCAATCTCGATACTCTCGCGCAGGATGACATTAACGGCGTGACCGCGATTTACGGCACCGGCCCAGCCTACCATTCAATTCCAAATGCGCCCGTGCTAATGGACCTTTCCGCCCGCGGTACCACCTATACCGGCAACAATGTTCTTATCGGCGGTTTCATCGTTCAAGGGTCGCAACCGGCGCAATTGGTTGTTCGGTGTCTGGCCTTCTCACTTGCAAGCTATGGTGTTCCCAATGCATTGGGCGATTCGGTGATCGAACTCCATGATGCCAATAATCTCATCGCTTCTAACGACGATTGGTTTACCAGCAGCGACGCGGAAACAATTTCCAGTTACCATCGCGACCCCCCAAATAGCATCGAGTCCGCGCTCCTGGTCACTCTTAATCCCGGCAATTACACCGCGATCGTAAGATCGTTTTCCAACGCGCAACAACCGGCCACTTCGGGAGTCGCGCTCTTCGAAGTGTACGACCTGCGGAGGTCGGGCAGTCGCCTTGGCAACGTTTCCGCGCGGGGGCAGGTCGGGACCGGCAACAATATTTTAATTGGTGGGCTTATTGTCGGCGGAAGCGCGCCCAAGCCAGTAGTGGTTCGGGCGCTCGGGCCAACCCTGACTCAGTTTGGCGTCACCGGCGTGCTGGCCGATCCCTCTCTCGAATTGCGCGATGGCAACGGTAACTTGGTAGAAGCCAACAACGACTGGGAGCAGAGTCCCGAAGCAAGCACAATCATGGCGGATGGCAAAGCGCCCTTAAACGCGAAGGAGTCAGCCATCGCCCGGACTCTTAGTCCGGGCAATTACACCGCGCTGGTCAGTGGCGTCGGCGGCACGACGGGCACGGCCCTCGTTGAAGTTTACGACGAAAGCGCGTCTCCCTAATTCTTGTTAGGCTCGTTGCAACTCGGAACATAGACTTCCAGTCTGTGTGCCCAGCGCAGTTGAACTGCGCTGCATCAGCCAGCGGACAACATGTCCGCTGGGCGCACAGGCAAAGATGCCTGTGTTCCAAGGCGCTATCTTTGGACGGCCAGTGGTAGAGCGAGCGCTCCGTCGCTCGATGCTGAAAGTTAACCGGCGCAGCCACAATTGCTTGGCATCGCTCCCGCAAGGCGCGGGACCGAACGATCCTGGCCGATGCGATTCCCTAATTCCTGTTAGAGATCTCGATCCGCCGCGCCATCCGCTGTTTGTCCCCGCAATTTGGCCTGGATAAAAAGATCGAGATCGCCATCCATCACTGCCTGGACATTACTCGTTTCCGCGCCGGTCCGATGGTCCTTCACCATTTGGTAAGGCTGAAAGACGTATGAGCGAATCTGACTGCCCCAGGCTACATCGCCCTTTTCCCCATATTGCCGGTCCATTTCCGCGCGTTTTTTATCCTGTTCCAATTCGTAGATTTTCGCTTTCAACATTTTGATCGCCAGTTCGCGATTACGCAGCTGGCTTCGTTCCGCCTGGCAAGCCACCACAATGCCAGTAGGTTTGTGGACGATCCGGACCGCCGTTTCCACTTTGTTCACATTCTGCCCGCCTTTGCCGCCGCTGCGATAAGTGCCGATTTCGAGGTCGGCTGGATTGACTTCGATTGGTGCGCTCTCGGCGATCTCAGGAACGACGTCAACGCTGGCAAAGGAAGTGTGCCGGCGTTTGTTGGCATCGAAAGGGGAGATACGAACAAGGCGATGCACTCCGCGTTCGGTGTTTAGATAGCCAAAAGCATACTCGCCCGTCACCAGTAGCGTCGCCGATTTAATTCCGACTTCTTCGCCAGTTTGAATATCGACTGTTTGGGATTTGAAACCGTGACGCTCGATCCAGCGTTGGTACATTCGCAGGAGCATGTCGGCCCAATCGCAAGATTCTGTGCCGCCGGCGCCGGAGTGAATGGTGAGAAAGGCGTTGGCGCGGTCGTTTTCACCGGAAAGAAATTGCCGTAACTCAAACTCCGCGAGTTTTTGCGCGAGGCGTTCGTGCTCCTGCGAGACTTCGCGTTCCGCCTCCGCGCGCGCCGGCGCATTGTTCTCTTCCTCGGCCAATTGTCGCAAGGCTTCGAAGTCCGCGATCTCGCGCTCAAGTTCGCGGACGGGATTGATTAATGATTTTAAGCGCGAGACTTCTTCGACGTCCGCCTGGGCGCGCTCGCGATTATTCCAGAAATCGGACCCGGCCATTCGCGCTTCGAGCGCGCTTAACTGCTGCTGAAGTTTGTCGACCTCAAAGAAACCTCCGCAGAGTTTCCGCGCGTTTCTTCAAGTCTTCTGCATCGACAATCGCAGTCTCGTTAGCCATTAGGAAAGATAACTGAAGGTTCGCTCACGCGCAAAGCGTTGCAGCGGCGCTTGTGCCAAACGTAGAAGGCGGAATCGGTGTGAGCGTGGGTCTTTTTTTACGCATCGTCGTCATCCCGAGCCGCGCAGACGGGGAGGAACCTCTCGACTGGAGATTGGTTACACAAATTAGATAGCGTGATTCACGACGTTCGGTGAGGTCCCTCGCTTGCGCTCGGGATGACGGGAAATACCTACCGCCTGGGCACCGATTTTGTCGCTTTCGATGGCTCCAAACGGAAAATGGTTTCGCCTTCTTTCATCAGGTCGAGGCGATCACGCGCGATTGTCTCCAGGTAAGTGGGGTCCGTCTTCAGCCAGCTAATTTCGCGCGCGGCCCGTGCCAGCAACAGTTTTTGCTCATCGCGTTGCGCCTGCAGCGCGTCGATTTCAGCCCGCGCCGCCTGCATTTTCTTATAAGGCGGAACGAACAAACTGATGATCCCGAGCCAGACCGCCAGAAATAAAAGGACGAAAAGTATCCGGTTTAATCGCTGCCAGATGGTGGCTTCGCGACGCGCACGGAAATCAGCGTAGCCGGGCTGATCCACTAGCGCATCTTACCGCCGTACACGGCGTTGTCACCAAGTTCCTCTGCGATGCGAAGCAGTTGATTGTACTTAGCGACCCGGTCCGTGCGTGAGAGCGATCCGGTTTTGATCTGGCCCGCATTCGTCGCGACGGCGATGTCGGCGATGGTTGTGTCTTCGGTCTCCCCGGAGCGATGCGAAATGATCGCGGTGTAATTATTGTCGTGCGCGAGCTTGATCGCATCGAGCGTTTCCGAAAGCGTCCCGATCTGGTTGACCTTAATTAGAATGGAATTGGCGACGTGCTCGTCGATTCCTTTGCGCAAAAACTCCACATTCGTTACAAATAAATCGTCGCCGACAAGCTGGATTTTTTCGCCCAGCCGCTGGGTCAATTTCTTCCAGCCTGTCCAATCGTTCTCGGCGCAACCATCCTCGATTGAGATAATCGGAAACTTCGCGCACAGCTGGGCATAATACTCGATTAATTCTTCCGCTGTACGTTTTGAGCCGTCGGATTTTTTAAAAACATAAAGATTTTGTGCGCGATCGTAGAACTCGGATGAGGCGGCATCGAGCGCGATAAAAATCTGTTCGGCCAGTTTGTAGCCGGCGCGCTCAACCGCCTTCGCGATGGATTCGAGTGCGTCTTCGGCCGACGAAAGTGCCGGTGCGAATCCCCCTTCATCGCCAACGGCAGTGGAAAGGCCGCGCTCGCGCAAGACCTTTTTTAATTCGTGGAAAACTTCCGCGCCGTAACGGACCGCTTCGGGAAAATTTGGTGCGCCCTTCGGCATGATCATGAACTCCTGGAAATCGATCGGAGCATCGGAATGCGCGCCGCCGTTCAAAATATTCATCATCGGGACCGGCAAAACGCGGGCCCCGGGTCCGCCCAGGTAACGAAAGAGCGGTAGGTTTGCCGCCGCTGCGGCTGCGTGCGCGGTGGCAAGGGAAACGCCGAGCAACGCGTTCGCGCCCAGATTTTTTTTGTTGGGCGACCCATCCAACTCGATCAGCTTGGCATCGACCTTTTCCTGGGCGCGGGCGTCAAATCCCTTGAGAGCATCAGCAATCTTTCCGTTCACATTCGCCACCGCCTTGAACACACCTTTGCCGCCGTAACGCTTCGTCTCGCCATCACGCAATTCCCAAGCCTCGTGCTCACCTGTGCTTGCACCGCTGGGCACGGCTGCCCGTCCGAGTGCGCCGCCTTCCAGTCGCACATCGACTTCAATGGTGGGATTGCCGCGCGAATCTAAAATCTCCCGTCCGATTATCTCAGCAATGCTGGTTTGCATTTTGCGCGGCTATGATGCGCGATGTGCGCGCGCTGTCCAACAGATGTTGCAAGAGAATCTTTCTGGCGAAGCGAGCGCAGGATGCTGACTTGGAACACGGGCCTGCGGCCTGTGCGCCCAGCGAGTTTCCGAACCCGCTGACTCAAGCAACCCGCGCAAGGGTCACGTCGGCGGAGTGAAACTCCGCTGGGCGCACAGACTTCCAGTCTGTGTTCCCCGGAAAAGATTCGCACTGGCAATCTCGATCTAGATTAGTACGCTATGGTCTAATGTTGGTCCGCGGACGAACCGCTTTGTTGTTATTGCCGATTGCTGCCGGCGTGTTGATCGGTGCCGAGCCAGCCAAGCTTGCGCCCGATCAAATGGCAAAAGCAGCCCGGACCGATACCATCACAATTCCAACTCCAGGAGAGCTTTTCGCCGCCTTGCAAAAACCGGGCAAGCCGAACTGGACTGGCGCCTACCGCGCCCCCATCCCGACGACCTACAAAAATCGCGCCCAGCTTGCACTCAATCTAGGCGGCTTAATCGCAGACGGTTTCATCGCGGTGGAAGCACAAGATAGCCAGCAGGTGAAAAACATTGGCTCAGACGTGATCAAGTTGGCCAAGGCACTTGGGGTCAGCCAAAACATTCTTAGTCGCAGCAATAGCATCAATGACTTCGCGGAAACGAACCAGTGGGATTCGCTCCAGGAAGAACTCGAGGCGACGCAGAACGAAGTAAAGAACTCGATGCAATCTCACAGCGACCAGGATCTGGTCATTCTGGTCAGCATTGGTGGATGGATTCGCGGAACCCAAGTGGTGAGCGGGTCGGTTGCAGCTAACTACGATGCGCGGAGCGCGAAACTTCTGCGGCAACCGGCGTTGGTAGGTTTTATTCACGCCAAGCTCAATGATGTTTCACCGGAGTTGCGAAACGATCCGCTGGTCAAAAACGTAAACGATCAGCTAACAAATTTGGAGAAGCTGGTGACGTTTCCGGCCGGCAAATCGCCCAGTCCAGATGACGTGCGCAAGGTAAACAACGTAGTCAGCGATTTGATACAACAAATTCAACACAAGCCTGACGCGAAATGAAACATCAGTTCTTCCTGGCCACGATGTTTGTTTTCGCGGGTGTAGTCACTTCCCTGGCCGACACGGACGCGGAAGTGAATGCGCGGAAGAACGCACTGGATGTGGCCGGGGCATTTACCAACGACGGCTTTAAACTGCGGGATGGACATTGGTGCGGCACCTTAAAGGCGCAGGACCACGCCCTGATCGCGGTGAATCTATATGCCGGAAATCAGTATTGGTTTGCGGTCGGCGCAGCTGATCCCGCCAAGAAAATCGCGGTCAATATTTACGATGAAACCGGCAGGCTGCTGACGACGGACCATTATGAAGGGGGCGACCGAGCTGCGGCCGGATTTTCGCCAAACGACAGTGGTCAATACTTCGTTTCAGTTGATCTGGTGGAGGGTGGATCGAGCAGCTTTTGCCTCATCTATTCTTATAAGTAGGCTAGGCCGGGAATAGGATAAGCTTTGGAAACCTCGCCATGAAGGTATCGAGTTGTGTCCTCGGCGGAATACTTACCTTGCTGGGTTTGTGCGGTACGAGCTGTTCTACCTCTGATTCGACAGCACCGACCGCGTCCAACAGCGGGAAATATTATGCCGTCAGTGTGAAGCAAGCGGAATTTTATTTCTACGGCCCTCAACAAGCCAACGGTCCCGACCAGAAACTTCCGCAGGATACGTTGGTGATGCTTATTCGCCCGTCATTTGGCTATAGCAAGGTTAATCTCATGAATGGTCAGCAAGGTTATGTTGCCAGTCAGGACATTCGCGCTGCGCCACCAGAGGTGGTTTCGGCCGCGACCAATCCGCCCGTCAGCAATGAAATCAGCCGGGCCCGGAAATTTCACTTCGATCCGCGGTTGCTTCCGCCAGAACCCTTGCCCAACGATGCTCCCGAGCCGACGCCGATTCCCGAAACGGAAGCTTCCCCGTCGCCGTAGCTAGACAAGCGTGCTCTGCTGCGGATTAAGTAGGCGGCATATTTGTTATGAAAGCCGTTCAGGTATTTTACGAAGGCCGGGTCCAAGGGGTTGGTTTCCGCTATTCCGTCAGGCAAATCGCGAAAGGATTCAATGTCACCGGATGGGTCCGCAATCTCGCCAATGGCCGCGTCGAGTTACAGGTAAGTGGTGAGGCCGAGGAAGTGAACGCGTTTTTAGAAGCCATTCGCCAAAGTGACTTGGGCTCTCTCATCAAAAAGGAATCGGAGCACATGCTCGCCACGCCGCCTGATTCGCGGGGATTTGAAATTCGAACATGACAGAGCCCGCTATTCGCGTCATCGACGTCAGCAAAATATTCCCCACGCCATTTCGACGGCGGCGGGTCGTTGCCTTGCAGGATTTGAATCTCGAGATCGCTCCCGGTGAGATCTACGGATTACTCGGGCCAAACGGTTCGGGTAAAAGCACGACCTTAAAAATTATTCTTGGGTTGATTGGGCCGACGCGCGGAAGCGTGCGCATTTTTGGTCGCGATAATTCCGCGGTCGCGGTGCGCCGCGATATCGGATTTCTGCCGGAGAATGCCTACTTCCATAAATTTCTCACCGGCGCCGAAACCCTGCGATTTCACGCCAAGCTTAGTGGTTTGTCCGGGCGGGAAACTAAATCACGCGTTGCTGAATTGCTGGCAACGGTCGGACTTGCGAGGGCCGCTGACGCGCGCCTTGGCACCTACTCAAAGGGAATGCTCCAGCGTATCGGGTTGGCGCAGGCGCTGATTCATCATCCGAAAATTCTCGTGTTGGATGAACCGACCGCCGCGGTCGATCCAGCCGGCTCGCGCGACATTCAAAATCTCATCGTCTCCTTGAAAAAGCGCGGCACCACCATTTTGCTTTCATCGCATTTGCTCACTCAGGTACAGGAGGTTTGCGATCGCGTCGGCATTTTGCATCGCGGCAAATTGCTACGTGAGGGCCATCTCGAGGATTTGCTCGCGATTGAAAATCAAACCGAGCTCATTGTGGAAAATGCGACGCCTGATTTGCTCGATGGACTCGAGCGGGAGATTGCGGCGGCCAAAGCCCGGGTTGTGGCGCGTCGCAAACCGCAAACTTCCCTCGAGCAATTATTTCTGAAAGTAACCGACATCGGCGACGAATGAGCTCTTCCTTAGGCCGTATTGGCGCAATCGCGCGCACCACTTTCATCGAGCTGGCGCGGCTCCGCGTCTTCTACGTCCTCGTCCTTTTTGCTCTCGTTCTTATAATCAGTTCCTCTTTTCTGGCACGAATTTCTTTTCAACAGGAGTTGCAAGTGACGAAGGACATTGCGCTGGGTGCCATCAATTTCTTTCTCAGCATGCTCGCCATCGTTGCCACCGCGCAACTTTTGCCGCGGGATCTGGAAGACCGCGTCATTTACAGCGTGCTGGCGAAGCCGGTCCGGCGTTTCGAATACATGCTAGGTAAATTTTTCGGCGTGCTCGGACTATTGGTGATCTCCCTCGTTGCCATGACTATTCTTTGCCTCGCTGTGATTCATCTGCGGGAAGGAGCCGCCGTTCGCGAGACGATGCTGCCACTCGCCCAGTCGCCTTCCGAGGAACTCGACCACGCTCTGGTTGGGGTGCATCAAGCCGGCGCCAATCGCGATCTTGTTCTCGCCTTGCTCCTTATCTTGACCAAGGCCGCCGTTCTGGTCTCGCTCACGCTCTGCATTTCCAGTTTCGCCACGTCAAACATCTTCACCATCAGCGCCATGGCGATGGTTTATTTAGTTGGGCATTTGGAATCGATCGCCCGCGATTACTGGCTGCATCAACGCGCCGCCGGCTGGTTGGTCCGCGCGTTTCTCGCTGTCATTGCATTCTTTTTTCCTGACTTGCAAGCATTCAACCTCAGCGATCAGATCATTGCTGGGAGTTCGCTCTCCGATTTGATGTTGCTGAAACTTCTTGGACTTGGCGTCATTTACGTTGTCGGATACCTCGTGATTGGAATTGCGATTTTTTCGCAGCGCGAATTATGAAGCCCGTGCTCGCTCTCATTCTCATTCTGGCCGCGTTTGTGCCTCTGAAATTAAAAATGGAGGCGGCTTGCGATCGGATCGTGCCCGGAGCGCTCTCCATTGATTTGCGCGAACAAATCGGCCAGTCCGCATTCATCGCCGTGCTCGGTGGATTTCGTTCCGTCATTGCCGATCTCCTTTTCATCGACGCCTACTCCGCTTGGGAACGGACCGATTGGACCTATCTTCTTTTGCGTTTGCGTCAGGCCACCGAACTGCAACCGCGCGCCATTCTTTTCTGGGAGATGGCAGGATGGCATATGGCCTGGAATGCCGGCACGGCCGCGCTGGAGGACGATTCCAAATCACCGCTCGCGCGTCGCCGGTTGCAGCACGATTATCTCGAGCTGGGCGAGGATTTTCTCGTTCGCGGGGTTGCGCACAATCCGGAAAAGCCACAGCTCTATGAAGCACTGGCACGATTATATCGCGACAAGTTTCACGATCACGCCCGGGCGTCGGAGAATTTCGAAAAAGCGTCGCGTCTTCCTGGCCATGCCTCTTCCGACGAACGTTTTTCCGCCTACGAACTCTCTTACTGCGAAGGCCGCGAACGTGAGGCTTACGATCGATTGCGTACCCTCTACCAGCGCGGGGAAAATCAGCGCCTCCCGCGTCTGCTTAACCAATTGCGGGTGATGGAAGAGCGCCTGAAAATTCCCGCGAACGAAAGAATTATTCCCTGATGCGGTTTGCCATTTTTAGCGACATTCACGCAAATTTGGAGGCCCTCGAAGCAGTGCTATCGGATGCGCGCGAACGGCACTGCACCCACTTCATTTGTCTTGGTGATGTCGTCGGCTATAACGCCAACCCGCGCGAGTGCATCGAGATTGTGCGGAATTTGGATTGCCCGACGGTAAAAGGGAATCACGACGAGCAGGCGTCGCAACCGGAAGCTTCCGGCG